>ERZ856578.7088-NODE-7088-length-12100-cov-21.870831_pt1 | contig 12100 bp, 10 predicted proteins | sample MGYA00514384_ERZ856578 | MGnify/ENA primary metagenome ERZ856578 (study PRJEB29103, sample SAMN06111958) | human gut metagenome | biome: human gut; feature: ankylosing spondylitis patient; material: healthy_person | host: Homo sapiens | place: China:Hangzhou...
CTTCGAGATAATTTACCAGCACTGTATTCATTGCATCAACGTAAGCAACCCTATCTGCGTGTCCCCAGAAATGGAGCTGATTATCTGCGGACGGCGTGTAATATTTCAGGAACACCATTCTTGTACAGAATGGAATATACTGGCCAGCCTTGTCCATTTTAATAATTTCGTTTCTTTTTACGTCAAACGTCGAGTTATTCAACGCAGCATTGTCCGTCGAACTCAGCAGTGCCATATTAGCAATTGAATGCAAATACTCTGTATTACCCTTAACCGAAAGTAAGTCTACAACTCTCTGCTGAATTGCATCAAACTCCTGACGTTCCAGTTTATCCTTAGCAATAGCGCTATTCATAAGTTCGATCAATTCTTCAGAATCATCACTTACAGACTTTACAGACGGAATATGAAGTGTGAGCCACTCTTTCCACATTTCCTGTGTTCGTAAACCTTCTGACTGTTGCGCATGAATATGCTCCAGGCTCCAGGTCACTTTGCCACCTCTGCCAAATTTGTATTTATCAAACGGGAACCACTGAGAATGCTCACCATTTCTTCGGACTGATTCAACATTAAATAATAGAAGCAATGTGGCAATCTTTTTCTGATCTAATGGTTTCTCGTAACTTAAATCTGAGTAGTTACCCTTAATTTTTATGCTGTCTCGAATATAGCCATCAAGGGAGTCCCTAAAATCATCCTTAGTCTTATCCTTCGAGAGGTCGAAAATCTTCTGAAGTGTCAGTGTTCCGGACGCAATAAGATAACCAATCTTATGATATAGTTCATGGTTTCCATGCCAATCCTTCAACACTAAGAACGTCTGCTGGATGCTCCGCCAGATGCTGTCTAATGACTTGGTCTGACGCATTTCATCAAATTTAAAGAATGTATAATACTTCTCCCTATTATCAGCTGGCTTTCCTGATATAAGATCCAACACGAGATCTATTCTTGTCTGATAGTCAGCATTTGCTTTATTCGTCAAGAAGTACCACAGAGAATTGTTGTGGAGTTCCTTCTCCATGTTATCCCACTGAAGAGATATCTCTTCTTGTTTTTCCTTATCGACATCTTCGTCAGTATCTTTGCTAAGAAACATAGCTTTTACCAGTTCTGCATTTGTAAGTGGTATCTTACCAATATTCAAACGTGTAAAGAGACCAATCGCGTCCTCAGCTTCTCCAACCTCATACCAGATAATTTTTACGATTTCATCAAAGTACTTATTTACATTTGTCAGAGTAGATTTTCTGTCCCTTGCAGAAAACCATTTCTTGATACTTTCATAAGCAGCACAAAGGAACCAGAAATCAATGTTTTCTTCCTTGCGGGATTCGTCGATTGATTTTAAGAACTCCTCAGACTTCTCTCTGGTTTCGTATGAAAGGGTAAATCTCGGCTCATCTATAAAGCCAAAACTCTCTTCATTCATAAAACGGTATATAAGATAGATAGTTGTTAGACGCTGCTGCCCATCAATCAATTCATATCTGTCACCATTTTTTCTTACTACAACCGGCTGTAAACAGTAGTTGCGTTTGCCCTCAGTAGAATAAATATCATCGAGCAGACGAACTACTTCTGTTTCTCCCCAACGATAACCACGCTGGTAAGAAGGAACATAAAAGTCTCCTGTTATATCCCCGACAAGCTTTGTGTCGAGTTTAATCTCATTATTCATATAGCTACAATTCCTTTACTTGGTCTTTTTCACGTAAGTAAGCTCAATGTCATAGCCGAGCTGTTCCATCATCTGGACAAATGTCTTATTCACAATCTTTTCTGGACTCTTGATAAGACGATTCACATATGATGGAGATGTGCCTACCTTCTCAGCGAGTTCTGCTTGAGTGGTCTGTTCTTCTACGCACTTAACTTTTACATCTATTTCAATATTATTTTTAAGCATATTCTCCACCGCAGCACTTTCTGTTCAACTAGATTTCACTATTAGTTCAACTCATTATACCACAAGAATATGAACATTTCATCAAAACACGACAAAAAAAGACAGCCGGATCATTTCCGACTGCCTCGCTTGCTTTGATTATGTTTCCACTTCGATCTGAAGACCTGACTTAAACTCGACCACCAGCTTCTCGTCGTAAACCGTTATCTTCTCGATGAGACGCCTTACCAGTGCTTCGCTGTATTCCGTAATCGCCTCTGTCTGCTCATCTAGGAAATTGTCGAGATCTTCGAGACGCTCCTGGAGTTCCTGATGCTTGGCTGCGGTAGTCATCAAATCCTGATGTTCTTCTCTGAGGTCGATGATCTCTGCGCCAATGCTATCAATCAAGGCATCATCATGTCCGGCTTCGAGGAGTTCCTTCTGCTTCTCCTTTATCTTCTCGTCGATTTCTGCGATGGCATCCGCAACTCCGCCATCAAGAACGGCTTTGATATTCTCCTTCAGAGCTGGTATGATATCCGCTTTTCTAGACTAGGCATCGTTAATCGCTGTGAGGACCGCAGCATGCAAGTCTTCCTCTCTCAGCGTTCTGGCCGGGCAGTCAATTCCACTGTCCTTCTTCAGAACTCTGCTAACGCATCGCCATACCGTTGACTTGCAGCCTCGGTTGTTCCACTTGATCCTGCGATAGATGTCTCCACAGTGACCACAGAACACGATACTGGAAAGTGCGTACCTGCTGCTATAAATTCTCTTCTTCCCATCCGGCGTGATGTTTGCTCTTCTGGCTATCTCTGCCTGGACTCGAAGGAAGATATCCTTAGCTATAATGGCCTCGTGGCTGCCTTCAACATAGTACTTCGGCAGGTTTCCCTTATTCGTTGCTCGCTTCTTATCCAAGATGCTCACCGTGTAAGTCTTCTGCAGAAGCGCATCACCGATGTACTTCTCGTTGGTAAGTATCTGCTTGATGTTGCTCTCGTACCATTTGTCATGCTTGGCGCCGTTCTGTATGCCATCCGCTTCCAGGCTACGCTTGATCTGCAGGAAGCTAGCTCCCTCAAGGTATTCTGCGTAAATGCGTCTGACCACCGCTGCCTCTTCCGGAACAATGACTAGCTTTCCGTCCTCATCCTTGGTGTATCCCAGGAACCAGTTATGGTTGATCTGTACCTTGCCTTGCTGGTTACGGAACTGAATACCGAGTCTTACGTTTGCCGATAAGGACTCTGACTCCTGCTGGGCAAGTGCCGCCATGATTGTCATAAGCACCTCACCCTTGGCATCCAGCGTATTGATGTTTTCCTTTTCGAAGAACACGGCGATGTTTAATTCCTTGAGCTGTCTTGTATACTTCAGGCAATCTACCGTGTTTCGGGAAAATCGGCTGATAGACTTCGTAATGATCATGTCAATCTTGATAAAGCCGAACTCCCGAAATCTTGCCTGCCTTGCCAAACGATAGGCTCGTTCCGTCACATCCGAGTTCATGCTCCAAAGGTAGGTGGAGTCATCGCCGAACAGATTAAACTTGCCGTGCTTGTCCACTCCCGGATAGGCACCAAAATAGTCCCCGTCAACGGTCTCGAAGTTGTATAAGTTTGGCCATCCATGATGATCATGGTAGGCTTCCGTCTGCAGGTTATCTAAAATCTCGCACATATCTTCACCGTCAGGAATATTCCCAACCACCAGAACTGCTGTATGTGAAACGCCCCAGTCATTACCTTCTGGATAACCTGCTGCATAAAATCGGTTGATCTTCTCAGCGTCAGCATCGTTCATCTGACCCTTTACTTCAACATAGATATCGCAATTCTTCTTGAAATATCCGTGGTTAATAGTTACACCGTGAAGCAAAAAGTCTGGCAAATAGTAAAGTCCGTTGCCCAGGTCATAACCTTCTGGTTCATATTCCCAATCCACACCGCAGGCATCGAAGAAGACCGCCCACCTTACTTCCAACCTAGATCGGAAAAGGTAACCTCTGTATTCCGTTTGAATCGCTCTAATCTCATTCATGATCGGTCACCTCCTGCATAGCAGAAATAAAATAGCGAATTGGCTGTCTACGCTTCTTTGCAACTTCAATCTCAACCGCCATGCGTTCTGAAATGCTATCTCCAAATACCCAGAGCTCGTCACATTTACCGAGAAGGATTACATCCATGAATATTGCAAGCTCTCGCTCAGCCAAATTGTCATCATTCATGAAAAGTGGGAACATCAGATGCGGTGCCAGCGGTATCTGCCCCTGTTCCAAAGAGAACCTGCAGTACTGCTTGGCTTTTTCTATGTTAGTAATTACGTCACCGGAATACGCGCTTGCTACATATACAAGCGGCCGGTATTTCAGGTCTTGGTTTTTGATATCATTTGTCATATCAAACTGCCTCCTTATACAAATTTGCCGAGGTCACCCTCTAACGGGTAGCCTCGGCAGGCAGTCAAATCTGACTGTTCTTGTAATTTTCTCTAAGCTTCTTCTCAGCACGCTTCAACTTCTGAGTGATGTTGTTCTCGTCCGCACCGATTCTTGCGGCATACTCACGGATCGACTCACCGTCCATTCGAACGGCGATAAAAGCGTCGGCCCATTCTGGCTTCTTCACAAGGACCTTACGTACCCAATCACAAATGGCCGAATAGCTTTCACGCTCCTTACGGTCAAGCTCATCTTTGCGGAAGATACGATCATCGGCCACTTCTTCCATTAACGGTTCGTTGGTATCGACCTCATCTTCGGCATCATCTTTCCCCGGCTGTGCTTTACTGCGACCACGATGGCGATCGAACTTGTGCCAGCTATTGTAGTCTGGCCTGTTGAAACGTTCTTCCCAGGTATCCTGGATAAGCGTCTCCTTTTCCTCCTGTGTGAGTCCTTCACCCTCAAGGGAGAGAGACACCCACAGCTCCTCTGTTGCTTCTGCGTCGAGTTCAATAGTCTGAAACTCCTGCTCATAACGAATCTTTAATCTCATCTTTGCATCCTTTCCGTCCAAGCCGTGAACGGTGGGATGCAAAAAGAGCCTGGGCCGAGATGACCACAAGCTCTGACAATCCAAAATTGGCGCAGTAAACTAACGGTGGGTGCATCTCGTTTCTGGAACGGTCATATACCGCTACCTAAACGCTCTGTGCATCCCATCGTCCTCTGGCGCCTTATGGACTATGAGAATCTTTCATTACTGACGACTGACCTATTTCAATCGTCAAGAACAGTTTACTGACTATTCATTCTTCTTATCTGGAGTGTGAGTCCATCTTTTGAGCATAAAAAAAGGCTTTGCAGCTACAGTTATTCACTGCAAAGCCGCAAAGCCTTGATATTTAATGATATACTTCCCGAACTACAAGTACGGGTTTTTAGAAATTTTTTTAATTTTTTCCCCAGGGTTTTATGCCTGACTCAACTAACACCTCGTTTATGCTTGATAAAGGTTCCATATACATTTCTTCCAAAATTCTCAGCTGAAAATATCCATCATCGGTATATGGAAAACTATTCCTTGATTTATTCAGCATGTCCTTGCTAAAGCAAGGCGGTAATTGAAGGCCAATACATAAAGCTGACACCGTTTGCAAAGACACGTTTATGCTTTCATCCTTTCTCAACGATGCGATATAGTCCTCAGAGAGACCTGTCCTGATCGACATTTCAAGATTCGTCATCTTCTTGCCATTTTCTTTTTTCACACGCTTCATGTGGCTATCAAAGGTACCAGAGAAAGAACTCGGTAAATTTCTCATAATAGCCATTAAGCTCTTACCTTCTTCCTTCAGTTTCCTTGCTGCATTTGCTCTTTGTGTAGCATTCTGCTCTGCAAGGTCTGCTGTTGGTTTTGTTTCTACTAAAAGGTCTTCGGTTAATTCCTTTGATAAATAGCACTGGCCATAATACTCATAATCAAATTTTCCGTCATTTTTGTACTCTCTTTCGAAGATCATGCAGCATTCATCCGCATTTTCTCTCGCGTAATCGGTGAGTACGATTTCTCCCTCCATGTGAGGAGTATCGGACATTTTAACATAAAGCGGATCGTTTATTACAACAAAGCATTCGGCGTAAATAAACAAATCTTGATGAATAAGATCCGCGAACTCTTTATTTGTATTGAGCAGCTTATCATAGCTCTTTCTATCGATGGCAAATGTCTGGTTTTTACTTAATGACCACCTACGGAACGATATCGGATAGACATAAAAACGCTCCGAGTATAGCATTGTTCCTTCAGCCTCCATAATACCCAACTGAATGGCTCTAACCTTGGCCTCATATCTCGAAACGCCAAACATCTGAGCAGTCTTTTCTAAGGCCTCCTCAAGATACTGCCCCTTATAATGGACCGGCGTAAAATTGTCTTCATAGCACTGAGTCAAAACATCTAAGAAGATTTCTCTTGGCATAACGATCCTCGGCGTCAGGTTATTTGCCTGCCACTCAGCCCACCATATAGCTTTTTCTATTCCAGTCATATTATCGCTTGGAATCTCCGGCGTCACCTCACACGAAAGCTGATTTGCATTTTCATCAAGTAACGACAGTATCTCAAAGAATCTACGGTGAAACTCCCAATGAACCAATTCATGGGCTATCGTGTTTATCGCACTTCCATAATTGCCTAAGAAATAATGTTCTTTATTAATTACAATAGTTCCCGCAGGAACTTCCTTTTCCACCTCTGCTTCAGGATGTGTCGGCCAAAACTTGTACCAGTATTTTATTGTTGTCGGCTTAAAATATGTACGACCAAAAACATTATCTGGTAGAGTTGATTCAACTGCCTGAATGTGCATTTTTCTCATTACATGAGAATATGGGAATACCCACCTATCAAAAATGGCATCGTCACAATACTTTTCAAAAAAAGCATCGGCCAAATCTTCAAGATCAGCAGTACGTATATATGGAACCAAATAAGCATCTAATGCACCTTCCGGATCGAAACTGCCGAAATAATTTTCTTCAGTCTTCTGAACCTTTACGTCATGGAGCCCCTGATTAAGTTCAGCAGTCAAATGCACAATAAACCATCGTGTTTTTCTACCCGCTTCAATTTTCTTAGTTCCAAGGCTCATTTCGACAATATCTGCTGCGGTCCTGACCTCTATTCTAAGTAAGTCACCTATACCGGCTTCATGGCATACAAGAGATTTCACTTCTACGTTCTCGATTTTTTGCTTCAGTAAAGACAGCACATTAAAATCATGAAATCCTATTCCGTCATGATGATTATCCACATATTCTTTTATCGCCGTAGTAAGCAAGTCACAATACTTATCTTGTATGTAACTCTTGAAATCCTTATATGCCAAGTGTATTCCTCCTAACTAAATCTCAACAAGATCCCAGCTACGAATACCTCTCGAAGTGTCTAATTTATATTTCTTAGAACACTCCTCACATTCAATCCAGACGTCGTGCTCACGAAATCCTGGGATGTTGTCATGTTCTTCAACTATTTTTCCCTTGCCGCAGGGACATTTGTATTCATATCTCTCAGTGTCGCCATCCCCGGCACCATAGCCTGGGTGGTTCTCATTTGATGCATAAATCTTTTCTGTTCTCATGGAATTCTCCTTAATAGTACTGTTCAATATAGCTATATGCTTTATCGAAAACTTCCTTGTCCTTAATCTTGTATTTGACCCATACGACACTACGAAGTGCCTTCTTAACTTCCTGACGACCGCCGGTTGTATTCTGCCATCCATCAAAACGGACAATCTTTACAATGTCATCAATATCTGTAACGATACGCTCCACAATTACAGGAGTATTGGTATTCTTCACACCGTTGAAGAGTTCCGTAAGAGCCGCCTTGCCCTTATCGACTTCTTCCTCCGGCACAACTTCCTTCTCAGCCTGCGCTGCTTCTCTTGCGAGCTCGAGCAGCATCTTCAGGAATTCAATGCTGTTGATAAGACCCTGCTCGTGCTGTTCACGGAGTTTCTCCAGCTTGTCACCCAAGCGCATAAATTTCGGATCATCCGAATGCTTATGTATACGAGCGACCAGATCAATCTCGACCTTCTTCGCAGCATTCTTAGCACCCTTATGTTTCTCAATAAATGCGTCAATCAGCTCAGCATCAAGTGACAGAATCTCTTCATCCTCATGAACTTCACCGACATCCATGTTGGAGTTCACGATTTCCATTGTTTTAGGTCCGAGAGCCGCCCAGATGAGTCCGCCGCCACCGTTCGTAGGCTTTACGGATTCAAACACCTTGGTCAACCATACATAATCGACCTGGATAGGTGAAAGCATCGGATCAGGAGAGACCGCATTCCATGCGCGATTCAGCACCTGGTAATCTGCTGCAAACTTATCCTTCTCAGCATTTGTAGGCAAACACTCCTGTGCGGCCATCAATCCTTCCCATCCATCTACGGTGCGATCAACACCCATGAAGTAGCTGAGGCACTTTCTAAGAAGTGCCGGAATCTGCTTCTTAACTTCCTCGATATTTGTAATGACTTTTTTCATGCTGCCTTCGTCGAAGTCCAGAGCCTTGGCAACGTTATCGAATATTCCAATATAATCTACGATCAAGCCGTGCGTCTTCCCCTCATCGAAGGTACGGTTTGTACGGCAGATTGCCTGCAGCAAAGTGTGATCCTTCATTGGCTTGTCCAAATACATAACCTGAAGAATAGGAGCATCAAATCCGGTCAGCAACTTAGCTGTTACAATTACGATCTCAAGCGGATCGTTAGGGTCTCTGAAACGGTCGAGAATTTTTGCTTCCTCATCCTTTGAACGGCGATACTTCTTATATTCATCCGCCTTATCATCATTGGTATCCATAACGATTGTTGAGCACTCTTCTCCGAGAAGCTTATCGAGCTCTGCTTTATATTTCAGACAGCAAGGGCGATCATAAACAACCACCTGCGCCTTATATCCATTCGGACGGATCTTTTCAGTGAAGTGCTTTGCAATATGCGCGCAAACTTTGTGAATACGTTTCTCATTGTACATGATAGCCTGCATGTTAACGCGCTTGGAAAGTTCAGCTTTATCGGAATCCGGAAGGTCGCGTGTCAGGATATCAAACTCGCGGTCCATCGTATCTCTGTCAACGCGGAGATCTACCGGTACAGGCTCAAAATTAAGCGGCAGCGTCGCGTGGTCACGAATGGAGTCAGAAAAAGAATACTTGCTCATGTATCCGCTGCGATCTTCCGTAGCACCGAATGTTGCGAACGTATTCTTGTCCACGCGATTGATAGGTGTACCTGTCATACCAAAGAAGAAAGCATTCGGAAGGGCCGTTCTCATCTTAATACCGAGATCACCTTCCTGCGTTCTATGACACTCATCGACCATTACGATGATATTGTCGCGCAGACTAAGCTCACCGGTAACTTCCTGAAAGCGGAAGATGGTCGTGATAATAATCTTACGGATATCCTGTCTCAGCATCGTCATAAGCTGCTCACGAGTAGATGCTGATTCCAGGTTGCCCACATCAGAGGAGTGGAACTGTGCTGTAATCTGCGACTCCAAATCCAGACGATCGTCTACGATAATAACCGTAGGATTCTTAAGATCTGGAAGCATACGAAGCTTTACTGCGGCAAACTCCATCAGGTAGGATTTACCGGAACCCTGGAAATGCCAGATAAGACCCTTCTTCGGATATCCCGCACGCACACGTTCGATGATCATGTTGGCGCCTTCATACTGCTGATAACGCGCAATGACCTTGAACTTCCGATATTTGCTGTCGGTAGCGAAAAGTGTGAAGAACTGGAACAGGTCCATAATCTTATACTTCGTGATCATGTCCTGCACACTGGTTTGTACTGCCGCCAAAGATCCGTCAGACTTATCATCCGCTGTATGCCAAGGACCATATTTCGCAGCTGGCATACAAACAGAACCGTATCGATAACATTTACCTTCTGTAGCAAAGTTGAACACATTCGTTACAAACATCTGCGGGATGCTCTGCTCATACTTGTTGATGTCCTGTGCTCCGTCCAGCCAGGTAATAGCTGCACGGACCGGAGTCTTCAGCTCACCAATTACAAACGGGAATCCATTTACGAGAAGTACGATATCCAGACGTTTTCCACCCTCCTTCTTCGGATATACCCACTGATTCGTAACAACATACTGATTCTGATCCAGCTTGCCATTAATCTCCGTACCAAAGAAGTCGATTGACACTTGCTTGCCGTCTTCGCCAAATGGATATGAGTTTTTCTCAAACACCATCTGCTTGAAGGCTTCGTTTTGGGTAACAAGATTCTGTGGATTTGTTGAGAGAAAGAGTGTTCGCAGCTTATATATGATCTCATCTGCGCGTGACTCATCCTCTGCAATTTCGGGATTGAGTCTTATAAGTGCTTCGCGCACCATAGACTCCACCATGACATCGTTTTCTTCTCTGTCAAGGTCGTCTGCTGAGATGTACTCCCAGCCGTTTTTCTTGAGCGTAGATATAATCATCTGCTCAGTTGTGTTGTCTTCATTAAACATGTGAGTAACCTCCTGTCTTGATTAATTTTCTCATACTTGTTTTGAAGTAATAATTTTGATTTATCGCTCTGTTCTGCAAACTCAATAAACTCTTTTTGCTTATCCATTGATGGAATATGAATTTTAACCTTTTTAACAAGATCGCTATTCAAATTCTTAACACACGATCCATTGGCTGACCCGTCGAACTGCCTTTGTACCAAATCTGATCTGAGTTCATAGTAAAAAAACAACGGATCTAAATAATCCTGGTAGTCTGAAATGATAAGCCATCCATCATGGACACATCCCTGAATACCTACAATATAAGGTCTTCCAAATGACATAGAGTTTGATAATATAAAGTCTCCTGGCTCAACAGCTCTGGACTTTTTTGCCCCATCTTCAGTAACCTTCTCAGCAGTATGAGTAATATAAATATCCTCTTCTGCCACATCGCCAATTTTGATCCAGTTAATACCATTCTCATCATCCGTCAGATACTTTGCTATTGGTCTTGGAGAAGCACCTCTACAAATATTAGCAACGTCATCAATTGTTTTCATATCATCATTTTTATATCCAAACATCTCGATAAATTGAGATTTGAACACATCCGAGCAGCAAATTTTGATTTATCGCTCTGCCGAACAAATTCAGCAAACCTGCGCTGTTCATCTATTTTAGGGACAAGTACTTCTATCTCCTCAATCCGGTATAAGGCCAGCTTAGGCTGCGTAGTGCGCATTGTTTTTTCTTCTATCTGTTCTGCTCCTGCTGGTAACGAGAGATACCAGATAAGATAGTCCCTATCCACAGGTGCCTCTTTATTTAGAACGATCTTAGCCGCATTTTCAGTAAGGTTGGCTCCATCAATAGAATCCGGAATTGCCCCTACTTGGCCTATTGTACCAGCTATGCTTATATATACGTCCTTTGAGCTGATGGTGTACCTTGCAATCTTCTCGTGTGTGGACGGAGTAAGGTAAACCAACTCGGGTATGTTTACAGAATGATTGATCATGTCAATGACACGAACATAGGGGTGTGCTGTTATATGGTCAGCATAGGACTCGCCTTTAGGTAGACGCTTACCTCCTTTTACTGTCCCAAACTCACCGATTCTCATGATTGGAATCCCTTTCGGGTTGCCTTTTGGGTATCCAAACTGCTCCATAAATTGAGAATTGCAAACAAAACCGCACTTATATATCACTGTTCTTTGTGATATATTTGTGTCAATATGCGATCTTTCAATGTAACCTCTATCTTTGAAATAATATTTGCTGGGTCCAAATCCTTATGATCACTTGTCAATTGTCCTTTTTCAGGTTTGATGAAATATTGCACTTTATCTCCGGTACCAATATAGCTAACATAAAGCACAACAATTGTATCGCCATCCTTATCAGTCTTTATGTTTGTTGTAAGACGATAATCGGGCGTAGGCTTAGTTTTTTCTTTAATCTCAGGTGTATACCAGTCATCTAAACGTACAAGAGTCGCATCCTTAAAAATTTCACGATTCAGCACTCTTAAACATCGTGAAATGAGCGTTCTGGTACTTCCAATTTCGATCTGATTTCTACATTTAGGGCAGGTCAAAACAGTACTATCAGAACTTAGATCATATTCCAATTGGATTGTCAACACTTTTTCAGACAAATTTTTTTAGGTTATTTTTCCGATATTGTACAGGCGTTTGATACCCTAAG
>ERZ856578.7089-NODE-7089-length-12099-cov-3.751206_pt1 | contig 12099 bp, 5 predicted proteins | sample MGYA00514384_ERZ856578 | MGnify/ENA primary metagenome ERZ856578 (study PRJEB29103, sample SAMN06111958) | human gut metagenome | biome: human gut; feature: ankylosing spondylitis patient; material: healthy_person | host: Homo sapiens | place: China:Hangzhou...
GCATCACCGTCTTTAAGATACTTAAGACCTGTAGATCCTGTATCACCGGTTAAACCAATACCTTTAGTCGTAGCATTTACCGTATTGTTATCTAGACCAACAACAAGACTACCATTATTAGTACCAACTAAATCAGTTCTAATACCATTAGCACCAATTACTTTAAGAGGACTTTCACTTAGCTTAACAGTACCAGTTTTAGAATTTGTATCTAGGTTTAATGTAACAGCAGCTACAGCATTCTTTACATCTGTAATATTGGCTGCATTAGTACCTACATTACCACCGCTAGAAACATTGGTAATTTGCTGTCCCCCTGCACTAATAGCATCGGTACCAAACTTAACAGTTTTCGTAGCAGTTTTTGCAGTTAAACCATCACGAGTTATGGTCACATTATTACCACCAGTAGTCGGACCAATTTGAAGCGTTGTATTACTCAATACATTATCGCCGGCTTTAAATGAATCGCCAGTAAAGTTTCTACCTTTTACAGAACCATTTGTACCATCTAGAGTAATTTGATTGCCACCAGAAGAAACCGTAACGGAATTATTAGCTTTCACAGTATCTACAGTAATCGCCTTATTCAAAGAAGTAGTAATTTTTTTGCCACTACGAGTTACTGTAATATTATTGTCCCCACCAAAGATTACAGTATCTGATTTATTGATTACTTCAGGAGCACTAGGATCCCTGTCTGCCGATAATTTCCAATGATATGCATTGGCAGAAATAGCTTTATTGATAGCATCTGCTACATTCTTAGAATCAGCCATGCCTGTAGCATTTGCAGAAGCTTGACCATTTGTGACATCAATATTTTGTGTTTTACCAGAAATTGTAAGGTTTTGACCGTTGGCAGATGTTGTAATATATGTATTATCGCCCTTAAGTCCTAATGTACTATTTGCAATATTCACATTGCCAGTATTTACATTACCAGAGAACGCAAGGTTAACGCTCTTTAATTGAGCTACGTTAACTGCATCTGTATCTTTTGTGCCCGCTGCAAGACCTGTAAGTTGACGTGTTACAGTAGTACCATTACCAATAGAAACCGCACCAGTTGTACTAGTAAGTACATTGCCAGTTAAACCAGAATAAATATCTGTACGGTTTGTATTAGGATTATAACCTTTATTAGTAACACCACCTATTACATTAGCAACTGAATCTCGACCTAAAGCAACACCACCATCTACGGTAGCTCTAGAATCAGGACCAATAGCAACAGATTTAACAGCACTTGCATTAGCTCTAGTACCAATAGCAATAGAATGTTGAGAAGTGGAGTTAACGCGACTACCTATGGCAATTGATTCTAGACCATTAGCTTTCGTAGCAGAGCCGATTGCAAGAGCTCTATTACCTGAAGCTTCGGTTGGAGTAGATCCATAAGAACCAATAGCAATAGTTCCATCACTATTTGCCGAAGCACTACCACCTAACGCCACAGAATTATCACCATCAGCCGTTACATTCATCCCCATAGCAACACTATTAAATTTATTAGACTTAGCAGCTTGACCAACTGCAACACCGCCTAACAAAGCCGTAGTTCCATTAGTACCTACAGCAACACCATTTCTACCAGCTGCGGAAGACTTATGACCTACTGCAAGGGAGTTTTCCCCTGTAGCAGTAGTCTCCATCCCTACTGCTGTAGCAGATGTAGCATTAGCAGTAGATAAAATACCCAAAACGGTTGAAGATGCACCAGTAGATGTATTCTTTCTACCTACTGCTACCGCACCTTCACCGGTAGCTTGAGATTCAGAACCAACAGCTAGAGAATTAGATGTTTTAGCATTTGTTTTATAACCAATACTTACACCTGCACCCCCATCTGCCTTAGCAGCAGTACCAATAGCTACGCTATATCCACCAGAAGCAACAGCGTAGTCATCAAAGCGATCAGATGATGCCCCACCAATTGCAACATCGCCAGCATTAGTTGCTTGTGCGTAAGTACCACCTGCAAAAGTACCAAAGCCAGTCGCCTGAGTAGCACTACCAATAGCAGTACCACGAACACTAGAATTCGCGATTAGGCCTAATGATACACCACCTCTGCCAGTCGCATGAGCACCAGCACCAATAGCTACAGCTGGTTGAGCTGGATCAGCATATTGTGAATTAGCTATTGCTCTGTAACCGATAGCAATAGATTGATGACTGTTGGACTGAGATTCATTACCGATAGCAAGACCATTAGTTAAGTTTGAATACAATTTAGTACCGCCCTCAATAGTTCCAGTCGGTCTATCTGCTGCAGTTACATCTGTAACTACACCAACTTGCATCGCCAAGGCAGCCAAAATACTAGCTACTACAATTTTCTTTTTCCCCGTTTTATTTTTTGCCATTTCAGATACTACAACGTAGCACTGTTTGGACTTAGACCAAATGACTTTAAATATCTTATTCATACGTTTTCCTTCTTTAAATTACTAACCCTCAACTATATGAATTATATGTTCCACACTTCTCTCAGTCTGGAAATAATGAAAGCCACACAGACTTACATTTATAAAAACCTATCTTTAATTTTACCATAATTTATCTAATTTTCTCAATTTAAAAGTGTAATTTTTGGATATTTACTATTATTTCAATTATGCATAGAGTATGCTTAAACACGCAGTATCATCATAATTCATTTATAATTCACCTTAATAAATTGCATATTATATGAATTTTTATGCTTTCAATTGAGAATAAAAAGAATTCTAGATTTCATTGCAAAATTAGTCATCGTCTGAAAATATTCATAAATTATTCCTTATATACAGTTTCATTGATAATTTTATTAATTAATAAATTAGAATTTTCAGATTATTTTATTTTTCAGATATAGCTTTAATAAACTATTTTGGTTTTCATACTAAAAAGAGCCTCCTCTTTCGAGGAAGGCTCTTTCTAGTTTTACATATCCATTCACGGGATATACATAGTTCTAACTATATGTACAATATGATTATGCTTTATTTGCCAACAATTGGTTAACTGCTGCTTTCAACGCATCAATTTCAGATTGTTGTTGTTCAAGCTTGGATTTGTACTCTTCATTTTGGGAACGCAAGTGACTTACTTCATCTTGCATTACGTAGATAGAGCTGATAGGACCAGCTTTATAACGTTCTGGAATCGCATCTTTTCTATCACGGTTACCACCAAATTTATGAGTTACACCAGCATTAATCATGTTATGGCTAGAACCAAGTGTAACACCAATATTGAACATAGTATCTTCAGTTTTGTAATGGGCAAGACCGATTGCACCAGCTGTTTCACCACGGTAGTTACCAATACCAGCCATGATTTGTGTTGGTTCCAATGGATCGTATTGGATTGGTTTCAACGCTGCCATAGCCGCTGCATGAGCACCAACACGTTGTGTTTCAACACCTACACGATTAATAGCCTCTTGTAAACCTGCTTGTGCGCCTTTCAATTGGCTAACGTTTACTGCATCTGTATCAGCTGTACCAGGTGCTACGCCATGAATTTGGTTACCACCATTATTCAAGCCATCTACAGTAAGGGATACAGGGCTAGCTGCAGAGTTTGCAGGATTAATAGTCATGCCTGCACCATTAACTATTGTAGAGTTACCAGCTGCATCTTTTACAGTTGTACCAGCAGGAGTGATCTTAGTGGATGGACCATTTTCATCACCTACAGTTACACTGTTAAGACCTTTCACGTCTTTAGCTAAGCTATATGTGAAAGTAGTACCGTCTTGTTTAACTTCAAGATTATCACCAGCTTGGAATTTAACAGTATCGCCACCTTGTACTTTTTCAACAGTACCACCAGCTGCAGTTACATTCCATGCAGATAGATCTTTAACTTGTTGTTTACCAGCAGGTGTTAAGTTGCTCAAATCTTGGTTTGCTGCATTATCGATTTTTGCTTTAGTTGCATCATCGATCTTAACAGTTACGTCTTCACCATTAGCAACAGTTGTTAAACCGTTTTCACCTTTAATATTGAATTTCACATCACCTGTGCTCAAGGATTTTTCATCAGTAGAACCAGTGTTACCACCTAAGGAAATCTTACGACCGATTGCTTCTGTGTTTTTATCGATTTGAGCTTTGTTTGCTGCAATATTATCAGCATTTTTACCAATGTTAGTTTTATTTTTCGCTACTTGATCATCAACTTGTTTCAATTGATCTTCAGTTGCAGCACGACCACTTACAGGTTGTGTTTGACCTGGTACCCAAGTTTTATTAGTCAAGCCAGTTACTTCTGGAGTTTCCACACCATCAGTTGCTTTTACTTTAGGTGCTGTAATTGTTTGATTTGCAGTTACTGTATCGAATGTTACATCTTTCTTTGTGGCAATTGTGAAGTCTTTACCATTTTGAGTAATGGAGATGTTATCACCATCGATGAACTTAACTGTGTTACCACCTTCAACCTTTTCAGCAGTACCATTATTAGCCACTACATTCCATGCAGATAAATCTTTAACTTGTTGTTTACCAGCATCTGTTAAGTTGCTCAAATCAGTGTTTGCTGCATTGTTGATTTTGTTTGCAGTAGCATCATCTAATTTAACAGTTACATCATCGCCATTAGCTTCAGTAACAATACCATTTTGACCTTTAATATTGAATTTCACATCACCTGTGCTCAAAGATTTTTCAGCTGTATCACCATTATCACTACCTAAGGAAATCTTACGAGCGATTGCTGTTGTATTTTTGTCAATATTATCCTTATTTGTTTTAATATCGCCAGCATTTTTAGTGATGTTAGCTTTATTTGCTGCTACTTGATCATCAACTGCTTTCAATTGATCTTCAGTAGCTGCACGACCACTTACAGGTGCTGTTTGACCTGGTACCCAAGTAGTATTAGTTAAACCACTCACTTCTGGAGCTGTAATTTTTTGGTTTGCTGTTACATTATCAAATGTTACATCTTTCTTTGTGGCAACAGTGAACTCTTTACCATTTTGTGTAATGGTAACATTATCACCATCGATGAATTTAACTGTATCGCCACCTTGAACCTTTTCAGCAGTACCGTTGTTAGCTACTACATTCCAAGCTGCCAAATCTTTAACTTGTTGTTCACCAGCTGGAGTCAAGTTGCTCAAGTCTTTATTTGCTGCGTTGTCGATTTTGTCTTTTGTAGCATCATCCAATTTAACAGTTACATCATCGCCATTTGCAACAGTAGTAAGACCATTTTCACCTTTAACATTGAATTTCACATCGCCTGTGCTCAAGGATTTTTCATCTGTAGAGCCAGAGTTACCACCCAAAGAGATTTTACGAGCAATCGCTGTTGTATTATCAGCAATATTTTGTTTATTAGTAGCTACTTGATTATCAACTGCTTTCAATTGATCTTCTGTAGCCGCACGACCAGCAACTGGTTGTGTTACACCTGGAGTCCAATCTCTATTAGTTAAGCCTGTTACTTGAGGTGTCACTACTCCTGTTGTAGCGTTCACAGTTGGAGCTGTAATTGCTTGCGTAGCTGTTATGTTATCAAATGTAACATTTTTCTTTGTGGCAATTGTAAAGTTTTTACCAGCTTGTGTAATTTCGATGTTATCACCATCGATGAACTTAACAGTGTCGCCACCTTTAACATCTTCAGCAGTACCACTGTTAGCAACCACTTTCCAAGCAGCTAGATCTTTAACCTTTTGCTCACCTGCTGGATTCAAATTGCTCAAATCTTTGTCAGCAGCATTATCGATTTTATTTTTAGTAGCTGTATCAAGTTTAACAGTTACATCATTACCAGCAGCTGTTGTAGCAATACCATCTTCGCCTTTAATTTTGAAGCTTACAGCTCCATCATTTAAGGATTTCGCTGTTGTAGAACCAGTATTACCTTCTAAGGAAATTTTGTTAGCAAGTGCAGCTTTGTTAGCTTCTGCTTTAGCGTCTGTTTTCTTCAATTGAGATACATTGACAGCATCTTTATCATCTACGCCATCAGCTACGTTAGTAACTTTCATGTCGCCTGCATTGATACCTTTATCGCCATCAATTTTTACAGTCGGATTGCCAGCAGCATTGTTGAAAGATGCACTGTTCAAGCCAGTAAGATCTTTCTTCAAAGCTAAAGAGATATTTTTATCGTTTCTTGCAACAGTAATGTTATCGTCGCCGGAGAAATCTACTTTATTACCTTTTTCAACTGTAGCTGTTGTCGCTTCACCATTAGCAGATAAGTTCCAGCTAGAAGAGCTATTAGCAACTGCTTGATTAATTGCATCAGCTACGTTTTGAGCATCTGCCATACCTGCAGTTGCAGAAGCAATACCATTAGTTACAGTAATATCTTGTTTTTTACCAGCAATAGTAATTTTCTTACCATTAGCTGTAGTTGTAATATATGTATCGTCACCATTTACAGCTAATTTACTGTTAGCAAGGTTTACGTCACCAGAACCGGTGTCGCCTGTGAAAGCAAGGTTTACACTCTTCAATTGTGCTACGTTGACTGCATCTGTATCAGCCGTACCAGCAGCTACATAGTTAATTTGACGAGTTTGACCTGTTGTACCAACAGCAACGCCACCCAATGTAGATGTTAACGTTGCACCAGTTAAGTTAGCATAAGTATCAGTACGACCAGTATTAGCATTATAACCTGCTACACCTGCCGCAGTACTAGCAACAGACTTAGAACCTATTGCAACACCATCAGCAGTTGTAGCACTAGCACCATCACCAATAGCAATCGATTTAACTGCACTTGCGTTAGATCTAGTACCGATAGCAATACCATCATTCTCTGATACTGAGCTTTTTCTACCAATAGCAATACTGTTATCTGCAGTGGAAGAGCTTTCTCCGCCAATAGCAATACTATAATCTTTAGTTGCATTGGCTAACATACCGATACCAACACCTGCAGTTCCAGCGGCCTTTGCCCTAGATCCCAATGCAGTAGAGGATGCACCAGATGCAGCAGTACCATGACCAATTGCAGTAGATTCAATATTGGAAGCTATCGCATCAGCCCCCAAAGCACTGGCATTGCCATCTGTTGCCTTAGCACCATGACCAACTGCCACAGTATCATCCTCGGACGCAATGGAGTTAGCACCTACCGCTGTAGCATTTGCCGATGTAGCTTGTGCTGATAACCCCAATGCAACTGTAGATCGACCTGTTGTATTAGCACCATCACCAATAGCTACAGAGCTTGTGGCAGCCTTATCTGTAGATGCATTAGGACCAATAGCAATAGACTCATCCGCTTTTGCACCAGTGTTATCTTTATTAGGTGTGACATCAGACTTAATAGATACATATTTCTGTGCAATTTGATTTGCGATAGCAGCTAACTGAGAACCATTGATCGCGTCTGTAGAAGTAGCACTTACTTCACCAGGAGCTACGTTTTTCAACTGACGTTCGAAACCTGCAGAACCGAAGGAAACAATATCACCTTCAAGAGTGTCATCCCCACCGCTCCATGCAGCAACAACACCATTTGGCAATGTATAGCTAGTTTGTTTCGTACCTGCCTTATCTGTAGTAGAACCACCACCCAACGCAACAGAGTTATCACGGTTTGCCTTAGCACCTGTACCAATAGCGATGGCATTTGTTACAGAATCATTATCAGCAGCACTTGTATTAATACCTGTTAAAGAGCCAGCAATACGATTTTTAGAGTCAGCGCCTGTACCAATAGCAATACCAGCATTACCAGATTGCCCCTTAGTACCCACTGTGATACCGATATGATCTGCTGTAGCATTATTATAATCACGCCACTTAATTTCATACCCTGTTAAAGCTTTAACAGCATCAGAAACAGTAGCGACAGCAGGTTTACCTGTTGTAATATCAGTATAAACTGCTCTAGTAGACGTCATTCTATCAGCGTCATCACCACCAATAACAATGGAAGAATGGCCTAACGCTTTAGTATTACCACCAATAGCAATACTTTGGTCACCTACAACGGTAGCCCCTTGCCCCGGTAATGCACCACCACCAATGGCAATACCTTGTGAAAATGAAGCACCAGCTTCGTTTACCGTCGCACCAGTACCAATAGCAATCGCAGTACCACCATTTGCTATGGAATTTTTACCTACAGCAACACTTGGTGTATTACCATATAGAGCTTTTGAATAAGCATTTTGACCAATAGCAACCCCACCACCAGCAGTTTCTGCTTTTGCATCAGTACCAATTACAACAACATCATTAAGAGAAGCTTTTACATTCTTACCTAAACCAACTGCATTTGCACCTGTAACACTAGCACCGGTACCAAAGGCAACAGCAGTTGCACTAGCTCCGGTAGGTACATCATTTACAGCCAATGCCACATTAGCATTAGTCATAGCCAATGCTGCAAAGATACCAGCTACTACAATTTTCTTTTTACCGCTATTATTTTTAGCGAATTCAGATACTACTACGTAGCAATTTTTGGATTTGTTCCAAACCACTTTAAAAATCTTGTTCATTGTTTTCTCCTTTAAACTACTATAAAGCTCTCAAACTTCTATATAACAAATAATCTCAATTTCAAGTTTTTCGATATAGTCAGTATACCAAATTTTTCGATATGCTTGCAACCCCTTTTTCACTAATATTTCATTTTTGGAATAGCTATTGCAAATACAGCAACAACGTGATTCCTTTAACCCCATTATAAAATAAAACCTAATAATTGGGGTGATTTTATACCATAATTTAGAAGAGAAGATGAATTTAAACTCACATTTTAACTTTTCCCATATAAATATAATTGATAAATTATAAAAATAATTGTCAAAATGCCTTATATAGTTACACTCTAATGACCCCACCTATTTTACAGCACTATATTTCATTAAATTTTTATAAATTAGAATTTCAGTCAAATTGAGATAAATTGGCATCCAAAAACAAAAATAACGTCTAAAGAATAATCTCTTTAGACGTTATTTTTTATATGACATTATTTAATTTAAATACATAAGCACTTTGTTCATGTGCTAATTTGATACGCTTATGTAATCGTTCCATATACGCTCGATATATGTCTTGCGCTTCGTCAATGGTTACTATATTAAAGTTAATTCCATCCCCTACCGGCAATTGGCTAAGCCGAGGTAAATCGGCAGTAATAATAGTACCAATTTTTGTATAGCCACCTGTCGTTTGGCGATCTGCCATGAGGACAATGGGATGTCCATTCGATGGCACTTGGATAGAGCCAAATACGGCACCATCAGAAATAACATCTGCACTATCTACGTGTTCAATTTCAGGACCATCTAAGCGGAAGCCCATGCGGTCGCATTCTACGGTTAGTGTATAGATGTTATCACTAAAGGTCTTGATACCCTTCTCGGTGAAATGTTTTGCTTGATCACCTAGTACAACGCGTAACGGCTCATGACATTCACGGCCCCCACGGTTATATAAGGCGGTATTGAATAGAGTGTGCCCTTCACCACGGTAATCGCAGACATGCACTTCATCTCTGATGAATGCTTTGATGCCAAGTTCATCGCCCTTTTGTAATGGTCGCCCCTCAAGGCCACCAATTTTTGCCTTTGTATGGGTCGATACACTGCCGTTGATGCTTGGCACGTCGATTCCACCAGAGAAAGAAATGTACATGCGCACACCACATTGACTAAAACCGCCAGAAATGACATCACCGTCGTGACATACAAATGGAATATATCTCGGTACTCGTACACTATTGATGGTTGGTTCCATGTCGGCCCCTGTGAAAGCAACGATACATGTGCCTTTCACTGTTAATGTTGGTGGTAACAAGGTACATTCTAAAGCACCAGCTGGTTTCACATTGCCGACGAGAGCTTGCCCTAAGAGATAACTTTCACTATCCATAGGACCCGCTACAGGCATACCATATTGCTGGAACCCAATGCGCCCTTCATCTTGAATAGTCGTATACATGCCAGGTTCATTAATGTAGATAGATGATTTCTGAAAATTATTTATAGCCATGTAACTCACCTACCTCAACTTCATACATAACTGGAACATAGTCCCCGCCCAACGCTTTAATACGATTATATTCCTGTTCATCGATTGGCACGTAACGCACATAGTCACCTGCACTTAATAACGCAGCTTTTTCCTTAGACATATCGTACATAGTTACTGGTGTGCGCCCTATGATTTGCCACCCGCCTGGAGAGTCAGATGGATAAGTACCAGTTTGTTCCCCTGCAATGCCTACAGAGCCGGCAGGAATCAAGGTCCTTGGAGAGGATAAACGAGGCGTTGCTATACGTGGGTCCATGCCACCTAAATAGGTAAAGCCAGGAATAAAGCCTAACATATACACTAAATAGTCTGTACCACTATGAATGGCTATAACCTCTTCTTCACTTAGATTGTTGTGAGACGCTACAAAACCAAGGTCTGGTCCAAACTCTCCACCATACACAGTAGGAATTTCAATAACAGTCACTGTTTCATTATCACTATTTGTTACAGATTCTGAAAATGTAGGCTCAATGATATTACACATATCTGCATAGGAATAGAGCATAGCATCGTATTGCACGAGTAACGCACAATAGGTAGGAACTAATTCAATAATCCCATCTAGTTGTAACGCTTGAATTCGCTCTATAGTTTGTCGAATATGTCGATTAATCTTTGGATCGATCACCTGACCAAAATCAATAGAGATAGCGCAATCCCCTACAGGTGAAATTATAGGTTTCATAGGTATCTCCTTCCTAAAACCAGAAAGAACCATTACCTTCAACCGAAAATAATGGTACTTTCACAACTATCAAATTAACCAAGTAATTTAGCAATACCATGTAAGGATGTAACACCAATGTATGCTGTTACAAGTACTACAATCCATCCTGTATAATATAACAGTTTATTGTGTTTGTAGTCTCCTACAATGTCAGATTTATGAGTAGCAAAGAGCATCACAGCCAATGTAATCGGCAAGATCAACCCATTTACAGAGCCTGCCAAGATTAACAACGTAGCCGGTTTGCCAATAAAGATTAGAATGCATGTGGAAATAAAGATAAAGGCCATAATGGTCAATTTTTCATACCGTTCCACCACCTTGAACAAGGTTTTAAGGAAGGATACGGATGTGTAGGCAGCCCCTACCACAGAAGTCAACGCAGCACAGAAGAATACGATACCAAATAATTTATGACCGATTTCACCAGCACCAAGTAAGAACGCAGAACCTGCTGGATCTTTAGGATCTAGTACATATCCCATGGACACAACACCAAGAACCGCCAAGAATAGCAATATACGAACTACCGCGTCTACAGTCATACCCATAAATGCTGCTCGGCGTACATCTGTCAAATGTTCTTGACCGGTAATACCAGCATCGATAAGACGATGACCGCCAGAGAATGTAATATAACCGCCTACGGTACCACCGATAAGGGTAATCGTAGCAAGCCATGGATAATGAGTTGGTGCCACTGCATGAGTAACCGCTTCAGCCACTGGTGGATTTGTAGAAAACGCTACATAAGCAATCAATACAAGCATTACCGTACCAAGAATTTTAGCGGTATTATCTAGTACACCACCCATTTTTGGAGATGCGAATAATAGAATACCAAGAATACCACTGATAGCCGCCGCTGTCGTTGTATCAATACCAAACACTATGTTTAGACCCATGGACGCGCCCCCAATGTTGCCGATATTGAAAGCAAGACCACCAAGGGAAATCAAGAACGCTACAAAGTAACCAAGACCTGGCAATACTTTATTCGCAATATCTTGACCACGCATTTTAGATATCCCAATAATAGTCCACACATTTAACTGTGCTATAACAGAGAAAATAACGGAAACAATAATGGCAAAGGCAAAGTCTGATTTCAAATCATTTGTAAATGCCGCCGTTTGTAACATAAAGCCCGGCCCAATAGAGGACGTGGCCATCAAGAAAGCTGCCCCTAAGAGGACAGATAAACTCGCTTTACCTGAAATTGGTTTCATAAGAACCTCCACACAATAACTTATTTATTAACGATCTATTATGTATTTACTATTTACTATTTACTATTTACTATTTATAACGTATTCACTATTTATTACGTATTTGCTATGTATTGCTTATTTTATA
>ERZ856578.7094-NODE-7094-length-12096-cov-6.222897_pt1 | contig 12096 bp, 14 predicted proteins | sample MGYA00514384_ERZ856578 | MGnify/ENA primary metagenome ERZ856578 (study PRJEB29103, sample SAMN06111958) | human gut metagenome | biome: human gut; feature: ankylosing spondylitis patient; material: healthy_person | host: Homo sapiens | place: China:Hangzhou...
TGGCTCATTTTTTTGCAAGTCTGGCTCTCCAGAAATATTGGTAAATCTTTGGTAAATTTGAGACTGAAACACAAAAAACGCTTAAAAACGGGGCTTATGAGACGATTTGAGATTTTTCATCATGCCCGGTAAATCCTGCCGTGGCACACGAAAAGTATTTTTATCATCTATCTAAACCTCTTGAATTTACTGATTTTCCTTGATTTTCAGGCATTTTCTCAAATGGTCCGATGCTCGTTCACTTGGCATATCGTAGCATAAATTCGCACATCTTTGCCAGCAAAAGTAGTACAACAAGTAGTAAATTGAGCCTAAAATCGTGTTTTACTACTGGCCCTTTTCTGCGATATATGGCGAAATTCTATGGCAGAGCTTTGCCGTAAATCCTTGCCCTGCAACAAGAGTACGGATTGTACCGGGAATTTTCTGCCGCTTTCATATTTTGCCGTATCGCATACCCGCTGAACTCCCTCTACCACGAAAAGTAGTAACTACTCAGCATTGGCTACTCGCTGCAATTCCTCCTGCGCATCCTCAAATCCGATGTGCGTATAAGTATTGAGCGTCACGCCAATGTCAGAATGACCCATGATGTATTGAAGCGTCTTGGGGTTCATTCCGCTTTTTGCCATGTTCGAGCAGAACGTATGTCTGCAAACGTGCGGCGTGATCTTCGGCATCTGCACTTTATAGATGCTGTTGTACTTCTCGCAAATATGCTGGAAATACTTTTCCCAATGCAGGGCCACCATCGGCATATCGTTTTTATCCAGATAGAGAAAACCGCTTTTGCCGCAAATCATCGGTTCCACTTTTGGTTTTTTCCTGTTGGCAATGATGCGCTTGAAGCACTCATACACATCATCCGTCATAGGGATAACCCGTGTACCGCTGCTTGTCTTGGTGTCCTCGATGATATACTCCATATTCCGCTTCCGCTGCAACTGATGGTTAATGTTAATCTTTCGATTTTTCATATCCACATCCGCCAGCGTCAAACCCACAAACTCGGAAATCCGAAGCCCGGTCTTAAACAGAATATAGATACCATCATAGTATTTGCAAAAATGCTTGTCACTCGCCACAAATTCAAGAAACGCTCTTTCTTGCTTTCTGGTAATCGCTTCCCTTGTCACGCTGTCGTTGACTACGACGGTGGCAAGCTGAAATTCAAATGGATTCTTGCGTATCAAATCATCATCAACGGCCATCTGAAAGGCAGGTCGGACAACACCCCTGATAGAATGGATGGAGCTGTAACCCCTGCCATCCTGCTGCAACTTTATCAGCCAGCATTTCGCGTCAGACTGCTTCACTTTGTCAATCCGGCGCTTGCCGAATTCCTCTTTCTTAATGATATTGAGGACAAAATAGGATCTGAATAACGGATTTTCTCTGCCAACTGCGTCAGCGCTGATTTTGTTGCAGCATCCGTTTCGGCACCGGACAGTAGTTCGACATCAGTTTGCAGTTGTTTGATATAGCCAGCTCTGCAAAACCACCGGCATTTTAGTGACCTCACAGCAGGAAACCGACAGGCCGTTGTCACGATATAGCGCCAGCATTTCATTTTCGCTGAGATTACGGACATGGGAGGGATCGCGCATTTTCTCTATACTGTCCTCTGTTTCCCGCAGAGGTTCTTCTGCCGCCTCCATGTCGATAAGCACCAGCTTGCCGCCCGGCTTCAAGACTCGTATCATCTCGGCAAACGGCTGCTTTACATCTGGAAAATGATGAAACGCCAGCCGGGAAAGGACAATATCAAAGCTGCCATTCAGAAACGGCAGCTCCGCCGCATCGCCGAGCACAAAGGTTATGTTGTCAAGATGGTTTTTCGCTGCCTCTGCTTTTCCAACGGATAGCATAGCGGGTGTCATATCCAGACAAACAACATTTCTGGCATACGGGGCAATCGTCCGACCGCAAGCACAGGTTCCGGCGGCTACCTCCAAAACGGCATCGGTCTTTGACGGAACAATCTTTTGTACCACAGAATACAAATAGTCCCTGCTTTGAAAAGTTCATGCGCTTACTTTCAAATCCTGCGGCTTGCTGGGTAAAGGCATGCTGAATTTGAGCCTCATTGGAAGATTTCATTATAATGCTGTTCCTTTTTTCGGCACGAAAAATCCGGTCATATCAGTACGTTCTAACTTCAGCAGCTTCACCTTTTTATCAATACCCCCAGCATATCCGGTCAGGCTGCCATTTGTGCCGACCACGCGATGACAGGGAATGATAATAGAAATTTCATTGTGTCCTACCGCACCGCCGACGGCCTGCGCGGACATCCGGGGAAGTTTCCGTTTTTCGGCAAGCTGCCGTGCGATCTCGCCGTAGGTTGTGGTCTTTCCGTAGGGAATCTGTAAAAGAATTTCCCATACAGACTGCCGAAACGCGGAGCCGATGGGGTGCAGCGGCGGCAGAAAGTCAGGCTCTTTTCCAGCAAAGTAAATGTCCAGCCAACGTTTGACTTCAACAAGAATCGGCGTTTCCCGCTCCGTGTGTTCTGACGGGAGATGATCTGCAAAATACTTTTCGCCGTCAAACCATAAGCCGGTCAGCCCGATTTCGTCCGCTGCCAGCAAGATGCCGCCCAGCGGCGAATCATAATGACATGTAGATACCATCCGTACCACTCCTTTTACAAAACATAGTCCTTGAGCCGCCGCAGCGCCTCTTCCAGCTTCTTTGCCGGCAGCCCCAGTGCCAGACGGATGCCGTATGGAATGTGGAACTGCCGTCCGTCGCGCCAGAGAACGCCAACCTCGACGCCGGAGCGCAGCAGCTCGTCCAACGTTCTGTCATGGGATTTGCACCAATTTTCAAAATCCGGCACGACAACATAGGTTCCCTCCGGCTTGCGAAGCGATACACCCTGCACCTCATTTTGGAAAAAGTTGATCGCCAGTTCAATATTCGTTTCCAATACCTGCTTGAGCTGCTCCATCCACGCCCGGCCCTCGGGGCTATACGCACCGATCAGTGCGTGCATGGACAGCACATGCCCGCGTCGGTCTGGCATGGTGGAAAAATCATATTCCACCATACTTATACCTCAAAGAACGCATTGGAATCCTGTGGAGCCTGCGCCCGGTCAGTATCGGTGTAGGAACGGATCTCCGAGCAAACCGTGATTTTGTAGCTTTCAAACAGCTTCTCCCGTCCCTCTTTCTGGCTCATGCGGTGCTGCATAACATTACGCCAGCGCTCCACGGCAGCCTCGTCTGTCCAGACATTCATGGAAAGCAGCTTACCCTCCTCGTTTAAGCTGGAAAAGCGTTCCGCACGGATAAAGCCCTCAAAGCCGGAGAGCATAGGTTTCAGCATCGCGGCAAGGTCAAGATACTTTTGCATCCCCGCCTTAGTGGGTGTGACCTCAAATAAAACAATGACATTTTTCATGTTGATTTTGTCCTTTCCATAAAAAATATATCTGGTTTGCATCTCTTGCAAGGTCGATAGCCGTCGCAGATCGCATCTTCATAGCTGTCATAAAACTCGACATTTTTAGGAAGCGGCTGCGCGGGACAACTTGGCAGACATACAATGCCAGTTGTTTTTACTGCAATATAGAACTTGCCGTCAAATTCTTTTTTCCGCTGCTGCATGGCGATGATTTTATCTTCCCTTGTCATATCTGGCCTCATTTCTTTTTGGGCGCAAAGTCTTTCATTTCTGGAATTGCCCCACCTGACACAGCCCAAAGATACAAACTTGCCACGCTGCAATAAGGATGGAAACGACGGCGATATTTTTCAAATAGCTTGCGGTCAATACTTCGGTGATGATAGACCATACGCAGCCCACGCTGGATGGCAAGGTCATGGAAGCTTAAAATATCCGGGCGCTGCATACAAAAAAGCAGGATCATTTCTGCCGTCCAGACACCGATCCCTTTCAGGCTGCTTAATTCCCGGATCGCATCTTCGTCGTTCATGCGCTCCACAGCGTTCAGATCAAATGCGCCCGTATGGACTTTTTCGGCAAAATCTGTAATATACTCCGCCTTGCGGAATGTCATGCCCAGCCCTTGCAGCTTAGGAACCCCTGTTGTCAGGATGGTTTCAGCATTGACAGAGCCCAGCGCATCCTGCATCCGCTGCCAAATGGTCGCCTGTGCCTTGGTGGAGATCTGCTGCCCTATGATGTGGTGAATGACGGACGAAAACAAGTCCACATCTACTGAGCGGTCGATATGCCCGATACGGTCAATGACTTCACAAAGCCGCTTGTCTTTCTGCCGCAGATAGGAAAGCTCAGCTTCTCCGTATGCAAAATACAATTTTCTCACCCTCTTGTGTTTCTTCCAAATTGCGATATAATTATATCGCAATTTATTGAGCGATACTATTAGAATCAATCCAGAAAATATTAAAATCACGTCAATTTGAGGATGCATAATGGAACAGCAAAACTATATCAATTCCGTCAACCTGAACCAGAACACAGACTTTCCATACTTGGTACTCAATATCGTAAACGACAACAGTTATCCTCGAAATCCCGGCTTTCAGGTCATGCACTGGCACGAGGATTTGCAGTTTATCTATGTGCTGTCAGGGGAAATTGAAGTTGTGACGCTGGAAACCGTCGTTTCGCTGCATCCAGGCGAGGGAGTATTCATCAATAAAAACGTCGTGCATTTGGTACGCAAAAAGAATTTGTGTCACTATAACAGCTTTGTATTTCCAGATTATTTTCTAAAATTTTATTTTGGCAGTCCGGCGGGCAATACGGTAGGTCAGGTGACAGAAAATAATAATTTCCCGATTTTTCACATAAAAGGTCAGAAAGAAAATCGAAACGTTCTTGATGCATTGAAGAAGCTCACAGATTTGGAGCAAGAGAAAACGCAGCTCTACGTTTATGAAGTCCTGACCACCCTTTGCACACTGTGGCTGGAGCTATGCCGCGTTGTAACGCTTCCGCAAGCCCTGTCCCCTAAAAACGTGGTCGAAGAACGCATGACCATATTCCTGCGCTACATCGAGCAGCATTTTTCTGAATCTATTTCATTAGATACGCTTGCAGAAAGCGCCCATGTCAGTAAATCTGAATGTCTGCGCTGCTTCAAATCGTCATTACAAACCGCGCCGTATCAATATCTGATGGAATACCGTCTGTCCAAAGCGACGGAATTGCTCCGCAGTACGGATGCGCCAATCAGCGAGATTGCAAACCGCGTGGGGTTCTTACAGACCAGCCATTTCGGAAAGTGCTTCCGAGAAAAGGTGGGAATGTCACCAAGTGAGTATAGGAAGTCAAAAAAATAGGACTGCCGCAGTCAAGCGACAGTCCTATTCAACTTTGTCACATCAAAGCTCTTTTGAAAATGGTGTAATTGTGGTGTAGTAAGCGCCGTTTGAGCGATGAAGACCATTGATATAACAGGCTTTTTCGGGGCTTCTTAGGATACTGCCATGGCAGACGAATAGAATGTTGGTCATATATCTTATCCTCCGTTTTGGTCGACGTCGTCTTTCAGTTCCGCGATATCTGTCAGTCTGAAATAGACCAGATAGGCCCGGTATTTGTCCTGGGCCGTCAGGCAGGTGTCTGTCAGATAGCCCCGCTCCCAGTCCCACTCCTGCAAGCCCCGATAGTAGAACAGCTTCAGCGCGTCCTCGATGATAAAGGGGACGATCTTATGCTTCAGGCACTCTTTGAACATGATCAGCCTGCCCACCCGGCCATTTCCGTCCTGAAAGGGGTGGATGCGCTCAAACCGCACGTGGAGATCCAAAATATCCTGAAAGCCGACCTGTTTTTTGTCCTGATACTCCGCCAGCAGCGCTTTTATTTTGGCGTGTACCTCCTCCGGCTGGGCCGTTTCCATGCCCCCCACCTCGTTGGGGACTTTTTTGTAATCGCCCACAGCGAACCAGCTCTTTCCGGCATCGCTGGTCCCGGTTTTCAGCATAAGATGGAGTTCTTTGATAAACTTCTCCGTTAAAGCCGCCCCGGCATGATCGATGATAAAATCAACACAGCGGAAGTGGTTCGCCGTCTCGACAATGTCGTCCACGTTCAGCGCCTCGCGCTCCGCGCCCACGGTATTGGTCTCGAAGATATAGCGGGTCTGGTCGTGGGTCAGTCGGCTGCCCTCCATGTGGTTGGAGTTATAGGTCAGCTCGATCTGGGTCTTATGATAGATGCCCCCGGGGTACTTTGCCGCCTTTTCCTCCCGCAGTACATCCAGTAGCGTGGTACGTGTCTGTACTTTTCCGGCCCGCTTGGGCTTTTCCGCATCCCGGGGGATGCGCCAGGACTTTTTCTCCAGATAAGCCCCTGGTACCCGCCCCTGGGCACAGTAATTCCGCACACTGCGCTCTGAGACTCCCCACTTCTCCGCCGCCTGGGCAATGGACATATCCGCCATAATATCCGCCTCCTTCCGCCGGGATGAGCCGCTCATGTTTTATAGTATACCATGTTACCGGCAAAAAATCCAGAATTTAAGCCGTCAGTTTTCTTCGATTTCTTGCCGCAGTTCCCCCATTTTTGCCGCAAAAAGCCCCCAGGCCTGGATCAGGACCCGAGGGCTTTGGTCGTGGGCGTCACTCCCGCTCTGCCGCTCTTTTGGCCGGGCGGAACCACAGCAGGGCCAGGAAGATGAGCAGAGCGGTGGCGGACAGGCTGATGAAGTAGACATACATGATGGTGTTGAACGAGGGGCTGCGGGGAAAGACAAAGGCGATCCAGGAGATGCGGATGCCGCACACGCCGATGGTGGTCAGCAGGGCGGGGACCAGGGAGATGCCAAAGCCCCGGAGGTAGCCGGAGATGACCTCATAGAGCATACAGAACACATAGGCGGAGAAAACCAGCACCAGGCGGGTGTAGCCCACTTCAATGACCTGGGGATCGTTATTGAAGATGGCCAGAATGGGCCGGCCCGCCAGCAGCACCAGGGCGATGGCGGCGACGGTGGCGATGGTGTCCTCCGCAATGGTCAGCACCAGCGTCCTTTTGCACCGCTCCAGCTTCCAGGCCCCGTAGTTCTGGCCCACAAAGGTTGTGCAGGCCTGACCGAAGGAGTTCAGCACATAATAGGCCATCAGCTCCAGGTTAAAGGCGGCGCTGGAGCCCGCCATAACTACCGTGCCCAGGCTGTTGATGGCCGCCTGGATGACGATGTTGGACACGGAAAACACCGCGCTTTGAATGCCGGCCGGCAGTCCGATGCGCAGGATGCGGCCCATGCAGTCGGTGTGGATGCGCAGCGCCCTGGGCTCCACCCGGATGTCCAGGTCAGAGCGCATCAGCCGCCGCAGCAGGATGACGGCACTGAACACATTGGCCAGCACCGTAGCCGTGGCCACGCCCTCTACCGTCATGTGGAGCACCGCCACGAAGAACAGGTTCATCAGCACATTCAGAATACCCGAGACTATCAGGGCCTGTAGCGGCACTTTTGTGTCCCCCACACTGCGGAAGATGGCCGCCTCGAAATTATAGAGCAAAATGGCGGGCATACCCAGCAGATAGATGCGCAGATAGCGCAGGGCGAAGGGCAGCACGTCATCCGGCACGCTCAGCGCCCCCAGGAGCGGCCCGGCCGCCAGCTGGCCCAGCAGCGCCACCAGAATGCCCCCGATGACGGACATGAGCACCGCCGTGTGTACCGTGCGGCGGACGGTGTCCCCGTCCCGCTGGCCAACGGCGTTGGCGATGACCACGTTGGCACCCAGGGCGATGCCCACAAACAGGTTGATGACCAGGCCGATCACCGGGCTGTTGGCTCCCACCGCCGCCACGGCGATGGTGCGGAACTCTCCCGTAAAATTGCCCACCACCGCCAGGTCCGAGGCGTTGAACAGCTGCTCCAGAATGGCCGTGGCCGCCACGGGCAGGGCGTATCGGGGCAGTTTGTTCCAGATGGGGCCGCTCAGCATATCCAGCGGCTGCTTTTGCTGCGTTGCTTCCATAGCATGTCCTTTCTCAAACGGCAGATCCTCTCCCGTTTTGTCTTCTGCGCAGGCTATTATAATGCCCCGCCGATGCCTTGACAAGGGGCAAAAAAGATTCCCGCCCGGACTGCAGGTGCAGTCCGGGCGGAGGAATGATTTGAAAAAATCGGGCTTATTCGGCCTTGGGCTCCTCGGTGGAGAACACCGTCTTGCCCGCAGCGGCCAGACCGGCCAGGCCCTGGATCTCGCTGGGGATGATGATCTTGGTGGCCTTGCCGTTGGCGGCGGCCTGGAAGGCCTCCAGGGCCTTGATCTTGATCACACCATCGCCGGGGGCGGCCTCGTTGATGAGCTTGATGGCGTCGGCAGTGGCCTGCTGCACCTTCAGGATGGCCTGGGCCTCGGCCTCGGCCTCCAGGATCTTGGCCTGCTTGGCGCCCTCGGCCTGGAGGATGGCCGCCTGCTTGGCGGCATCGGCCTTCAGGATGGCGGACTGCTTTTCGCCCTCGGCCACCAGGATCTGAGACTGCTTCTGGCCCTCGGCCTGGAGGATGGCCTCACGGCGCTCGCGCTCGGCCCGCATCTGCTTCTCCATGGATTCCTGGATATCGCGGGGAGGCATGATGTTCTTCAGCTCCACCCGGTTGACCTTGATGCCCCAGTTGTCGGTGGCCTCGTCCAGAATGGCCCGCATCTGGCCGTTGATGTGGTCCCGGCTGGTGAGGGACTGGTCCAGTTCCAGGTCGCCGATGATATTGCGCAGGGTGGTGGCAGTCAGGTTCTCAATGGCGGACATGGGGTTCTCCACGCCATAGGCATACAGCTTGGGGTCGGTGATCTGGAAATAGATCACGGTGTCGATCTGCATGGTCACGTTGTCCTTGGTGATGACGGGCTGGGGCGGGAAGTCCACCACCTGCTCCTTCAAAGACACGTTCTTGGCCACCCGCTCGAACAGGGGGACCTTGATGTGCAGTCCCACCCCCCACACGGTGCGGAAGGCGCCCAGGCGCTCCACCACAAAGGCCCGGGACTGAGGCACCACCTTGATGCAGGAGCCCAGGATGATGAGCACGATCAGGATGACGATCAGGCCCATGGCAGCAGAAATAATGTTGTCCATAGTATCCTCCTTGTTATTTTGATTCTCTTTTCAACGATATGTTTCGAGAAATGCACTCAGATAGCCTCTACAAGCACTTTCACGCCGGATATTTTCAGCACCCGCACCTCGGTCTCACGGGGGATGACCACATCGTGGGCGCTGCGGGCCGACCATATCTGCCCGGCCACATTCACCTGGCCGGTTCCGCTGAGGTTGTCGATCTGCTCTGTCACCACGGCAGTCTGGCCGATGACCCGGTCGGCGTTGGTGGCGGCGTGGCTGGTCTTTAAAAAGCGGGCGAACACGGGCCGGGCCAGAGCCAGGGTCACCCCGGACAGGGCCAGGAAGATCACCACCTGGAGCCAGAGCGCCCCGCCCAGCACCGACACGATCAGGGCGCCCAGGGCGCCCACCGCGAACCAGACGAAGGTGAGTCCGATGGTGATGGCCTCCCCCACCAGCAGCACGATCAACGCAATGAGCCAAAACGCACTAGGAAGCATACGTTCCTCCTTTCCCTTCAAGCTGATAGCTTGGTAAATTGATTATATCATGCCCCGCTTAAAAAAGCTATGGGGACTTTCTTAACTTTCCTTTAAGAGTGTGTCAAAAAACGCCGCCCCGGCGCTTTACGCGCTCAGGGCGGCGTTCGTTCAGGGTCTCAGTCTCAAGCCACGTTCTCCTGCTTCCGCTTCATCACGTACAGGAAGGCGATCATGGCCACGATGCCCACGGGCAGGGCCAGCAGGCCGGGCAGACCGGCCTCCACCAGCACGCCGGCCAGGACATAGCACAGGCCGGAGATCACGGCGCAGGACACCGCATAGGGAAGCTGAGTGGACACGTGGTTGACGTGGTCGCACTGGGCCCCGGCGGAGGCCATGATGGTGGTGTCGGAGATGGGGGAGCAGTGGTCGCCGCACACGGCGCCGGCCATGCAGGCGGAGATGCACACGATGGCCAGGGGGTTGTCCATGGAGAACACGTTCTGGACAATGGGGATCAGGATGCCGAAGGTGCCCCAGCTGGTGCCGGTGGCAAAGGCCAGCAGGCAGCCCACGGCGAACACGATCACGGGCAGCAGCAGCTGCACCCCGGTGGCGGAGGTGCGCACAAAGTCCCGGACGAAATACTTGGCGCCCAGGGAGTCGGTCATGCCCTTCAGGGACCAGGCAAAGGTGAGAATCATGATGGCGGGGACCATGGCCTTAAAGCCGTCGGGGATGCAGCCCATCATCTCCTTAAAGGACATGGAGCGGCGGATGAGATAATAAATGATGGCGAACACCAGGCCGAAGGCGGAGCCCAGCATCAGGCCCACGGAGGCGTCGGAGTCGGAGAAGGCGGTGATGAAGTCGGCCCCGGAGAAGAAGCCGCCGGAGTAGATCATGCCGATGACGCAGCAGATGACCAGCACCACAATGGGGAACACCAGGTCCATGACAGAGCCCTTGCTCTCGTCCACCTCGTCGTCCATCATGGCATAGGGGTTGGAGCCGGAGAACAGGTCGCCCTTTTCAATGGCGTTGCGCTCATACCGGGCCATGGAGCCAAAGTCCACCTTCATTACCACAAGGCCGATCATCATCACCAGGGTGAGCAGGGCATAGAAGTTATAGGGGATGGCGCGGATGAACAGGTTCAGGCCCTGGCCGTCCTCGGCAAAGCCGGACACGGCGGCGGCCCAGGAGGAGATGGGGGCGATGATGCACACGGGGGCGGCGGTGGCGTCGATGATATAGGCCAGCTTCACCCGGGAGATGTTGTGCTTGTCGGTGATGGGCCGCATGACGCTGCCCACGGTGAGACAGTTGAAATAGTCGTCGATGAAGATGAGGCAGCCCAGCAGGATAGAGGCCAGCTGCGCCCCCACCCGGGTCTTGATGTTCTTCTGGGCCCAGCGGCCAAAGGCGGCGGAGCCGCCGGCCTTGTTCATCATGCAGACCATGGCACCCAGAATGACCAGGAAGATCAGGATGCCCACGTTATAGCTGTCGGACAGGGAGGCCACGATGCCGTCCTCAAAGACGTGGAGCAGCGTCCCCTCGAACTGGAAGTTGGAATAGAGCAGGCCGCCCATCAGAATGCCGATGAACAGGGAGGAATAGACCTCCTTGGTCAGCAGGGCCAGGGCGATGGCGATCACCGGGGGCAGCAGGGCGAAGGGGGTGTTGTAAAAGTGGCTGGGGGACTGGATATAGCCCTCTCCCCCGCAGGTGGCGCAGACAAATGTGCCGCCGCACACCTCGCAGTTTTCGTCCAGACCGTAGCAGCTCATGCAGATGCCCACGGTGCCGCAGTCGGGACACTCGATCATGGTGGTGCCCGGCTCCTCGGTGGGGTCGGCGGCCGCCCAGGCGGCGGTGGTCATGGCCAGCACCATCATCACGACCAGGATGATGCGCATGGGCCAGGCTCTTCTTGCGTTCATTTCAATTTCCTCCCAAACTTTTTTCGGGGCCGCGCCCCCGGAACACACACGGTCAAACAAGCCGGACAAGCGCGAACCGTCGTAAAGCACAAAAAAATATGGACGCCAAAAGCGCCCATCGTCTGAATACCGCCGCCTTTGCTCCCCCTTTCTGCTTGTAACAAGGGGCCTGAAAAACGGCAGGATAGCGCTCCACGTGTTTGTGACAGTCCGCAAGATGTTCTCCCGCGGCCCAGGAAGACGGCCCAGGCAGGTCCGGCTCCCTTCGGCGGTACACCCTCTCTCAAAAAGCCGGCTGCCTGGCCGAACGCTTTTTGATACGCATGAGTACCGCGCCTCTATCCGATTTATTTGATTTGCAAGTATCCTATCATGCCCTTGCACCCTTGTCAAGGCCGTTCCGGCGAAAACCAGAAAAACAGCCGGTTTTTCCGGGCAAATTTCCCAGCCGGGCCGTCCTGAGGAAAGCCGGAGAAAAAACTTTGAAAAAAATCGAAAAAACAGTTGACAGCCGGGCCGGGATTATGGTAGTATATGTTCTGCGCTAAGTCAACTGACTTTCAGCGTCAACCAAATATGGATGCGCGAGTGGTGGAATTGGTAGACTCGCTGGCTTCAGGTGCCAGTGCTCGCAAGGGCGTGCG
>ERZ856578.7096-NODE-7096-length-12089-cov-4.735681_pt1 | contig 12089 bp, 10 predicted proteins | sample MGYA00514384_ERZ856578 | MGnify/ENA primary metagenome ERZ856578 (study PRJEB29103, sample SAMN06111958) | human gut metagenome | biome: human gut; feature: ankylosing spondylitis patient; material: healthy_person | host: Homo sapiens | place: China:Hangzhou...
GTCTGCACACATACCGACAAGGGCCACATTCACAATCACATTTATTACAACTCCACGGCCTTTGACCGCTCCCGGAAATTCCATAATTTCATCGGCTCGTCCTTTGCCCTGCGGCGGCTGTCTGACCGGGTGTGCATTGAGCACGAGTTGTCCTATATCCAAAATCCCAAACTGCACAGCAAGGGCCGTTTTCTCCATTACGGTCAATGGATCGGGGAAAAGCCGCCCTCTGCCCAGCAGAGGGTGCGGCTGGCTGTCATCGCGGCCCTGGAGAAAAAGCCCGCCGACTTTGCGGCGTTCCTGCGGCTCATGGAGGAGTCCGGCTTTGCCGTCAAGCATGGGCGGGGCGGCGTGATCTCGTTCCTGGCTCCCGGCCAGGATAAACCGACCCGGCTCCGGGCTTCTACCCTGGGCGCGGGCTTTGACCCGGAGGACATCCGGGCGGTGATTGCCGGGGAGCGGCCCATCCCGGAACTCCCCCAGGACGCTCCGGCCCCGCCCCGGCGCGTTGATCTTGTGATTGACATTCAACAGCGCATGGCCCAGGGCAAGGGCCCGGCCTATGAGCGGTGGGCCAAGGTCTACAACCTAAAGCAGATGGCCGCCGCGCTCCAGTATCTGCGGGAGCAAGAACTGGCCGACTATGCCGCGCTGGAGGCCAGCACCGAGACGGCGGTGGATCGCTTTCACAAGTTGGCCGGGGAGCTGCGGGACACGGAGGCCGCCCTCTCCAAAACGGCCCGGCTTATGGAGGCCACGGTGGACTATGCCAAGACCCGGCCTGTGTTCGATGGTTACAAGGCGGCCCGGTACAGTAAAAAATACCTGGCCCAGCATGAGGCGGAGCTGGCCGCTTATCGGGCGGCAAAGGCGGCCATGAATGAAATCCTGGACGGGGCAAAGCTCCCCAAAATAGACACGCTGAAAAAATCCCGCCGGGAGCTGGCGGAAAAGAAAAAGGCCCTCTATGCCGAGTACCGCCAGGCCCAGGCGGATATGCGGGAGGCCGTGGCGGTCAAGGCGAATATTGACCACCTGCTCGGCGTGACGGACGGGCGGGAAAATAAGGCCCAGGAGCGGTAGCGACAGGCCGCAGACAACAGGCGCATAGCGCCGGGACTTTGGGACACTTTGTCCCGAAGTCCTGCGGGTTTGGGGAGCTCCCCAACAAGCATTTTTGCGGGCCTGCGGCCCGGCAAAAATTTCGGAGTGTGGACACACTCGAATTGCTTGCCAAAACGTGCGGGCCTCGGAAGTACCCGCGTTAAAACATCGGACTTATGTCATTTCACTCTTGTATTGTTCTATTGGATGTGCTAAAATAAAGTTGATTTCTAGAATTTGTTTTTATTTTGCAGGGAAGAGGTGACGGGATGCCAAAGGTAGCTTATTCTGAGGAGGATAGAGAGCGCATCAGAACGGAACTCGTTGCAGTTGGTCTTGAACTGATGGCAAAACAAGGCATACAGCATACTACTGTGGAGCAAATATATAAAAAGGTTGGTATTTCACGAACTTTCTTTTACTCTTTCTTTGCAACGAAAGAAGATTTGATCGTTGAAACGCTGTACTTGCAACAGCCTAAAATTATTGAGCAAGTGCAAAGACTGATGGCCGATCCTGCTTTAAGCTGGCGTGATGCCGTGAAACAATTTCTCTATGCCTGTTGTTACGGAGAGAAAAATGGCATCGCTGTTTTAACGATTGAAGAACAGCAACTCATTTTCAAACGTTTGTCAAAGGAAAGCTATCAAATATTCCGTCAAAAGCAGCTCCGTCTTTTTGGAGAAATTTTAGAAACCTTTGGTATAAAGGCGGACGCGGCAAGGATCAATTTATTTACGAATTTGAGTCTGACAGCGATGGTTGTACGCAAGGCAATTCCTGATACGTTACCTCTGTTTGTTCCCGAAGTTGCCGATGAAACAGTTGACTTTCAAATAAACGCTATTGTGGATGCCCTGGAGAAATTAAAAGCAACACCTACCGCTTGAGTGATTGAAATGAGATAATCCGTCCGAATATCATGTTTCGGCCATATATTCAGACGGATTTCATTTTAGCCAGGATAAAAACAAATTTGGTTTTTTGCTCTTATTTTTGAGAGATAAAACCTAAAATAAAACGCAAAGGAGAACACGCGATGAAAGTATTTGATCTGTTCGTAAGCAAATATCCACCGGGTAATGATTTGAGAAAACCTACTGCGGAAACGCTGGAGCAATTTCAAGGGAAAGTGCCAGCGGAGCTTCTGAACTTTTGGCAGGAATATGGTTTCGGAAATTATGGCGGAGGTTTGCTAAAAATTATTGATCCAACCGATTATATTGATACGCTCACTCTTTGGCTGGGCGAACAGGAGGGGTGCCTTCCCATTCTAATGACTGGATTTGGAACGCTTTTTATTTACCGCAAGCTGTCTGATACAGCCGATGATATGTGCCTGCTTGATATTCACAACCGCAGATCGGGCAGTTTCTCTACCAGCTTTTCCGATTTTTTTGAGCGTATTATTCCTGCCGAAAATTTTGCGGCGCAGTTTCTGAGAGTGGGTCTATTTCAAGAAGCATTTGCTAAACATGGCGGCCTTTCAGAAAACGAGATTTTCTTCTTTGCTCCGGCTTTGGCTTTTGGGGGAACTGAGTCCATTCAATATGTCGAAAAGGGAAATGCCGTTGTTCATCAGCACTTGTTGTTTGAAATGGGGGCGGATCATTCCGATGATACAGAACCGGATGATATGTGGTCGCAAGCCTATGAAGCAAATCCCCATGTGTTTGAATTGGATAATGGCGGGCTTATGGTTAGCTTCACCTTTTCGGAAACTGTGGATACCATCCTGCCAGTAGCACCAGAAACGCTATATGAGATTGAGGGAGAGACTATTTCTCTATGGGCGCTGACTTTCGTTAGTCTAACAAAAGAGGAAAACCTTGGCTTTTTGGAGTACCACAAGGCTTTGAAACAATTACAACCCTACATTGTGGAAACGAGAGGAGATCACATATTAGTTCGCGGCCTGAGTTTGGCAGAGATGGAGCATATTCTGGCAAAGCAATAAATTTGCTTTACCGCTACTTTGGGACAAAGTGTCCCGAAGTGATATAGCTACTATCAAAATTATTTCATTTATGATGCTGTGGGTATTGCCCCATCCAGTTTCATATAAACACATTCAAACATTTAGGAGGAAAAGTCATGGGATTTTTTAGCAAGTTATTTAAGGGGCCTGAAATTGACATGGAAAAGAGCAACGCAAATGCAAAGAAAATGCGTGCTCTATTTAATCAGGTTGTAGAGAACGGGGACAATTACAGACTGATTTTCGGATATACCGAGGATGTGAGCCGGTTTAACTATGGCTTTGTTCATGGGAGCAAAACAAAGATCGGAAATTTAATTGTCGGCTGGAACGAAGCCAGCCAGACGATTGTGGTTGTTCCCACAGTACCCGATCTTTCCGGCTGTGGCGATCCGACCTACTATCGCCGTTCTGAAATTTTGAAAGCCTATCGGAACAAATACCCTACCGATGCTTTTATCATTTATCCAGACAAAAAAGGATACATTGGCATCAATGCCTATGACTGGCTGGAAGATGAAAAGCTGTATGTTTATGTATCACAGGATGATGAATTGGCCGCTTTTACCGACTTCTTTATGAATCGCTTTGCAACAAAGTGAGGTAAAAGATGCCTATTGGAGAAATCGGAGCGTTCCTGCTGTTTCTTGTGATCGTGTTTATAGTTGGAAATCTATGGTTTCATTTCGTAGAAGCAATTCTGCGGCAGATTAAAAAGCTATTTACACGTCACAAAAAACCTCCGGCATGGCATCCGCTCCCCCCGGACAAGGAGGATTGAAAATGTTCGATATAGACGAGATTAGGAAACAGGCACTCGCTTCTATGAGAGAAACCATGGAAAAGAACGAGGAACGAATTAGCAAAATTGAGGTTCCCAGCTCTGAAAAAGGCGCATCTGTGTCTGCCGCCGAAGTGGAAGAACAGATTGCCGCTAATACTCAACGTCAAGTAGAAATTCTTGGACAGATGTTTGGGCCAGATAGTATGGCTCAAATGGCTGTTAATGAGGAATTGCTGCAAAAGATGGTAAATGATAAAGTTGCTGAGGCAACTTCAGCTACTGCTGGGGACTTGATGGGACAGCTTTTCGGAGAAGATATGGGCATACTTGCGGCTGCTCTGGAAACGCTGGAAATGGAAGATGCGGACGATGAGGAAGAACTCTCATTCGATCTGGAACTGGAAGAAAAGCTCTATACTACCTTGGAAGAAACAATGGCCCGGCTTGAGGCCATGCCTGAGCCAGAAGCGATCCCATATCAAAAAGACGATGTAAAATGGGAACGCTTTGGCATCCTGCTGTCCGGTATTTTATCGACCCTTAACAGTCACGATCTGGATAGTATGGATGTGGAGGAACATATTCCTGTTATGGAGCAGAAAATCGTGTCCCTTGTGCGCCGCTCCTGGGGGATAGATGGCCGGAGTGATCTGCTGGACATGATCCGTTATCTGGCGCAGGAGGGTTATATCCTGCGGTATCAGCTTTATAGTGAGGCATCTTCGCCGGAGGAACTCATGGACGAAACTATGGACGAGGATGACCGTGAGTCTACCTGCCGGGCATGGAGGTTTGCACAACGGTATAAAGGTCAATATGCTCCCGGTTTTATGGCTGGATGGGATATTGGCCGGGCGGCGATGCTGACACGCTGGGGATGCTATTTAGGCTGGATCACAGAAAGCGAGGCTGTTGGTATTCTGTGGGATCTCTCCCAAAAGGTTGTTGAGGAACTGCATAGCTGGCGCGAATTTGCGCAATCTTATCTTTTTGGCGGTCTGATGTGGAAATTGCTATGCGGTGACAGCTCCGCAGGAAGTTACCTGGGTTATCTTGCAGACGCCGCCACAGACCTATTGACTGGAAAAGCAGAGCAGGATAACGGACAATGGCGTGATTGCCCTTGGCCTGCACAGAGAAAAATTGGTTTCACATTATAAATCTTTTTGAAAATTTGTTGCTATTCATCAGCCGCCAACGGAAACGGCATATAAAAAAACCGTTGGCTTGGCGGCTGTGTTGATGCACGCCTAAACTAAAGTTAAGCGGCGGTTTTGAAATTAACCATTTCAAGGCCGCCGCCTTTTTATATCACACGGCGGTAACAAAGGAGGTACGTCGTGTCCCGCACAATCCTTACCCGCCCCTCTAACTTATCAAAAAAAGCCAGGGCCCCGGACAAGGATATTTTAACCGTAGTTGCGAAAATTGTTATAATGTAGGTGAATATCTCAATTTATGCGCTTGCGCGGCTTTATGTCGTGCAGGCGCATTTTGTTATCCGTACTTTGAGACAAAGTGTCCCAAGGTGCGGGACGGCCCTCCCAGGTGCCGCTCCCCGCCGGCCCTCCATTTCGTTTCCCCTCAACCCGAACAAAACGAAATGGAGGACAAGCTATGACAACCATCAATCTGAAAGATTTTTATTATTGGTACATACAGGATCAATTTATCGAGGTTGCTGACGAGGTGGCCGAGGCTCTCACCGCCAGCAGACGCCAGGAGGCCGCCTATGTGGAGCGGGCCCGGTACAACAAGGCATATTATTCCCTGGACTGTGATGACGGGATCGAATATTCCGCCTGCCAGCATGAGCCCAGCCCCCAGGAGCTCCTGGATCGCAAGGAAATGTTTTTCCGGCTCTGGAACGCGCTCAACTCCCTGCCGGAGCTCCAGGGCCGCCGGGTGGATGCCCACCTCATTCTCGGTAAAAGCTATCGGGAGATCGCCCGCGAGGAGGGCGTGGATAAAAGCGCCGTTAGGTGCTCCGTCCTCTGCGGGATCAAACGCATGAAAAAATATTTGCGGGAAAATTTCTAAAAAGCATCTCCATTACCCCCTGTTTTTCTGGTGGTATATGAGAGGTAGGTTGCCTACCTCTCCACAGCAGGACGGCGGCGGCTCCGAGCATAGCGCGGGGAGCCAGGCGGCGGGTGCGCGGTGACTTCTCCACAAGAGAACGAGCGACCAACACCTGCGCCGCAGGTGGGCCGGGCCATCCCACGGCCACGATCCGCCACAGGACAGGCTGGCCGCCTGTCCCTCCGGGCCGCTGTCTCCTGCTGTGTGGGAGTGCTGCGCCGAGTATGGTTGTCTTTGGACAGGTCAAGGAAACGGGCGCGGCCTCCCTCTATCTTATGAAAGCGGGGCCTGCTTTATGAGCAGGGCTCCGGCTGGCTTCGAGACATTTTGTCCCGAAGTCCCGGTCAAAACAAGGGCCAGCACTTTCGCGGTGCTGGCCTTTGTCATTTCTGAAATGGGAGGTATTCTATGCACGCACAGACCAAATACAAAAGCGAAATGAAAACGGCTGTACTTGGTGATCGGACAATTACTATTAAAAATCTTACTCCCATTCTGCCCCCGCAGGAACGGGAAAAGCGCAGGCGCGAGGTGGAACAACAGCTTTTTGACGTGTTCCGCAAATATGCCGGACAGCGGGGGTAGTCAAAGGCATCCTTGTTGAATGGGGGCGGCAGAGGTATAATATAATTGTAGGTTGGCTCCCGTATAAACGGAAGGGAGCTAATTATGGATAATAGAATAGATGCAATTTACGGGCGGCAGTCGATTGACAAAAAGGATAGTATCAGCATTGAAAGTCAATTTGAATTTTGCCGGTATGAACTAAAAGGCGGTGAAGCGAAAGAATACAAAGACAAGGGATATTCCGGGAAGAACATAGAACGCCCCGACTTCCAGCGGCTTCTGAAAGACATCCGGGCCGGACTGATCCGGCGGGTGATTGTTTACAAACTGGATCGGATTAGCCGCTCCATTGTGGACTTCGCAAAGCTCATGGAACTGTTCAAGCAGTACAACGTGGAATTTGTCTCCTGCACCGAAAAATTTGATACGTCAACCCCGATGGGCCGGGCGATGCTCAATATCTGCATCGTGTTCGCCCAACTGGAACGGGAAAGCATCCAGATGCGTGTGCAGGACGCTTTTTATTCCCGGTGTGCCAAGGGCTACTATATGAGGGGCCGGGCTCCATACGGTTTTGATACGGAGCCCATCGTCATGGACGGTATCAAAACAAAGCGGCTGGTTGAAAACGCTGAGATGGACTACGCCGAGCTTATGTATGAAATGTATGCCGAGCCGGAGAACTCCTACGGCGACATTACCCGGTATTTTACCGAGAATGAAATCATGGTGTATGGAAAGACATTGAAGCGCGGCTTTGTGGGCCAGCTTTTGAGAAATCCGGTTTACGTCCAGGCCGATATGGATATTTACGAATATTTCAAGGCCCAGGGCGCGAAAATCGAAAGCCCGCCGGAACTGTTCACAGGTGAATTTAGCTGTTACTTGTACCAGGGCCGCGAGGGGGAGGAAAACATTCTGGTGATTGCGCCCCACAAGGGCCGCATCCCCTCGTCCCTCTGGCTGGCCGTCCAGCACAAGCTGTCCCAAAATACCACGTTCCAGAATGGCCGCAAATGCCACAATACATGGCTGGCCGGGAAAATCAAGTGTGGATGCTGTGGGTATGCGCTGGCCAGTCTGAACGCTCCAAACGGTGTCACTTATATGCGGTGCAAGCAACGCATGGAAAACAAAAGCTGTCAAGGGCCCGGCACTCTCACAAAGCACGACTTGGAAAAATCGGTCTATGAGGAAATGGTTAAGAAGATGCGGGAATTTCAAACGCTGAAAGGCAGTAAGGCGGAGGGGTACAATCCCAAACTGACCGCCGCCCGCGCTAAACTTGCCAAAATCGAGGGCGAGATTGAAAAGCTCATTGACACGCTGACCGGGGCAAACCCGCTTTTGTTGCAATACGCAAACAGCCGGATTGAAGAACTGGACGCGGAACGGCAAAAGCAGTTAAAGCTGGTGGCCGACCTCACCGCTAACTCTGTTTCTTCCTCACAGGTCGATAGCATAACGGGATATTTAAGCCATTGGGAAGATGTGAGCTTCGATGACAGGCGGCGCGTTCTTGACACGCTGGTTTCAAAAGTTGAGGCCACTCGCACCGAACTTGCTATTGAATGGAAGATCTAAAACTTTTCACTTTGCATTGTACCCTTGTCAAGAACGCTTAAACGTGCTGGAAGAAAACGGAGTAACCACCAAGCGGTTGTCTGCCGGATTTTGGGTGTTGCCCGTGCCCGACTCCTGCGTAATGACCGTTCGGTCGTCGTTCAGATTGGCAGGCACGACATTTATCGTATAGTCCTTGACTGCCACCTGCCACTTCATTTCTCCGCCGGGTCTATCCAACCCAGTGATCACGCAGAATACATCCAGCTTATCACCGACATTCACGTCAGCCACTCTATTCCCCACCATATGTTCTGCGCCGCTGTTCGTTCTGCGATACCACTTCACATCGTACACGCCCGCATCTCCACTAGGCGAGTCAACCATGAAGGGGATGCTGCCGTTAATGGGAACATTTGCCGCTTTAGAAGTCGATCCAAAGTCGTAAGGGGCTTGCTGGATAACGAATTCTTCCCCAGTTTGCGCCGTATCCACCTGTCTATCAAGGCTTGTGCCTTCGGCGTAATATTGATGATCCAGCACATCTGCGAGAATCTTGCCGCTTGGCAGGCTATATGCGCCAAGGCTGCCGCCTGTGGCGGAAACATGCATGCCATCAGCCCAATCCTCTATATTCAGTTTGCGAATGCTGCCGCCCTGAATGGAAAGATTTGTGCTTGCGGAGCAATTCTTTACATCCAGATTGTCAACGCTGCCGCCCTTCAGCGCAACGACAGCGCCGCCGGTCATCTCCAGATTGCCGACATAACCGCTCTCCAGCGTAAAGCTCCCGCCCTGACTCCCATCAAGGAGGATATTCTCAATCTGACCGCGCTCCGTGCCGTCGGTAACCGTCAAATGCATATTGTTAGTGGGCTTGAATGCGCCATCACCGGTAACCAACATCCTATGCCCGTTCAGATTGATCGTATGCGATCCACTGCCAATCTTCCATGTACCATCCGCAGCGGTATAATCGCCATACAGCTTCAACGTGCCGCCGTTTGCCAGCCAATAGTCGATGGCTTCCTTCATATCGGTATAGAGATTGCCATCCACCGAGGCTACGAATTTGCCGCTCTTGCCGCAGTATTCGCATGTCGCTACGCCACCTTCACCCGGTTTCATGTTTGGATGCAGGCATTTTACGACCTTGACGTTGTAGATAGACTCGCCTTTGAGTATTTTTGTGTATTCTACAAATCTATCGCCTCCATCGGTATATTGGTATGCATAGCCCTCTGCAAGCAGTTCGCCAAGCTTGACCGGCCCAAAATCAGCTACCCAAATCTCATTAAAGCTGCCGCCGCTCAATTTAGTCTTTTTCAGTTCGCCAAGTTGATTATTCCCGAACGACAGTTCTCCGATCGTACCTGCCTTCGGCCCTACGATCACTGCGGCTTCCCGCGTTTTTGCGTCATAGTCCGAGCTATCCGATATATTGATCGAGCTGATCGTACCGCCTTCCCACTCGCTCAAATCCAGCGTAGCTTTCATATTAACAGTGATAATGCCGCCATACTGTGGAGGTTCATAACTGCCTTTGCCGATAATTTTCAAGGTGCAGGCTGTGTAAGTCCTATTAGTATCTTTATCCCCGACATCAAGCCAGCCGCCTGTGATCTTGTGTCCATTCAGATCCAGCGTAACCGTTGTACCATCGCCGGAAATACCCGTCCTTCCTGCAATCGAAACATCCGCCAGCAAGGTGATTTTTGTGCCGTTTGTTGCATTGCGCATCGCCGCCTTAAAGTCTGTGCCGTAGGTCACGGTATTGTCGCTCGCCGTGATCTTCACGGTCATCTGCGTCTTGCAGTTTTCGCAAACGCCGTTTTCGCCCACGTTCGTGTGCGCGCAAGCGCCTTTACAGATCGTGCACACGCCGTTTACAAACGCGCTGTTGCCGTCAGCGTTTTTGTGGCTGCAAGTATAGCCGCAGGCGCAGGCTCCATCCGTCATGTCGTGCGTTGTGTGCGCCACCACAATCACGCCCTCGGTCAGCTTTTTTACATTCCCATTGACGAGCGCGCCCGCGTTGTTTTCTTTGTTTGTGTCATACTTTGCAAAAGCAAGCCCATCTCCCAGCAGCCCCATCACATTGCTGTAAGTATCTATAGATCGCTCTACAGAAACGCTGTATTCACTGTTGCTTGTGATAATCGTGCCTTCCTTCAGACCACCCACCAGCTTGCCCCAGTTTTGGATCAACAAACCGCCGGTAATGGTTGCCTTGCCTTGGAATTCCAGCGTACCTCTGTCCGCGCCTTTCGTATTGTTATCTACCCAGACAGCAGGCACAGGCGCTGTTGCAGGCTGGGAAATCACTGCTTCATCGCCGATGATCAGCTTGCCGCTCTCTATGAGTAAAGCTGTCTTTCCCTCAAAGGACAGGCTGTGCTTATTCATCATGAGCGTAACGGTTTTGTCGACAGGATTCCCATCTGTATCACGGCAGAAGCTGATCGTGTCATCATCTGTCAGCGTTTTCAGCAGCGTCACGGTGCTGCCGTCGCTGTTCTGCGCCGCCGTGATTGCATCCGTCAGGGTGGCGTACTGTATAGTGGTGCCTCCGTTGATGGTGACCTCCGCCATCGCGTTTTCCACAGGGCTTGTCCCATCGGCTGCAAGCGCACTCATCGGCATCATGGTCAACGCCACTGCCAGTGATAAGATTATGGAAAAAATTCTTTTCGTTCGTAAACTCTTTCTTGTCAATTTCTTTCTCCTTCCATTCTTTGTATCTATGTCATCGAATCTGCCCTTGCAAGCAGGGCATTTTCTGTTAGGCTATAGGTGCTCTGGCACCAGCCTAAGCTTCTTTGCCGCGGTTTTCGCCTCGCTTCTGCGGCTTACCCCCCCCCCCCAGCTTGGTGAGGATGTGGCTCACATGAGTTTTGACCGTAGGCAATTTAATATCCATCATCTGCCCCCTCCCTTCCCTTTGTTTTCGTCTTTTTTGCATATTTTTTATTTCCAATACATTATATACTAATATTTCGGGGTTGTAAATCATACCAAAGTATGAGAAGATTTTTGACACACAAAAAAACAGATGCGCTGGCGTTTCACCATTTTGAGGGCATCCAAACTTTTTGATGGCGTAACGCGTTGGTGGACTGCGCTCGCCTTACGGCTCGCTAATCAGCGGGCTAGAGCTTCAACGCCGCATAGAGGATCGAAGATTTTAACTATACAGTTTTCTCGTTTGCGATTGCATTTCAGATATCCATTTGATATAATATTTAAGAACAAACGTTCTTATGTGCATAGTGTATGTCTTTGAATCAAATCGGAAAGTGTTCTAAAAAAAGGAGGGGAGTGATATTTCCATGGGAAAAATATATGTAGAGGGTGCTACAATACAAGTATTGCAGATTGAAGAGAATGATTATATTTCTCTTACAGATATGGTTCGTCAACAGGATAACGGTTCGGCATTGATTGAGAAATGGCTTCGGAATAAAAATACAATTGAATTTCTTGGAATCTGGGAAGAAATGTATAACATGGATTTTGATATCCATGCATACGATGAAATTATGCAAGAAGCCGGGCTGAATCGCTTTGTTATGTCTGCAAAGCAATGAATTGATTTTCCTTTCCAATATGGAAAATATCAATGCCTTGTTGATCGAGGATGGTTTAAGTCAACCCGAGCGCTTAATAAAACTAAACAAAATCGCAATCCATCAAATGGCGATTTTAGAAGACCTAGAACACAAAATCTTGAAATAGCATGGATTTTTTTAATTCCCCCGAATTCGGGGGAATTAAAATGGGCATCTAAGTAAATTCGTAGTCATTGTGCAACATAATAAATCAACTCGCTAATTTTTAGTTATCAATCTTCAACTTATTATTGCATTTTACGGAAAGAAAAAAGACAGCATAACTGCTATCTTTCCTCTGTATTGTAAAAATATTCTGCACAAGAAAAAACCGGCAACGTCCTACTTTCCCAGGCAGCTTCCCACCAAGTATCATCGGCGCTAAGGAGCTTAACTACTGTGT
>ERZ856578.7097-NODE-7097-length-12086-cov-34.611125_pt1 | contig 12086 bp, 10 predicted proteins | sample MGYA00514384_ERZ856578 | MGnify/ENA primary metagenome ERZ856578 (study PRJEB29103, sample SAMN06111958) | human gut metagenome | biome: human gut; feature: ankylosing spondylitis patient; material: healthy_person | host: Homo sapiens | place: China:Hangzhou...
ATTCTCTCCGCGCACAGGCTGATAAAGCGGAATACACAAAAGAAATGCGAAAAACCCTGCAAAATACGGATCATTTATCCATAAGACAGGCGGAAGTCGCAGAGATATTAACAAATAAAGATCAGTTTTTCCCGGAAGATGAATATCATGAGGGAGAAGAACAGAAAATTACCGGAGTGCGTACAGTTTCCGGAGGTGTTTACAGATGTAAGGCAGTTGTTCTTTGTACGGGAACTTATCTGAGAGCGCGCTGCTTAACCGGTGAAATGATTACACATACGGGACCAAATGGATTATCAGCTGCAAACCATCTGACAGATTCCCTGGTTGCTCATGGTATCCAGACAAGAAGATTTAAAACAGGAACACCGGCGCGTGTCGATAAAAGGAGTCTTGATTTTTCAAAAATGGAAGAGCAGTTTGGAGATGAAAGAGTCGTTCCGTTTTCTTTCACAACGAATCCGGAGGATGTGCAGATCGAGCAGGCTTCCTGTTGGCTGACCTATACAAATGAAACGACACATGAAATTATCCGAAACAATCTGGATCGTTCTCCGATTTATGCGGGAATCATTGAGGGAACAGGACCGAGATATTGTCCGTCCATTGAAGATAAAGTGGTAAAATTTGCAGATAAAAACAGGCATCAGATTTTTATTGAGCCGGAAGGACTTAGTACAAATGAAATGTATGTGGGCGGAATGTCCTCTTCCCTGCCGGAGGATGTTCAGCATGAAATGTACCGGACACTTCCGGGACTGGAACATGTTAAAATTGTAAGAAATGCATATGCGATAGAGTATGACTGTATTGATGCAAATAATTTGTATGCGTCTCTTGAGTTTAAGGCAATGAAAGGTTTGTTCAGCGGCGGCCAGTTTAATGGAAGCTCCGGATATGAAGAGGCTGCCTGTCAGGGATTGATTGCCGGAATCAATGCTGCAATGGAAATTAAGGGAAGAGATCCTCTGATTCTTGACCGGTCGGAAGCATATATCGGAGTTTTGATTGACGATCTTGTCACAAAGAAAAACCGCGAACCTTACCGCATGATGACATCACGAGCGGAATATCGTTTACTTTTGCGCCAGGACAATGCGGATTTACGCTTGACCAAAAAAGGATATGAAATTGGTCTGATTTCACAGGAACGGTATGACTGGGTTTGCAAAAAAGAGGAACTGATAAAAAAGGAAATTGAGCGCGTGAATGAAGTTAAGCTCGGGGCGAATGCGAGGGTACAGAATGTTCTGGAACAATATGGAAGTATTCCACTTCATACCGGTACAACGCTTTCTGATTTGATTCGCAGACCGGAGCTTGATTATGATAAACTGGCAGAAATTGATACAGACCGGCCGGATTTACCTGCGGAGGTAACAGAGCAGGTGAATATTCTGATCAAATATGATGGGTATATCAGCAGACAGATTAAGCAGGTAGAGAAGTTCAAAAAGCTGGAGAAGAAAAAACTTCCGGAGAAATTTGACTATAATGAAATTTCGGGACTTCGAATCGAGGCACAACAGAAGCTGAATGAGTTCCAGCCGTTGAATATCGGTCAGGCATCACGTATTTCGGGTGTCACACCAGCCGATATCTCTGTTCTTCTGGTCTATCTGGAACAGTTAAAATATTCAAATCCAGATTTATTTTTTAAGTTAAACCCGGATGAACACAAAGAAAAACAAGAATAATGGAGGATTCTATGGAATATAATACAGACCATTTTCTGTCTATGCTTGCAAAAATGAATATTTCATTATCAGACAAGCAGTTGCAGCAATTTATGACTTATTATGAAATGCTCATCGAAAAAAATAAGGTGATGAATCTGACTGCCATTACCGATTTTGATGAAGTCGTCGAGAAACATTTTGTAGATAGTGTTTCTCTGATACAGGTTGTAGATCTTCATCATCCGTTAAAAGTTATAGATCTTGGAACTGGTGCGGGGTTTCCGGGAATCCCATTAAAAATTGTTTTTCCGGAATTAAATGTGGTGCTGGCTGATTCTTTAAATAAGAGACTTGTTTTTTTGAATGAAGTGATTGATGCGTTAGGACTGACAGAGATCTATACGGTTCATGGCCGCGCAGAAGATCTGGCACGCATGCCCGAATATAGAGAACAGTTTGATCTGTGTGTTTCCCGTGCGGTTGCCAATTTATCCACACTTGCAGAATATTGTCTTCCATTCGTCCGGTTGGGTGGAAAGTTTATTTCTTATAAATCGGGAGAGTGTGAAAATGAAGTGGCAGCTGCAAAATCAGCTATTTTTCTTCTCGGAGGAAAAGTTGAGGATGTGTATAAGTTTTCTATTGGAGAGGCGCAGCGGGCATTCATTTCTTTAATAAAGGCAAACGGTACATCAAAAAAATATCCAAGAAAAGCCGGAATGCCCTCCAAAAATCCTTTGTAATTTATGCTTTTTTCCACTGCTTTGAGCGGAAAAAAGATGTTATCCACATTTATGGATGAGTTATAAAAAATGGACTGTACCTTTGAGGTACAGTCCATTTCCAATTAATTGGATAACTTGTTTTCGATAATTTGGTAAACCTTTTCCGGATTCTCCAGTTGTGGATACAATTTGCAATTGGAAACATAGGTGATGTCTATGTTAGAATTCAGTTTACGATATTCCTGTGCTGTTTTGTAGTTTGCTTTTATATCGCTGCTGATAATAAAAGAAACCGGTTTTGTGATTTTTTTCACAGCATGCCGAAGGTCAATATTCATATAATTGCCAAGAAGACTTGAGTATAAGTATTTTCCATTACTGTTGTCCATATGGGCTGCTTCATAGTAGGCATCTTTCGTTTTGGAAGAAATCAGCTGAGGTCTGCAGTAATAGATAAAACGGAACTGACGGTCAATACGCTTCGGGTTCATGAGCAAATTATAGATAAAGGTTCCGACCAGAGGAAGATTTATGATCGTTTGCTTTAGTTTACTTTGCTGATCCGGCATGGCATCCATGGAATGGAAAGAAACCGGATTAATAAAAATCATTTTGTCAATGATGGAGGCATCCAGTTGATTTGCCATAATTACAAATGAGGAGGAGAGGTTTGAAGCTACAACTGATGTTTTGGATTTTATAATATCTTTGATAAAAGCAGTGATCAGCTGGACATACATATAGTTGGTATAACTCAGCCCTGGTTTGTCGGAGAGACCGCAGCCCAGAAGATCCATGGTATATACCGTATGTTTCTTTTGAAGTCTTTTTGAAATTTTTGACCACTCAACAGATGAACTAGCGGAATTTGTGTCATGAATAAGAAGAACAGGATCTCCTGTTCCAGTTTTTGTGTAAAAAACATTTCCCTGTTTCCAGGAATAATAGGATCCGTTTTTGGTTGGGAGCATATTCTTTTTTGTGGAAGTGGAGGCAACAAACTGATTGTATGCATACATTCCTGCCAGTGTTGCAACACTCAAAAAAAGAAATTTTTTTGTGCCTTTTTTCATGGAAATCCTCCTTGTATTTAAAATTTGTTTGATTTTAAATATATTATAGACATTTTTGGGTCTTTTTACAAACAATATTTATTTCTTTATTTTCTTTACCCGTAAAATGATTTATAATATTATTGATATTGAAAATACAAAACAGAACATACGTTTGAGGAATAAGATGGTAAAAGATTATCTGGAAAAAATCCGTCAGGAGTATATAGAACACAAAGTTTCTCTGGAAGAGCAGATTTCTTCATATGAAAATAAAGTAAAAGAGAATACAAAGTTTCTTCAGGTTTTAGAGAAGGAAACAAATCCCGGGTATGAAGCGTTCAGCCCGAGAGAATTTAATTCTTTTCATAAAGAAAAGATGGAAGAACTTCGGGCAGATCAAAAAAGGATATCAAATGAAATTATGTGTCTGAGAGATCAGATGCAGGAATATGAATTTCGAATTGCAGATATTACCAGCGTTATCAAGGAAGAAACGGAGATTGAAAGAAAGATTCATGAGGCTGCGGATATAGATTCTTATGATACCAGGCTGGCATTACTTCGTTCTGTTGAAACAGAGCGTCAGAGAATAGCGCGAGAATTACATGATTCTACCACACAGAATCTGACTGCAATTGTACATAAAACGGAATTATGCTCAAAAATTATAGAATCAGATCCGGTAAAATGTAAATTAGAGCTATTTTCCATTGGTCAGACACTCCGTAAAATAATTGAGGATACCAGAGGGTTAATCTATGATTTAAGACCCATGTCTTTTGATGACATTGGATTTGACGTTACGGTTGAAAGAGCATTGGATCGATTTCAGAGATTCCATAGAATAGAATGTGGATATTATACGGAAGGTACATCATATCCGATTAACAGTGTTGTTCAGATTACATTGCTTCGGGTGATTCAGGAGGCGTGTAATAATGCAGTTAAGCATGCACAGGCATCTTATCTGGAGGTAAAAGTTTCTTATTTAGAAAAGAAGATTGTGTTAGTTATTAAAGATGACGGTAAGGGATTTGATGTAAATGCAGTTCCCGATGAGACAAGGGATGATAATTCCGGATTCGGATTGTCTATGATGAAAGAAAGGGTCTATCTGTTATCAGGAACAATTTCTATAGAATCTGCACCTGGAAAGGGATGTTCTATTATTGTGTCAATTCCAAAAATGAAGGAGGACTTATAAAAATGGCAATTAAAATTATGATCGCAGATGATCATTCCATGATCAGAGAGGGATTAAAAAGTTTACTGGAATTGGAAGGAGATATACAGGTAGTTGCAGAAGCAGAAGATGGTGTTGACTGTCTGGAAAAGTTAAAAATTTGTACACCGGATGTATTATTGCTTGATATTAATATGCCGAGAAAAAATGGTCTGGAAGTATTGCAGACGCTTAAATCTTCAAAGTCAAAGGTAAAGGTTTTGGTTCTCACCGTTCATAATGAAGTGGAATATCTGATGAAAGCGGTTGATATAGGGGTGGATGGCTATATTTTAAAGGATTCTGAATCCGCAGAATTGAAAAAAGCTATATTTTCCATCGTAGAAGGAGAAAATTATATTCAGCCAAGTCTTATTCCATCATTAAATTCCAAGATGATTGAAAAGAACAGGGATGAAGGAAAGATAGAGAGTCTCACAAAGCGTGAATTGGAAGTTTTGAAGCTTTTGGCAGTTGGAATGTATAATAAGGAAGTTGCTGAAAAGTTAAATATCAGTGAGAGAACCGTTAAGAACCATGTATCTAACATTTTTAAGAAGATAGAAGTAACAGATCGGACGCAGGCTGCAGTGTTTGCTATTCGCAATAATTTAATTGAATTGTAAAAAGAATGGAAAACGAGAGAGTTTCGTTTAAAAAAGGATAACAAAATGTTTCACGTGAAACATTTTATTATCCTTTTTTATTTTCATAAGTAGAATTTGCTGGAGAGCAGTTTAAATATAAGTTTGCCCGGTGAATTTATGATATGCATGATTTTGCTCCGGTTTTACAAAATAATGAACGAATGATAAACTACCGGAATAATAAGAACATAATATGAATGAAAGTTTTGGAAATATTTTCTTATTAAGCCCATCGGTAAAAAAATAAATTTCATAGTTGTCCCATTTATTACCTTCTTTTCCCTACATATCCAGTTCATCCCGATTTTTAAAGTAACATCACTAATCATATCTTTTAAATTTTTATTTAAGAGATCAAGCAGTTACTGAATAAAATAATGTTCCGTTTATCATCAGATCAGTGGTGAGAAAAATTTTATCATCGTTTCGGAATAAATATAATTATCTTTTTATCTGTCAAATGGTGCAGAGGGTAAATTGCTACAATGTATTCATACTTCCGATATTTTATAGGTTTCGCTAATCTCCTGAATAGTCGTATCTTATATACCTTGTAAATGTGTCTGCATTATTTCCAAGATTTTGTAATTCTTTTGTAAAATCTTTCTGATATGGGTGTACTAGAGGGATGTGCCGGAGATATGTTTGGTACTTATCAGTATCGTTTCCTTGAAAATTTTTCCATGAAATTATGTGATTAAAAGGTCATAAGGTATGATTGATGCATGTTTGCATGCAATTTGATGGATACCGTAATGACCCACACCACAATTGAGAAAGTAGCAATTTACTATGCAAGCATGTAAATTAGCGGATTATGAGATGCGGTCAGATTATGAAAATGCGAAGCATGTATTAATCTGATTAATCTTAAATGAGGGGCAAAATTTCTTTTTGACCCTCATATCATTATATCTATATCTATATCTATATCTATATCTATATCTATATCCATATCCATATAAATAGATATAGATATAGATATAGTCACGTCGTGAGATTATCAGTATCAAAGCCTATTGGATTCTCGAAAATATGTAACAAACGTGCAAATATGTTATGAGAGTATCAGTGTCAAAACCCATATCCATGTATGGTTACTTTTGGTGTTTTATTTTTGTACCATAGAAAGGAGTGAATAAAAAGCGTAAATTAATATATTTCTGGGAAAGCTATAACTGTCAAATTTAACATCCTATTTTTCACAGACAGGTGCTACAAATATTATTTCTTTGTCTATAGTTTCTTTTATTATGTGTAGAAAAAGAATGTATCTTTTCTTTCGTCTTATAGAATTGAATATCTTCTTTCTTTCGTTGAAATTAATAAGAAACAGAGTATTATTCATCGTATAGAAAAAAATGTCTTTTAAGTAACACTATGTATATCAATCCAAAAGAAGATATAAAAAGATTTCCAATCTACGCATTTAAGCTGCGATTCAGTTTATAATAAAAAGAATATAAAATAAAAATGTTTCACGTGAAACATTTCACAAAAAAAGCTCAAAGAAAAACATAAAAATCTGCAAAATAACAACATAATTACTATTCGAGATTAATCGATTTTATGTTATACTGTAATAGAAAATAAGAGGAAGATGTGTATGATATATAAAAGTATATTATTGATTTTGGGATATCTATACGGAACAATGTTAACTGCAACGTTCGTTGTAAAACATTCCACAGGAAATGATGTAAGTAAAATAGGATCTGGAAATCCCGGGATGGCAAATGTCATGGAACATATCGGGAAAAAGGAAGGTGTTTTGGTATTAGCCGGCGATATATTAAAAGTTATTGTAGCCGGTATTCTTGGTCACCTGTTATTTCCAGATAAAACATGGCATGATATTTTTTTATATACAGGATTTGGAGCGATTTTTGGACATAATTATCCACTGTGGAGAAAAGGAAAAGGTGGAAAAGGTGTTACAGTTACCTGTACGTGGTTGATACTTACATTTGGAGTTCCGGGAGCAATCTGTTGCATAATAGGAGGCATGGTAGTGCTACTTACCGGATGGCTTCCGCTGGGCGCGGTTGTCATTCCTGCGCTTGCAATTCCAACGGTATATTTTATACATGGAAAATCTATAGAACTTGTATGTGTACTGATTGCAACTGTCCTTATGCTGATCCGGCATCGCAAAGGAATTTACAGAATAATACATGGGGAAGAACCTTTGCATTTAAAAATTAAAAAGGATAAATAAAAATACACTCTATATACAGAGAATAAGAAAGAAAAGAGGAAAATATGGGAAGAATTATTGCAATTGCAAATCAAAAGGGTGGGGTCGGTAAAACAACGACATCGATAAATCTTGCAGCAAGTATTGCTGAAATGGGCAAACGTGTACTTGCTATTGATTTAGATCCGCAGGGAAACATGACGAGTGGACTTGGCGTGGATAAAAACGAGGTTGAGAATACGGTATATGAGCTGATGCTGGATGAATGTTCCATCAATGAGAGTATTCAGGATACCGTTGTAAAAGGCCTGCGTCTGATTCCATCCAATGTAAATCTGGCAGGTGCGGAAATAGAATTATTAGGAATAAATGACAAAGAATATATATTAAAAACAGCAGTTGACTATATTCGTGATGATTACGATTTCATTGTGATTGACTGTCCGCCATCTTTAAATATGCTGACGGTAAATGCCATGACAACTGCAGATACGGTTCTTGTCCCGATTCAGTGTGAGTATTATGCACTGGAAGGACTGAGCCAGTTGATACATACCATTAATCTTGTACAGGAGAGATTAAATCCCAATCTGCAGATGGAAGGCGTTGTATTTACCATGTATGATGTCCGGACGAAATTGTCAAATCAGGTTGTAGAAAATGTAAAAGAAAATCTGGATACAAAAATTTATGAGACTATGATTCCGAGAAATATTCGGTTGGCAGAGGCACCATCTTATGGAATTCCGATCAATATGTACGATAGCAAATCTGCGGGGGCAGAGAGTTACCGCAAGCTTGCAAAGGAAATCGTGGGTCGGAAAGATTTGTAAAAAGAAAGGGAGTAACAATGGCAGTTAAAAAAGGATTGGGAAAAGGTTTGGATTCTCTGATTACAGACAAGGTGAATACAAAACCGGCAGCTTCAAAAAATAATCCAACACCAAAGAGTGAGCACGCGGCAGATGCTATCATGATGAATATCACAAAGGTAGAACCAAACAGGGAGCAGCCGAGAAAAAAATTCGATGAGGATGCATTGCTTGAACTGGCAGAATCCATAAAACAGTATGGAGTATTGCAGCCACTTCTGGTGCAGGAGAGGGAGGATTATTATGAGATTGTCGCCGGGGAGCGCCGGTGGAGAGCCGCAAAAATAGCCGGAATCAAAGAAATTCCTGTGATTATCAAGAAACTTACCAGACAGGAAATTATGGAGATTTCCCTGATAGAAAATATTCAGAGGGAAGATTTAAATCCAATTGAAGAAGCACTGGCTTTTAAGCGGCTTCTGACAGAATTTAATCTAAAGCAGGATGAGGTAGCAGAGCGGGTTTCCAAGAGCAGAACAGCGGTCACAAATGCCATGCGGCTGTTGAAACTGAATGAAAAAGTACAGCAGATGGTCATTGATGAGATGCTGACAACAGGACATGCACGCGCACTTCTGGGAATTGAAGATCAGGAACAGCAGTATATCATTGCGCAGAAAATTTTTGATGAAAAATTGAGTGTGCGGGATACGGAGAAACTGGTAAAAAGCCTCCAGAATGAAAAAAAGAAGAAAAAAGAAGAAAAAGAGAAGATTGACCCGAAACTGGAAGCCGTGTATCATGATTTAGAAGAGCAGATGAAAGGCATTCTTGGAACAAAGGTATGTATTAACCATAAGGATGCGAAGAAAGGGAAACTTGAGATTGAATATTATTCCCAGGATGAACTTGACCGGATTATTGACATGATTCGGACGATACAAAAATAAATGTAGAAAAATAGGGATAAAAGCCTATTTAAAATTTTAACAGAATGTAAGAAAATAGAAACAGGAGAAAAATATGATATCAGAATACTTAGGATTTGATTCCGATTATATTATTTTAGGATTAGCAGCTTTTTGTGTTATTTTATTTATACTTACCGTTGTGAATATGGCAAAGACAAGTAAACTGCGTAAAAAGTATGAAGCATTCATGATGGGAAAAGATGCAAAATCATTGGAAGAAACTTTGGTAACCCGTTTGTCTCAGGTCGATAAACTGATATCTGCAAATGAAGCAAACGAGAAAAATATCAGAAAAATGTTTGACAATATGAAATTCACATTTCAGAAGGTCGGACTGGTAAAATACGATGCTTTTAATGAGATGGGTGGAAAGCTTAGTTTTTCCCTTGCAATGTTGAATGAGTCAGATAATGGATTCGTTCTCAATGCAGTACACAGCAGAGAGGGCTGCTATACTTACATAAAAGAGATTATAGACGGAAATTCAATTATTACATTAGCAGAAGAAGAGCAGGAAGCTTTAAAGATGGCAAAAGAATCTACCGGCAGCAATCCTGCAAAATAACGGGAGTGTAACATGAGGGTAAAATCAGTAAGTGAGTTGTGTGGAAATGAAATATTAGCAGAACCAGTTCTTACAGATGAAAAAATGATATTAATTTCAAGAGGAAGCAGGCTCAAGAAGGAATATGTTCCTTTGATCCGTTCACTTGGGATTGACACCCTTATGGTAGAAGATCCGTATGAAAATTATGAAATGCCATCGCGGATTATTGATTATTCTGTTTTCGGTAAGTTTGTGGAACGCGTACAGCGGGTGATGGAAAACCATATCTATCATAAGAATAAGTCGCTGCGCGAATTTGAAGTAATCGCAAATGAAGTTGTAAAAGAAGTAAGCAAAATACCGGAAAATATAATTATTGATATCAATGCCCGGATTGTAAATTTATATGAACATACTGTCATGGTAACACTTGTGAGTGTATTTGTGGCAAGATTGTTGCATCTGGATCAGGTGAGGCAATATAATATTGCAGTTGGGGCACTGCTCCATGATCTCGGACTCCGTTATATCACAACAGGATATGTGAACCGGGATTGGGAAAAGGAAGATCCCATAGAAGCATTTGAGTACAAAAAACATACCATTTTAGGATATTCCGCTTTGGATGAGGAAAGCTGGATCCCGGAAGTATCAAAAAAGATGGTTTTATTTCATCATGAAAGACTTGATGGAAGCGGGTTTCCGATGCGCCGCAGAGATTTTGCAATGGAATGCAGGATTATTCAGGCATGCGATGCATTTGACAGTTATATTACGGGCATGGAGTGCATACGGATTCCCCTGCAGGATGCAATCGGAAAGATACAGGAAGGAATCATACACAAGTATGACCGGAAAGTGGTGGAAACCCTGCTATCTAAGATTGCCTATTATCCGGTAGGAACGGTAGTGAAGATGAGTAATCAGGCAGAGGGAATTGTCGTTTTGCAGACAGAGGATCCGAAGTGTCCGGTTGTTCTGGATTTTCATTCCGGGGAGTCAGAAAAAAAATATAATTTAATGTTACAAAAGGATATTTCCATTCTTCAAATAATATGATAGAATGTAGTAATGTATGGAGAAAGGAGAACCGCGAAGTGCACAAATTCCTTAGGGCGATTGGATTTTCAGATATTACAAAAAAAGATCTTGAAATGATACTGGATGAAGTAACAACCCGTCCGGAGATTATGAAAATTACAAAAGATTCTGAGGGAAACGAGTTTGCGGAACTGTCAGGTTCATTTGCGGCAAATGCCGGAATTACGGTTCGGGGTACTTATCAGGAAGATGACAGTTTTCATATGGATTATTACTATCCGTATGTGTTTGGTACCAGTATTACGACGAATGAGCAGATTGATGTAGAAAAACATGCCGAGAAAGAGTCCTATGCAGGAGTATGTGACGAGGTTAATCTTGGAGTTACACTGATTTTTTATATACAGAATGTAGCGGATTATCTGGCAGAGACAAACCGACACCTTTCCAAAATACATTATGGGGCAATGCTTGCAGGACTTTCCACCGAGGGAAAAATACTCTGTCCCGTTGTGGAGAGAAAAAAAAATGATGTACCGGCTATCCAGAAAAATGACCGGCATAATCAGCTGATCGCACAGGCAAGAGAAGGCGATGAAGATGCAATCGAAAGCCTTACGCTGGAGGATATGGATACTTATGCACTGCTGTCCCAGAGAGTGATGAAGGAAGATATTTTCAGTATCGTGAAGTCAACGTTTATGCCGTTTGGGATTGAGAGTGACCAGTATACGGTATTGGGAGAAATCATTGACTGTGTCACGATGGAAAATAAACTTACACACGAAAAATTGTATGGAATGAAGTTGTTGTGCAATAACATCCAGTTCGATGTGTGTATCAATGAAAAAGATTTATTGGGTGAACCTGCGATAGGCAGACGGTTTCGTGGAAATGTCTGGATGCAGGGAAACCTTTGCCTTGAATAAATTGTCAGGAACTGCCGGTAATCGGCATTTGTTCTCTTAGTTAAATGGATATAACGACAGCCTCCTAAGCTGTAATTGTGGGTTCGATTCCCGCAGGGAACACTTCAGAATTTTAAAAGAGTCCGTTCAGATTAGATAAATCAATCTATTCTGGACGGGCTTTTTACGTGAATTGAAGAAATGTGATAAGGAGAACCTCTTCGCAGAGATTCTCCTTGATTTTAAACGGTAGGTTTTGTAGGTCTTACTGTAAGCTGTAAA
>ERZ856578.7098-NODE-7098-length-12086-cov-5.153801_pt1 | contig 12086 bp, 7 predicted proteins | sample MGYA00514384_ERZ856578 | MGnify/ENA primary metagenome ERZ856578 (study PRJEB29103, sample SAMN06111958) | human gut metagenome | biome: human gut; feature: ankylosing spondylitis patient; material: healthy_person | host: Homo sapiens | place: China:Hangzhou...
GCCAGCCCCCTCAAGCCCGAGATCGTGGCAAAGGGCATCGACTTCATCATCGTGCGTGAGCTGATCGGCCGTTTTCCGGAAGTATCGAGAATGCAGCACACTGCGCATGCGCCCTGACCGGTAAAGATCGTGGAACAGATTTTATTTTCTGCTGTAATTCGTTCACGGGCACCACGCCCGTCTGCCACTGGTATTTTCCATGGGATATGAAGTTCCGCGTGGTCTTTCTTCAGAACCAGTGCCGGTGACATCATCTGTCCTTCTTCCGGAACTGTATTTCCGCGGAGACGCAGTCTGGACCACTGCCATCCTTCTCCATCCCAGAGCTTTAAAGAAATTGTATTTCCCTGAAAGTCCCGATACATTCCCTTATAGAATGTCACCGATTCTGTGAAAGCCCCGGTAGGCTGTTCCTGCTTATCTCTTGCCAGATAACTTTTGGCTGCTGCCGTGGCGGTGTTAATTGCCGCTCTTCGAAAATAGAGGGGAACCTTTTTCCACGGAAGTGGGTTCGGTACCGGCTGCTTATCTCGGCCAACGATCGTCAGTTTTTCCAGAATGCGGAGTGCTTCCTGTGTGCCGGGCTGCTCATCCAGAAAGGTTTCCAGATACAGCTGGTAATAAAAAAGCAGGATTTCGTTGTAGAGGTCCTGGGTCTGGTGGAACCACTCTGTGTGTCGGAACAGGACATTGTATCTCCTGACTGTGATCGCATAGTACGGCATTTTTTCCATCAAATAGCACCTCTGACTCGAAAAATCGGATATTGTATGACTTTCTTTTACTGATTATAGGATATTAATTATCTTATGTCAATCGTTATAACATATCAAATATCCTGTTAGAACACATTCTGGGATATGTAATATCTATAAATTTCCTATCCCAAAGAAATGGAAGATTTCATAACAGCAAAAAAAATAATTCTATACGCAAAGAAAGCCCCAGGGCTCACTGTACGAGCTCTGAAGCTTTCTTTTACTTTCTGTATTTATCTTTTGTTCTATTCTAACACATACATATATAGAACGCTATGTATTATTACAAATTCCATCTTACTGCAAAAAGATACTCCACAGACAGATCGTCGGCAATGACAGCAGCGTGGAAAAGATAACCATCTTCGTTGCAAACGGAGAATCGACCTGATATTTCTCTGCGAGGATACTGGTTGTCGCACCCGCCGGCATCGCTGCCAGAAGCACACAAAGACCAAGAACTGTTTTATTCAATGGCAGGAAACTGCATACAATATAAACGACCGCCGGAATAACGACCAGTCTGTGAACCGTATATTTCACGACTGTCCAGTCCCAGAAATCTTTGAGATCGATGTCAGCCAGGATCATGCCAATGACCATCATGGACATAGCAGTGTTGCAGTTTCCAACTGCCGTTACTGCACCGTCAAGTCCAAGTGGCAGTGGAAGTCCCGTAACCATCAGAATAATTCCAAGAACACATGCCAGAATGCACGGATGTGTCATAACCTTTTTCAAAGTTTTCTTTTTGTCACTGGTTCCGGAAAAAACAGCCAGACCGGAAGACCACATCATGATCCTCTGCGGGATCAGGTAAACGCTGGCAAGTACCAGACCTTCCGCACCATAAATTCCCTCCGCGATCGGATTCCCAAGGAAGCCTGCATTTGAACAGATGGTTCCATACTGCAGACATTTATATCGTCCCTCCGGTTCTTTGCGGAACATCACTTTTCCATAAATCACGCAGAATACCTGAATACCTATAGATATAAGAAGGATTTCCAGATATTTTATAAAATTTCCATCTGCTGCACTCTGCGTAAACGCATGAAGAATGTTGCACGGCAGAATCAGATAAATAACAAGATCATTGATGTTTTTTTGCCCCTGTGGTCCGATGATATGTATTTTTTTCATCAAAAATCCTACAGCTACGAGGAGAAAGATCGTGAGCTGTAATGTAAGAAGTGTTTTCATAATATTCTACTTTCCGCGTGTTTCCTTCCTTTGAAACACCTGCTTCCTTTCTTCTTAATTCATTTTCATCCTCATCATCTCAAATCATACTTTAGTGTAGCACATTGTTGAAATCCCCGCAAGAAGGCCAGTTGTACAGAGTTGTATACAATAATCTGCGAACGATTCCGTTTATATTTAATACATTACTCCACCCATACGTTTCAAAAGAGATCACCCTCCAGCAGCGAAATCCATGGACGAATCAGAAGATCCGTGATCTGGAGATTTGACGGAAGGAGATACCTGACCATCCAAATGAGGTCGGACATCTCCTTTTTGTACAATCTTCTTATTGACGTTCTTCTTATTTATATGCTACAATCTGTGTCTGTAAACAACGATTCTGTTCTTTCATGTTTACAACAATTTTAATTTCCAAAACATAGTGTGGATTTTTCTGGTCCGACCATTTTTCGCCACACAATTACCCATTGCGGTAGTTGTGCGGCGTTTTTTTATGTCTGCTCCGCCGATACAGATTTTTCAGAAATACCGGCACTTGCAGATGTTTTTATTTGAAAGGAGTTTTCTATGAACGATACATTTATGAAAGAAAAACCGGTCTTTCCACTGATTCTGTCCATGGCTCTGCCAATGGTCATCTCAATGCTTGTAAATTCTCTGTACAATATTGTGGACAGTTTCTTTGTCGCACAGATCAGTGAAAATGCCATGACCGCGCTGTCGCTCGTTTTTCCTGTCCAAAACTTCGCCAATGCGATTGCGATTGGTTTTGGAATTGGTATCAGTTCACAGATTGCCATCTGTCTTGGTGCCGGAAACAGAGAGACTGCCAGCAAAGCAGCCACACACGGGCTTGCATTGTCCGGTCTGCATGGTGTAATTCTGACAATCGGTTGTATCCTTGTGATGCCTGGATTTCTGGCACTTTTTACTGGTGATACAGATGTCATTGACCTTGGAATCCGTTATTCTACAATTGTTTTTCTGTTTGCAACGATAAATACGCTTAACCTTGCCTACGAAAAGATCTTCCAGGGCGTTGGCAAAATGAAGATTACGATGATCGGGCTTCTGGTCGGCTGTGTTTCCAATATCATTCTTGATCCGCTGCTGATCTTTGGCCTTGGTCCGTTCCCGGCACTGGGTATTGAAGGCGCTGCACTGGCAACCGGACTTGGTCAGGTATTCAATCTTGTTTTCTATCTGATCATTTACAAAATGCAGCCAATCCAGGTAAAACTCAGCCGCAGACATCTCCATCCGGACATGGCTCTGGCAGCAAGATTATACTCTGTCGGTATCCCGGGAGCACTGAATCTTGCACTTCCTTCTGTCCTGGTTTCTGCACTGAATGGACTTCTGGCAGCCTATTCCCAGAGTTATGTGGTGATTCTGGGAATTTACTACAAACTGCAGACTTTCCTGTATCTTCCGGCAAGCGGGATTGTACAGGGCATGCGCCCGGTCATCGGATACAACTATGGTGCCGGTGAACATAAACGTGTAAGAAAAATCTTCTTCGTCACACTTGGCATGAGTGGTGTGATCATGTTGATCGGAACAATCATCTGCCTGACAATTCCGGGACAGCTGATCGGCATGTTTACCACAAATCCTCAGACAATTGCCGCAGGCAAAACAGCACTCCGAATCATCTGTGCAGGATTTCTGATCTCTTCTGTATCCGTCACAGCATGCGGTGCACTGGAGGGACTTGGCAGAGGAACTGCCTCATTGATCGTCTCTCTCTGCAGGTACCTGGTCATTATCCTTCCGGCAGCATTTATCCTGAGTCATTTCTTCGGAGCCGTTGGTGTATGGAACGCTTTCTGGATTGCGGAAGCGCTGACCGCCGGGGTATCCTTGCTTATCAGCAAGAGGGTTATCGGGGTATAATTCCCTGATATCCCTCTTTTTTTATATTTTCCCTTGACACATACCCTCATGGGGTATATATTACAAGTATAGCGAATATACCCCTGTAGGGTATGCGATTCAGGAATGCCATCGGCATTCTTGCTGCGAGGTGGAGTCATCTCACATCTGATATAATAAATCTCGAACGAAAGGAAGTTTGCTTATGGATCATAATAACTTTAATGCCAGTTCCTCTACAAAGACAGAAGAAATTATAAAGGAACAAGCAGCTACTCAGGAAAAATCTTGTTGCAGCAATGATAATGCCACCCCATCCGCTCCTGCCTGCTGCTGTACCAGGCACACCGACCGTTCAGAAGCTGACCGCAAAAAACTCATCAACCGTCTGAAACGTATCGAAGGGCAGATCCGGGGAATCATAGGAATGTTGGAAAACGATGCTTACTGCAACGATATCCTCATTCAGTCAGCCGCCGTTAATGCCGCCGTCAATTCTTTTAACAAAGAACTTCTCGCGAATCATATCCGTACCTGTGTGGCTCGTGATATCCGCGAAGGTAAAGATGAAACCATCGATGAGCTGGTTGCAACTCTGCAGAAGCTAATGAAATAGGAGGTAATACAATGGAACAATACAACGTCACCGGGATGAGCTGCGCTGCCTGCAGTTCCCGTGTGGAGAAGGCCGTATCCAAAGTGCCGGGAGTTACATCCTGCTCGGTCAGCCTTCTGACAAATTCTATGGGAGTTGAAGGAACCGCATCCTCTCATGACATCATCACTGCCGTAGAGCAGGCAGGTTACGGCGCATCACTCAAGGGTGCAAATAAAGAACAGGTTTCCATGTCTGAAGCCGAGGAAGCCCTGGAAGATCACGAGACACCGGTTCTCAAACGCCGCCTGATCGCTTCCATCGGATTTTTACTCGTTCTGATGTACTTCTCCATGGGACACATGATGTGGGACTGGCCACTCCCGGCATTTTTTAACGATAACCACGTTGCCATGGGACTTGTCCAGCTTCTGCTTGCCGGAATCGTCATGGTCATCAACCAGAAATTCTTCATTAGCGGATTTAAGAGTCTGTGGCACCGTGCCCCCAATATGGACACACTGGTTGCACTCGGCTCCATGGCCTCATTTATATGGAGTGTCTACGCACTTTTTGCCATGACAAGAGCACAGGTAGACGGTGATTCCGCTGCCGTTATGAACTACATGATGGAATTTTATTTCGAGTCTGCCGCAATGATCCTGACGCTGATCACTGTTGGAAAAATGCTCGAAGCACGTTCCAAGGGAAAAACGACCGATGCTCTTAAGAGCCTCATGAAACTTGCCCCGAAAACCGCCATTGTTCTTAGAAGCGATCAGGAAGTAACCGTTCCGATCGAACAGGTTCACAAGGGTGATATCTTTGTCGTACGTCCTGGTGAAAATATCCCGGTCGATGGTGTGATCATTGAAGGAACCAGCGCCGTCAATGAATCTGCCCTTACCGGCGAAAGCATCCCTGTTGACAAAGCAGCCGGAGATCTTGTTTCCGCCGCAACCGTCAACCAGTCCGGATTTATCAAATGCGAAGCAACCCGTGTCGGCGAAGACACCACTCTCTCCCAGATCATCAAAATGGTAAGTGATGCTGCCGCTACCAAAGCTCCGATCGCCAAGATCGCAGACCGTGTTTCCGGTATTTTTGTTCCGGCAGTTATTACGATTGCAATCGTTACCACGATCATCTGGCTTCTGACCGGACATGAATTTGGCTATGCTCTTGCCCGCGGTATCTCCGTTCTCGTTATCAGTTGCCCATGTGCCCTCGGACTTGCCACTCCGGTAGCGATCATGGTCGGCAATGGAATGGGAGCCAGGAATGGTATCCTGTTCAAAACTGCCGTTTCTCTCGAAGAGGCCGGCAAGGTTCAGATCGTTGCCCTGGACAAAACCGGTACGATCACCAGCGGCCAGCCGGAAGTTACTGATCTGCTCCCTGCAGATGGAATCTCCGAACAGGAACTCCTCACCATGGCATTTGCCCTGGAGAAAAAAAGTGAACATCCGCTCGCGAAAGCGATTCTCAAACATGCTGAAGAACAACATCTTACAGCGCCGGAGGTTATTGATTTCCATGCCCTTCCCGGAAACGGACTCTCTGCAGTGCTCGAACAGGAAACTCTGATCGGTGGAAGCATGAAATTCATCAGCAGCCAGGTAAACGTTCCTGCCACCCTTTCTCAGAAGGCAGAAAAACTTGCAAAAGAAGGAAAAACGCCCCTGCTTTTTGCCCGGAACGGTAAACTGGTCGGCATTATCGCTGTTGCCGATGTTATCAAAGAAGACAGCCCACAGGCGGTCAAAGAACTCCAGAATATGGGAATCCGTGTTGTCATGCTGACCGGTGATAATGAACGCACCGCAAGAGCGATCGGTGCACAGGCCGGTGTTGATGATGTCATCGCAGGTGTTCTCCCGGATGGCAAAGAAAGTGTGATCCGTTCACTCAGGGAACAGGGCAAAGTAGCCATGGTCGGTGACGGAATCAACGATGCCCCTGCACTTACCCGCGCAGATATCGGAATCGCGATCGGTGCCGGAACTGATATCGCGATCGATGCCGCTGATGTCGTTCTGATGAAGAGTCGTTTAAGCGATGTTCCTGCTGCAGTACGTCTCAGCCGTGCAACCCTGAAAAATATCCACGAAAATCTTTTCTGGGCATTTTTCTACAATGTGATCGGCATTCCACTGGCCGCTGGTGTATGGATCCCGATTTTCGGATGGACATTGAATCCGATGTTCGGTGCCGCCGCAATGAGTCTTTCCAGTTTCTGCGTTGTCACCAATGCCCTTCGTCTGAACCTGTTTAAGATCCACGACACAAAAAAGGACAAAAAAATTAAACAAGCTACTTCCATTGAAGTAAAAAATGATTATAATAAAAAAGAAAAGGAGCAAAAAACTATGGTAAAAGTTACAGTTAATGTTGAGGGAATGATGTGCGGACATTGCGAAGCACATGTAAACGAAGCAATCAAGAAAGCATTCGGTGCAGAGGATGTTGTATCTTCTCACGAAAATAACACAACCGTTTTCACAGCACCAGAAAAGGTTGATGAGGACAAGATCCGTCAGACAATCAAAGATGCCGGATACGAAGTAACCGGAATTACACAGGAATAAAAGGAAGCTATGAACAACACACAGGATAAAAAAAAACCAGAAGAAATCCATAACCTGCACTATTATATCGATCACATTCGATATGATATGACCAATCTTATTAAATGGCTGGTTCTGGCAGTACTGACCGGACTGAGCGTAGGCTTCATCAGCAGCCTTTTTGCCAGAGTACTGAAATTCGTAACCAACTATCGTACAGAGCATTTCTGGGTATTCTTCTTGCTTCCTGTTTCCGGTCTGATCATTGTTTTTCTGTATCAGAAATTCGGTCAGGAAGATGGCGGAACCAATCAGGTTTTATCAACGATCCGTTCTCAGGATGATGTGCCTTTTCGTTCTGCTCCGCTGATTTTCGTTTCTACGATCCTGACTCACTTTGCCGGTGGATCTGCCGGTCGTGAAGGTGCTGCAATTCAGCTCGGCGGAAGCATCGGCAATCAGCTTGGAAGCTGGTTTCACCTCGATGAAGAAGACCGTCATGTCATGGTCATGTGCGGTATGAGTGCTGCTTTCTCCGCAGTTTTCGGAACACCGATGGCAGCGGCAGTCTTTTCTATGGAGGTCGTGAGCGTTGGCATTATGTATTATGCCGCACTGGTTCCATGTGTGATTGCATCCATTATTGCCTCAAAGTTTGCGGCGGGCTTTGGCATCAATCCGGAATCTTTTCATGTAGTCAACATCCCGGAACTTACCATCGAAACAGGACTCAAGATGGTTCTTGTTGCCGTTGCCTGTGCTGCCATCAGTATTATTTTCTGTATAGCACTTCAGGGTGTCAGCAAACTTTATGCGAAATTTTTAAAAAATCCATATATCCGTATCGTCGCAGCCAGTGCCATCATTATTGTGATCACACTCTTTTTGCGCACCTCTGATTATATGGGTGCCGGAAATAACCTGATCGAGCTTGCTGTCGAGAATGGTCAGGCTCGCCCTCTGGACTTTTTCTGGAAGCTCGTACTCACTGCCCTGACCATGCGCGCCGGTTTCCGTGGCGGTGAGATTGTTCCTTCCTTCTGCATCGGAGCAACATTCGGATGTATCATGGGACACCTGATCGGTCTTTCCCCATCCATCTGTGCAGCCGCCGGAATGGCAGCCCTTTTCTGTGGCGTTACCAACTGCCCGATCACTTCCATCCTGATCGCATTTGAGCTGTTTGGCTTCCGCGGTGCATCCTATTACCTGATTGCTGTATCTATCAGTTATGCCGTATCCGGATACTATGGTCTGTACAAAGATCAGACGATCGTATACTCCAAATATAAAGCTAAGTACATCAATCGTCATACTCGTTTCTAAATTACAGCGATTCTCTCGAAATTAAATTATTACATATTCCGATGTCTGCTACTTTTTAATTCAAGTCGAACGTCCGTGAGACTTGGCGCGTGATTCTGGTTAGCGAAACTGACATATTCCTATCAGAATCACTGCGCATCCTCGCGGAGCGTTTATCTCAGTCGGAGATTGGACTCCCACTGAGACAAATTTGCTATTACTCACCACCTGAAGATGTGGGAGTCTTCTCGACTGAGATAAATAGTTTCAGGCATCGGAATTTTTCTTTTATTTTACTTTCGATTCCCATATATTTTTCTCACAATAATGTAAAAAATGTTAGAAATTTAACGTGTATTTTATCAAAAACTTTACTTGTACATTGAAAATAATATGTTAGAATAAAGGTGTATTTTTTAGGAAAAGTAGGAGGAATTTGAATGCGCAAAACAAAAATTATCTGTACCCTTGGTCCGTCTACTGATAAGGACGGTGTTCTGGAAGAACTCGTTAAAGAAGGAATGAACGTAGCACGTTTTAACTTCTCTCATGGTTTACATGATGAACAAAAAGGCCGTATTGATAAATTAAAAGAAATTCGTACAAGACTCAATAAACCGGTAGCTGCGCTTCTCGACACAAAAGGGCCTGAAATTCGTATCCGCGAATTTGAAAATGGAAAGGTCACACTGAAGGAAGGTCAAGAATTTACCTTAACTACAGAAGAAATCGTAGGAAACGAAAAAATCGTTTCTGTTACCTATAAAGATTTATATAAAGATGTCAAACCAGGCAACAGCATTCTGATCGATGATGGTCTGATCGGACTTGAAGTCAAGAAGATCAAAGGTCAGGACATCATCTGTAAAGTCGTAAACGGTGGTGTTCTCGGCAATAAGAAGGGCGTCAACCTCCCTGGTGTAGAAGTAAACATGCCGTTTATCAGCCCAAAAGATCACGATGATATCCTGTTTGGTATTAAAGAAGGCTATGATTTTATTGCAGCTTCCTTTACCAGAACTGCTGCCGATGTCAAAGAAATCCGTGATATCCTTGAGAAAAACGGCGGACATGACATCAAAATCATCGCAAAGATCGAGAACCAGCAGGGTGTGGACAACATCGACAGCATCATTGAAGCTGCAGATGGTATCATGATCGCCCGTGGTGATATGGGTGTTGAAATTCCACTCGAAGACGTACCGGTTATCCAGAAGGATATCATTGCAAAGGTATACAGTGCCGGCAAACAGGTTATCACAGCTACTCAGATGTTGGATTCCATGATCAAGAATCCACGTCCAACCCGTGCAGAGACTACTGACGTTGCCAACGCGATCTATCAGGGTACCAGTGCGATTATGCTGTCTGGTGAAACCGCTGCAGGTAAATACCCAATTGAAGCACTTAAGACAATGGTTAAAATTGCAGTTCGTACAGAAGCTGATGTTGACTACAATAAACAGTTCAGCACTTCTTCAAAAGATCATGCTACAAATGTAACTACCGCTATTTCTCATGCTACCTGCATGACAGCAATCGACCTGAATGCAAAAGCCATCATCGCAGTTACCCGTTCCGGAAATACTGCACGCATGGTTTCCAAATATCGTCCGGGATGCCAGATCATTGCATGTACTCCGGATGAGCGTACCTGGCGTCAGATGAACCTGATCTGGGGTGTAACACCACTCCTGACCAAAGAGGAATACAGCATGGAGATTCTTCTTCTTCACGCTACAGAAGCAGCTGAAGAAAAAGGTTATGTCAAAGAAGGAGATATCGTTGTTCTTACAGTTGGTGTTCCTCTTGGACATCCTGGCAACACAAATCTGCTCAAAGCAACCGTTGTTGGTAAGTATTAATCTGCTTATTGCATCAGAATTAACCATTCTGTAAAATCGTATGCAAAAAAACAAGGTCATTATCTCCTGTTTTGGACGATAATGACCTGTTTTTTTACTCACATAAAAAATCCAGACATATCTGTTGTAAAAACACTTTTATTTCTTATAAACTGTGATTACGATCGGTTCCTGGTTTTCCTCCCCATATGGCTGAATCCAGTATAATTCTTCATCCGGATCTTTCTGTTTCTCCGCTTCAGCACCTTTGGATTCAGAATCTCCTGCTTTGGTATTTTTAGTTTCCAAATTTCTTGCAGCATCTTCGTCTTTTTCAGATGCAGATGTCGTTGCAACCTCGTCTTTCACATACTCAAGTTCCAGATATGGAGCACTTCCATTTACATCATTCAGAATGATCTGGTTCTTTCTGCCCAGAGTTTTCTTATCTGAATACTTCCCATCTTTATCCACCGAAATATTCTGAACCGCCTTATTGATCACACAGGTTCCGGCAGTGGAAGTTGTCAAAATCACATCTTTCTCTGTGTCAGAAACCTTGATGATATTCAATGGTTTTTCATTTTCCGTAAGTGTTATAATAATTTTATTATTTCCATTGCGGAGACGGATTCCCAGCTCAGTGGCAGATTCTTTGGCACTCAGCGTGATCCAATGATCTTTCGGATTTTTCTTATCACTAATAGAAATCGAATGAAGTTTCTTATTCTCACTTGTCAGAGAAAATCCGTTTTTAACCTCATCAATAGCTGTAGAAACTGCCAGATCCGTGATGTTTCCATCGGCATCTTTCTTGATCTCTGTCGTTCCCGCTGGAACTGTCATACCGGTAACTTCCTCTGTTTCCGTCGGATCATCCGAATCTTTCTTTGCAACACAAATCGTACCAACTGCAGTTTCCGGATCATACTCCGTCACAATATCAGTCGAAGTGGAAGATGCAAAAGAAGCATATTCTTCATCAATATCTTCCTCTGGCAGGTCTTCCTCTGGCAGGTCTTTCTCTGCACCTTCATTTTTACTATCGGCAGAAGTATCTGAATCAGTGGGTTCTGTTTTTCCGGAAGTACTGTCTTTATCTACGGAAGCATTTTCTGTATTAGAATTCTTATTTTCTTCTGAAGCATCTGTTTTGCCATCTTCTGATTTGCCGTCAGCATCTGTTCCCGGCTTCTCATCCGTCTTTGTATCTGCATCATCTGTTTTACCATCAACAGCATTCGTATTTTTGACCGGAATCTCCGACAGTTCTGTATAATCGCATCCCTGTCTCTGACATTTATATGTGATCACACCTGGTTTATCTGCTGTCGCCTCCTGAATAGAAACTTCTTTCAGTTCATGACCAAGTGCAGCTGTCTCATCTCTCTTTTCTTCGTAGGTGCAGCCATCCACTTTACATTTGTAGATCGTATAACCTCTTTCTGTGCAGGTTGGCAGAACAACTTTGCTTTCTATAAGCTCATGTTCGCCTTCATTGCATGGAGCAGGTTCATTCTCTGCTGCTCTCGTGTCTTCCTTTTCATTATCATCCGTTTCAGCTGTTTTCGCAGAAGAATTCTCCTCAGCATATACTGCGGAACTTCCTGCCAGTGTCATCGCCATGACCACAGCCAGTATCGCTGCACTTTTACTTTTCTTTCTCATACACATTCTCTCCTTTGTACAAAATATGGAGTCAATAAAACAGATTTATCTTATCATTGATTCTATGCTTTGTGGATCTCACATGACTAAAGTCACATGCTCCTCAGTCGCTTTAAGCGACAAGGCTAAATATCGGCGGATACGCCTGTAGCTTAGGATATGCGCAGTCATGCGCTTTTTTCCATGCCAGATATGGCAGGTTCCCATAAGCCACATAAAATGGTGTATTCACACCTTTTTATTCCGTTTTCGGTGTTCGGCGTGT
>ERZ856578.7100-NODE-7100-length-12085-cov-3.088857_pt1 | contig 12085 bp, 11 predicted proteins | sample MGYA00514384_ERZ856578 | MGnify/ENA primary metagenome ERZ856578 (study PRJEB29103, sample SAMN06111958) | human gut metagenome | biome: human gut; feature: ankylosing spondylitis patient; material: healthy_person | host: Homo sapiens | place: China:Hangzhou...
TGACCTTTGTATTGATCATTTGCGCCGTGCGGTTGAATATCGATGTGTCGCCGGCGGAAGACTAAATCTGATGTATGCAAAAAGAGTTGTCAAGACAACCACCCTTGGCAATGCGCTCCTGCACAAACTGAATGAAGAAAAAGAACGAATCGAAGAACTGCTTCAATTCGTCAGGATCAAGGCCGATAAAGCCCTGAATAAAATCCAGGGGGGCGTCAATGAGTAATCTGACATCGGTTATCGACCAGATGACGGCTTGCGGTCTGCCGATGTTGCCTTCAGGGCATCCAGTCCTTGATGGCAAGATTCATCGATTTGGACCCGGTAAGAAAGCATGGTATGCCTTGCGTGACATTACGCTCAAGTCAGGCCGTCAGGTCGTGACAGGCGCATTCGGAATCTGGCAGGGCGAAAACAATAATGCTGTATCCGTTAAAATCGATTGGCAAGGAATTTCCGATGAAGAAAAAGCACTGGCCCTCAAAAAACAAAAAGAGTTCGACGATCGGGAAGCTGAAAAGCGCCGGAAAATGGCGACGTTTGCCGCAAACCGGGCGAAAACGCAATGGGAGGCAGTCAAGCCGGAAGTTGGGGTTATTTCGCCATATCTGCAGCGCAAGGGTATTGATGGCGACGGGGCGAAAATCGCGCCGGACGGGACGCTGTTTGTCCCTGCGTATCAGCACAATCCTGAAGGTCTTCGCCTTGTTGGTTTGCAAAAGATCGATCCCGACGGAAGCAAGCGATTTAACAAAGGGATGCAAAAAACAGGGGCTGCTCTGATTTTGGGAGAAATTCCCCCTGCCCCCCAGTTGATCATGGTCGGCGAGGGGTACGCGACGATGCAATCTGTTCGGATGGCGACAGACCGGAAATATCCAGCTATCGTCGCGTTTGACGTCGGTAATCTGATGCACGTCATTCGTTGGGTTCGGCGAGACTGGCCGGAAGCGCATTTGCTCTTTATTGCTGATGATGATTATCTGATCAGACAGCGGTACGCCGAACGCCTGACGACTGATTACGGGCTTTCTGACATTCCAGAGTTGTCCGGTATTCAAAACGACCTGATTGATAAAGATGGGATGCCAGTTCGTATCACATCAGGGCTTAAAAAAGATCCGCACGGGGATGATTACATTTATTCCGAAGTCATAAGGAACGGACATGGCCGTTCACTCACCTTCAGAAATGCCGGAATTTACGGTGCCAAGAATGCGGCCATCGATGCAGGTAATGCGTCGGTAATCTGGCCGGTTTTCAAAGATCGCGGGGAAAACAAGTGGACAGATTTCAACGATCTGTATGTTCATGAATCGCTCGATGTGGTTAAAAATCAGGTTCAGGTGGCTATCGATGCTGCTCTGTCCGGAAAGCCGTTGCCAGTCAACAAAAAAGGTGGAAAAAGTGCCGACGGCAATGGGGAAAGGGGCGGTCGCAAGATAAAGGAACGAAGCGCCGATTTTTGGGCGAAGGTCAATTATTTGCTGGACAAGTTCGTTTTGATCTACGGAACGGACGAAGCCTACGACAGTGACCGTCACATGTTCATCAAGGTCGCGAATTTACGGCTGGCGTATGGCAGCGATGAGGTTAAATTCTGGCTGAATAACGGCGAGCGGAAGATTGTCAATAAAGACCGCGTTATTTTCGATCCCGGGCATAAAGAGGACATGACCGGCGCAATCAACCTTTACCACGGCTGGACGATCCAGCCGAAAAAAGGCTCTTATCAAAAAATCATGGAGCTGGTCAGGCACCTGTCCAATGGTGATAAAGCGGTTATGACGTGGTTATTGCGCTGGATCGCCTACCCACTTCAAAACCCCGGCGCAAAAATGCGGACGAGTATCGTCATGCATGGCGATGAGGGTTCCGGAAAAAACCTGTTTTGGGAAATCATTGTCAGACGCATATACGGCGAGTATGGCGGGGTTATCGGCAGTGAACAGCTGGAAAACCAGTTCAATGACTGGGCCAGCAAAAAGCTGTTTGTGGTGGCCGATGAAGTGATCACTCGATCAGAACTTAAAGCTACAAAAGGCAGACTGAAAAAGATCATTTCTGGCGATACGGTGATGGTTAATCCGAAAAACCTGAATGCCAGGGAAGAAGCCAATCATATGAATTTTGTGTTTCTTTCGAATGAGTTGCAACCACTGGTTCTGGATAGTTCAGACAGGCGTTATCTCGTTCTCTGGACACCCCCAAAGTTGGAAAAGGCGTTTTATCGTGCTGTAGCTGATGAGGCGAATAACGGCGGTATTGAGGCATTTTACGATTTTCTGTTGAACACTGTCACCTTTGACGGGTTCGACGAATATACCGACCCACCAAAGACCGAGGCGAAGGACGATCTTATAACCTTGAGCATGTCGCCCCCAGAACGTTTTTTTAATGATTGGTCGAAGGGTTTCCTTCCCCTTCCGTTTATCAGTTGCTCGGCGCAGCAACTCTATACCGGGTTTTTGCGGTGGAGCTCGTTAAGCGGCGAACGATGGCCGCCAACAATGACGCTGTTCGGCCGAACGATAGACCGGATAGGAAAAGGACTGGTCAGGAAGTCATTAATCAAGTATGACCTGAACAGCGATGTCAAGCAGAGGACGGTCTATCTTGTCGGAGACAAGCCGGACGATAAAACGATCAGCGGATGGGTTGAAGGGGCGTCCAGTCTTTTTGAAGAGCATCTCAAAAAGTATCGAAACGTATACACGCAACAGGAAATGTGAACAGTATGAATAGTTTCGAAAAACTGTTAACACGTCAGAACCCGCATGAAATAAGGCTTTGTGAACAGTATGGACAGTATGAACAGTTTTTTCTACACGTGCGCGCGCACACGCGAGATGCATATTTTTCCGAGAATGAAATAATTTCTCGCGCGTATAGGGATAAAACTATTCATACTATTCACATACCTAAAAAATATTAATAAAAACAATATGTTATAAAAAATAAACTATTCACAAAACTATTAACATAACTATTCATACTGTTCACAAAACCATTAAAAAATTGACTTGAATCAATAAAATAAAGAAAGAAGATGAAATGAGCGATTGGGCAGACGAAAAATTGAAAAAATGGGGAGTGTTTTCGGCAATGAAGGAAAAAGGAGTTTGCGGGTTTCCTGCTCAATCGCCGACATTCAGGGTTGAATTGTCTGGCGGGAGTTCTGGTACGGTTGCGCTGGTCGATGCTGATGTAATGATGATCGACGGCATTATGTCCAGGGTGAAGGCAGAAAAACCATCGTTGTTCTGGATGGGGTGGGATTGGTATGTGAAGGGCTTGCCGGTGTCTTCTATTGCATTTCATCATAGATGTGCCAACAAGACAGTCTATAACCGAATGAGCGCGTTGAAAAAACATGTTTTAATTGGGTCGCGCGATTTTATATTAAAAATTTAAAAAGTCAAGCCGAACTTAGACAAAGTGACTATTTGAAAAATTACACTTTTTCGTTACATTATCGCTATGCTCAAGCAGAGCTGTTACTCAAAGACTATTTTCTTTAATCCCTGACCTATTTCGGCAGGGATTTTTTTATGAATAACCTTACAGTTTACAAGAAATTATTGCGTTTTCAATACTTTGCTCAGTAATCATATTTATTTGTAGCAGATAAGTTTAATTTTTATAAGGAAAAGTTATTTTCGATTCTAAAAATGGTTGAGCACGAGTAAATTACTAACTGAATAAACAGTTGGAGCTCGTCATGCCTGATGAATCAAAACTCGTGTTGACAATCAAGAACAGCCGACCTGTAGATGTGAGGGATCTGGCCGAATGTATGTTGGGTGTCAGTAATGAATATCAGCGTTACGTAGAAAAAGAGTTGGGGCTGCCACCTGTTGATGCCGGTCTTTACGTTAAAGACGTAAGGTCTGGCAGTATTATCACCGAGCTAGTGGGATTAACCTCATCCTTGCTTCCGTATATGGAAGACATAAATACATTGGTTGCGTTTGGGGGAGGACTTGTCGTGTTATTAAATTGGCTTGCTGGAAATAAGGTTGACAGACCTGCTGTGATCGAAAAAAAGACACTTGAAAATATTATGGATATCGTTGACCCAATTGCTAAAGATGCTAAAGGCTCTTTCAGAATCGATACCGTAAATGTAAATGGTGAAATTAGTGTCCATTACCATTTTCATTCTCCAGAAGCCAATACAATTCAGAATAATGCACGTAGGGAAATAGAGATTCTTAAAGTTCCTCTGGTTGGCGTTCGCAATAAAGTGTTATTACATTGGGATCAAGCTAAGAATCAGACAAGCAATACTGTGGGAGACAAGGCAATAATTGAAAGTATTTCGCCAAAACCGATCAGGGTGACGTTCGAAAATGAGGAATTGAAAAAGAAAATGCTATTCGAACGTCCTTATCCTTTTCAAGACTATTTTCTTGTCGATGTATTTGTTGAAACAGTTGAGGATGTACCCAAAATGTATAAGATTATTGATGTTCATGAGATATTCACCGATAACGAATAGTTCTATTTTTTATACAGCAGGCCCTGCAAAATTTGCAGGGCTTTTTTATTGTCATGATGAAAATCGAAATAAAGGGCTTGAAGGAATTGCAAGAGTCGATTGACGATCATATTGCCCGCCAGATTCCATTTATCGCAGCAAAGAGTCTGACGATGACGGCCAAGGATTTGCAAGCCGATCTGAAACATGAAATGACGGATTCATTCGATCGACCGACGCCATACACGTTAAACAGCACGTACATTCAAGCGGCTTCAAAATCAAAACTTGAAGCAACAGTCGGTTTCAAAACATTCGGGGGCAAAGGTATTCCGGCTGGCAAATATCTGTTACCGCAAGTCTTTGGTGGTGTCCGGCCGTTGAAGCGGTTCGAGAAGGCTTTGCGATCGATAGGTGTTTTACCAAGTAATCATATTGTTGTTCCGGGGTCGGGTGTTCAGCTCGATTCGTATGGCAACATTCCTCGCAGTCTGATTGTTCAGATTCTTTCGTACTTTAAAGCATTTGGAGAGCAAGGTTATCGAGCAAACATGACAGACAAACGGCGCAAGTCGCTGGCACGTGGGACAAAAACGAAACAGGGCGTCAGTTATTTTGTTTCGAAAGGTGGTGTCGACAAGTTTGCTGCTGGCATCTGGGCTCGTTATCAGTTCAGTCATGGTTCAGCTGTCAAACCGATCATGATGTTTGTTCCGTATCCGGTCTATGAGCAACGCCTGGACTTCTTTTACGTAATGCGAAAATCTGCAGAAAAACATTTCGAAAAAAATCTCAAGGAAACTTTTGGTCAAGTGGTTGGATCGGGTACATCAAAAGGCTGACGGCAATGATTCGGGTATAGACCGTGATATTGAAAATGAGAATCATTCTCAATTGAAAAATCTGGGTCCTTCCCTTAGCCCCCTTACGCGGGTAATTCGAACCGCGTGTTTTCGCTGGTCACAGCTTGGTGAAGTTAGTGAAATATATGTAGTGAAATCAATATTTTAAGTGAAATTAAGGATGTTTGCATGAATGGTTTTGTCACAAAATCCGTGTTCGCCAAAATATACGGTTGCGGCGTGTCATATGTGACGAAGCTGAAAGACCAGAAACGTATCGTTTTGTCGGAAGATGGGAAACAGGTCAACGTCGAAGCCAGCTTGCGCCTGATCGAAGCGACGGGCGATCCAAGCAAGGTCGGAGTTCGTGATCGCTGGAATGCCTATCGTGATGGAAAAGAGATCACGTTACCGGAAAAACCAGTGTCCGAAGCACCAAAAAACAAGCCAGTCAGCCCTTTTGTGAGTGATGAACAGGAAAGCGACTACCATCAGGCACGGGCGGATAGGGAGCGGGCTGAAGCCGAGCTGAAAAAAATTGAACTGGCAAAGCAAAGAGGGCTTATTGCCATGGTGGAACCCATCGTCAAGGCGGTGGTGGATACGCACATGGCGGCCAGAACGGCTTTAATGCAAATTCCGGAACGCCTGACGCAACAGATCGCGGCTGAAACGGATCCGGCAAAGGTCCATGCTCTGATTACAGACGAATGCGAAAAGATATGCAGCACGATGGAAAAAACGGTATCTGAACTGATTGAGAAACATCTATCCGGAGAAGATCATGCTTGATGGCTACAAGGCAATCTGTCATGCCGTGGTCAAAGCGTGGAAATTACCGGAAAAACTGAAAGTCAGTACATGGGCAGATAAAAACAGGATGTTGTCCGGTAAGGCCTCTGCTGAACCGGGGTTGTGGAGGACATCCAGAACGCCGTATTTGCGTGAAATCATGGACACGCTATCGGATGAGCATCCTGCAAAGGATATTTGTTTCATGGCCGCTTCGCAGGTCGGAAAAACGGAAGTCTTGCTGAACTGGATCGGCTACACAGTCGATCATGCACCGGCCCCGATGCTGACAGTACAGCCGACGGTGGACACGGCAGAAAAGTACAGTAAACAGCGTATTGCGCCAATGATCGAATTGAACAAACGATTATTGGCAAAAATACCGGCATCAAGGAAACGCGATAGCGGCAACACAACGTTGGTCAAGGAATTTCCAGGTGGTGTGCTCGTCATGACCGGCGCCAATGCGGCATCGGCACTGGCATCCATGCCGATCAAAAAGCTGGCGCTGGACGAAACAGACCGTTATCCGATTGATGTTGACGGGGAAGGCGATCCTATTTCACTGGCTGAACAGCGGACAGTGACGTTTGCACGTGCAAAACGGTATAAGGCATCGACACCGGGACGGAAAGAAACGTCACATATCGCCAAAGAATATGAACGCTCATCACAGGCGAAATATTATGTGCCGTGTCCCCATTGTCAGGAATTGCAGACGCTAGAATTCGAAAATCTGATCTGGCAGAAAACCGTCGGTAAAGATGGGAAGAAGATCCATGATCCGGACACGGCCGTTTATGTCTGTCCACATTGTGGCGGTTGTATCGAAGAACGCTTCAAGCCGTGGATGCTGGCCGAGGAAAACGGAGCCTGCTGGATACATGCCCATCCGGAACGGGAAAGGCTAGGTTATCACATCAATGCCTTGTATTCGCCTATCGGGCTTGGGCTTACTTGGGTCGAGATTGCGAAGAAATGGCTGGATGCTTGCAATGATCCGGCCAAATTACAGCCGTTCATTAACCTGCAGAAAGGTTTGCCTTATGAAGACTTTGGAGACAGGGTCAAAGGCGTTGATCTTGAAAAACGGGCAGAAAGCTGGCCGGTACGGACGGTGCCAGAGGGCATTTATGTTCTAACGCTGGGCGTGGACGTTCAGAAAGATCGGTTAGAGGGCCATCTTGTGGGGTGGGGAGAAAACGAACGATGTGCCACGATTGACTATCTCATCATTCCGGGCGATCCGGAACAGCCGCAAGTCTGGGATGAGCTGGAAAAATACCGTCATTCACCGGTGCGTAATGCTTTCGGCGTGGATTTGCAAATTTCCATGACAGCAATCGACACCGGATATAACGCCCATCGGGTTTACAACCATGTCCGGCAATGCCGGTTTGACAGGGTTATTGCCGTCAAGGGGGCGAAAGAAACGAATCGGCCAATCCTGTCCAGACCGACACGGCAAGACGTCAAAAATGCCCGTGGTGACATTCAGAAAAACGGGGTCATGCTCTGGTCAGTCGGAACCGATACAGCCAAAAACGCCCTGTTTTCGCGTCTGGCAAGTGACGTCGAGATTTCCGGAGAAACAGAACATTACCTTGCGCCAGAAAAAAGGATGGTGCGTTTTCCTGATGGATTGCCGTCCGAGTTTTACGAACAGATGACGGCGGAAGTGTACGACGACAGGAGCGGACGTTACGTCAAGATCAGACAACGCAACGAGGCACTGGATACTTGGGTATATGCCTATGCGGCCGCCTGTCATCCGAATGTGCGGATTAACCGGTTTCAGGCTGCCGATTGGGAGCATCTGAAAAGTCTGATTGAACCGCGCATTCCTGATCTGTTTAAACAAGCTGACGAACATGAAAAAAATGACCGGAACGCGATGGAACAGAGTGGAACATCCGTTCCGCTTTCAGGTGCGGAAATATCCGAAACCGAACCGGAAAAATGGCAGCTTGAGACGGAAAAGCAAACTGTTGAAACGGCGACAGCGAGACCAGAAACGAAACCGGAACAGGAACATAAGACCGAACCAGAACCAGAGCCGGAACCGGATAACTGGCTGGGTGTCGGGTCAAACTGGCTCGGCAGGGGAGGTAGCGATAACTGGTTATAGGGGGATAAATGGCATTCACAGTTGAACAATTCAATGCAGTGGAAAAAGCGCTGGCAAATGGTCTGCTGGAAGTGGATTACGGCGGAAAACGGGTGCGGTATCGCTCGATGGATGAACTGCTCCGGGTACGGAACCTGATGCGCAATGAGTTGGCCGCCAGTGGCTTGATCTCTAGCGGAAACAGTAACAGGGGCCCTGCAGCATTGGCGATATTTTCAAGGGATTAAAGGATGAACTGGATAGATCGAATGGTGGAATACGTGTCGCCCGCTGCTGCCGTTCGCCGGGCGTATGCGCGTATGTCTCTGAATATGGCCAGATCATACGATGCTGGCAAGGTTGGCAGACGAACAGCCGGATGGCACGCTACAAATGGTAGTGCCAATGCTGAAATTGCGCCGCAACTGTCTCGTATTCGTGCCAGAGGACGGGATATTGTCCGAAACAACGAATATGGACGGTCGGCCATTCGTGCGCTGGTGGCCAATACCATCGGAGACGGCATAACGGTCAAGTCTCCGGACAACGGTTTATGGGAAGCATGGTGTGATCAGTGTGATTATGACGGACAACTGAATTTCAACGGATTGCTGGAACTGGCTGTGCGTCATCGTTATACAGACGGCGAAGTGTTGATCCGTTTGCATCATACCGGGCTTTATGAGGGATTGTCAGTTCCGTTACAGTTGCAAGTCCTTGAAGCCGATCATCTGGATACAAGCAAAACAGGTGAACTGGATAACGGGCATTTCGTGATTGCCGGTGTGGAGTTTGACCGTTCAGGCAGGCGCTGTGCGTATTGGATTTTCCAGACTCATCCGGGAGAGATTGCCGGAATGAGCTGGAAAAACGGGATGGATAGCATCAGGGTGGCGGCCAGATATATCCTCCATTACTACCGGAAAGAACGTGCATCACAGGTCAGGGGAATGTCTGAATTGGCTGTGGCGCTCATGCGCTTGCGTGATGTGGCCGATTACGAACAAGCCGAGCTGGTGCGCAAAAAGATAGAGGCCTGTTTCGCCGTCTTTATTCGCTCAGACAATGGCGGTTTGAATGTTGGCCAACAGGGTAAAACGGCATCCGGACAACGGACGGAAACACTCGCCCCCGGCATGATAACGAGAATCGACAATGCGGATGCCATCGAATTTGCTTCACCATCGCAATCTGGCGGATATGAGGGTTATACCAACACCCAATTGCACGCCATTGCCGCCGGAACGGGTGTGATGTATTCCCAAATGACAGGCGATTTATCGAAGTTCAATTATTCGTCTTACCGTGCCGGTCTGGTTGAGTTCCGGCAAATAATCAATGCCGAACAGTGGCTTGCGCTGGTGCCGATGCTCATTAACCCGATTTGCTGGGCATGGCAGAAATCAGCCATTCTATCTGGCGCTTTGCGAGGAAAACCATCACGAATGTCAGTAACGATGCCGAAAAAGGCTTGGGTTGATCCGGTCAAGGATGTTATGGCTGCAAAAGAAGCGCAACGGGCAGGGATGAAATCCGTATCAGAAAGTATCAGGGAATTGGGTGGTGACCCGGATGCCGTTCTGGCTGAAATCATTGCCGAACGCCAGCAGTATGCCGACGCGGGGATATTGTTTGATTCGGATGCAGCAGTATCGGAGAGGTTGATCAAGATCACGGATGTCATGAAAACAGAGGATTCATAAGGTATTTGAATTGTGAGAATAAAAGCCCGGCTTGTCCGGGTTATTTTTTTGGGAGAAACAGATGCCAAAGCAGGCAAATAAAGAAGGAATGACGGAACTACCGATGCAGACCAGAGCCGCATCAGTTGGGACAATCAACGATGAAAACCGGACGTGTAATCTGGTTTGGACGACAGGAGGCAAGGTTCGACGGTACGACTACATGCGAGGACGTTTTTATGTGGAAGAACTGCCTGTCAGCCCGGAATGTGTACGAATGGAACGACTGACATCAGGAAGGGCACCATTTCTGAACAGTCATTGTCGTTATGACTTGTCCGACCAACTCGGCGTTGTGGAATCAGCATCTATCGAAAATGGTCAGGGCATTGCGACTGCTCGATTCTCGAAACGGGAAGAAGTGAATGCGATTTGGCAGGACGTTAAGGAAGGCATTATCCGGAATATTTCGGTTGGTTATGCCATCCATGCCATCGAGATGATCCCGCCAGAAAAGGATGGAGAAGACTGGATTTATCGGGCAACAGACTGGGAACCGCTGGAATTGTCGCTGGTGACGGTTCCGGCGGATGGAGGTGCTGGCACCCGAAGCCAGCCAGACCAGCAACCTGGCATGGCCACAACGCCATGCCTTTTTTTTGTACGTCAACTTGCGGCACCTGCCGTGAACACTGAAAAAGGAAACAATATGCCTCAAGCAAATGAAGGAACCCGCAGTGGCGCGCCTGTCGCTGCACCTGTTGTGCCACAGGATAACCAGGCACAAATTGAAGCGGCTCGTGCAGAAGGGATGCGAATGGAAGCGGAACGCCAAACGGCTATCCGTGATGCTGTCCGGATGGCTGGGCTGGAACCGGGCTTTGCCGATGCATTGATCAATAATCGGGATATGGATGGAAAAGATGCAGGCATGGCCTGTCTGAACGAATTGCACAAGCGATCTGCTGGCTCTGGTGCAACCGTCAGTCCGGCACATATTGTTACCGTACAAGATCAGACGGATATTCGCCGTGCGGCCATGTCGGATGCCATTCTTTTGCGAGCCAATCCAAATGCCCTGACGGACAAGGATCAGATCGAACGGGCAAGACAGTATCGGGGCATGAACCTGATTGACATGGCACGTGCTGCGATTGAAGCTGGTGGCGGCAAGGTTGCCGGATTTGCCCGTCATGAAATCGCGTCCATTGCATTGAACGTGGATCAAAACCTGCGTGTGCGTGCGGGTATGAACTCGACCAGCGACTTCCCGGAAGTGCTTGGCAATACAGTCGGGCGCACCTTGCGACGGGTCTATGATGCCGCGCCAAAAACATTCACGCCGTTTTGTACCCGGTCAACCGCGCCGGATTTCAAACAGGTTGCCCGTGTTCAATTGTCAGACATGAGCGGATTTGAAAAGGTGATCGAAGGTGAAGAATACAAAATGGCGACTATGGGAGAAAGTGCAGAGAAATATGCACTCGTCAAATATGGCCGGATTATTCCAATCACCATGGAAACACTGGTCAATGATGATCTGAACGCCTTTGACCGTATTCCACGCATTTTTGCGAATAAGGCAGCGCAAAAAGAATCAGACATTGTGTACGGTATTTTGACCGGTAATCCGAATATGGCTGACGAAAAAGCCCTGTTCCATTCTGACCATAAAAATCTGACCAGTCCCGGGACGGCGATCAGTGACACATCCCTGACAGCCGCCAGGGCAATGATGAGAAAACAGAAAGACCTGAAAGATGGTTATCTGAACCTGACACCGGTTTATTTGATTGTCGGCCCTGATAACGAAGGTTTGGCAAACAAGTACACGTCAGCCGAATTCGTCGCGGCCGCATCAGTCAATATCAATCCGAAATTCAATACCTCACTGGAAGTGATCGTCGATCCCCGAATTATCGGAAATGCCTGGTATATGTCGTATTCGCCGAATATGGTCGATCCCATCGAATACGCCTATCGTGAAGGTGAAAACGGTCTGTTCACCGAACAGAAACAGGGATTCGAAGTGGACGGATTGCAGATCAAGGCGCGTCTTGTTTTTGCAGCCAAGGCCATCGACTGGCGTGGTCTTTACAAAAATAACGGTGCGTCATAAGCGACACGACAGTTTGAAAAATCTTTCCCTGTGTGGTTTTGACGGTGGTTTCGGCCACCGTCT
>ERZ856578.7104-NODE-7104-length-12080-cov-90.261601_pt1 | contig 12080 bp, 10 predicted proteins | sample MGYA00514384_ERZ856578 | MGnify/ENA primary metagenome ERZ856578 (study PRJEB29103, sample SAMN06111958) | human gut metagenome | biome: human gut; feature: ankylosing spondylitis patient; material: healthy_person | host: Homo sapiens | place: China:Hangzhou...
GAATAAATGAAAGAATTGAAGAAGTTGCAGAAAGACTAAAGAAAGAAGCAAAAGGTGTTCCATTTTTAACAGTATTTACATTTGGCGAATATGGAACAGAAGACCATGGAGAAAATACTTGTGGAAGATTAATGCTTTCATTTACTGGATTTGGCAAGAATAAATAAAAATAGAATGCTAATAATAAAATTGGAAAAGGAGGAAAATCGATTAGATAGGCTAAGGTCTATAAATTGATTATAAAAAATTATGGCTAATACTAGATTTATATTAAATGAGACTTCATATTTTGGATTTGGAGCTAGAGAAGTTCTACTGGATGAATTAAAAGATAGAGGATATAAAAGAGTATTTTTAGTATCTGATAAATCTCTTGTTGATGCTGGGGTTACAGATAAAGTTATAAATATTCTTGAAGAGGGAAAAGTTAGATATGAATTATATGATGATGTAAAACCAAACCCTTCAATTGATAATGTATTACACGGATATAAAAAGAGTAGATGGTTTAGACCAGACGTTATTCTTGCAGTTGGTGGTGGTTCTAGCATGGATACTGCAAAGGCAATATCTATACTTATGACAAACCCAGATAGAGACGATGTAGTTTCACTAAATGGGCCATCAAATACAAAGAAAAAAGGACTTCCAATGATTGCAATGCCAACAACCGCAGGAACTGCAGCAGAAGTTACAATTAACTATGTAATAACAGATGAAGAAAGAGAAGTTAAAATGGTTTGTGTCGATCCACATGACATACCAGTTTTAGCAATAGTTGATACAGAACTTATGGCTTCTATGCCTAAAAAGTTAGCTGCTGCAACTGGAATGGATGCATTAACACATGCAATCGAAGGATATATAACAAAGGCACACAACACAATGTCTCAAATGTTTTCTATGAAAGCAATAGAGCTAATTTATAAAAACTTAGCTAAAGCTGTAAATGACAAAGACCAAAAAGCAATAGATGATGTTGGATTAGGCCAATATATAGCTGGAATGGGATTCTCAAATGTTGGACTTGGAATAGTTCATTCAATGGCACACCAATTAGGAGCTGTTTATGATACTCCACACGGCTTAGCAAATGCAATATTACTTCCAACTGTACTAGAATTTAATGGAGCTGTTTGTGCAGATTTATATAAAGAAATTTTAACACAGGGAATGGGTGTAAATGCAATGAAATTTACAGATGAAGAAGCCGTAAAAACACTATGCGAAAAAGTAAGAGATTTATCTGAAGCTGTTGGAATTACTCAAACAGTAAAAGATGTAGGAGCAAAGAAAAAAGACTTTGCAATGCTTGCAGATAAAGCAATGGAAGACCCTTGCAAACCAGGAAATCCAAGAGAAGTAACAAAACAAGACTTTATAGATTTATACGAAAAAGCTTGGTAATCATTTATAACAATTGAAGAAAAATCGCCCAAGAGGGACGCCCCCTTTTGGGCGATTTTGGAATTTAAAAATAATATTTGTAAAAATAAGACAAAGGATAGAACTCCTTTGTCTTATTTTAGTGCTGTTCTGGTATAAAATAGTCTACTACTCCATAAATTAATGCACCTATCATTGCTGCTATCCAAGATATAGAATACCCAGCCACGAAAAATTGTGTAGCATACAATACAACGGCTGCAAGGACAAACCCTACAAAGCCTTTTCCAAATGCACTTGCATGAAGTCCGGTAAATTTAACAAGCAAGAAATCTATAACAGTTAAAACAACTGCTGCTAGTGCTAAAGCCCAAATATTTTTTATAGTAAATCCTGGTGTAAAAAATGCAGTTATAGCAAGTATTACAGCAGATGTTACAAACCTTAAAATTACTTGCGCAAATGTATTGGAACGAGAGTAATTTCTTGCATCAATATTATTGTTATCCATGATAAAACCTCCTAAAATGAATTTATTTTTAGTATTTACAGAAAAAAATAAATTATTCAAACTGATGAATAAATACAAGAAAATAGCAAAAAATAAAAATGAAACAGCGATCAAATTAATACATAGAATTAACATAATGTAAAAACTATATTGATGATCAGATATATTTGAGCTAAAAAATAGAAAAATTCAAATTTTAAAAATATAAAATAAATGGTTTATGGATAAATCCAATAAAAATTCAAATATCTAGTAAGAGGAAAAATTAATGTTAGCAACTTTTATAAGGTCGATTATTATTTATATAATTGTATTAATTGTAATGAGATTAATGGGAAAACGTGAAATAGGGCAGATGCAACCGTTTGAACTTGCAATATCAATAATGATAGCAGACTTGGCATCAATTCCAATGACTGATATTGGAATTCCAATTTCAAATGGAATAATTCCAATTTTAGGTTTACTAGTAATGCATCTAGTAATATCTGTATTGAACATAAAAAGCAGTAAAATAAGAGAATTTATATGTGGAAAACCAACAGTGTTAATAAATAAAGGAAGAATAGACGAGAACAAGATGAGAAAAGAACGTTTTACTTTAAACGAGTTAGAAGAAAAATTAAGAAGCAATAATGTTATGAATATTGGAGATGTAGAATTTGCAATACTAGAAACTAGTGGAGATATTTCCGTAATACAAAAACCTAATAAAAGAACGACTACACCTGAAGACTTTAACATTATGCCAGATTATGAGGGAATGACATATAATCTTGTAATAGATGGTAAAATATTGAATGAAAATTTGAAATTAATAGATAAGAATTATGATTGGCTGAAAAAACAAACGCAAAAATTTCAAATGATACCAGAAGAGGCACTAATTGTAACAATAAATGAAAAAGGAAATATATATTGCCAAAAGAAAGAAAAAGATTAATTTTTTTGCAAACTTGTTATAAGAAAAAAATATTAGAAAAAATTTCGATAAAATTAGGAAAATTTAGGGAAGGAAAAATTATCAATATGAAAAAAGAACTTATTATAGTAATTATAATAGTAATAGCAATAATTATATTAGACACAATAACACATAATTATACAAAAATAAACTTTGCAAAAATAAATGAACAATTGGAACAAATAAAAGAAATTAGTGAAGATATATATATAATGGAAAAAGAACAAGATATTGTTGAAAATGCTAGTAAAGAGGAAAACGAAAATGACAATAAAACTAGTAAACAAGAAAAACTAAAAGAAAAAATAAAAACTATGGAAGAAGACTGGAAAACTATAAATAATAAGACTGCACTTTATATAGAGCACGAAGAATTAGAAAAAGCAAATGTGTCTATGGTAAAATTTAAAAGATATATTCAATTAGAAGAATATACAGAAGCAATTGCAGAATTAGAAAATTGCAAATATATTTTAGACCATATAAGAGATAAAGAAGCAATGCAGATTATTAACTTATTTTAAAGAATAAAATCCAAATTATTAAAAATTGCGGTATGGTGCTCTTAACCAGAGGTTCTAAATGACTCCTTAAAAGGCACTTTTTACCTTAATTTTTAAAATTTGAATTTTATACATTACTCTATAAAAGATGATAGTGCTAAAATATTTTAAACAATAAACCAGTAAAAAATATGTATGCATATCTATAAAACTTTGTGTTTGAAAATTGTTTTTTGTTGTACTCGAAAAAAGATTTTAAGGCACTGCGTTTATCGAAAATAGTAATCAAAAAGCTTTCTCTATATTTAGGAAGACTTAACAAAGTTACAGGCCACATGTGCTTTACGATTATGTCTTTTTCTTTATCATTTAAATTAAATATTTTTTCTGCATTATATAAAGCAATTTGAGGGTGAATAAAAGCATGAAAATGTTTTAAATGAAGTTTATGTTTTGAACCTCTCCAGTCATACAAAAATAAATCGTGTAGCATTGCACCTCTAGCTGCAGAAACATAATCCCAGCCATATTTTTTGCAAAATAAATATGACCAATAGGCAACTTCTAAACAATGTTCATAACAAGAACAATCGTAGTGTTGCCTAAAATTTTTCATCTGTTTTACAGTAGGATTTTCTAAAATATCTTTTGTTATATTTAAAAATTCAATTATATTATCATAGTTATATGTATGTACACTAACTTTTTTTTCTCTAACTTTTAAAGTTTGCATCTAATGTTATTACCTCTATGTTCATTTCTTAAATTTATTATAAACACAATAAAAGTCTATGTCAATAAAAAAATAAGAGATTAAAATGGTATTTTCTTGCAATATTTTTAAAAATAATACTAGACAAAAACACTTGTTTGTGCTATTATTGGTTCAATGAAGTTTTTATCATTATAGCTATGAAAAAATTTTTGTTATAAATTAAAAATGAATTTGCAAAGCAAGAAATGGAAGTACTTATGATTGATTTAAAACAGAGTGTTCAATATATTAAGGGTGTTGGACCGAGTAGGGCAAAGTTATTAAGCCTGCTTGGTGTAAATACTGTTGAAGATTTGATTAATTATTATCCGAGAACGTATGAGGATAGAACAAAAATAAAAAAGATAGAGGAGCTTCAAGATGGAGAAGATGCTCTTATTGAGGCTGTGACTGTAACTGCTGCAACCGTTTTTAAATTAAGAAGAAATATGTCTGTTTCAAAAGTTATGGTGCAGGACGATACTGGTAGATGTTTAATTACGTGGTTTAATCAGGATTATATGAGAAATGTAATTCATGCACACGAAAAATATAGATTTTTTGGAAAAGTTACTAAAAAACTGGGGCAGATAGAAATGACATCACCTGTTTTTGATGAGGAAGGAAAAAACAAAAATACAGGTAAAATTGTGCCCGTTTATTCTACTACAAAAGGATTGCCAGACTCAGCAATAAGACAAGCTGTTGAAAATGCACTTTCGATGGTAAATGTGAAATTACAAGAAACATTACCAGAATATATAACTAAAGATTATCATTTAATGGAACTAGATCAAGCAGTAAGAGAAATTCACTTTCCAAGCAAAATGGAAAATTTGGCGAGAGCAAGAAATAGGTTAGTATTCGAAGAATTGCTAACATTTCAACTTGCTTTATTAAGCTTGAAGGAACAATATGATAATGAAATAAGAGGCATAAAATACAGCAAAGATGTACATATGTCAGACGTAATAAACACATTACCATTCAAACTAACAAAAGCTCAACTAAGAGTTCTTGAAGAAATAGACAATGACATGGAATCGGAAAAGCCAATGAACAGACTTTTGCAAGGAGACGTTGGTTCTGGTAAGACAGTAGTTGCAATGATTGCAGCATATAAGGCTGTGAAGAGTGGTTATCAGGTTGCAGTAATGGCTCCAACAACAATACTTGCAACACAGCACATAAATAATTTTAATAAAATATTAGAGCCATTTGGAATACGTTGTGGATTACTAGTAAGCAGTCTAACAAAAAAACAGAAAGGCATGCTCCTAGAAAAATTAAAAAATGGTGAAATAGACATATTAATTGGAACTCATGCTCTTTTACAAGAAAATGTAGAGTTTAAAAATGTAGGACTGGTAGTAACAGATGAGCAACACAGATTTGGCGTAAAACAAAGAAGTGTAATTGCTGGTAAAGGAAAAAATCCAGATGTACTGGTAATGACTGCAACTCCTATTCCAAGAACACTAGCAATAATAGTATATGGAGATTTGGATATTTCCATAATAGATGAACTGCCACCAAACAGGAAAAAGATTGATACAATAGCAGTAAAAGAAAATATGACAGATAGAATAATTCAGTTTATAAAGAAAAATGTGGACGAAGGTAGACAAGCATACATAGTATGTCCATTCGTGGATGAAAACGAAGAAATGATGGATGTAAAATCTGTAGAAAAACTAGCAGAAAATTATAAGAACGAAGTGTTTAAAGATTATAATGTAGAAATATTACATGGAAAAATGAAACCAAAAGATAAAGAACAAGTAATGCAAGACTTCAAAGAAAACAAAATAAGCATACTAATTTCTACAACTGTAATTGAGGTTGGGGTGGATGTACCAAATGCAAACATAATGGTAATAGAAAATGCTGAAAGATTTGGTTTGGCACAGTTACACCAATTAAGAGGAAGAGTTGGAAGAGGAGAATTTAAGTCATATTGTATACTAAAATATAACAGTAATTCTGCAATAGTAAGAGAAAGAATGAAAACAATGACAACAACAGAAGATGGCTTTAAAATAGCAGAAAAAGACTTAGAACTAAGAGGCTCTGGAGAATTCTTCGGAACAAAACAACATGGACTACCAGAATTCAGAATAGCAAACATATTTGAAGATGTTAAAATACTAAAATTAGTACAAGAACTTGCACTAAAAATAGAAATGAATGATCCAAAACTAGAAAAAGAAGAAAACAAAAAATTAAAGGCATTAGTAAATAGAGCGAGAGAAGAAAGAATAGAGTTGTAATAATAGAGTATGAATAAAGTCGAAAAATGCGCACGAAAATGGGAAAAAATACAAATTATATATTGACAATAGTTGAACTAAAATTATATAATATGAGTATACTAATAGGGGATAGCTATTTATTAATTCGAGTGTTTCGCAACTCATAAAAAATGGCGAACTATATATTCGAGCATTTCACAGCTCATAAAAAATGTGAACAATATATTCGAGTTATTGCTAACTCAAAATAAATAGCATTCTATAATAGATAGGGGTTAAATGAAAGTTTAGCTCCTATTTTTTTCGTTAAGGAGGAATTTTATTGAAAAAGTTAAGCTTTTATGAGGTCGATAACATTTATGTAAAATATTCGAGAGAACATGGAGACGAAAAAGTTCCAAGAATAGATTATGAAACACATCAAAAATTTTTTTGCGGAGTCATATTTTCAATAAATAATTTTAATTATTTTGCACCAGTATCATCATATAATAAAAAACGACGTACAGCTTTTCTAATTTATGATAATGACAAGTTTACTAAAGAACAAAAACCAATATCATCTTTAAGACTTTCATTTATGTTTCCGTGCCCTTCTGAATGCTTAAATATAAAAAAGTTTGAGTATGAAGATATAAAATATCAAATTTTATTAAGAAAAGAATTGAAATATTGTAATGTACATAGAGAGAAGATAGAAAAATTAGCAAATGAAGTATATATGCTTGGAAAAAATGAAAATACAAGGAATAGATTTAATATATGCAATTTTGAAGTGTTAGAAAAGGAGTGTAAGAAATATTGCAATCAAAATTTCTAAGAAAATTTCCTAAAACCCTTGCATTTTTTCCATAAAAAGGGTATAATAATATTGACATAAGAAGTACGGCAGAAGAGTGGAAACAAGTTCCACTCTTCTACAATGTTATAAGAGAATATTTAATATGAATATAGGGAGGTATATCTTGTCTAAAATAGAAGAAAAAGTAGAAGAGCTCGTTACAAAGCCAATAAATGAACTTGGTTACAGAGTATACGATGTTATGTACGTAAAAGAAGGCAAAGACAATTATTTAAGAATATTTATAGATAATGATACTGGAATTAGCTTAGATGATTGTGAAAAGGTAAACAATGCAATTACAGATATGCTAGACGAAGCGGACTATATAAAAGACCAGTATTTTCTTGAAATTTCGTCTTCTGGAGTAGAAAGACATATCAGAAAAGATTCGCAGTTGCAAGAACATATTGGGAAAGATATAGATGTGAAATTGTTTAAACCATTAAATAAGCAAAAAGAGCTTGAGGGAAATCTTAAACAATTTGACGAAAAGACAATTACATTAATCATAAATGAAGAAGAAATTACAATAGAAAGAAGTAACATAAGCTCGATGAAAAGAGCTTTTAAATGGGAATAATATAATTGAAAGGAATGATTGGAAAATGAAGAAGAATGTAAAAAAGGTAGAAAACAAAGGAATTGATAGTACAGAATTAATAATGGCACTAGATGAACTTGAAAAAGAAAGAGGAATAAAAAAAGACTATGTTATAGAATCTATAGAAACAGCTTTAGTTACAGCATATAAGAGAAATTTTGATGTTACGTCAGACAATGTAAAAATTACTCTAAACCGTGAAACAGGGGAGACACACGTTTATGAAGAACTTAATGTAGTAAACGAAGTTGAAGATTGGGACACACAAATTTCAGTAGAAGATGCTAAGAAAATTGACCCAAGATATAATGAGGGAGATGTTGTTGAAAAAGAATTAATGCCAAAGAATTTTGGTAGAATTGCAGCTCAAACAGCAAAGCAAGTTATAGTACAAAGAATAAGAGAAGCTTCAAGAGAAGTAATATTTAGTGAATTCAACGAGAAAAAAGGCGAAATAGTTTCTGGTATAGTACAAAAAGTTGATAAGAACATTGTTGTATTAGATTTAGGAAAAATTGAAGGTATAATGCCAATAAAAGAGCAAATACCAACAGAACATTACTATGTAAATCAAAAACTAAGAGCTTGTGTTGCAAATGTTGAAAAAGGTGCAAAAGGCTCAACACAAATAATAGTTTCAAGAGCAAATAATGATTTCTTAAGAAAATTATTTGAACTTGAAATTCCAGAAATTTATGAAGGTTTAATCGAAATTAAGAGTATTTCAAGAGACCCAGGAAAAAGATGTAAAGTTGCAGTATATTCTCCAAATGAAAACATAGACCCGGTTGGTTCTTGTGTTGGACAAAAAGGAATTCGTATTCAAAATATAATAAATGAATTAAGCGGAGAAAAAATAGATGTAATAGAATGGAATGAAGATCCATCTACATACATTGCAGAAGCTTTACTTCCAGCAAAAGTTATGGCTGTTGATATTAAAGATGAAGAAAGATTTGCCCAAGTAATAGTTCCAGATGATCAATTATCATTAGCTATTGGTAAAGCAGGACAAAATGCAAGACTTGCAGCTAAATTAACAAACTGGAAAATAGACATAAAGAGTGAATCTCAATTTAGAGAAATGATACAAGAGCTACAAGCAAATGGTGAAGAAAAAGAAGAAGCTGAGAGCGAAGAAGTTGCGGACGATGTAGCAAGCGTTGATGAAACAAATGTAGAAGAGGCAAACGAAGTAGAAAACGTTGAAACATCAGAAGAAAATAAAGACGAAGAATAAAAGGAAGTGTGATACTTGAAGAAAATACCACAAAGAACTTGCTTAGGTTGCAATGAAGCAAAACCTAAAAATGAATTGATAAGAATTGTAAAGCAGAGTGACGGCAAAATATTCGTAGACAAAACAGGAAAGGCTGAAGGACGAGGTGCATATATATGTAATAATGTAGAATGTTTGGAAAAGGCCATAAAGTCAAAGAGATTGAGCAGAAGCTTTGAAACAGAAATAAACAACGAAATTTATGAAAGCTTAAGAGGTGTAATTATTGATAAATAGAGAAAATAAAAAGGAATTAAGCACAAGAATAAATATAGGGGGTGGAATTATTGGGTAAAATAAAAATTCACGAACTAGCAAAAGAAATAGGAATGTCAAGCAAAGATGTACTTGAAAAAGCAAAGTCGCTAGGCATAGATGTAACAAGCCATTTAAGTAATGTGACTGATGAACAAGCAACAGAAATTAGAAATGCATATTCAAAAAATAATAAAAATAATGTGAAAAAGGAAAATAAAGTGGAAAATAAGAAAGAAACAAAAAAAGAAACAAAGAAAGATAACAAAAAAGATACTCCAGTAATTATTAGAAGAGAAGTTATATTAAATGATGAAGAGGATTCTAAGAAAGACACTAAGAAAGCTGAAGAAAGAAAAGATGTAGGTTTTGTAAAAAGAAGAAATAATAACGATTATAATATTGTTTACAGAAATAAACCTAATAAACCTCTTACAGTAAATGAATTATTTGGACTTGGTAAAAAAGAAGAAAAGCCAAAGGCAGATGTAAAAGCTGAAACCGCAAAGAAAGAAGAAGTTAAGAAGGAAGAGAGTACTGCTAAAGCTACTACAACTGAAGTAAAAACAGAAACTGCAAAAGTAGAAAAAGCCGAAACTACAAAGGCAGAAACAGTAAAGGCTGAAACTGTAAAAACAGAAGCTCCAAAGCCAGAAGTTAAAGCAGAAGCAAAACAAGAAGCTGTAAAAGCAGAAAGTTCTAAACCTGAAGTTGTAAAGACTGATAGAACCGAATCTCATGACAGAAATGACAATTATAGAGGCGAAAATTCTAGAAACGACAACAGAGGTGAGTATTCAAGAAACGATTCTTTCCAAAGAAGAAATAACTTCAATAATGGAAATAGAGAATTTGGAAATAATAATGGTAACAGAGACTTTAGTAATAACAGAAACCAATTCCAAAGAAACAATAACTTCAATAGAAATGATAGATTCCAAAATAATAATCAATCAAGAGATGGTTACAGACAAAATAATCAAAATGGCCAAAATAATAGATTTAATAATGGCAATAATGGTTATAATAAAAATAACCGTGATAACAACGGATTTAACAGAAATAACCGTGATAACAATGGCTTTAATAGAAATAATAATCGTGATAATAATGGCTTTAACAGGAACAACAATGGTGGTTTCAACAGGAGACCATTAGATGAGAAGAGATTAGACAAGAAAATTAACGATATATTAGAGACTGAAATTGTTGAAAAAGAAAGTCAAAGAGATTATTCTACAAAGGCAAGTTTCAAGGCTAAGAGCAATAAATATGATGAAAATAAGCAAAATAAGAATAAGTCTAGAAGATTCAATGGTGAAGAAGAATATGATGAGGGCAAGTTAAAGAATTTAAAACAAGTAGATAAGCTTTCTAACATGTTTGGAGACCAAGAAGGTGGAATGCTTGATTACTATGATTTATCAACAGAACGTGGTAAGAAAGGTAAACGTAAAAACCAGAAAAATACTGAGGAAAGAAATAAGCAAAAAATATTTAAGCTAACAGAAATAACAATTCCAGAGAGCATAAGTGTTAAAGACCTAGCAACAGAGTTAAAGAAAACAAGTGGTGAAGTAATAACAAAGCTTATGGGATTAGGAATAATGGCAACTATAAACCAAGAGCTAGATTTCGATACAGCCTTCTTAGTAGCAGGAGAATTTGGTGTAACAGCCAACAAGAAGGAAGAAGTTAAAGAAGAAGATATACTATTTGACGAGTCAGAAGACAAGGCAGAAGACTTAGTTCAAAGAGCTCCAGTAGTTGTTGTTATGGGACACGTTGACCATGGTAAAACATCACTTCTAGATGCAATTAGAAAAACAAATGTAATAGAAGGCGAAGCCGGAGGAATTACACAACATATTGGTGCATATAAGGTATCAATAAATGGAAGAGAAATTACATTTTTAGATACACCAGGACACGAGGCATTTACAAGTATGCGTGCTAGAGGTGCTCAAATTACAGATGTTGCAATACTTGTTGTTGCAGCAGATGATGGTGTAATGCCACAAACTGTTGAAGCTATAAACCATGCTAAAGCAGCCGGAATTCCAATAATAGTTGCAATAAACAAAATTGATGTACCAGGAGCTAACCCAGAAAAGGTAAAACAAGAATTAATGAAATATGAATTAGTTCCAGAAGAATGGGGTGGAGATACAGTATTTGTAGAAATTTCTGCAAAACAACATATCAACATAGACCAATTACTAGAAATGGTATTATTAGTTTCAGACATGCAAGATTTAAAAGTAAATCCAAATAAGCAAGCTAAAGGTGTTGTAATAGAAGCAAGACTAGATAAAGCAAAAGGTCCTATCGCATCTGTATTAGTACAAAGAGGAAGCTTAGACGTTGGAGATACAGTAGTTGTTGGAACATCAATTGGTAGAATTAGGGCAATGAAAGACGATAAAGGAAAACGTGTTAAGAGTGCTGGCCCTTCTACACCAGTAGAAATTATGGGACTTACAAAAGTACCAGAAGCTGGAGAAACTTTCTATGAAGTTAAAGATGAAAAAATGGCTAAACACTTAATAGAAAGAAGAGAAAGAAAAGCAAGAGAAGATGCTATGAATGCATACAACAAAGTAACATTAAGCAATCTATTCGAGCAAATGGAACACGAAAACTTAAAACAATTAAATATAATTGTAAAAGCAGATGTTCAAGGTACAGCAGAAGCATTAAAGCAATCTCTTGAAAAACTATCTGACAACGA
>ERZ856578.7105-NODE-7105-length-12073-cov-87.013921_pt1 | contig 12073 bp, 15 predicted proteins | sample MGYA00514384_ERZ856578 | MGnify/ENA primary metagenome ERZ856578 (study PRJEB29103, sample SAMN06111958) | human gut metagenome | biome: human gut; feature: ankylosing spondylitis patient; material: healthy_person | host: Homo sapiens | place: China:Hangzhou...
CCAAGTAAAGCATGCAGCCCATAAATGTCATTATTCAGTATTATTGAAATCAGCCTTCAATGGCAGCCTGCGCCCCTTTGATATGCATCTCATTATCAATACAAACCATATTTGGTGTATGTGAAGTGTATGCGTTTTTCGTAAACTGGGCAAACTTACAGGGGAAATAGCCTCTTATTCTTCTATCGCAGCTTGCGCCTCTCCAATTTACATCTGATAATCAGAATACTACAAACTTGGTGTATGTAATGTGTATGCGAATTACGAGGAGCTTTTGAAGCTTTTTTCTAAAAATAACCGCCATTTTCGTCGTCAGCCAGTGTGTACAAATGCACGGACATAATTTCAGAAAGCCGATTACTATAGAGCTTTAGTTAAAGAATTACCTGTATATGAAGCATCGCGCGCGTATTATATATAAGGTGTGTGTCTAAATCTTATTGCCTCCTTTCTTTCAAAAGTTCTATGATGGCATCTTTATCCTTCAGATTGGAATCAAGACGAATTATTTGTGCGTTCAAACTCTCTATCTGTTCTCTGAGAAGCTTGATGGTCTCGTTTTGCGATTCGACCGTGGATTGCTCCTTCGTCAGTTGAGCAGCAAGAGCGGGATCGCCTATATTATTGTGAGCGTCACCGTCCAATGTTACGGCTGCAAGATAAGCGGAGATTTGATTTTGCATAGGACTAAACAAAGCAAAGAAATTGAAGTCCAAAGCTTCGCAGACTTTGACCAAGCGGACAGTCTCCATGGTTTCTCTTTCAAGAATGCGGTTGACGTGCTGTTGTGGTACCCCAATCTTTCGTCCGAACTCCGACTTGCTAAGTCCAAGTTCTATCCTGCGCTTATCTATCGCTTGACCTACGTGTACTTGTTGAATACCTAATTTCATAGATAAATATCAAAAATTGAAGATTAAATAAAAAATCATTAAACATTTATTTGGCTATCTAAACCATATTGTGTTACTTTGTGGATGATAATAATTAAATTCTATATGCAAAGTTAAACATTAATCATTAAACATCCAACAATTATGGCAGAAATCTTGGAAAAAATCCGTCCCGTACTCATGGCTCTTGAAGTTGGCTATTCTACCTCCTTCCACATTTCACGCTTAAAAAGTGTCCGTACCCAAGCTTCTGAACTTGGAGCTATCTACAACCGACAGTATAAGACAAAGACCGATAGGGCGAATCAGATAATCATAGTCACACGTGTCTCATAAACAAGGGTAAAGTATGAAAATGCTTCAATTTACAGATAAGGAGATTCCTTACGATTCATTTGTAAAAGACTTGTCAGCCAGAATAGTCAATCATTTGAATAATGACCGTAACGACCCGGAGTTCATCAGCCAGAGAAAGGCTTTTCAGTTGTTTGGACGTAGGAATGTTGAACGGTGGAGACGGGAATGCGATGTCGTTTGTTACAAAAGACCGGGGAAAGTAGAATACAGAACCGCAGACCTCCGCCTCTTGCAACGAATAGACAATGATTATGTAGACAACAAGCCTGATAAATCAAAGAAACGATGCAATAAGGATAAAGAATCCACTAACAAATAATAAGCGTCAGGTAAACAATATATATGTTTTATGTAGATATGAAAGAGTTAATTCCTTCCTGCGCTCCCAATGGGGTCTATTCTGTCAAGCGGACTTGTGCCGAATTAGGCATAAGCCATAAGACCCTTCGTAAATATAGGTTGAACGGTTATATCACACCGCTCAATCCTAATAACGTATATAGACCTAAATTCTCCGGTCAATCCATCATAGATTGCTGGAATCTCATAAAGACACTATGATCAGCGAGTCCACCATCAATCAAGTCAGGAATCTTTCAATAGAGGATGTCCTTCGCCCATACGTCAATCTTTCACGGAAAGGTTCGACATTGATGGGACTTTGCCCTTTTCACGAGGAAAGGACAGGTTCGTTCGCCGTGTCACCTGACAAGAATCTGTTTCACTGTTTCAGTTGTAACCGAGGTGGCGATGCCATTACGTTCATTATGGAGAAGGAAAACCTCTCCTTTATGGGAGCCGTGGAGTTTATCGCCAAGAACAACAACATCGCCATTGAATACGTCAGAGAAGAAAAGAACGATGAGCAGATTGCCGAAGCCAGGCGCAAGGAATCCCTCCTTGCCACTCTTGACCATATCCAACGCTTCTTTTCAGATAATCTTAGAATCGTAGATAATGCCGAGTGCAGACAAGCACGTGAATATGCCTATGACAGATGGGCAGAAGAGTTCTGTTCTGTAAGCGGTATAGGTTATGCTCCCAAAAGCAGTACCGATTTCATGGAGTATTGTCGTAACAAATCACTCAACGAGGAGTTGTTATTTGAATTGGGTATGCTCAAACGAGGCGAAGACGGCAGCATCTATGCCATGTTCCGACAGCGCATTATGATACCCATCCGTAACAGATGGGGACGAATTATCGCTTATACCGCCAGATATATCGGCAATAACCCCAAGGCACCCAAGTACATCAACTCCTCCACAAGCATCATATACTCAAAAGGGGAAACCGTTTTTGGTATAGACAGAGCCTGTCGTCTGAGATATGCCGACTACTTTATAATAGTAGAAGGAGCACCGGACGTATTGAGGATGCAATCCGTTGGATTTGAGAATACCGTAGCTGCATTAGGTACAGCCTGGACGGACAACCAGTTTGAACAACTGAAGAAGTTCACGAACTCATTGTGCTTCATCCCGGATTCAGACATAGCCGAGGGCAAACCATTTGGTCCCGGCTTTGAAGCCGTGATGGAGAACGGAGCTGCCGCCATCAAGAAAGGATTCCACGTTACTGTCAGGGAACTCCCATTTGCAACAGCACCCTTATCAGATGAAGAATTAGAAGATGAAAATCAAAGTTCTGATTCTGTCACAAATTCAAAAGCGGCAAAAGTCATCAAGAATGATGCGGACAGTTTCATCCATCGCAAGGAAGATTATACCTCGCTTACTGAAAAGCATTTCATCATATGGCTGGCACAAAAGCGATTTTACATCGCTTCATCATTGGTAGAAGAACGCAAGTGCGTATCGGAAATAGCAGACCTGCTCCGTTATATCAAAGACCAGTTGGTATTTGAGCAATGTATCGAGCAATTGGCTAAAATCCACGGCAAGATAAAACTATGGAGAGATGCCGTAACCCAGGCACGTGGCGAGGCAAGAAGAAGGAGCGACAAGCTCTCCTCCATGAACGATATGCAGCGAGAAGCCGAATTGTTGCGCCAGTTCGGACTCTATATCCGTGAGAACTGCTATTATTCCGTAGGAGAAGAAAATGAAGACCCGTCCAGAATATCCAACTTCATTATGGAGCCGTTATTCCATATCGAGGATGAAAATAACGGAACACGTATCTTCAGGATGCGTAACACCTATAATATCTGTAGAGTAATCGAACTTAAAGAATCGGAAATGTGCTCGTTGAGCAACTTCCAACAGAAAGTAGGTTCATTGGGCAACTATGTATGGCTTGCCAAGATAGACAAGCTCAACCGTGTCAAGGAATACCTGTACTCCAAAACAGACACAGCCGAGCGCATACGCAAGCTGGGCTGGAACGGCAATGAGAATTTCTTTGCCTTTGGCAATGGGATTCTGACCGACGGGGTTTTCAAGGAAGTAAATGAATTAGGCATCGTAAAAAGTCCGAGCGGAAAAGCATTTTATATTCCAGCCACCTCAAAGATTTATATCCACAACCAGGAAATCTTCCAGTTTGAGCGATTGATGGTACACGAAAACAGAAACGGAGTCAAGTTATACGGCTTTGCATCCAAGCTGATGGAAGTGTTCGGCGAGAATGCTTCCATAGCCTTATGCTACCTTTTCTCTACCCTATTCCGTGACATCATCTTCGGACGCACCCGGCATTTCCCGATACTCAACCTCTTTGGAGAGAAAGGGACGGGCAAGACTACCTTAGCAACTTCCCTCCAGTCCTTCTTCCTGCACGGAGTGGATCCGCCAAACCTTGGTGTGACCTCCGTGCCGGCTATGAACGACCGAGTATCACAAGCTGTAAATACACTTGTGGTACTTGACGAATACAAGAACGACCTCGACATAAGAAAGATAGCCTACCTCAAAGGACTATGGGGCGGCGGTGGCCAGACCAAGAAGAACACCAGTACGGACGGTATGGCTACGCAGACCATCGTGACCACGGGTGTGGCTCTATGCGGACAGGACAAACCCACACAGGATATGGCACTATATACCCGTGTCATTTTCCTCGCTTTCTCAAAGACCTCGTTTAATCAGTCGGAGAAGAAGCACTATGAGGACTTGGTATCACTCTGTAACCTAGGTTTAACACACCTGACTGTAGAAATACTGAACCACAGGGAACTTTTTGAAAAGAATTTCTCTGAAATATATTCCATCACCAAGCGAGAACTGGCGACAAAACTGGAGAACGAAACCATCCATGACCGTATCTTCGGTAATTGGGTCATTCCATTGGCCACGTTCCGAACGTTGGAAACGGCGATAGATGTACCATTCAGCTATACAGAACTCTTCGAGACCGCCATCAAGGGAATACGCAACCAAAACGAACTGGCACAGGAAAGCTCCGAGATAGCCGACTTCTGGAATATGCTCCAAGGCTTCCAGACATCAGGAAAATGTATTGACCGGGCACATTACCGCATCCGCTATATGAAGTCCTTCCGACCCATATCAGCCAAAGAGGACATCGAGTTCCAGGAAGCCCGTCCAATATTATATCTGAATATGGCAGCCATCTCCTCGTTGTTCAACAGCCGGAACCTGAATGCGACCGCCAACCGTTCTAACTGGTCCACCATCATGTCTTATCTGAAATCCCATTCTTCATTTCTTGGATTGAAACAGGATAGGTTTACGATTTTATTACCAAGCGGCTTGCCTGACTTTACGATTGAGATTGTCAATAATGAGCAGATTCGAAAAGTAAAAGTAAACCGCCCGAAGGCATTATGTTTCGACTATTTGCAATTAAAAGAAGCATTTGGTTTGGAATTAGAAACAGAAGTAATATCGGATTCACAAGTAGATTTTGACAATCAATCTCAGTTATAAAGCAAATGTATTATCAAAATACGGCAATTTTGTCATTTTTTGATAATACATTTGAGACTATCAGAATTTTTCCTACCTTTGCAGTGACAAAAACTGGCATTTCTGCCAAAAAATGATAATAGTATATAGTATGAAGATAAAACGTGAGTTATATTTAAATCAATTGATAGCTGGACGTAAAAACGGTTTAATCAAAATCATCACAGGTATTAGGCGATGTGGAAAATCATATCTCCTGTTTACCTTGTTTCATGAGTATCTTGTTTCACATGGGATTGATGAAGACCATATTATTGAAATAGCTCTAGATGACCGTATGAATGTATCACTTCGGGATCCAGATGTTATTTTGCACTATATTCGAGAACAAATAGTTGATAAAGAGCTATACTATATACTATTGGATGAAGTGCAGTTAATCCCCCAATTTGAAGAGGTGTTGAATAGCCTGCTTCATGTTAGAAACGCAGATGTTTATGTAACAGGAAGCAATTCCCGTTTCTTGTCTTCCGATATTATAACAGAGTTCAGAGGCCGTGGAGATGAAATACATCTTTATCCTTTGTCTTTTTCCGAATTCTGCGAAGGTTATCAAGGTGACAGAAATAAGGCTTGGAAAGAATATTATACTTATGGAGGACTTCCGCTTGTATTAACACTGGAAACAGAAAAAAAGAAAGTGGATTACTTGGAAAATCTCTATAAGAGTGTCTATTTAGTTGATATATTGGAGCGTAATAAAATTCGCAATAGTGATGACTTTGATGAACTCGTCCGAATAATGGCTTCGACAGTCGGGTCGCCGGCTAATCCCACCAAGTTATCCAATACATTTAAAAGTGTAAAAAATGTTGATATTCATCATCAGACCATTTCCAAATACCTGTCTTATCTTGAAGACGCTTTTTTAATAGAAAAGGCTATCCGTTATGACATCAAGGGGAAGAAATATATCAATACCCTGTCTAAATTTTACTTCTCGGACTTGGGGATAAGGAATGCTCTGCTCGGATTCCGGCAACAGGAAGAAAATCATATTATGGAAAATATTATATACAATGAACTTCGGGCAAGAGGACATAAGGTAGACATCGGCATGATAGAACATCGTGCCACTAATCGAGAAGGTAAAGTGGTAAGGAAGCAATTGGAGGTGGACTTCGTCGTAAATCAAGGCAGTCAGCGTTACTACATTCAGTCTGCATTTGCCATACCTGATGAAGAAAAATTGAAACAGGAATCGGCTTCTCTGCTTAGAATTAATGATTCCTTTAAGAAAATCATAGTGGTTAAGGATGATATTATGCCCAAACGTGATGAAAACGGTATTATGACCATCGGTATTATGGATTTTTTATTGAATCCGAATAGTCTTGATTACTAAATCTACTCTATAAAGAAATAAATTACAAATAGAATTTTTAATCCAAGCAAATAAAGGTCGTCTGCAAAGATGGCCTTTATTTTTGCGCACCTTAATCTTGATAACAGATAACTCCATTTTATATCCTTATTTCCAATACTTTCTCAAAAAAATAACACGATATGTTTTGCGGTTGATGGCGTTGACAAGGCTTAATCAGTTATATAGCAAAGACATCGTTTCAAGATGTTGCGTTGACAAACGTTGACAAAGGTAGCCACTTTTTGAAATCTCAAAAAAATTGGAGCCAATCGTTGACAAATCACGATTATCTATATATGATTCTATTTTCAAAGAAAAAAAGATAAAGTATTGTATTATAGAGCGTTCCCAGGCATTCGCTTAGCCGATTTTGACGGTGACTCCAGTGTCAACGCTGTCAACCTCCAAATATATGCCTTTCTTATTCCTGGAAAATGTTTACTCACACCTACTAGTGAACAGAACACCCCAATGATTTATATCAGAAGTAATCAATTCCAACATAATCCAATGAAATCCAATACATTCCCATATTTAACGTCTTGTCCCATCATCATTATCTGCCTACCTTTATGGAAAAACAGCTATGATGATACACAAAGGCTTTACAGAGATTGTTCCAGAACAGATTTATTCAGTGTGCGAAGCTGCTCGATACTTCGGTGTTCACCGCTGTACCGTCTATGCCTATATCAACCATCCTGAAAAGAAGTTGCCTATCATAAAGTTGCCCGACAATATGAGGATAGCTTTCCGGGGAGCTGATTTGATTGCCTACAAAGCAGCAGGTCTTCCAAAGAGAGGGCGAAAACGCTATGTGGATACTCAATGAAGCATCCCCATAGCGTTCAATTCAGCTCGATTCGTTCTTGTTCAATCCCATCCAAAAGGACTTTATACCTGCCGCATCCGAATAGTCGCAAGCCAACAACCACGCTTTAGTGCGTATGTCCCCCATGTCTGCTACAGCCTGCTGATATCGGGACGAGTCCATCGTCCCGGACTTTATCATCCATTCCTTAGCGCACGTGGAGGGATTGATTGCATCCACAAAGGAAACAATCTCACTTGCAAGGCTACTTACCTTGTCATTCTTGACCTCAGCGGTGAAGCTAAAAGGCACACCGCTGAGCGTCTTCCGCTGAAAGTCATAACAACGGATTCCGTTCTTCATACCCACAGATACACTCCAGCCATTCTTGGCTGCAATGCTGAAGATTTTACTATCTACCATTTCTCAAAACAATTAAGCGGTTCATATATCTTCAATCTCTCTGATGGCATCAAGTAGGCTATCAATATTCTTCTCTGCCTCCTCCATATCTGCCAATACATCCTTCATTCGGTATGGCGCACCATTTTTTCCGTGTCCGTTATCATCAAGCCACAAATAGGCTTCCGAATCCACATCGAAACCTTCATAGTATTCTTCCATATCAGCCACCAAAGAGTCAAGACTATTATCCTTCATCGTCGCTGAAAAGGAAAAGTCCTGCCCTGCAGGAGTATATTTTGAGAACTCAAAAACCAAAATGCCTTTCTCTTGTTCGGTGTCTAAACTTACACTCCATCCATTGTTCTCGGCACACTCGGTTATCTTATCAATGATTTTACTCTTGTTCATACTCACATATATAATGTTTATGTCAGCCGTAACGGAAAAGCTACGGCTGACTGATTAGTTATTATCCAAAGTTGGCAAGGAAGCGTTGCAACCTATCATCTTTCAATTTGCTCAACTTGGTCGGTTGGAAATTCTCTTGTTGCCGGACTTGCAGCTTGCCGAAGCCTTGCTTCGTATAGTCAAGTTCCACGTCAGAAAGCTCGTTCAATGAAATATAGCCATATTCATCTTCCATCATTCCGATAACGATACCAAAAAGAAAGGTGTCCTTTCCCTCCGTTTCTCCTTCAAGGATGTACCACCGGATTGAGCCAAGAGCGAATATCGCACGGCAAACAGCCTCTTTTCCCTTGCCGTCCTGGGAATAAAGCGGAAAATCTTTCAAGGCTTCCGCCAATTGGGGTGTCATTAATCTACACATCAGTCAAATTCTATTTCGTCCTCATAAACATCTATCTCTGCGCCACTACTGAACTGCACAGTAAAACCTCTTACAGTCTTGGCTACTATTGTACCACGATGATAACCGCGCCACGGGGTTATCAGTTCGCATTGTTGTCCGTATTCCGGAAAATCTCTCTCATCCATATCAATCAGCTTTAGGGTTAGAAAATTCGGGGTCATAGATAAGCTCACACTCGACCAAATGTCCGTAAGCCTCGGATGCAAGTTTGGAAGCCCACTCGTTACGTTGGTCATAACGTCCTTTCTGATAGTTATATGCCAACTGGCGCATAAAACCAATGAACACCTTAAACATCTGTTGCTGAAGGTAGCGGTGCGCTCTGGTCATTTCCCTGCCCGTCTGGTCAGCAGATGACATACCACCATTTACGAAGTTGGCAAACTCCAAGGCAAAAGCCTTGTCTCTCTCGGAGGTCTTTGCTCCTGATAATTCTTGATAATCCATATTGTACAATGTTAGAAATTTGCTTGATGATAGATTTGTGGCTCGGCAGTTACATTATAGACATAACTACCAACACGCACTAAAAGGCAATCATAGCCATAATACAGCCGTTTCATACCTCTGACGCTCCCAGTTATGTGGAAGTTCGGGAAGCGGTCTATTCTCACTCGCTTGCCTTGCTCAATGCTCATCCTTTTTACTCGCATAATCCTTTATATTTTAAGTTTCAATACTTTTCCCTTTTGTTTGAAGCCTTTTGGCTTCTTGGTCGGGAGAACCGTTTTTCGTGCGGTAATCCCTGCGGACAACAGGGAGGATAAGGCAAGTGTGAGGTCAGAGAGCGCGACGGAATACCCAAATTTTGGAAGAATGATAAAATTTGCGGAAGGCTGCCGGCAAGCCCTCCGACCGAAAGCGAAGCGTCACTTGACGTTCCTCCTGTCCGCAGTACCTTTGCACGAGAAAATGGTTCCTGGCCAAGAAGAACAAAACGAGCAATCGGCAATGGCTAAAGATTTCCGCAAGGAACGGAACTGCCGTTTTCAAATTTATAATGCACAAAAAAACGGTGAATCCGCTATTGCAAGTGCAACCTGCAACAGCAAAATCACTGATTGATATTCTCAGACAAAGAAGTCTTTCAAGAAACGATGTTGATGTGAAAACCTTTGAAGTGGAACCTCTGTGCAGCCTCAAAGGTTTTCTCTTCAACATCGATATGGAGCATCCGCTAATTGCATATACCCATCAACCGGACTTACCCGGTGTCGAAGACACGGAGTAAGCCGATTGGCATCATATGTCTTACAAATTCCAACAAACTCCCTGATATTCCAATGTTTAATCTGTTTCCAAATAATTGTACGGACTGTATCTTTACACTATAAAAAAGAGTCAGGTGATACATTTATATAAATATATAGGGGGAATTATGCCAAAGGAAACACTTTGGAGAAAGAAGGAGCATGAAGCAGACCTTGTTTATATAGGGCTTTTATCTTTTGCCATAACGAATGGACTTGTTGGAAAATTCTAAGAGCGAGAGACTACTGGCAATACACACACTTCTTATACTTATTACATTATAATTATATGGCAACAGTAAAAGTAAAATTCCGTGCTTCTTCCATACCCGACAAGGAGGGCACATTGTTCTTTCAAGTGATTCACAACAGGGTGACAAGGCAGATAGCTACCGGACATAAAATATTCAAGAGAGAGTGGAATGCCGACAAATCGGAAGTCATCTTGCCAGACAACGAACCGTTGAGACACGACTATCTCTTGTCCGTAAAAGGGGCTTTGGCTGCAAATGAACTGAAAATAAAGAGTATCATAACCCGGCTTGACAAAGCCGGTAGCGACTATACGGTAGAAAAGGTCGTTGAACTTTTCAATGAGCCCAAGAACGACGACGACTTCATTGCATTTGCCCAAAGGCTTATCAATCGCTTGAAGCAGGTCGGCAAAAGACAGACCGCGGACACCTATACCACGGCATTGAACAGCTTCAAGCGTTTCAGAGGGGAAGTGGACTTGCCTTTGGACGAGGTGGATTCTAACCTCATGATGAAATACGAGGTTTGGCTGGGTGAGACCGGTATTTGCAAAAATACCGTTTCGTTTTACATGCGCAACCTGCGTGCCATTTACAACCGGGCAGTAGATGATGAACTTACCATACAGCGTTTACCGTTCAAGCATGTCTATACAGGCATTGACAAGACGGTGAAGCGTGCCGTACCCGTCCAAGTAATCCGTCAGATCAAGGATCTTGACTTGGCTTTGTTCCCTTCGCTTGATTACGCAAGAGACCTTTTCATGTTCTCGTTCTACACCCGTGGAATGTCTTTTATTGATATGGCATACCTGAAGAAGAAAGACTTGCAGAACGGGATCCTGTCTTACCGCCGTCAGAAGACCGACCAGCAGCTCTTCATCAAATGGGAACAGCCCATGCAGGACATCATCGACAAATATGATACGGAAGACAGTCCCTACCTATTGCCGATTATCCGGGATATGAACAAAGACAAACGGAAGCAATACAAGAATGCCGCCCATTTGGTCAACGATAAGCTCAAGATGATTGGAGAGCAACTAGGATTGGATATATCCCTGACAACCTACGTTGCCCGGCACGCCTGGGCCAGCATCGCAAAAAGCAAGGACATCCCCATCTCCACCATCAGTGAAGCCATGGGGCATGATTCGGAAACGACCACCCGCATCTATCTTGCCTCGTTAGATACCTCTTCTGTGGATAAGGCCAATTCCATCGTGCTGAACTTGTTATAACGACAAGGCTACAAAAACAAGAGGGGATTTGCAGGAAGACATATCAAGTCAGTCCAATATCTTGGGCTGACATTTGTGTTTTGTAAAACCGCAACTCTCTCATTAAGAGAAGTGGCTAATGAAAAAGTCATTGATTTTCAATCAATAGGGCGTGTCTTATGCTGTTATTTGCAAAACAATTGCATTGATGTACAAAACAAAACCAATATCAGAACACAATAATTCTCTGTTTTTTGGAGCATTTTTACACGTTTTTTTGTACCTTTGCGCTCCGAATACTTCTCTTAATGAGAGAAATACCGGATTCATAGGCAAAAAGTGTGTTCAAAGCCACTTCCGTCTATGTAATCAAAGAGTTCTAATTGATAAGTAAAAGGTGCATTGATAAAGAACAAATGGCAGAAAAATCAGCAAAAAACGAGAACAGAGTTTGTTTGGCAAAAGATAACCTCTCTTGATAAGAGAAGGATTTGTTTTGCAAAGATATAGCTTTTGTATGAAAAAACAGCAAAAAATGGTGCTTTTTGTACAAATATAGCGCGATTATAACGACTGTTATACCAAGTGCTGTATAACAAATGTTTAACAACTATTCCATTTGTCATAACAGATATTCACTGGAAATAAGCCATTTACCCATTTGTTCATTTATGAATCTTTCTCTTATCAAGAGAAGTACAGCCACGATGCTAATGACGGTATATGTGGCACATTGTCGAAAAGGCAAAATGTCTG
>ERZ856578.7107-NODE-7107-length-12072-cov-3.988078_pt1 | contig 12072 bp, 9 predicted proteins | sample MGYA00514384_ERZ856578 | MGnify/ENA primary metagenome ERZ856578 (study PRJEB29103, sample SAMN06111958) | human gut metagenome | biome: human gut; feature: ankylosing spondylitis patient; material: healthy_person | host: Homo sapiens | place: China:Hangzhou...
GTCAACGTCAGTGCCGACGAGTCCGTGCTGGATGAGAACGGGAAGATCGACCCGGACAAGCTGCGTCCTATCACCTTCGACCCCGTCCACAACACATACCGCGTGCTGGGCGAGAAGGTGGCCAACGCTTTCCAGGACGGCGCAAAGCTGAAATAATTTCCCAGGTATGAACGAGGGACGGAGGTGTGACCTCCGTCCCTTGTTCGTTTTATCGACCACTCATCGCCGCTCGTTCTTCTTCCGTTTGCGGAAGCCATCCTCGATGGCACCCTTCCAATGCCCACCCAGGGCACGTTGCACCAGATAGCAACCGTAGGTTGCTGTCTGGTGTAACACTCTTGCTGTATGGTCATCGTTTTTTATGATATAGTAGCAATATCATAAAATCCATTGAATTCTTGATTTCGTAACTGGGGAGGCAATTATGGTCAGATTGATAAAAGGCGAAAATGATTTGGCTACTTTGAATCCCACTTTAGCGAAAGAATGGCACCCAACAGGAAACGGGAATCTAAAGCCGGAGGATGTTACACCCGGATCGGGCAAAGAAGTTTGGTGGCTATGCCCAAAGGGGCATCATTATCTCATGGTAGTCAATCAGCGGGCAAAAAGGGGCTACGGATGTCCATACTGCTCTGGTCATCGGGCGCTCAAAGGGGTAAATGATTTAGCAACGACACGCCCCGACTTAGCCCAAGAATGGAATTATGAAAAAAACGGCAATTTAACGCCGCATGATGTAACTGTCGGCAGCAACAAAAAGGTATGGTGGCTGTGTGAAAAAGGCCACGCCTATGAGCAACTCATCATTAAACGAACCAAACGGGGATATTCTTGTCCATATTGCTCGGGACATAAGGCGCTAAGAGGATTTAATGATCTTGCAACTGTAAATCCTCGCTTAGCCAAAGAATGGCATCCAACAAAAAATGGTGATTTGAGTCCGTTTGATATAACTGCTGGAAGTGGGAAAAGAGTGTGGTGGCTTTGTCCATTGGGACATGAGTACCAGGCTACAATTTACGATAGAAACAGCGATGATACTCAATGCCCCATTTGCAATGCGAAGAGTCAGACTTCCTTCCCCGAACAGGCCATTCTGTTCTATGTAAAAAAACTGTATCCTGATGCAATCAGCCGGTATAAGGAAATATTTGAACACTCCATGGAATTAGACATTTACGTTCCATCCATTCGTTTGGGAATTGAATTCGATGGGGCCAACTGGCATAATTCCGCAGCGCAGTTCAAACGTGAGAAAAAGAAATTTGACATTTGCCAAGCACATCACATCACGCTTATTCGGGTGAAAGAGAATGTGGAATCACAGTGGAAAGATGTTGCAGATGAGATTTATTATATTCCGAAAGTGCGTACATACACGGAATTAGAAGAAACGATCAATGCAATACTGGATGCGATTGACCGGAACTCAAACATGTGGACAAGAAAGAATCCTCTATGTTTTCATAGTGCAGTCAGAGCCAATTTGGAACGGGATAGAGCTGATATTCTCAGCTATCTAAGTGAAGTCAAAGACTCCTTGGCAGAGATCCGCCCTGATGTCGTCAAATGTTGGGATTATTCCAAAAACGGAAATCTGTCCCCCAATATGTTTACGGTCAGTTCCAATCAAATTGTACATTGGAAATGTCCGGACTGTGGTCACGAGTGGCAATGCAGCATCAACAGCATGACTCGGCCAGGGAGATATGGCTGCGCGGAGTGCTCCAAGAGCAGACGAGGAGTTTCTTTCACGAAACAAGTTGTAAGGCGAGTGGGCTCGCTTGCTGAAACAATGCCTGATTTAGCAAAAGAATGGCACCCTACAAAAAACGGAACACTGACTCCGAATGATATTTCAGCTGGGCGATTTCAGACGGTCTGGTGGCTATGTCCCCGATGTGGGCACGAGTGGGAAGCAAGCCCCAGTAATCGAAAGAAAGGGTCTGGCTGTCCATGCTGCAGTGGGCGCGTCCCCAAAAGCGGTGTAAATGACTTGGAAACCTTGTACCCGGAATTACTGACGGAGTGGGATTATCAAAAAAATACAGACTTGGATCCGCGCCAACTGCTTCCTGGAAGTGGAAAAAAGGCATGGTGGAAGTGTTCTCGGTGCGGACATGAATGGGAGGCTGTCATTTCCGGTCGAACAAAAGGACATGGCTGTCCCAAGTGTTCCCGACATAAAAAGTTATAAAGTCAAATGCCGCTTTATTTTTCATTTTAAGGCCAAGATGTGGTTAGTATCATTTTTTGATACCAACCACATCCATCCAACACTACACTCAGCCAAGCATCCCCCTTATCATCTCATACCACTTGGCTACCGTATGCCGGTTCACCCCGGCCCCATCCGCGATGGTACTGTAATTGGTCTCTCTGGGATGAAATTTCATGTACACCCAGATCTGCCGCTGCTTTTTGGTAAGCGCTTCCGGCGGCGTGATCCCCTGCATCTGGTCCAGGAGCAGCTTTCGCTCTGTCTGCATCTCCTTGATGAGCTCTTTCAGCTTCTCCTCACCTCTTCCCGAGTTGTAGCGTATACATTCTTCGCATGCCGCTTCCCATCCGGCCACACCGGGGAGTACCGTCCCTCAAAGAGGTGGTCGTTGATCTCGGTGATGCACCCTGTCCCGGATCGGCGGATCTGCCCGCCCACAGGCTGGAAGTCGGTCATCTGCGGCGGCTCCGGCTGGGAGACTTTCTCCTGTACCTCGTACCCCAGTCCCCGGTCGATTTTGGCCGCCGCTTCCGCCTGCATGTCCTCCGTGATGTGGGTGTAGATGTCCAGTGTGGTGGCCGCCGATACATGGCCCAGCATCGCCGAAAGGGTTTTGACATCCATACCGTTCTCCAGTGCCAGGGTGGCAAAGGTGTGCCTAAGTCATGGAAGCTAAATCAGCTATTATGTTGCACTATTTCGTAATTTATTGAAATTAATTGCGGAATAGTGCTTCCTTTATTTATGATTGCATGCTATAATTAAAATTAACAAAATAGCCACCGAGGAATAGAGATGCATCCATATACAGGAGATTACACCGAACAGCGTAAAAATGAAGAATTTACGATACATACTATACCTTCACACCTCGTCCATTGAAAGGTGCTACACTTTTTAAATTGGATGATGAACTTGCCGCGCTTTTGGTCGAGGCACATCACAACCTTGGCCGATTAGAAGGTTTGCTTCAGTATGCGCCAAATAAAAACTCGTTTTGTGAATTAATGCGCTTAAAGGAGTGCACCTATTCCAGAATGATAGATTATGATGCACCAGATTTTAGTGATATATTAGTTAGAAGAGGCACCAGTAAGGGTGATATAGAACCTATAAACAATTTGATGTCAGCTTATAAAGTAGCAGCTGATATGCAGTTTGTAGCTCAAGATTATAGCAAAATATGTGGCATCACGTTATATGGTGATAAACCAGAGCAACAAATAGGTATCCGTGAAACCCAAACATTTTTGCAACGTGCAGTATCAAACTTAAAAATCTATAACCCAACGGCTCCAGAGGCTGTTTTACCGTCATTGGCCGACATTTCTGCTTATCTCTATGACAGTGAAGATGATCCCCTGATTCAAGCTGCGTTGGTACACTATCAGTTTGAAATGATACACCCATTCGAGAAGTATAATGGGGTTGTTGGACGTATCCTAATATTCATGGTTCTGCAAAAAATCGCAAGTAAAGCGTTGCCTGGACTGTGTCTATCTGAACACCTGTTCTTCAATAAAAACGAGTATTTTGATATACTCAGCACAACACAATACAGTGGTGGTTATATACGTTGCATTAAGTATTTCATTCGGATTATCAATGAAGCTGCTCAAACCAGTGTGGCGCTGCTCAAGAAATATGAAGAAACAATTAAGCTGGACGAGGAAAGGTTAAGGGCTGAAGTACCACAAACAAGAAGTTTTTGGAACGTGTATGAGTACCTTAAGGCTTTCCCTGTTACAAGTATTCCTATTGCGGCAAAGCATCTAAACTTATCATACAATTCTATTTCTAAAGCATTTGCTACATTGCAAAAGTACAATCTAATTATGCAAGAAAGCGATGCCACAAGAAATCGGGTATGGAAGTACGCCTGTCTTGATTTTATATATACATTCCCAAGCATCAATCAAACAATATGTGACTAGTTTTGAAAAATAATACATGTGGGGGCAGAAAAATGAGTGAGTTGCTAAATGGCATATTTGAATGCCTTGATATAAATAGCAGTACTGGTTTGGCTACAGAAGACAGTTTGCAGAGCATGAGCCCCTTTCAAAGACTATTCTATACACAAGTTCATGAAAAGATAGGAATTGACGCCGTATATTTTCTTCGTGATACAAATGGGATTGCCAGAATTCCGCTTATCTATTTTTCCGTTATCCAGAAATATGATGCAAAACAAGTTGCAGAGTTGCATCGCCTTTCGTGGAATCTCGGAGAGGCTCCGCTGCTATTTGTAGTAACTCCGGATGAGATTTTAATTTATAATAACTACGCGACCCCTCAAGCCACTGAGAACGGAAACCTTAGCCCCACCGCAGGAATAATTGAAACATTAAGCTTGACCAATGGATTGGCTTCACAACGGCTTGCACTACAAAAATATCATCGCTCATTGCTTGAAAGCGGCGAATATTGGCGGCAAAGTACGATTAGGTTTGACATCCAAAGCCGGGTGGATGCCACATTAATGTCAAATTTGAGGACAATGCGAAGAACGCTGATTAATCAAATCAGCAAAAGATGTGATAAGAGTAAGGAAACGATCACGAGCATAGTTCACTCTTTGCTCAGTCGGTCGATTTTTATTAAGTACCTGGAAGAACGAAAAGATTCAAACGGAGAAACAGTATTTCCGCAAGGCTTTTATTCCAATTTTTTGGAGTCAGCAAAACAGTATACCGATGTGCTAAACAGTAAAGAGGCAACTTATAGCTTGTTTAGAACACTTAAAGAGAAGTTTAATGGTGATACACTGCAAGTCTCAGAAATTGAAATAGAGATTATTACTCAAAATGACTTGGATGAGCTTCGCACATTTATTCTAGGCGATAGCGAATTAGAGAGCAAACAACTCGCGTTATGGCCATTTTATAGTTTTGACATTATCCCCATTCGATTGATCAGCAGTATCTATGAGCTGTTTTTTCACCTGTCAGACGAAGATGATGAGAAGGGCACGTATTATACACCTTTCCACCTTGTCAACTTGGTCATGGATGAAGTATATCCGTGGGAAGGCGAGTATAAAGATATATCCTTTTTTGATCCATCATGCGGTTCGGGCATTTTCTTAGTTGAGGCATACAGAAGACTTGTTTGTAGATGGATGTCCCAAAATGATGTTCATACGATCAACTGTGATCAATTGAATCTTCTCTTGAAAAACAGTATCTTTGGTGTAGATATTAATGAGGAAGCTATTCGAGTTGCCTCGTTTAGTCTTAGCTTAGCCATGTGTGATTTTCTTGATCCACGAAGCATCTGGGATAAGCTTTCATTTCCGCGTCTATTAGATAACAACTTGATTTCAAGTGATTTTTTCGACAAGGACAAATCCTTTAATAACAGAAAATATGATGTCATTGTCGGCAATCCGCCTTGGCAGAGTAACATTACTGGAAAAACAAAAGAATACTTGGAAAAAACAAATCGCGTAATAGGTGACAAGCAAATTGCGCAGGCATTTTCTATCAAGTGCTCAGAGTTGTGCAAGCAAAACGGAATCATTTGCCTCCTTATGCCGAGCAAAGGATTGCTTTTTAATAGGTCAGATAAAAGCAGGACGTATAGGGCAAATCTGTTTTCCGATAACAACGTCCTAGCGATTATTAATCTATCAGTGTATAGAAAATTCTTGTTTGATCACGCTAGTGGACCTGCTGCTGCCATTATCTATACTCCTAAAAAGGAGGAGGTCATTCAACCAATAGTTTATTGCACGCCAAAGCCAATTTACACGATTGAAGATATTAGGAGGTTTTCTATTGATCCTACCGATATATGTAGAATACCCCGTGACATTATTGATGACGATAGGATCTGGAAAATTGCAATGTGGGGAGCACCTAGAGATCTTGAATTAATAGGAAAACTGCAAAGTACTTTTGCACCTATGGCATCATTCATTGAAGAAAATCACATGATAACTGCCGAGGGATTCAAGAGAGGAAATAGAAAGCACCAATGTTGTGACTTCGAGGGTCTTCCATTGGTTGAAGCCAAATCCTTTAAACCATATTATATTTCATCTGACAAACTCCCAACGGTTGATTTTGATGATTTTGAGTGTATAGTTAAGAATGCTAGAGAAATTTTCAAAGCTCCACACCTAATAATAAAACAGAGCCACAAAAATGGGCAATTCCTTTCTGAGGTACTAGATTACGATGCTGTATTTAATCATAGCCTTTTGGGAATTTACGGTGAAATTGAACAACTTAAGTACTTGAGCGTGATAATTGGCTCAAGAATATTTTCGTACTATCATATCCTTACAAATAGGAAGTGGCTAGTAGAACGGGACGAGTTAGAGGCCGGGGACATCTGGCAGACACCAATCCCAAAACCTAACAATGCCGAGCTTACAGAAGCTTGCAACATCTTTGATAAATTAGTGAAGTCCCCAAAAGAAAATTACCTGTTGGAACAGTTTGCGCGAAATATGTATCGGTTAAAGGAATATGAGTGCTATCAAATAGATGATGTTATTGACTATGTTTATGACTATTTCAAGAATAAAAGGTGTTCAGTATCTTTTTTCAGACCGAGCATTGATAGCTACAAACTATATTACGCTTCTGTAAAAGGAGTGCTGACTAGGACATTTGGAACTGACGTGGGTTTTTCTGGAGACCTATATATTGGCGATGCCCCACTATCTGTGCTTGTGTTGAATGTTGAGCATCCCACTACAAAGGATCTAAATGTTATAACTAACAATGATCAGCTTAATGAAATACTCCTAAACTTGGACCGTTCATTGGTAGATAATCAACAAATGGTTTTCGTGAGAAGAAACCTCCGCATTTATCAACGAGAAAAGATTTTTATTGTTAAACCAGCGCAACGCAAATATTGGACATATTCTGCCGCCTGCAGAGATGCAGATGAAATATTCGAAGATATTTCCAAGGCATGGAGGTGATGTAATGAGCAGTATAAGAAATATAACGGCATCCTCAGCTGTGCCGGACGATTTGGCAAAGCGGCTTGGCCCTTCTGGGGTCAACGAAATATTATTGACTTTATGGCAGGGTTATCATGACATAATTGCGGATACAAGCATCACTATCACTGAAAATACTGAAGAAGATGATATTACGCAAGAATGGTACGGGAAAATTTCGCTTCGATGGACCAGTGAAAATAGAGCTACTATCCTACGAATAAACAGCATTGGCCCAGTACATCAATACCAAGATCCCACATTAAAGAAGGGGCGTGGATACAAGCCCACGATTGATTTTTGTTTTCGTGATTGGGATACTTCAAACAGTTATTTTGGCGCAGAATGCAAGAATCTATATAATCACAAGAAAGATAAAATCAAAAGATATGTCGAAACAGGAGTTAAAAATTATACCTCAGGACGGTATGGTTCACAGTCATCAGAATCTTCGATTATTGGGTATGTGTTAAGTGGTAAGATTCCTGAAATCGTAGCCGAGCTTGTTTCTGAAATTGCGAAAGTTACGCCAGTAAGCAATTTGTCCCGAGAGTTACGCTATGTGGAACCGCAGTACTCTTCACAGCATACGCGGGATCTTGATAATCAGGAAATAACCATACATCACTTGTTTTTTGATTTTTCGCATTAAGATACATACCCAATATTTAGAGAATATGGTTTCTACTTATTACGTGCTACTTGTTATAGATAAGTAGTAAAAAGCAGAGAACTCAAGCTATTAAATCCATCTTGGTAGCTTGGGTTTTCTGCTTTTCAGAATTATATTTTTTGTCGTGTGCTTGACATACGGGTGGCGCAGATCGTGAAATCTGATCCTCTTGCACCCAGCCCGCTGCAATATGATCTGGAGCCGCTTCCGCGCCACACCGGGAGAGATGGGGGTGTCCTCCTTCACCGGGGACGGAAACAGCCACCGGGAATTCACGCGGTTCCGGTACTCCCGCAGCACCTCCACTACGCCCGGAGGCAGGAGCAGTTTTCGGATCGACGCTTTGGTTTTGGGGACGCTCAGCCGGAGCTTGCCGTTCACCTCATAGACCTGCTTGTTCACCGTCAGCACCCCGGTATCGAAGTCCAGGTCCTCCCACTGGAGGGCCATCAGCTCCCCACGACGCAGGCCGGTACATAAGTCCAGAAGGAACAACTCATAGTAGCCCTCCGCCTGGGCCTGGATGAGGAACCGCTGAAGTTCCTCCCGCCCCAGCACCTGCATCTCCCAGCCCCGCTTGGGCGGCAGCTTACAGCCGATGGCCGGGTTGATGCGGAGCAGGCCCTCCTGCACCGCCTTCTCCAGCGCCGAGCGGCAGGTGGCGTGGCAGCCCCGGACCATGGTGTCGGACAGGCTCTCGCCAAACTGTTGGGTGCGGATGAGCCGTCCGCTCTTTTTCAGCTTGGTATAGAACTGCTGGAGGTCCTTTTGCGCCAACTGGTTCAGCGGGATCTTTCCCAACTCTGGAATGATATGCCGATAGATCTTACCCTCGTAGCAGGCCTGGGTGGTGGGACGGAGTTTGGGCTTGGACCAATTCTGATACCAGAAGTCCAGCCACTCTCCAAAGGCCATGTCGGGGCGGATCTTCTCCGCTTTGGGACCGCTCACGGTCTCCAACAGCGTTTTCAGCTTTTCCTGACACTCCCGTTTGGTTTTGGCCAGGACACTTTTGGTTTTGGGAAGTCCTCTTTCGTCATAGCCGATGACCGCCCGTCCCTCCCAGCGCCCATCCTTGCGCTGCCTTATGGTGCCGGTGCCTTGTTTGCGTCTCTTTGCCATGGTCTCAGCTCCTTCCCAAAGATCTGTTCCAGGAAGCCGCCCACTGAATGAACTTCTCTTTGGGGACCACCATTCGGCTGCCCACACGCAGCACTGGGAAGTCTGGCTCGTGCATCACCTCGTAGGCGGTGGAGATGGACACGCCCAGCACCTCTGACAGCAGGTGTGCGTTGAGGAACAGCGGAATATCCTCGTAGCTGGTACACTGTGACTGTTTCATATTGATACCTCCGATCCAATTTCTGTTGTGATTTTCTTCTTGCGCTTCGGAGGTCGTTCTGGTAAACTGAACAGCAGATCAGGCTGTGTTTTCCGAAACGCAGCGGGCCGCCAGACTGTTGCAGCAGTTTGGCGGCTTTCTTGTTTCAACGGATCATGCTCATCACCTTCTTTTCTTCTGAACTGATTTTGACTTCCTGCGGATGAACCTGATTGATTTATTTCTATTCATCAGGTACAATCAGAGCATAGCACAGAGAAAAGGCCGAGTGCAATAGCTCCGGCGGTTGTTGGGTACACAACCGAAAGTCCATCGGAAACGGAGAGAGGAAGCATGATCTATCAGAATGACCTCTTCTTTGAACGGTTTGATGTGCTGTTTGGAAAGAAGAGCAGCATCGTGGCAGGGGAAGAATATCCGCTGGGCTTCTTTGCAGCGGAGGTCATGGACATGGACGTCGCGGTGCTCAAGGGATTAAAAAAGCTGACCCAACAGGCCAGCCAGGAGTTTGATGTATTTCTGACCGCGCAGACAGCATCCAGCGCGGGGATGGCAGTTCAGGTGTTGGACCAAGCCTGGGAGCTTGTCAGGCAGCTTCCCCTGTACAACAAGATCCCGTACCGGGAGGGGCGTGGAAGTTCAGTCAGCGGCATAGTCCGTGAGCTGCGCGGCGATGAGCAGAAGTTGGATCGGATGCTGACGGCGGGGACGGCGGAGAATGAGATGCTGCGGCGCTGGCACGGAGTGTATGACCGTTTGGCAGACGATCTTCAGCGATTCCGATATGACACAGACGATATGCTGACCGACTATTTTGAAGAATTGCCCTCTCGCAGGCCGGAGGCGTATGCGGCGGCATTCGAAGCGTGCATGGCATCGTTCCGGGAGATCTATATGCAGACGGAGGACGAGGAGGACCTTGCGTACATGAATGGACGCCGGGTCAACTTTCCGGTGAGCATCTCCTTTGTGGTGGAGCGTGACAAGAAGACGGGCCAGCCATTCATGGCAGAGCGGATGACCTTTGAGGACTTGATCAGCTCTCTGTATATGGACTTGTACCGGGGAATGGCTGCCGGCAACGTGCCGCGACAGTGTCACAACTGCGGCAGGTGGTTTTTGGCAATCGGCGCATATGACACGGTGTACTGCCAGCGTGTAGCACCGGGAGAGACGTCTCGCACCTGCCGTCAGGTGGGCGCCCACAAAAAAGAGCGGGAGAAGAACGGTAGGGACTTTGCCTGCCGCGAATACGCCAGAGCTTATAACCGGCTGAAAACCTGGAAACAGCGGGGCAAGATCAGCGCAGAGGAATGGGACCGCCGGGTGGCGCACATCTAGGACGTGAAAGCAGAATTCCTGGCAGGCAGTATGAGCGATGCCGAATACACAGCGAAGCTGGAGCAGATGTGAGTTCTTCTATTGTAACAAAAGAATGGGATCGACCACTTGGTCGATCCCATTTTCTTTGTTTATGGCGATGTAATTTTTTTGCCCTCACGGCTCCGTATCATAGGGCCAGGTGTTGATGCCGCCGAATTCGTAGATGTTGGTGTAGCCCAGGTCAGCCAGCGCAGAGGATGCAGTCTTGCCGCGGTTTCCACTGCGGCAGTAGACCAGAACCGTGGAGTCCGTTTCCGGGATTACCTCGGCGGCAGTATCCTCGTCAATCGTGCCTACCGGTAGCAGGACAGCGCCGGGGATGTGACCGCTGTCGTATTCATCCCGCTCCCGCACATCCAGGATGATTACCTCTTGGGTGTCCATCATCTCTTTGGCCGTTTCCTGGTCGATCTGTTGGTAGGTGGCGTCGGCGGAATTTCCACCACATCCCGTCAGCAGCAGAATGGAGAGCAATAGGGGTATCATTCGTTTCATTTGAGTTCCTCCAAAAGTCCAGTAGCAAAGGCTCTGTGTCCCTGCTCCGTGAAGTGTACGCCGTCATAGGCCAGAGAGACGCCCCACTTTCCGGCGTCGGCAAAGCGAAGACCCATTCGTTCCGCAAGGGTCTGACAGAGCCGGGCAAGGGTACGGGAGTTTTCAATAAGCTGCTGGTTCGGCACCCATGCGCCCAAGGTCATTGGCGGCGGTGCGATCAGCAAGATTTTGCTTTGATCCAGGGAAACACCGTTGAGGAACCGTTCCAGTCTCTCGGCAACCTGCTCCGGGCTGCGGCCCTGGAGAAGGTCGTTGGTCCCCAGCATCACGATCAGCAGGTCGGTGTCAGCTGGGAAAGCAGGAGCGGCAGAAGGGATCACCCGGCCGTTCTGCCCCATGTTGGAGATTGTCCACCCGGTTTCCATAGCCAGGATGTCTACCCACCGACTGTCCGCATCATACCGCCCGCCGAAATAGCCTTGGGGATCGTATCCGTATGTGTTGGAGTCGCCGAAGCAGATGACGTTCATCTTATGTTTCATCTTCTCTTGGTGATGTCTGTATTTTGTCAGCTGTTAGAAACTGCTGACCGCAGCGCCTGTTCCATTCGCTCTTCCTCGCCGCTCCCATCTGTCCGAAGTCGAAGCAGCGGAATGCTGCACCGTTCAAAAATCCGGTTTTTCTTTTCGTCTCTGCTTGCCTGGACACGTCCCGCGGCATGGAAGGCAACGCCGTCCACCTCTATTGCAAGCAGAGGTGATTTGTCCATCCGGCGGAACAAGAGAAAGTCCACATGGGTCAGGGGATTGCGGGCGTATGCTGTTTCTTCCTCCGTCAACACGGAATAGTCTTTCACCAAGTTGACCAGGGACACATGAGCCGCACAGTCCACAAAAGAAAACTCTGCTTTTTGAAGGACTCCTTGGATCACCGCATAGAGAAGATTCTCTGAGTCATATTCTGAAACTCGCCCATGCTTTTTCAGAAAGGCCCGC
>ERZ856578.7120-NODE-7120-length-12046-cov-4.658367_pt1 | contig 12046 bp, 13 predicted proteins | sample MGYA00514384_ERZ856578 | MGnify/ENA primary metagenome ERZ856578 (study PRJEB29103, sample SAMN06111958) | human gut metagenome | biome: human gut; feature: ankylosing spondylitis patient; material: healthy_person | host: Homo sapiens | place: China:Hangzhou...
ATGAATCTTTTGCGGCGTACCATTGCGGAAAACGAATCATAAAGGACGAAAAAAGGGACGCTTCGGCGCAATGTCATTAAGTTAATCTAGAAACCCAGCCGTTGAGGGGTGGAAAGATAATGAACTTGCTTTTCAAGCATTGAGAGGTTGAAATGAAACGAAAACAAGTATGGATATATTTAAGCGTCCTCGTTGCCATGTGGTGTGGGTTTGATTTCCTTAGGATTTTTTTAACATTTGCAGGGAATATGACTATAGGTATAGCTATAATAGGAATCATAGAAATTGCTGCAATCGCAGCGGTTCTTTACAAAATTGGATGTTTCGGAGAAAAAAGGATCGTGCTAGGAATCACAAGTGCTGCAGTAATCATCGCAATTTCATTAACCTTTTTTGCGGTATGCAGTTCAAGTGACTTACGGCTTCCTATCGGATTGTTTTTATTTGGATTCTTGACTGCGCCGTTTGAATGGGGGATCAAACTGATCGGCAGCGAAATTTCAAGTAGCCTGACTGCAGTTATTTTCTCTGCTCCATTTGTAGTTCTTTGGGTGGCAACCTTTGCTGGATGTAAAAAAGATAAAAGCAGCAGTTAAGCGGAAAACCAGGTAGCTCACAGCCATGGTGTTTTGCGATAAATGTCAAAACCTATTATAGCTACGCGGATAAGTATTAAGAATATAGTATTGCGAGGATGCGCATAAAAGCTGAATTCTCGCAATGTATAAAGTAAGTTAAAATTTTCAAAAGGCACAAGAAGTTATCAAGCACTTCCTGTGCTTTTTGCTTTTTTTGAAAGCAGGAAAGGAGAAGTTATGGAGATAAATACCACGCTGTTTCGTAAGGCACCTCGCTTTGACACGAGGATGTGCAAAGCGGAAAAATCTTAGAGCTAAACGGAAGCGACGTTGTGCATCTAAAAAAATTTTGTGGAAGAATACGACTTTCTCTGATTGTCAAGGCAGTTGTCAGCAAAAATATATATTTTTTGTTCTTTCAGATTATCAGATCGTGTGCTGTCCCTGATCACCATCATTTTGAGCGCAGCATGTTAGACAAAAATGCTGCAAATTAACATGTGAATAAACTTGTGAATTTTATCTTAACATGATACGATAAAAGAAAAAAGGAGCTGAGAACGATGCCAAATATAAAACCGGTTTCGGATTTGCGAAGCGACACCGATGTACTGAAAGAAGTCGATGCCTCAAGCCGCGTTTATCTTACGCGAAACGGACATGGCGTATATGGAATCCTTGTTGTATTGCTGTTTCAGATCGACCATTGCGAGCTATCGGACAATGAATTGAATGCGGAGATTGCGCAGTTCATACTGACGGACAGCGGCGCAGAGGTTGTGACCGCACAAAACGGCATGGTTGTATTGACAGATATAGAGATGCAGTCGGCAACAGTGAGCCATTGGAATAAGTTGGCTTTGGTTAAGTCGAAGACTGCATAAGTGAGGAGGAGTGCTGCAGCATTTTTAAAATGTTTTTTGAAATATGGCTACCGCAATCCCATTGGCTTTAGACAATGGGTAGTTCACGCTATGAATCACAAGCAGCATTACGATATGATTTATGGAAGCCATGAAGAAAGATTTTCTCTAAGTATTTGTTCTATCAAAGATAAGGCAGGGATTACAAATGAAACAAAATAGAAACGGATTCACATTGATGGAAATGCTGATTGTCATTGCAATTATTGCTGTATTGATTATAATTGCAATCCCGGTATTTGCATCACAACTTGAAAAGGCAAGGGAAGCAGCAGACCTTGCAAATGTTCGCTCCGCTTATGCGCAGGTTTCTGAGGAGGTTATGCTCGGAAATCCGGACACCATCGTGACTGTCAACCTAACGCAGAAGGAGGCCGACTGGCAATCGATGGAGCCTGTGAATATCGGCGGTATCACCCATTCTAAAAATCAAGGAGACACGAATAATTGGAAAGGCACTGTCGCACCAAACGGGACCTGTGTCGTATCGTATGAGGAAGACCATGGAATCATTCTTACTTGGAGCGGACCTGTACCTAAGTACCCATTTAATACAAGTGTAACAAATTTCTTCCCGCTTCTATATGGTACAGACTTTTGGAAAAACGGCAGCATGAAACGCGAATCAAACTTTGAGTTTGACTCCAGATGTCTAGATTCGATCTATGTTCCGGCTATTTCCAAAGCAATCGAAAAGCTGGATAACAGCCTTCTGCAGCAACCGGACTGTACCTGGGCATATCTTGGCGATGGAAGGGAAAACCAGGAGGCAAACCGATACCTTTTCTGGACGTCTCTGAATACAAATAAAGTCGGAGTCGGAAAGAAAATCCCTGTTATTATCCAAACCGGAGATGGAAAATACTATGTTTCCGAAACCACGACCGGCAAACGAAAAGGAAAGGACTATGTCACTGTTTCGGTATCGCTTGCGTCGAGTCAGTACAAGGAGATTCTGAAAAACGGAGCGGAATTTTCCTCGCTGGAAACAGCCTATGACGCCTACATCAAAGCTTTGAAGGATTTCGATTCCGATTTGAACATCAGATAATTCGTAACGCACACTTTTGTACGATTGGCTGAACGCTTTAACGCAATCCCTGCACCCGGTGCACATGGTATCAAAGCAGGTCACTACCTTTAAAACAAAAGGAGATCCATTTTGTGCCATTGGTGCTATGATGAAAAACAATAGAGGCTTGCGTAGATTGAGCAGAATAACAAAAAAAGCCCAAAAAGTTTAAAAAAATAAACAAGAAATCGCTCGGGAGAACGGTTGACTTTAACGCGCTAACGTGGTACACTAATAAAGCAAACGAAATAGAATACACCACAAAGGACAGACAAACGATGATTGACGAAAGCATATTAAAAAAGGACGAGCTGGCGGTCTTCGCACTGCGTAAGCTGTACAGCACGCATGGATATAAAAAGTATAAGATGAGAAAGTTCGAGGAGTACGATTTTTACTCGGAGAACAAGGATTTCCTAGCGTCGGAGGGTATCATCACCTTTACGGACGCCGACGGCAGACTGCTGGCGCTCAAGCCGGACGTCACCCTCTCGATCCTCAAGAATTTCAAAGAGGAAGAGGGCTGCGTCAAGCGTCTGTACTACAACGAAAATGTCTACCGGATCTCGGAGACTTCCCACACCTATCAGGAGATCATGCAGACCGGTCTGGAATGTATGGGAGATATCGGCAGCGCGGAGACCTGCGAGGTGGCATTGCTGGCGCTGCAGAGTCTAGCGCTTATCAGTGAGGACTATGTGCTGGATCTGGCGCACGCGGGTCTGCTGTTCGCGCTGCTGGATGCGTATGGTCTGCAGGGCGAGGCGCGAAAGCGCGCGGAACGGGCGCTGAGCGAAAAGAACGAGGATGCGCTGCGGGCGGCATGCACGGACACGCAGTTCGCGATACTCGCAAATTTGATACGCAGCGGTTCCGACAATGCGGACACCCTGCGGGCGATCAAAAAAATCTGTCGGGATGCGGACGCAGAGGCGGCCTTCGCAGAGCTCGCGGCGCTTTACACGGCGCTTGAGGAAGCCGGATACGCGCAGCATATCCGTATTGATTTTTCGGTGGTGGATGCCGCGGCCTATTACAGCGGGGCGGTATTCCGCGGCTATATCAAGGGCGTGGAGTCGCGGGTACTGGCAGGCGGCAGATACGACCGGCTGATGCGAAAGATGGGCAGTGAGGCCGGTGCGATCGGCTTCGCGGTTTACCTCGACGCACTGGAACGTTTTGAAGAAAAGCAGGAGCGTGTCGATACCCTAATTAACATTGCGCTGCCGAAGGGCAGGCTCGGCGAACGTGTCTACGAAATGTTTGAACAAGCAGGCTTTGCATGTCCTTCCATCAGGGAAGCGAACCGCAAGCTGGTCTTTGAAAATCCGCAAAAGGGCGTGCGCTACTTCTGGGTCAAGCCGTCGGATGTGGCCATCTATGTGGAACGCGGTGCTGCGGATATCGGCGTGGCAGGCAAGGACATTCTACTGGAATACGAGCCGCATGTGTACGAGCTTCTGGATCTCAACGTCGGCAAATGCCGCATGGCGGTCGCCGCGCAGAAGGACTTTATTGACGATACCTCGACGACGCTGCGCGTAGCGACAAAATTTACGAATATTGCGCGGAAGTTCTATGCGGAAAAATGCCGCGATATCGATATCATTCATCTGAACGGCTCGATCGAGCTGGCGCCGATCTTGGGGCTTTCGGATGTGATCGTCGATATTGTAGAGACCGGCAAGACCCTGCTGGAAAACAATTTGGAGCCGGTCGAGACTGTTGTCCCGATCAGCGCGCGGCTGATCGCCAATAAATCCGCGCTCAAATTCAAAACAGAACAGATCGAAGCGATCAGAAAAGGATTGATGAAAGGTTTGGCAGAGCAAAATGATTAAGATGATGAAATACGGCGAAGTGCCGAGCAGTGAAATTTTTGCAAGAGGGACCGCAGAGAGCGATGTTTCCGATATTGTGGCGGACATCCTTGCAGAGGTCCGGCAAAAGGGAGACGCGGCCCTGCTCGCCTATGCGAAGCAATTTGACAAGGCAGATCTGCAGGCGCTGGAGGTCAGCGAGGCGGAGATCGATGCAGCCTTCCAAAAAGTAGAACCGGCGTTTATTGCAGTCCTGCAGCAGGCGGCAGAGAATATCCGCGCCTTTCACCGGAGACAGGTCAGAAACAGCTTTGTCATCACCGGTGACGGCATTGTGACCGGACAGAAAATCACGCCGATCGCGAAGGTCGGTCTCTATGTGCCGGGCGGCACCGCAGCTTACCCGTCTACGGTGCTGATGGACGCCATTCCTGCCAAAATTGCAGGCTGCAAGGAAATCTGCATCACGACCCCGGCTTTGCCGGACGGCAGCATCAATCCGGTGATCCTTGCGGCAGCAAAGATCGCAGGCGTCGACCGCATCTTTAAGACGGGCGGCGCGCAGGCAGTCGCAGCGCTGGCCTACGGTACGCAGAGCGTTCCGAAGGTCGACAAGATCGTCGGTCCGGGCAATGCATTTGTGGCAGAGGCCAAGCGGCAGGTATTCGGACTGGTCGCCATCGATATGATCGCCGGACCGAGCGAGATTTTGGTTATCGCGGACGGCAAAAGCAATGCGGCTTATGTCGCGGCAGACATGCTTTCGCAGGCGGAACACGACAAAATGGCGTCAGCGGTGCTGGTCACAGACAGCATGGCACTCGCGGAAGCGGTCAGCGCAGAACTCGAACGGCAGCTTGCGCTGCTGCCGCGGGAAGAAATCGCCAGAACCTCCATCGAGCAGAACGGCAAGATTATTGTCGCCGATAGACTGGACGACGTGATCGCTGTCGCTAATGAGATCGCGCCGGAGCACTTGGAGCTATGTGTAGACAATCCGTTTGACTATCTGGACAAGATCGAGAACGCGGGCAGCATCTTCCTGGGACGGTATTGTCCGGAGGCGCTGGGCGACTATTTCGCGGGACCGAATCACACCCTGCCGACGTCCGGCACTGCGCGCTTTTCCAGTCCGCTGTCGGTCGACGATTTCGTGAAAAAATCACAATATACCTATTATACCAAAGACGCGCTCGGCGCGGTCGCGGATCAGATCGCTCTTTTCGCACAAAAAGAGGGACTCGAAGCGCACGCCAAAAGTGTGACGATAAGGATGGACAAAGCATGAGCAGATTTTTGAAGCCGAGCCTTGCGGAGCTCGAGGCCTATGTACCGGGCGAGCAGCCGCAGGATCGCAAGTACATCAAATTAAATACCAACGAATCGCCATATCCGCCGCCGCAGAGCGTTGCGGCGGTTCTGAACGCGGAAGAATCTGCGAAGCTTCGTCTTTACAGCGACCCGGAGAGTCGGGTGCTCAAGGAACGGCTGGCGAGGAATTACGGACGTGCGCAGGTAGAGGTCTTCGTCTCCAACGGTTCTGACGAGATCCTCAACTTCGCCTTTATGGCCTACGGCGAGCAGGGCGTACGGTTTGCGGACATCACCTACGGCTTTTACAGTGTGTTTGCGGATCTTTATGGTTTGGACGCCGAGGTGATCCCGCTGCGCGAGGATTTTTCGCTGGACGCCGAAGCTTTTTGCGGCAAGGACGGACTGACGGTCATCACGAACCCGAACGCGCCGACCGGCATGGCACTGGCCCTTGCAATCATCGAGGAGATCGTTTCGTCGAGCCGCGGTGTGGTGCTGGTGGATGAGGCCTATGTGGACTTCGGCGCGGAGAGCGCGGTCAATCTGATCGATCGATACGACAATCTGCTTGTCGTGCAGACTTTTTCCAAGTCGCGCAGTATGGCGGGCGCGCGTTTGGGCTTTGCTTTCGGGAATGCGGCACTGATCGCGGACCTCGAAAGGATCAAATACGCAACGAATCCGTACAATATCAACCGTCTGACGCAGGCGGCCGGCGCGCAGGCGCTGGAAGAGGACGACTATTTCCGCGCGAATTGCAGGCGCATCATCGAAACAAGGAACTACGTTTCTGCGGAGCTTCAAAAGCGTGGGTTTACCCTGACCGACTCGCAGGCGAATTTCCTGTTTGCAAAGAGCGATCGCATCGGCGGGGAGACGCTGTATCGCAGGCTTAGGGAAAAGGGCGTGCTGATCCGGCATTTTACCAAAGACCGCATTAAGAATTACAACCGCATTACTATCGGCAGCCGCGAGGAAATGGAGATTTTCCTGCAAAAGACCGATGAGATCTTGGAGGAACTGACATGAGAGAGGGCGTTATCAACCGCAAAACAAACGAGACCGATATCCGGCTCAAGCTGGAGCTGGACGGTAGCGGCAAGAGCTGCATCGACACCGGCTGCGGTTTTTTGGATCACATGCTGACGCTGTTCGCAAGGCATGGGCGCTTTGACCTGACCGTCAGCTGTAAGGGCGATACGGAGGTGGATTACCACCATACGACAGAGGACATCGGCATCGCGCTCGGCGACGCCTTCGCGGCGGCGCTCGGCGATCTGCGGGGCGTAACTCGCTACGGCAGCTTCCTGCTGCCGATGGATGAGGCGCTGATCCAGACGGCAGTGGATCTTTCGGGACGCGCGCACCTGTCCTACGCGCTTCTGATCCCGACGCAGAAGGTCGGAGATTTTGATACGGAGCTGACCAAAGAGTTTTTTCTCGCACTGGTGCGCCATGCCGGGATCACGCTGCACATCCGGCAGCTGGCGGGCGAAAACGCCCACCATATCATCGAGGGCGCGTTCAAGTCAGTCGCCAGAAGTCTGGCGGCGGCGGTCAAGATCGACGCGGCCTATCAGAATGAGATACCATCAACCAAAGGGGTGCTGTAAATGATTGCGATTATTGATTACGGTGTCGGCAACCTGTTTTCACTTTCTTCGTCGCTGCGGGCTGTCGGCGCGGAGGTCGTGGTGACCGATGACCGGGAAATATTAAAAAAAGCAGACCGGCTGATCCTGCCGGGCGTCGGCGCGTTTGCGGACGCTGCAGCCAAGCTGCGGGCAGACGGTCTGGACAGCTTCGTGCGGGAGCAGGCTGCGAGCGGCAAACCGCTGCTCGGCATTTGTCTGGGCATGCAGCTTTTATTTGAAAAAAGCCATGAATTCGGGGAGCATCAAGGTCTGGGGCTGATTCCGGGCGAGATCGTACCGATGCAGGGTACGATACCGGCAGACCTGAAGATTCCGCAGATCGGCTGGAACCGCCTGCGGCTCAAAGGCAAAAATCCGCTGTTTCAGCATATCCAGGATGGGGACTATGTCTATTTCGTGCATTCCTACTATGCAAGCGGCTGCGACCCATATGTGATCGCCACGACCGACTACGGCATCGAAATGACCGCGGCGGCGGCGCATGGGAATGTGTACGGGTGTCAGTTTCATCCCGAAAAAAGCGGTCCGGTCGGGCTCAAAATTCTCGCGGCGTTTTGCGAAACGGAGGCAGTGCAATGAAGATTTTTCCGGCGATAGATTTATATGAAGGCAAGGCGGTGCGCCTGCTCAAGGGCGACTACGAACAGATGACGATCTACAGCGAGCAGCCGCTGGCTGTGGCGCACGACTTCGAAGCGGCAGGCGCGGATTGCCTGCATCTGGTAGATCTGGAGGGCGCGCGATTGGGGACGACGCCGAATCTGGCGCTTGTGACCAAGCTGGCACAGGAGACCTCGCTGTTTACCGAGATCGGCGGCGGCATTCGCAGCCTGGAAACGGTCAAAACCTACATCGAGGCAGGCGTAGATCGCGTGATCCTGGGGACCGCGGCGGTTGAGAACGAGACATTTCTGCGGGAAGCGGTCGCTGCCTACGGCGAAAAGATCGCGGTCGGCGTGGACATCAAGGACGGCTTTGTCGCGGTCAAGGGCTGGACAGAGACCAGCGCCAGCACCTGCTTTGATTTTTGTGACAAAATGAAACAGATTGGCGTTAGGACGCTGATCTGTACGGATATTTCTAAGGACGGCGCGATGCAGGGCACGAACCGCGCGCTGTATCGGGAGCTGAGCGCGCGCTATGATATGGATATTGTGGCCTCGGGCGGCGTGTCGTCCATCGAGGACATCCGGGCGCTGCGGGCGCTGGACCTGTACGGCGCGATCATCGGACGCGCCTACTATATCGGCGCGATCGACTTAAAAGAAGCATTGGAGGCAGCGAAATGATCACCAAGAGAGTTATTCCATGCCTGGACGTGAAGGACGGGCGCGTTGTCAAAGGCGTCAATTTTAAGGACTTAAGCGATGTTTCCTCGCCGGTGGAGCTGGGCAGATATTACAGCGATGCAGGCGCGGACGAGCTGGTTTTTTATGATATTACCGCTTCCAGTGATGGGCGGAGGATTTTTACCGATATTCTCAAAGAAGTCGCCTCGCAGATTTTCATCCCCTTGACCGTTGGCGGCGGCATCCAAACCTTAGAGGATTTTGACCGCGTGCTGAAGTGCGGGGCGGATAAGGTCAGCGTCAACTCCGGCGCGATCAAAAATCCTGCCCTGATCCGGCAGGCTGCAGAGCGTTACGGCAGGCAGTGCGTGGTGCTTTCGGTCGACATCAAACGTGTGGACGGTGTGTTCCGCGTCTTTTCGCGCGGCGGCAGAGACGATACCGGTATGGAAGCCATTGACTGGATCCGCCGCTGTGTGGCGGACGGTGCCGGAGAGGTGGTCGTCAATTCGATCGACACTGACGGTGTCAAGAACGGGTTCGATCTGGAGCTGCTGCGTGCCGTCACCGATGCGGTGGCAGTCCCGGTCATCGCATCGGGCGGTGCGGGCTGCGCGGAGGATTTCGTGAAGCTGTTTCAGGAGATCCCGGCGGTCGACGCAGGGCTTGCGGCTTCGGTCTTTCATTTCGGGGAAGTCGATATTCGGGACTTAAAAAAATTACTGCAGGAACATGATATTACAGTGAGGTTATAACGATGCTGAAGCTTGATGAATTGAAATTTGACGAAAAAGGACTCATCCCGGCGATTGTCGTGGATGCAGAGAGCAAAAAAGTGCTGACGCTGGCGTATATGAACCGCGAAAGCCTCGAAATCTCCATAAAAAAAGAGCTGACCTGTTTTTACAGCCGCTCTCGGCAGGAGCTCTGGCTCAAAGGCGAGACCAGCGGAAACTACCAGCACATCGTATCCATCACTGCGGACTGCGATAACGATGCACTGGTCGTCGTGGTCGAAAAAGACGGTCCGGCCTGCCACACCGGTTCGGACTCCTGCTTTACCAAGCCGGTATACGAAAGCCCGAACCGCGCTGCTTTCTCGGTAGATGGACTCTACGAGCTGCTTGCCGACAGGAAAGAGACCTTGCCGGAGGGCTCCTATACGACCTACCTCTTTGAAAAGGGCATCGATAAGATCCTCAAAAAGGTGGGCGAGGAGTCGACCGAAGTTATCATTGCGTCCAAGGGCAATGACAAGAAGGAGACCGTTTACGAGATCGCCGATCTGGCCTATCACGTCATGGTGATGATGGTCGAAATGGGTATCTCTTTGGGCGATGTGCGCAAGGAACTGGCCTCCCGTCATGTCATTGACCACAAGGTCAAGCAGGAAAAGATGACTGCGGACTAAAGCTTAGTCGTCCCATCTGTAATCCTTGTCGTAATCGTAGATGGCACCGGTGCGGGCATTGATTTCGAATTCATATTCATAATCGCCTGCATAGAATTCGACATCGTAGATGCGGACGCCGTCATCATAATCCAGAGAAACTTTGATGAAATCAGCCTTGGAGGCGCTGACCCCTGCGTACTCCAGGGCTATTTTCTTTGCTTTCGCAGTGCCGATATAGCCGGAGCTTGTGGAGGTGCCGGACGCACTCTTGGTCTTGACCTTGATATCTTCAAAGTCACCGTAGTATTTGGAACCTAAGGTCTCGGTCACCGGACGTACCTTGAATCTGTAGTAGGTTCCGGAGGAAAGACCGGTTGCCTTATATGTGGTCTTTGTCGTTGTGATCAGGCGCTTCCAGCTGCCGGTATTGGCATTGTACTTGTAGACCTGATACTTGTCCGCTCTTCTGACTGCGCTCCAGCTCAGCGTGACGCTGCTTTTGGTCTTTGCTTTCACGCGCAGATTATCCACGTCCTTTGGTGCTGTGGCTGTACTGAACTCTGTCGAGAAAGCACCGTCCTGCCCGTTTGCGTAGGCATTGACCTTGAATTTGTAGACGCTTGCGGAGAGCAGATCGTCAATTTCGGCGTGCGTGCCGGAAGTCCTTTCTACCTGCAGCCAGCCGTTTGTGTCGGTATCATAGAGGTAAACATTGTAGCCCTGGGCCCCGGCGACCGGATTCCATGCGAGTGTCAGCTCATCGTCATCTCTCTGTACGGTCTCCAGTCCCGTCGGTGCGGTCAGCGTAGCAGTTACTGCAGCGGACGCCGGTACGGCAGCAGCCATAAGCGATGCACTCAGCAGCATTGTCAGTGCGGCAGCCTTCATGCTTGTAAAGTGTTTTTTCATTTCTGTTCTTTTCATATGTGATTCCTCCCTTTTGTCTATGTATTGTAATCCATTTTGTCTATGTCCTTGTTGGATTACCTGTATCATACCGGAGAAAAATTAAAAATAAATTAAAGACACAAAATTTTTCTTTTTTCTTCAACAGACGTACAAATTCAACACTTGCGATTTGCTGTGCGATAACGTATAATAAGGACAAAATGCGCATAACGAAATCAGAGATTTCTATGCGCACATGGCGCTCACAGGTGAGCGCCGCTTTGTAAGGTACTTTTGTCGTTATCTAGGAAATATCGCTATGTGATCTTTCCTAGATAATAAAATCAGTCGAAACGTACAGTTTCGCGCAAAATCAGAGAATAAGGGAGAGACAGGATGAATCCAATCGACAGAACAAACCGGACAAGCGTTCAAAAGGAAAGACAGAAACAGGGTTTTACGATTATGGAGATGCTGATTGTCGTAGCCATCATCGCCATCTTAGCTGCGGTTTCCATTCCAATCTTTCATAACAGCCTGCATAAGGCGAAAGTCGCCGCCGATAAAGCGAACCTCAGAGCGTATTACGCCGAACTGCAATTGGAGTATATGACAACAGGAGAATATGATACCAATATACCAACAAGAAAAGATTTTTCAGGGTATGGGATAAAAACACTTACTTTTGCAGATGGGACAATGGCTACGATGCAGGCAGGTGCCTATGAAGTTTTTCGTCCGAGTGATGAAGATATTAAAGTGGGAAAGACAGGGTATACACTTGTATACCAATGTGACAAGGGCGATGGCTGCACTTTCGTCATAGATTAAATAAACAGTCGTGAGAATCGAAGCATAAATAAGCCAGCGATGGTTGACATTTGTATTTGAACAATATTTTATTATGTCGGAAATATCGCATAGCGATATTTCCGGAATAACGACAAAAGCACCTTGCAAAGTGGCGCTCATAGGTGAGCGCCATGTGCGCATAGAAATCTCTGATTTCGTTATGCGCACTTTTGTCAGAAAAGGAAAAAGGGGCTGTCGCATTAACGGAAAATAACCGTTAGGGCGCAGCCCTCTTTCTTTAAGGGGTGGCCTATGAAATGAG
>ERZ856578.7128-NODE-7128-length-12033-cov-58.786551_pt1 | contig 12033 bp, 9 predicted proteins | sample MGYA00514384_ERZ856578 | MGnify/ENA primary metagenome ERZ856578 (study PRJEB29103, sample SAMN06111958) | human gut metagenome | biome: human gut; feature: ankylosing spondylitis patient; material: healthy_person | host: Homo sapiens | place: China:Hangzhou...
CCTGCGGGCTGTCTGCCTGGAGGATGAAGTAAAAGTCATGCCGAACGGCCTGGATACCCGCGTGGGTGATGGCGGCGTGCGCCTGTCCGGCGGGCAGCAGCAGCGCCTGGCTTTGGCCCGCACACTGGCCCACCCGCGCCCGCTGCTGGTGCTGGACGACCCGTTCTCGGCCCTGGACCGCAAAACAGAAGAACAGATTTTTGACAACCTGCGTAAAATGACCGCGGGCAGCACCGTGCTGCTGATCAGCCACCGGCTGTACCTGTTCCCCCAGATGGACGGCGTGTTGTGGATACAGGACGGCAAAGCAGTCTGTGCAGCCCACGAGGAACTGATAGTGCGGAACCCGCAGTATGCCGCGCTGGTAAATGCCCAGGAAGGAGGCGAGCAGGATGAACCGGAAAAATGAGACCGTGCGCAGCGTTGTGCTGGGTACCGTGCGCCGCCAGCCGCTGCTTTGCACCGCGCTGGTGCTGGCCGTGGCCGGTGCGGTGGCGGCAAGCCTGCTGCCGCCGCTGGTACTGGGCCGCGTGGTGGACCACCTGACGGCCCGGCAGGCGGTGCCTTTTGCGCTGGCGTTGGGGTACTTTGGGCTGCTGGCACTTTCCGGCGGGTTGGATTCCCTGCGGGAAAGTCTGCTGACCGTGTTTGGCCAGAAAATGACCCACGCCCTGCGCAGCGCCATGTGCGCCAAGCTGGACAAGCTCCCGGCGGAAGCCTTTGTAAACCAGGAATCCGGCGCGGCGGTTTCCCGCTTTGTGGGTGATGTTGACACGGTGGAAGAGCTGTTCACCTCCGGCATCATCAGCATGTTTGCGGATGCCTGCCGCCTGTGCGGCATTCTGGCCGTGATTTTTGCAGAGAACCGCGGGTTGGCGTTGATCCTGCTGGTGGTTTTGCCGCTGCTGTATCTCTTTACCCGCGTGGTGCAAAAGCGGATGCTGAAAGCGCAGCTGCAAAACCGTGCCGCTGTGGCGCGGGCTTCCGCCCATGTGCCGGAAACGCTGCGCTGCATCCGCACCATCCACACCCTGCGGCGGGAAAATTACATGGCAAAAGCCTATGACGAAGCGCTGGATGACAGCTTTGCCGCGGTGGAAAAAACCAATTTTTACGATGCCTGCTATTCGCCTGTGATTTTGATTATAAACGCGGCGGTGGTGGCGCTGGTCATGCTGCTTTCCGCAGCGGGCAGCCCGGAAGTGAGGGCGTTCTTTGGCATGTCGGTCGGCACGGCTGTGGCGGTTATTGCCTATATTTCCCAGGTGTTCACCCCGCTGGAAAGCATCGGCATGGAGATCGAGACGATTCAATCCGCTGTGGCCGGTGTGCGGCGCATCAACGGCTTTTTGGCGCAGGCAGAGCGCATTCCCACCGCTGAAACCGCCCCGCAGGCCGTGCCGGGTGCCCCCAGCGTGGAGCTGCAGAACGTGCATTTTGGTTATGAGAGCGATGAGGAAGTGCTGCACGGCCTGAGCTTTGCTGTGCAGAAAGGCGAGCAGGTCACCCTGACCGGCCGCACCGGCGCGGGAAAGAGCACCATCTTTAAGCTGCTGCTGGGCTTGTACCGCCCGCAGCAGGGCAAAGTGATGCTGAACGGTGTGGAAGCCGCCACACTGCCGGATACTGCCCGCCGCCCGCTGGTTGGCTATGTGGAGCAGAGCTTCCGCCGTGTGCCGGGCACCGTGCGGGACCAGATCACCCTGTTTGATGCCGCCATCACCCCGCAGCAGGCGGAGGATGCCGCCCACACCGTGGGCCTGCATGATGCCATTGCGGCGCTGCCCGAAGGGTACGATACCCCGTGTACGCCGGGCATCTTCTCGCAGGGGCAGTGGCAGCTGCTTTCCATCGCGCGCGCCATTGCAGCCGGGCCGCAAATCTTACTGCTGGATGAAATTACCGCAAACCTGGACGCCGGAACAGAACAGACTGTTCTGGATGCTTTGCAGCGCGCCGGTCAGAACCGCACCGTGGTTTCCATCAGCCACCGGCTGTACAACCGCACCGGCGGGCGAAGCATTGAGATCTGACACTGACCACTTTAAGCACCGAAAAAAGAGCAATTTGTGACCCTTTACAGCGGGCGGCGGCTGTACTATAGCAATTTTCAATAATACAGCAGAGAGTACTTTGACTTTTGAGAAAAAGTGATATAACAGAGTCAAAGAAGGTGAGTGCTATGCTGCACAACGAAGCTCGAAAGTTGATTTTGGAAGGATACGATAAGGGCATCAGCGTAAAGGAACTGGCAAAGCGCTTTTCTGTAAATCCCATTGAAAAACTTTGGTCGAAGGTGAAGGCTTTCCTTCGTAAATTCAAGGCGAGGACGCTGGATGCTCTTCCGAACGCGATACAATGTGCTTTTCAGACAGTTTCGCCTTCTGACTGCTCAGGCTGGTTCCATTCCCGCGGCTATTCGCCTTATTTTTGAAAATTGTTATAAAACGATAAACTATAAAAAGAGAAGAGCTTGGCGGCTGGTATGGGCCGAGAAGCTCTTCTTTATTATATCATGATTCATATACGTGCTGGCGCTGGAATTATTCCTGCACCGGTGCGGGGTCCACGTTCAGGATGTCATTAAAATAGTTGTTGGCAATCATAAAAACACCCATTGTGGTAATTACCACAAGCTGCTCTTCAGTAAAGGTTTGTTGCATCAGGCGCATCAGGTCCTCCGGCACATGCTTGGGGTCACGGGCAATGGCGCGGCCATATTCGATCAGCAGGCGCTCATCATCGGTAAAATCAAAGGTGGCAAAGTCAATATGGTTCTTTTCCAGCAGGCGGGAAAAATAAGCGCTGCATACCAGGCAGTCATTTTGCAGCGAAATGGCGTACTCATAAAAATCTGCGGCGCGCTTGCCGATCAGCCGCTGCAGCTCACGGTCCAGCTCATAGGAGCTTTCTTCCAGCGTATGGAACGCCGTTACATTATGCAGCAGGGTCAGCTTTTCGTTGGTCAGCTGGTAGCCCTGGGCCAGGTGGTTATCCACCGCGGCGCGGATCTCCTGCGGGGCTGTGGAAAGGTCAATCTTTGAAATATATGACATAGCGGGCCTCCTGCTTATGCAAAACAAACCCATTACTCAACTTGATAAGTTGGTTGATAGTGCTGCCAGTATACCATCTGCCGGGCGGTACGTCAACGCCAAACGGGCAAAAACAGGATTGCAGAGAGAAAGAATTCGTGCTACACTGGCAGAAAGTGAAACTGCGAAAGGGATGCAGAACAATGGAAAAGGAACAGGCATTGCAAGCCCTGTTGGATCAAGTGGTCCGGCAGGGGGATTTTATCGGCGTCAGCGCGCTCTACCTACGGGATGGCAAACAGCTGGCTTATGCACAGGCGGGCATGGCGGACCGGGAACGGGGCATCCCCTTTGCGCGGGATACCATCTGCCGGGTGTTTTCGATGAGCAAGCCCATCACGGCCTTTGCGGTGATGAAGCTATGGGAGGACGGCAAACTGGACCTGGACGCCCCGGTGGCAGCCTATCTGCCGGAGTTCGGGGATGCCGAGCATACGGACCTGACAATCAGGCAGCTGCTCTGCATGACCTCCGGGTATGGCTACAATGATAACGATTCGGTACAGTCGGCGGGGTTGAGCAGGCTGTATGATGAAATTTCGGAATCCTTTACCAAAGGCGGGCAGCGTACCACGCGTCAGGTGATTGCCGAAATGGCGAAGCTGCCGCTGCTGTACCGCCCCGGCAAGGGCTGGCGGTATGGCGCCAGCGCGGATATCCTGGCCGCAGCGGTGGAAGCCGCCAGCGGGATGAACTACCGCGATTTTTTGAAGCAGAACCTGCTGGACCCGCTGGAGATGGTGGATACGGATTTTTATGTGCCGGAAGCCAAGCGTGGCCGGTTTGCCCAAGCGTATGATTTCAATTCCGGCGCAGCGGTGCCCAATGTGGTGAACCGCCTTGGCATCCAGATGAACATGAAAAGCCTGCCGGAGTTCCTTTCCGGAGGGGCAGGCATGGTTTCGACCATTGACGATTATGCCCACTTTGCCACCATGCTGATGAACGGCGGCGAATGGAACGGCTGCCGCCTGCTGAAACCGGAAACGGTGCAGGCGATGGCGGAGCCGCTGCTGAACGCAGAGCAACGCAAGATTTTTGTGGGGCAGGATACCATGCGCCTTGGTATGAGCTATGGCCATTTGATGAGTGTCTGCGTTGCCCCGGAGGAAAGCCCGGTGCCGCTGCACCTGGGGGAATACGGCTGGGATGGCTGGCTGGGAACCCTGTTCACCAACGACCCTGCAACCCGCAGCAGCCTGCTGATGATGCTGCAGCGCAACGGCCCCTGGGACAGACTGGTCAACCTGCGCGTTGGCGTAAAGAAAATTTTGTGGGAATGAGGGGGATGATGGCATGGAGCCATACCGCCCGAACTGTTATAAAATACCGGAACTGAACGGCCTGCGGGTGCTGCTGGTGTTTATCGTCAGCTGGTACCACTTTTGGCAGCAATCCTGGCTGACGCCGAGCATTGGCAGTTACTCTCTGGATTATCTGCTGCGCGCCGGGTATATGCCAGTGGACGGAACGATTTTGCTTTCTGGCTTTTTGCTGTTCCTGCCCTATGCCCGTGCCATGCTGCTGGGAGAGGCGGTACCGAACACAAAACAGTTTTACCAGCGCCGCATCATGCGCATTGTGCCCAGCTATTATTTTGTTACGCTGGCGCTGCTGTTTGCCGTGGCGCTGCCCTGGCACCTGTACTACAACAGCTCCGATATGGTGCGGGATGTTGTGATGCACCTGACCTTTACCCAGACGTTTAACCCGGCAACCTATATTGCAACCCCCATCGGGGTGGCTTCCTGGACCATTGCAATCGAGATGCAGGCGTATTTGATCTTCCCGCTGCTGGCGCGGTGGGCGATGAAAAATCCCCTTGGCACCCTGATGACAATGGCAGCGGGGACGTTCGCCTTCCGCGGGTGGTGCGTCTGGCGGCTGGATGAATACAATATGGTGGTCAACCAGCTGGCAAACTTTTTGGACATATACGCGCTGGGCATGGGGGCGGCACTGCTGTATGTCTGGCTGGTGCAGTGCTACCCGGCAGCGGAAAAACGCAAAGCGATGGCATGGCAGGGGATCGCAACGCTGCTGTGCGTGCTTTTCACCTGGGGGATGCTGCGCATTTTCCGGGTGCAGGCAGGGGAGAGCGGCCAGGCGGCTTTGCAGGCCGGGCAGATGATGCGCCGCCCGCTGCTGGGGCTGGCCGTTGCGGGAATCCTGCTCACCCTGCCGTTTGCGGCGCGCCCGCTGCGCTTTTTGATGGGCAACCGGGTGATGGGCTGGCTGGCGGCGGTTTCGATGAACTACTACCTGCTGCACCAGAACCTGGCCGTTCACCTGAAACGGCTGGGCGTTCCACCGTCCGTCAGCGCGGAACCGAACCGGGCAGGGGAGCAGCCGTGGCAGCTGCAATATACCCTGCTGTGCTTTGGGCTGTCCCTGCTGGGGGCAGCGTTCATTACGCTGTTGATTGAAAAGCCGTGCGCGAAGGTGTTGAAAAAGATGTTTGCGCGTGGAAAAGCGGAAAACAAGGCGTAACGTGCTGTGGGAAAGCGCGGACATTGATGACCTGATAAGCAAAAAAGGCACCGCCGGACTTTTCATCCGGTGGTGCCTTTTTGACTATAAAGATAGAAAAGAAAACAAAGGCAATACCGCACAATTCCCGCCTTGCGGCTTAAGCACCGCTCCGGCAGCTGCGGCACGGCAACTGCGTTGCCAAAATGCTCGATAATGTCGGGTTGCGGTACCCGCATCGTGCTTCGGGGGCAAAAGCCCCTCGCACTCTGCGACCGCTGCCCCTGCTTCGGTTCGCTGTTTCCGCCACTGGCGGCGCTCACCTTTGCAGCATCCAGTATTATCTGCGCTTTTGGCTTAGCAGCTGCCGCACCTCGCTCGCCGTATCGGCACTTAGAATTATGCGGTATTGCCCAAAGTTTATGGTGCGGCTGCAGTAGTTTGTTGCACTGGGTGACAAAATGTGATGTGCTTTTTAAGCTGCATCTGCAGCAGGCACTGCACACAACGGCAGGCGGTTGGCCCCACTTCCGAGAGGAGGTGAGAACCATGCGTTTTACATTTACTTTCCATGTTGGCCGAAAGACGATCACGCTGGGTTTAGTGGTAAAAAGCAAGAACCGCCACCCTGGCTGGTGACGGTTCTTCAATGAACGCGATAACCTAAAAGGGTCAAACGCTATAACATGCCCGGCGGGGCTGTCAATAAGTATGGCTACAGCACATTCTGCTTGCGGAAAGCGCTGGGGGTCATGCCTTTTTCTTTTAGGAACACGCGGTTAAAGCTGCGGATGGTGCCAAAGCCGCACTGTTCGGCCACCTGGGTGATGGGCAGGCTGCTGCCCTGCAGCAGCGCGGCGGCGTGGCTGATGCGGTACTGGTTGATAAAATCCTGAAAGCCGGTGTGCAGGCTGTGGTTGAAGTAGGCCGAAAGATAGGTGTAATTATATCCAAGATCGCGTGCCATCTGTTCCAGCGTCAGGGTGTGGGTGTAATTCTTTTGCACATAGTCGATAATTTTGGAGGAAAGGTGGGCATCTACATCCGGCACGGGGCGCGGCTGCAAAAAGCACTGCTCCAACGCTGTACCGCAGATCAGGTAAAGCCCGGCCAGCTGCTTGCAGCGGTTGCCGCCCGGCCAGAGCAGCTCCATCAGGGGCGCAACTTCCATGCGGAACACAGGGCTGATAAACTCCCGCTGGCCCAGCTGAGAAATAAATTCTGGCACCCAGTCGTTAGAAAACACCCATAACACGCTCTGAGATTCGCCAATGGTGCGGTAGCTGTGGATTTGGTCCGGCAGCACCAGCAGGGCTTCGCCGGGGTGAACTTCGTACTGCTCGGTTTCCAGCGTACAGGCCAGTGTGCCGGACTGTACACACAGGAATTCAAAGCTGTGGTGCAGATGCGCCGGAAAATTAAAGTTATGGTCGCGCTGGCAGTACAAATAATTGTGCTGGTCAGAACGCTCAGACTCATAGAACAGCATACGGGGGAACCTCACTTTCTTGTTACACAAAGTTTGGCCGGGTGAAAACACCAAAACACCCAAACTTCTGTCTATTATTTTATACGCTCTTTCTTGCACTTGCAAGGGGAAATTCGGTAAAATAAAGAAAAAGCGGAGGGAACCGCAAGAAAAAACACAACGCAAAGGAGAATGGCTCATGTACTACATTGGTATCGATCTGGGTACCTCAGCAGTCAAGCTGCTGCTGATGCAGGGCGACGGGCAGATCGCCAACATTGTAAGCCGCGAATATCCCATTGCATTCCCGCATCCGGGCTGGAGCGAGCAGAACCCCGCGGACTGGTGGGACGCTGTCTGTGCAGGCATTCCGGAGCTGCTGAACGGCTTTGATGCTTCGCAGGTGGCCGGTATTGGTGCCGGCGGCCAGATGCACGGCCTGGTGGTGCTGGATGCACAGGACAAAGTGATCCGCCCCTGCATTTTGTGGAATGACGGCCGCACCCAGAAGCAGGTGGAATACCTGAACAACGTCATTGGCAAAGAAAACCTGAGCAAGTACACCGCAAACATTGCATTTGCCGGCTTTACCGCCCCCAAACTGCTGTGGATGCGCGATACCGAGCCGGAGAACTTTGCAAAGATTAGCAAGATCATGCTGCCGAAGGACTACATCAACTACAAGCTGACCGGCGTACACTGCACCGATTACTCCGATGCTTCCGGCATGCTGCTGCTGGATGTGCAGCACAAGTGCTGGAGCAAAGAAATGCTGGATATCTGCGGCGTTAGCGAAGCCAAGATGCCCAAGCTGTTTGAAAGCTGGGAGCCGGTTGGCACCCTGACCGCCGAAGCTGCTGCCAAGCTGGGTTTGCCGGAAGGCGTTAAGGTCTGCGCCGGCGCCGGCGACAATGCTGCCGCTGCTGTTGGCTGCGGTGCTGTGGGCAACGGCAAGTGCAACATCTCGCTGGGAACCTCCGGTACCGTGTTCATCACCAGCAGCACCTTTGGTGTGGACAAGCAGAACGCCCTGCACAGCTTTGACCATGCAGACGGCGGCTACCACCTGATGGGCTGCATCCTGTCCGCTGCAAGCTGCAACAAGTGGTGGATGGAAGACATCCTGAACACCCAGGACTTCGGCAAGGAGCAGGAGCCCATCACCGCTGAAAAGCTGGGTGCAAACGATGTGTACTATCTGCCTTACCTGATGGGTGAGCGCAGCCCCCATAACGATCCCGCAGCCCGCGGTTCTTTCATTGGGCTGCGTATGGATTCCACCCGCGCCGATATGACCCAGGCTGTGCTGGAAGGCGTTGCCTTTGCCATCAAGGATTGTGTCGAGATCGCTCGTGCACAGGGCGTTGAGATCGCATCCAGCACGCTGTGCGGCGGCGGCGCCAAGAGCCCGCTGTGGCGCGAGATCATGGCAAATATTCTGGGCATTCCCCTGGCGCTGCCCCAGACTGAGCAGGGCCCCGGTTACGGCGGCGCCATGCTGGCAGCCGTTGCCTGCGGCGAATACGCCACGGTGCAGGAATGCGCGGATAAGCTGATCAAGATCAAGAGCGTGACCGAGCCTGATCCGGCTCTGGTTAAGAAATATGCAGCCCGCTATGAGCTGTGGCACAAGCTGTACCCGGCCCTGAAGCCGCTGTATGCAGAGATGGAGGCATTGCAATGAAGATCTATTCTGTAAATGATCCCGAATTCAAGCCTTATGGCCGTGTAGTAACCGGTCTGGAAGCTGCCAAGGCAGAGATCCTGCAGGCGCTGGCAACCACCCCGCTGCCGGAAGCTACCGACTATGTGGCCGAGGAGCCTGTTCTGCAGGAACTGCCCGCAATGGTGGAAGTTTCCGAGCATCTGTTTGGCGGCATGCCGGTCCAGCTGGGCTGGTGCAACGGCCACAACACCAAACTGAACTGCCTGGAATACCACCGCGACAGTGAGTTCAACCTGGGCACCGAGGATTTCATCCTGCTGCTGGCCAAGATGGACGACATCACCGATGGCAAGTTGGACACCGCAAAGGTCAAGGCTTTCCGCGCACCGGCAGGTACCCTGGTGGAAGTTTACGCCACCACCCTGCATTACGCACCCTGCCATGTGGACCCGGCCAAGGGCTTCCGCGTGCTGGTTGCACTGCCGCAGGGTACCAACACCGCCAAGCCGGAAATCAAGGCTGACGGCGGTGACGACGCCCAGCTGTGGGCCTGCAACAAGTGGCTGCTGGCCCATGTTGAGAGCAGCGAAGCTGCCGCAGGCGCTTATGTCGGCTTGGAAGGCGTGAACATCGACATCGCAGACGAACTGTGAAATAGTTAGGAGTTAGAAAGGAGGAGTTAGGAGTTACAATGTGCGCGTAAGCGCACACCATAAACTCCTAACTTCTAACTCCTACCTCCTAACTTGATAACGAGCAGAGCAAAATTAAAAAATAAACGGAGGGCAAACTTATGAAGTCTACCAACATCCCTGAAGTCAAGCTGGGCATTGTTGCCGTCAGCCGTGACTGTTTCCCCATTCAGCTGAGCGAAAAGCGCCGCGCCGCTATCGTGGCAGCCTGCCAGGCTAAGGGTCTGGACCTGTACGAGGCAAAGACCACTGTTGAGAACGAGAAGGACATGGAGAAGGCTGTTGCCGAGGTTACCGAGGCTGGCTGCAATGCTCTGACTGTTTTCCTGGGCAACTTTGGTCCCGAAACCCCGGAAACCCTGATCGCAAAGTTCTTCAACGGCCCCTGCATGTTTGTTGCAGCTGCTGAAGGCGACGGTGACATGATCAACGGCCGCGGCGATGCTTACTGCGGCATGCTGAACTGCTCCTACAACCTGGGCATGCGCCACCTGAAGGGCTACATCCCCGAATACCCCATCGGCACTGCTGATGAGATTGCTGACAAGATGATCGAGTTCGTTCCCATCGCCCGCACCCTGCTGGGCGTGCGTGACCTGAAGATCATTACCTTCGGCCCCCGCCCGCAGGACTTCTTTGCCTGCAACGCCCCCATCAAGGGCCTGTACGAGCTGGGCGTTGAAGTGGAAGAGAACAGCGAGCTGGACCTGCTGGTTTCTTACAAAGAGCATGCAAACGACCCGCGCATCGAGGATGTCTGCAAGGATATGGCTGCTGAGATGGGCGAAGGCCACTACTATCCCGACCTGCTGGCCCGCATGGCTCAGTTTGAGCTGACCCTGCTGGACTGGGCAGATGCACACAAGGGCAGCAAGAAGTACGTTGCTTTTGCTGACAAGTGCTGGCCTGCATTCCCCTCTCAGTTCGGCTTTGAGCCCTGCTATGTCAATTCCCGCCTGGTAAGCCGCGGCATCCCCGTTTCCTGCGAAGTTGATATCTACGGCGCTCTGTCTGAGTACATCGGCATGTGCGCTTCCGGCGATACCGTTACCCTGCTGGACATCAACAACAGCGTGCCCCAGTACATTTACGATGAGGACATCGCAGGCAAGTTTGATTACAGCCTGACCGATACCTTCATGGGCTTCCACTGCGGCAACACCCCGGCCTGCAAGATGTGCAACGACCGTGCCGTTAAGTATCAGCTCATCCAGCACCGTCTGCTGGAGCCGGCCGGCAGCGATCCCGACTTCACCCGCGGCACCCTGGAAGGCGACATTGCACCTTCTGACATCACCTTCTACCGTCTGCAGTGCGACAGCGAGGGCAACTTGCGCTCCTACATTGCAGAGGGCGAGATCCTGCCTGTTGCTACCCGCTCCTTCGGCGGCATTGCAGTCTTTGGCATCCATGAGATGGGCCGTTTCTACCGCCATGTTCTGGTCCAGAAGCGTTACCCGCACCACGGCGCCGTTGCATTCGGCCATTACGGCAAGATCCTGTTTGAGGTCCTCAAGTTCCTGGGCATTCAGGACATCGCTTACAACCAGCCCAAGAGCCTGCCGTACCCGACCGAGAATCCGTTTGCCTGATCTGGCATAAAAAGCTGAACCACAATCCAGCAACAAGAACGGAATCCACTATTTTGTTTCGGTAACAGTCACGATACTGTTAAGCGTAGGGAAGAACCGTAAGAAAACAAAAATCTAGGGAGGAACATTATGCTGAATCCGTCCGAACTGAAAAAGATCGACGCCTATTGGCGTGCCAGCAACTACCTGGCAGCAGGCCAGCTGTACCTGCTCGATAACCCCCTGCTGCGCCGTCCGCTGACCCGTGACGACGTGAAGAAGAAGATCGTTGGCCACTGGGGCACCGTGCCTGGCCAGAACTTCGTTTATGTTCACCTGAACCGTGTCATCAAGAAGTACGACCAGGATATGATCCTGATCTCCGGCCCGGGCCACGGAGGAAACTTCTTTGTTGCCAACGCTTACCTGGATGGCACCTACTCTGAAGTTTACCCCAACATCAGCCGTGATGAAGAGGGCATGAAGAAGCTGTTCAAGCAGTTCTCCTTCCCCGGCGGCATCTCCAGCCACGTTGCACCCGAAACTCCGGGCTCCATCAACGAAGGCGGCGAGCTGGGCTACTCCATCGCACACGCATTTGGCGCTGTGTTCGATAACCCGGATCTGATCTGCGCAGTTACCGTTGGCGACGGCGAAGCTGAGACCGGCCCCCTGGCCACCAGCTGGCAGTCCAACAAGTTCCTGAACCCCGTGGGTGACGGCGCTGTTCTGCCCATCCTGCACCTGAATGGCTACAAGATCTCCAACCCCACCATCTTTGGCCGTATGACCCATGAAGAGATGGAGAGCTTCTTCCGTGGCTGCTCCTGGAAGCCGTACTTCGTTGAAGGCGACGACCCGATGACCATGCACGAGAAGATGGCTGAGACCCTGGATACCGTCATCGAAGAGATCCACGACATCCAGAAGCGCGCCCGTGCTGGCGAGGATATGGGCCATATCCAGTGGCCTATGATCGTTCTGCGCACCCCGAAGGGCTGGACTGGCCCGAAGGTAGTGGACGGCAAGCCCATCGAGGGCACCTTCCGTGCACACCAGGTGCCCATCGACA
>ERZ856578.7129-NODE-7129-length-12031-cov-3.494312_pt1 | contig 12031 bp, 9 predicted proteins | sample MGYA00514384_ERZ856578 | MGnify/ENA primary metagenome ERZ856578 (study PRJEB29103, sample SAMN06111958) | human gut metagenome | biome: human gut; feature: ankylosing spondylitis patient; material: healthy_person | host: Homo sapiens | place: China:Hangzhou...
GGCGGCTGCGGCCGGACTTAAAGTTCTGCATGTGCCGGATATGTTAAAGCCAACAGAAGAAATGGAACAATTGCGGCTGGGTCGCAATTATGATGAGGTTTTGGAGCAGTGGCGGCTGCTGACCAAGGAGAAACAGGTGGACATCGTGGTGCTCGATATGCCGCTTTTGGATACGCGGAAGGGCCGTGATTTGATCGGAACACTCATTTCGGACATTGTTTTGCAGCTGCTGTCCTATGTCGCCCAGACCGAGCGGGAATTTATCCATCAGCGGCAGGCGGAGGGCATTGCGGCCGCCAAGGCGAGAGGAGTTAAGTTCGGTCGAAAACCCAAGGAACGCCCGGCAGAATACGAGCATCTGCGTGATGAATGGCGGGCAGGACGCATTTCCGCACGCGCTGCGGCGCGTCAGCTGGGTGTCGCACATCGAACCTTCATGAAGTGGGTCGAACAGGAAAATTCAGATTGTTGATAAAAGTACAGGTTAATAACCTGCCAAAGCCTTGTAGTTTCGCGTATTTTTTGATATAATTGTAAATACTTTAATGGGATAAGCAGTCCAAAGTAAAAATACTGTACACTGTGTAGCAAATCGTACTATTTGCTACACTTTTGTCGAGCAATGTGAGGGTTAAGGGATGGAACCGAGAAGCTTTTATTACTCCTGCACACCGGAAGCTGACCGCGAAACGCAGTTCGAAAGCTTCCGTTCGATGGGAGCACACGAAAGCGAGATTTTCATTGATGTGTGCGGGCACAGAAAGTCGAGCCGCAGCAGTCTGGCGATGCTCAAGCGCATCGGCCTGCGTGAGGGCGACCGGCTGACTATTCCGACGCTGTACTGCCTGAGCGATTTGAAAAAGGGCCTTGCAGATGAGCTGAACTGGCTTCGACAGCACGGAATTCAGCTGCGGATTGCTGATATTCCGATGACGATGCGCTGCTCTGATGAAACGGAGCAGCGCCTTGCCAGCGAAATGCTGTATCAGGTGATCGATGCGACGGTTCTGAAGGAGCGCGAGGAAAAACGCCAGAAGCAGAGCGAAGGCATTCGTGCGGCACAGGAAAAGGGCGTGCATATCGGCCGCAAGCCGATGAAGCGCGGCGCGGAGTTCGAGGTGCTAAAGCAGCAGTGGCAGCGCGGCGAGGTTTCGCTCAGAGAGGCCGGAAGACGCCTCGGCGTGACGCATCAGACGTTTAAGAAGTGGGTAGAGGAACCCGATAGAGAGTAGGTAATTTGAATATGAAAGGTCTAATCTTGGCCGCCGGCAAAGGCACGCGCCTTTACCCGATGACAAAACCGATGAGCAAGCCGTTGCTTCCGGTTTACGACAAGCCCATGATTTATTACCCGCTTGCAATTCTCATGCAAGCGGGCATTTCGGATGTCATGGTAATCGTTCCGCCGAACGAAACGGATACCTTCCGCGCACTGCTCGGCAATGGAAGTCAGTTCGGCATTCAGATCTGCTATGCAGAACAGCCTGTCGCGCGTGGTATTGCGGACGCACTGCTCATCGGCCGCGAGTTCGTGGGAGACGACTCGGTATGCCTTGTGCTGGGCGATAATATCTTCCACAGCGATACGCTGCGTGAAGTGCTCCGCAAGGGTGCACAGCAGCAGAACGGTGCAACGGTGTTCGGCTACTGGGTCGAAAATCCGCGGCCATTCGGCGTGGTAGAGTTTGACGAGGATGGACGGGCTATTTCGATTGAAGAGAAGCCGCGTCATCCGAAGAGCAATTACATCATTCCCGGCATTTATTTTTATGATAATCAGGCAATGGAGATTGCGGCGAACCTTACGCCGTCGCAGCGTGGCGAACTGGAAATCACAGACGTAAATCTGGAATATCTGCGCCGTGACCAGTTGCAGGTGCTCCCGCTCGAGCGGGACGTCGTATGGCTGGACGCTGGCACAGCAGACAGCCTGATGGACGCTGGACAGACCATTCGAAATATCCAGGCTGAGACCGGACGCTATGTTGGTTGTCTGGAAGAACTGGCCTTTAACCAGGGCTGGCTGACAGAAGAGCAGGTACACGAAGCCGGACAAGAGCTCGGCATGACGCTTTATGGACAATATTTGCAGTGCTTATAAATATAAATAATATATTGAAGGAGATAATATATGAATTTAGAGGTTACTTCGCTTTTTGATCTCGCCCACACTCAGTCTGCCGACTACCTCTCTGCTTTCCGATACCCATGGGAGGCCTTAGACGGTATCAAGCAGATGATTTTAGACCTCGGCGAGAAATTACCTGTCGATGAGTACGAACAGCGCGCAGAGGGCGTCTGGGTGCACAAGATGGCGAAGGTATTCCCGAGCGCGTATCTCGGTGCACCATGTATCATCGGCCCGGAGACGGAGGTTCGTCACTGTGCTTTTATACGAGGTTCCGCACTCGTAGGCGCAAACTGCGTTGTCGGTAATTCGGTGGAGCTGAAGAACGTCATTCTGTTCGACAATGTGCAGGTGCCGCATTACAACTACGTAGGTGACTCCATTCTTGGCTATAAGAGCCACATGGGTGCAGGCTCGATCACATCAAACGTAAAGTCAGACAAATCGCTTGTAGTCATTCGCAACGGAGAGGAACGCATTGAGACTGGACGTAAGAAAATCGGTGCAATTCTTGGCGATTACGTGGAGGTAGGCTGCAATAGTGTACTCAATCCGGGTACGATTATCGGTCGCAACAGCAATGTATATCCGGTGTCCTGCGTGCGCGGTATTGTGCCAGAGAACAGAATCTGGAAGACTGGCGGTGTCCTTGTCGCTAAGGGTTAAATTGGCACAAAAACATAATACTTTAGCGAATTAGCAGATTATCGAGTGAAATCAAATAAGCGATTGTCTACCGCAGTCGGGCTTTTCTCTCTACACGGCCCCTTGCCGTCCCTGCCAAACCGCCTATAATAATCTATCAAGTCACGGCGGCGCGGCCACCGTGCGGGAAGGCGAAGGAGGGGCAGCATGATCAACAGAGATAAGCTGAAGCCGGTCATAGAGAAATACAAAGCACTTCAGGCTTGACATCTAATAGTTAGTCTTTCGGGCAGAATTAAAGCCCCCGGAATATTTCTGGGAGCTTCTACATCTATAATATATATTCTAGATTGTTCATATTTCGGAAACACGCTACTGTATCGAGGATATATACAGATACAGAAAATCGAGGCGGTAAGCATCCGGCCGTAATGACAGGATTGCATATGTGAAAAAATGCATAAATTCGCACAGGGAATGGCAATCAATATTTGTGTATAATATATTTAAAAATGATTGCTAAATACAGGAAGAGATGCTATACTAAGGATATAAAACGAGGTGCAAAAATTTGTGTTGATGCACAGAAATGCACCCTGCTACAAAATTTAAAAGTCTGGCAAACCTGTTGAAAAGCAGGGACGCAAAGCCATATGGGTCTAAGGGCGCCTTCGGGCGGCTAAGGCAGCCGGTTGCAATTTGGAGTCGTACTCTAAATTTTATTAAAGTGCCCTGCTTTGTCCTTTGGATGACTATAAGCATGGGCATTTATCTATTTGTGACAAATTTATGCTCCGATACTGTCAGACTAGATCGTGAGGAAGGCGAAACTCGAGGATGTCGCTCTGAAATAGCGGCAAAAACAGTGACTTCAGTAAAATGGAGGTTGAGTGAAATGAAAAAAAGATTATTGGCAAGCTTGCTCTCGCTCGCTATGGTTGCAACAATGATGCCGGCGGCATTGGCGGATGATGAGACAGCAGGCGGCGAAAAAAGCAACAAACCTAATTTCGCTATCGATTCGGCTGATGCCTTGAGTGTTGCAATCGCTGGCGCTAAGGGCGATGATTATACGATTGCACTGGATACCGATATCACGAGTGCCGTTTCAATTCCGCAGGATAAAAGTATTGTCTTGGATCTGAAAGGTCATAAGCTGACCAATACAGAGGGTAAAGATACCATCACCGTTGCAAAAACGCTACATTGACTATTACGGGTACAGGTACGGTAGATAATATTTCGCACGGTAAAGCAGCTATTTATAATATGGGTACCGCTACACTGAAAAATGGCGTGTTTGAACGATCCCAGGAAGCGGGTAAGGATGCCAATGATAATGGTGGCAACAGCTACTATACGTTGCTGAACCATGGCGTTATGACTGTGCAAGAGGATGTTACCGTTAATAATAAAGGTGGTTATTCTAGTTTATTTGATAATGGGTATTATTCTTGGAAGTCGAAAGACGGTATTGATAATCCTACTCTGACGATTGAGGGCGGCAAATTTAATGGCGGCTTAAACACCATCAAAAATGATGATGATGCAATTCTGAACATTGCCGGCGGTGAATTCATCAACTATACACAGGCAGCATTCCAGAACCATGGTTCTGCTATGGTCACGGGTGGTAAGTTCGAAGCAAATTCTGTATATTCCATTTATAACTGTGGCTGTGATCCAGAGCATGATCTGGGAAAGCTGGACATCTCTGACGGCACGTTCAATGGTCAGCTTGCTGTTGTAGGTGGCAACAGTGATGTTAATATCACTGGCGGTACGTTCAACGGTACAATTTATAAGAATGCTGCTGATAAACTGTCGATTTCCGGTGGTACATTCAATACTGACGTTTCTAAGTACTGTGTTGATGGCAAAACGGCTCTGAAGCAGAACAATGGTACATTTGTTGTTGGAAAGCTGAAAAAGCCCGAGGATGTTGTTGTTGCCAAAGCTGACAAGAAGGGCGATACGCAGGCTACTGTAAATGATAGTATTACAGATAAAGATGCTGCAACGGCAACTGGTAAGACTGTAGCTCCGACTGAAGCTATTAAAGATGACAACCCAATTGACGTAACAACTGAAGAGAATGCTATTACCGCGCTGAAAAATGCGGGTCATGTAACGATTGACGAAAATGGTACAATCAGCGAGAATGTTACTGTTATCAAGCAGACCTATCTGGACGTTAAGGTTGAAGAGTATACGCTCGGTACAACTGAGGACACCTATAAGATTTCCATGGATATTACGCCTAAGTGCAATCTGATTGCCACTACTGACAAGGACAATCAGACTGAAAGGAATTCCGTAACGTTCTCTGAGGGTAATCTTATGAAGGTTACTGCAAAGACCAAAGTTACTGTAACTCTTCCCAGCGTATTCGCAAACAAGCTTGTATACATCAATCACGACAACAAGGAACTGTACACTGCAACTGCTGATAAGGATGGCAAGATTACTTTCGAAACCAATGGTTTCAGCCCGTTCACCTTCACACTGACGAAGCCGAGCGGATTTGACAATGGTTCCTCCTCCGGTTCCTCCGGCGGTGGTTCGTCCAGCTCCTCTACCTACAAGGTAACCGTTGCGACAGTTTCCAATGGTTCCGCCAAGGCTTCCGCATCTACGGCTGCCAAGGACGCGACCGTAACCGTAACCCTGTCCCCGGACAAGGGCTACAAGCTCGATAAGATCACGGTAACCGATGCTTCCGGCAAGGAAATCGCGACTACAAAGAAGAGCGATACCTCCTATACGTTCACCATGCCGGCATCCGCAGTTACCGTAAAGGTTGCTTATGTCAAGGATGACGCAGCGGTTGTAGAGCCGACCACCGGCTTCAACGATGTTGCCGACAAGGACTGGTTCGCTGACGCTGTTAAGTATGTTGCCGACAAGGGCATGATGAACGGCACGAGCAAGACCACCTTCGGCCCGAACGACAGCACCACGCGCGGTATGATTGTAACCGTTCTGTATCGTCTGGAGAACGAGCCGAGCGCTGCTGCTGCATCGTTCACTGACGTCGTTTCTGGCCAGTACTACACGGACGCAGTCGCGTGGGCGAATGCGAACGGCATCGTTACCGGCTACGGCAACGGCAAGTTCGGTCCGAACGATATTGTAACCCGCGAGCAGCTCGCGGCGATCCTGTATCGCTACGCGCAGTACAAGAAGTACGATGTTTCTGTCGGCGAGGATACCAATATCCTCAGTTATGACGATGCGCAGAGCGTTTCTGCATATGCAATCCCGGCTATGCAGTGGGCGTGTGGTGCTGGCATCGTAAATGGCTCCAATGGTAAGCTGAATCCGCAGAATAACGCTACCCGTGCGGAAGTCGCAGCAATGCTGATGCGCTACTGCGAGAAGGTTGCAAAATAAGTTCCGGATAAAGAAAAATAATACGGCTGAGCGGTCGCGGAATGAGAAATCGTTCTGCGGCCGCTTTTTCGTAACCATCAAATCTCCAACCAAAAAGCAAAGCACCGGATACCATCAGGGTATCCGGTGCACGAATCAGAATATGTCGGCTTCTGGTCTGATGCTCAAAAATTCATCCACGGCATCCGCGATTGCATCCTGAAAGTCCTCGTCTGCCATATAAGAGCAGGAATCATAATTCTGTTGATGTCATTGCCATCCCTCACGAAACTGCGCCGGATCGTTTCGGCTCGTTCCGAAACTTCCTGCTGCTTCTATTATCTCATGCGGGGGGAGACGTGGGTTGACGGTTACATACATCGAGCAAAAAAGCTCCGGCTCTGTTGCCTTGACAAAGCCGGAGCGCACGTTATAATAAAAATATAGAGGGACGCTGCTACCGCAGTCAGAACCCTTGTTAAGTATCGATTTTTAGTCGATGACCGTTCGGGGCCTAATCCGAACGGTCATCGCGCTTTTATACAGAAAATGTACAGCAGGATAACTGCACATACAAAAAGCTGAAACGGGAAGGATCATACTCATCGAGTATGGTCCTTCCCGTTTGCCCTTTTATTAATCCTCTTTATGATTCATGGCGCTGATGACTGTTTTCAGCACGTTTTCCAGATAAGGAAGCTGACTCGGTGTTACGCTCTCGATCATCGGAGAAAGCGCCTTGAATGCCCAGGATTTATCCTTCTTTTCCTGCTTTCCGAACAGGATATAGTCGGTGGACAGGCTAAGCGTCGAGGCGATATGGCACAGCGTCGGGACAGACATGCCCTTGATGCCGAGCTCAATATCTGAACAGAATTTCGGCGTAATATCCAGTTTTTCAGCAAACTGCTCGCGCGTTAGTCCTAAATACTCGCGCTGCTTGCGGATTCGTCCGCCAATCGCTACCCAGTCCATTCTGTTCCTCCGTCAACTCTTTTCATTTAGTGTACCCCGGATAGTTCCTGAAAAGAATAAACTATTAGGGTGGAAATAAGAGAACTTTGGGTGTATAATAAAGACAACTGAGGGGGGACTGCCGATGGAGTACAGAGAGCATGCGTTTACGGTGCACGGAAGAGAAATCCGTTTTTCACATGCGCAGGATATCTATAATGCAATCGAACAGCAATTCTGGCCGCGATATAACGAGACGGTGAAAGATTTCGACCGGTTTTATTCGTCTAATATTTCTTCGTTTGAAGACATCTTTCGATACCTGCCTGGGGGAGCGGACAGCCGCATACGGAACCTTGTGATATCGTCCGTGGGCATTCTGCCGAGTGCTGGTGTTCTGTCCTATACGCCGGTGAGCTTTTACGGGGAGTACGAAAACGACCTGATTTACGAACCCTGCATGAAGGAGCTGTACGAGGCACGGGAGCAGATTGAACAGGCTCGTGAGCAGCAGGAGCAGTACCGTGCCGCGCAAAAGGCAAGCCGGAGACACTGGCAGGGCGGCGGATTTGGTTTTTCGGGTGCGATCAAAGGCGCCGTGATGGCCGGTATGCTGAACGCAGGCAGCGGACTGATTCATGGTGTCGGCGACTCGTTTGCCGCGGCCGGAGACTGGGCTCAGATCGCAGGCACGAAACGCCAGGTCTTTCAGCATGTGCAGAAGAGCGGAATGCTGAAGAAGGCGTTTTATCTCCGCTGCCAGCGCATCTTTTATGAGGTTTTAGAAACCGTCGGGTATGAACTGCATGTTGAAATGCCGGATTATGATGAGGAGAAAGCAAACGCGACGTTCAAAAATGCGGCGGCGCAGCACCGGAAGGGACAGCTTTCGGACGAACAGTATTTCGACTATCTGATAAAATGCGTGCAGCTTTATCCGTACAAGCCCAGCATATATGGAGAACTGTATCGACTGCATCCGGAGGACGATAAAGAATTACAGTCGCTGTCCGAATATCTGCATTTGCGGGAAGAATATCTGAAGCAGAGGGCGGCGGTCATTGGAGCACGGCTTTCCTATATTGCGGACATGCCGAGCGATACGATCATCGCAGTACAGAAGAAAATACAGGCGCTTGACGAGCTGGCGGAACGCTATCACGCAGCGGATGATAACGACTGGCTGAGCGAGAAAAACAAGGCACAGGCGAAGCTACAAGAGCTGCTCCAGCTGAAGGATGAACAGGAGCGCACCGCACTGGGTGTTCTTCTGCCGACGAAAGAGGAAGCGGACCTTGTTCGCATGGAATGGAGGCAGGTATCTGCTGTTCTGGATGACTATCCGTACCTGTCAGACATTGGTGCGGCACGAAAGTGCGCCGAAGCGCTGAAGGAAATTTCGGTCACGCATCCTCTGGTGCGCGAACAGGTCGAGCGGGTAGAGGATCAGGTGGTCATTTTACAGGCGAAGCAGGGTTCGTTCCAGGAGGAGATGACGCGGCAGTACCGGAAGATTTTCGGCAGTGCAGAACTTGGGGAATCCCTCGTCAATATCGACAGCGAGTACGATGAGGACTCGAATGCCGAGTTTGACCCGGAGAGTGAAAAGTTTATCAATATGATCTGCGATATGACGGTCGAAAGAATGCTGCTGTACAGCATGACAAGGCAGGTGCTGTGTCTGACTGACACCATGCTGCACATCGCCACATTCGAGAACGAGCAGGCGCATTTTGTCCATTTCCCGCTGTACGGAGACAGAATTGAGATCGAATTTCCGTCCAGTACCATGATGGAGCTGCATACGCGCACGCAGAGAGCACAGTTTTCACTGGAAGACCTCGAAAACGTGCCGCAATTCAAGGAAAAGCTGCAAGTATTTCTCCGCGAAGCATCGATTTGCAGACTGCCGCCGTTTTCGGGTGCACTCAGCTGCAAACGTCTGCTCAGCCGGTTCGCGGCGGAGCTGCCGCAGATCGATACCGAACGCCGAGACCGGATTGCGGAGCGAATGCAGCTGCTGAAAGATGCCGTGCTGTGCAGCAACCCATTCCCGGGGCAGGTACAGCAGGTGCTCCCTAATCCGATGTCGCGGTGGCAGACCGGAGAAGATGTCTGGAAGAGGATGCGCAGCATTGCGGAACAGCAGGAGCCGCCTGAAATCCCGATGGTGCTTTATCGGGACGCGCCGGAGGGCGCACAGAAACTCACGGCTTTCTTTACCGACCGGGCGGTGTACCGGCTGGCCGGCGATGCGTGTGAACGGCTTGCGCTGAATGAGATTACGGAAATGACAGTGCATGCCACGTTAGCTGAACCGTATCTTCAGCTGAGCAGTACGGTCGTTCTTCCGGCGGAAGAGATCGGTCCGCATCATCTCGGCGAGTTCACACAGCTGGTCAGCAATATCGTGCATGTGCTGCTTGGCGGCGTGATTGAGGAAGCGCTCTGCGAGCCCCCGCAGGAAGAGCCTGCGCTGCCTGCATCGTCGGTTCGGTTTTGCCCGTCCTGCGGCGAGGCAGTAGAAGAGGGCGCACGGTTCTGCGGAAGCTGCGGTGAGCCGCTCTTCCGGTACTGCGCTTCGTGTGGTGCGGAAAACGATATAAGCGCCATGTTCTGTATGGAATGCGGCGAGAAAATGATGTAAACAGAGGAGAATTACAATGGCAATCAAAGATGCAACCTGTCCGGCCTGCGGAAAGTCGATCAAGCTGAATGATGAGAAACCGTTCGGCTTTTGCAGCTTCTGCGGACATAAGATCGATACGGCAGAGTATTTCAGCGCTAAAGTGCCTAAAGCGTCTGCTGTTCAGGCAGAAACGGATAAGCCGGAGCCTGCGGCGGCACCAATCTCGGCTCCGACTCCAACTCCGGCAGCAGCGCCCTCCATCAAGATTACGCAGGATGCGCAGAGCAGCGCAATCAGCCAGATCGAAGCGATGTATACGCTCTGCTCGACCGAACAGGAATACATGGGCCTGCGTCAGCGCGTACTTGATGGAACTTACTCCGACCAGGACAAGGCGGTCATGGTATCCGAGCTGGACCGGCTGATAAGCAAGCGGCTGCACGACGAACTGGCACTGGAGGCAGACCTGCCTGCGGCAAAAGAAGAGGTCTCCAAACTCGCGATGGGAACGGTATTGATTGCCGTTATCGGCCTTGTCGTGACGATGTTTTTCCCGATTGCGCTGCTGATTACCGCCGTTCTGGTGCTGTGCTGCATCGCGGGCGGCGCGAAGGACCGCAAGAGAAAGAAACAGTGCGTCCGGGCGCATAAGCGTCTGGCGCAGTACCGCAAGCTCGGATATAAGCTTTGATTGAGACGCTATCAATGTAAAAAGTTCCGGCCGTGTCGTATTGACAAAGCCGGAGCGCACGGTATAATCAAACAGAGAGGAACGCTGCTGCCGCAGTTAGACCCTAATTGATCAAAACTTAAAGTAGTCATTGACCGTTTCGGAGTTCACCCGAGCGGTCAATGCGCTTTTGTGCAGAAAAATGCACAGCAAAAATGCCTCACAGTGCGCCTGCCGAGACGCTTCATGACATCCTGCGGCTTCACGATACGCAAGCCGTGCTCGCACTCTGCGTAGTCGTTCGAGCACAGTTCTGTAGAGAACCTTGCGAAAAAATAATGAATATTTATATAGCTAATTGTACGATAATGTCTTATTTACTTGGGATATGTCGGTTTACTCCGGCTTTGTTGATTTTCATGAAATTTTCGAAACACTCTGGTGAAAATTCTGATGTGAAAAATCAGCAGATTTTCAGGGGATGGAGGGGACGGACGCGCGGAAATCTGTCACAGGGGCGAAAAATCAGCAAGCACTTTTTTGAAATAGGGAAAATGTGGCAAAACGGCACTTGCCGTGTTCGGACGATTTCCTTAACGGTATCTTAACGCGGAGATGCAAAATTCGGGAAATTATTTGTATAAAATGCTGTCTGGAATACGGAATTTCGACGCGATAGGGAAATAATGGATATTACACGAAAAAATCATACTTTATTCCTTTGAAATCTTATGATATAACTTTTGTATAGGCAGGAGGTAAGCTGGAAATACAGAATCAAAAGGAAGGTCGTGTATAAGATGAAGAATAGAATTGAGCGGGGAACTGGGCTGTATGCGGAAAATCTGCGCACGATTGCTGCGAGAGAAATTGAATTTCGCTTAACGCCATATATCTTTAATCTCGGCATCCCGCCGCACGTTTCGGGGTACAATTATCTGCGTGATGCGGTGATTGAGCTGCTGCTCGAGCCTGCGGCACAGGTCGGAGTGACAAAATGTGTATATCCGAGCGTTGCCGCCATGTACGGCACAACGGTGCACGCAGTAGAGCGTTCGGTGCGGCACGCGATCACGTCGGCATGGAATGGCGGCGGCCTGCGCCGGGTGAAAGGCGATCCGCAAAATACGATTCTGAGATTTCACAGCAGACCGACAAACAAAAAATGTATCATGGCGCTCGCACAGATGATGCAGGAACAATATGGGAACCAGATTCCCGACTGGTATGGCGATGCTGTATGCAGTGCAACAGAATGACAGGGACACACCATCGCCCGTAAAACGGATGGTCTGACAGAACCGAAAATCCCTCCGGAACCACTCGAACAGGGTGGAGCCGGAGGGATTTTTTGCTGTTATTCAGCTGCAATTTTTAGCGGGAGAGATTAAGCTGGCCTGCTCTCAGTCAGAGTCTTGACTTCGTCAACACTGATTTCCAGCGCATCGGCAATATCTTCATAGGTATATTTGCCGGAGTTCAACATACGCCGCGCAATCCTGACCATTCTGGCTTTATCGGCTTCACGCGCCGCTTCATTTCTCATATCTTCCATAGCCTTGCACATAGTCGCAACTCCTTCCGTATCTTCTTTGAAATAGCGAACTCTGTCCGCCAGAATTTGATAGTGCAT
>ERZ856578.7131-NODE-7131-length-12028-cov-6.078152_pt1 | contig 12028 bp, 10 predicted proteins | sample MGYA00514384_ERZ856578 | MGnify/ENA primary metagenome ERZ856578 (study PRJEB29103, sample SAMN06111958) | human gut metagenome | biome: human gut; feature: ankylosing spondylitis patient; material: healthy_person | host: Homo sapiens | place: China:Hangzhou...
TTCAAGCAAAAATTTTAATAGCGTTTTTGTTTGTCAGGGTTTATTGACTGTCGGGGGTTCGTAGCTTTCAAGTACGCGTTTATCATACCAGCCAACTGTCGATAGACCATCGATAAATTTGCCCTCTCCATTTTTTCTGACGCTTTTTTTCGTCGATAATCCACTTTTTATCGTCGATTTTCAGAAAATCTTTTGTGGGGAGAGACAAAACAGGAAGAACGTGACAGAATATTCCGTTTTTTGCCGGAGAAGACCGGGGGCGGCCCGTTACAGCAGGGGGGAGGAGGCGAGAAAGTCGGCCAGGGACCAGTCCAGGTGGGAGATCAGCTCCTTTTGGATCTTGGGCACGTCCTTCTCTTTTAATATATTGATAAGCTGGATGTGCCGCTGGACGCTGTCCTCCAGGACCAGGCTCTGGCTCTCGGCGGGCTCCTCCGGGCGATAGGACATGGCCTGGATGCGGCGGACGTTGGGGATGATGAGATTCATCATCCGCTCGATATAGTCGTTTTCGCTGCGGTGGACGATGAGCATGTGGAAGCGCCAGTCCACGTCGGCATAGCGGGCCACCTGGACCTGGGGGGACTCCCGCAGCTTTAATAAGGAGAGGAACTGCTTGCGGCTGTGCTCCAGCTCGGCATTTGTTAAGTGGTATACGGCGGTTTTGGCGGCCATGGGTTCTAATACCTTCCGCAGCTCGTAAATATGAAGCAGGTCACCGGCGGTGATGGGCTTGACGCTGGCCCCGATGCCCCGGCGGATGTCCACCAGGCCCTCGTTCTCCAGGGCGGCCAGGGCCTCCCGCACGGGGGTGCGGCTGACGCTGAGCCGCTCGGCCAGCTGGGCCTCGCTGAGCAGCTCGCCGGTTTTGATGACGCCGTTGCAGATATCCTCTTTTAAAGAGTGGTAGACGGATTTCATCAGCGTGCCGGAGCGTCCGGCGCGGTTTCGTTCTTTTTGGATCATGGTCGTTTCTCCTTCATAACAACAAACAGGTTGCATACAACCACAACGGAATGGCAGAATGCAGCGGGGTGGGGATCGCTCCTCTTCACCCTCCATTATGAAGAGAAAATAGGAAAAGTCAACCGCTATTCAGAAAAACAGGCGTAGAATTTCCCGGCCGGGATGGGCCGCATAGAGACGGAAACAGGCTGGAACTTTAAAATATTAAGAAATTGTGAAATTCACTAAAATTATAGCGGGTAAAAGCCTGAGAGGGATCACGAACTGGTAAATCGTATACAGGTGCGATACATGTGGTGAAAAGCGGTGGAGAATAGGTTTTGAAAAATGATAATTTCCCGAAAAAGAAGTAACTTGTATGCCTGGACTTTCATAAAATGAAAGAATTGTGCAAAATAAAGCAGGGATAATACGGGCATTTCAAATTAGAATTGACATATTTCAAGCTGCAAGTATATAATCCTAGCCATAGGTAGTATACAAGTGAAACGAACTGAACATTGAATACTGCTGACAAATTATTTCAGACATGAGAGGTGTGGCGGATGGAATTAACGAGTTATGAGAAAGACATTCTGGCGGGGAAATATGGCGAGGGCATGGCCTATGCCCTGGAGATCCAGTTGGCAATCGGCAACGCCTTTGACGCGGACCGGTTCGTTCCCATCACCAGGACCCACGTGGCCCTGAGCGCCCAGGACGCGGACCTGTGGTTTGCGGAGAAGATGCTCTCCAAGGGAGCCAAGTGCATCATCCCCCCCACGGTGAACCCCAGCATCAACCTGAAATATCTCAACGACCATCTCTTCGAGATCCCCAAGGCGGGCAAGGAGATCGTCAGCGCCACCAACGAGGCCTATCGCAAGCTGGGTGCGCAACTGACCTTTGACTGCACCCCCTACTTACAGCAGAACGTGCCCGCCTTTGGCGAGGTGATCGCCTTCTCCGAGTCCAGTGCCACCCCCTATGTGAACTCGGTCATCGGGGCCCGGACCAACCGGGAGGGCTCTAACAGCGCATTGTGCGCCGCCATCACCGGCGTGGTCCCCCGCTATGGACTGCTGCTGGACGAGAACCGCAAGGCGGAGATCGTGGTGGACGTGCAGGCCAAGGTGGAGACCGACTTTGACTATCAGATCCTGGGCTGGTGCTACCCGGAGAAATATAAGGGCCTGGAGATCCCCGTGTTCCGGGGCATCAAAAAGCGCCCCACCCCCGAGGGCTTTATGAACTTCGGCGCCCAGTTGAACACCTCGGGCTGCGTGTCCATGTATCACATCGAGGGCATCACCCCCGAGGCCCCCACCTTGGAGGCGGCCATCGGCGGCAAGAAGATCAAGGAGACCATCGTCATCACCGACAAAGACCTGGCCGAGACCCGTGAGCGCCTGTGCCGGGAGCCCAAGAAGATCGATTTTGCCATGTTCGGCTGCCCCCACATCACCATCAACCAGGTGGCCACCATCGCCAGAGTGTGCGAGGGGAAGAAGTTCAAGGTGCCGGTGTGGCTGCTGGTGAGCTCCCTGACCAAGGAGCTGGCCGAGCGCATGGGCTATAACGCCATCATCCAGCGAGCCGGCGGCCACATTGTGTCGGACACCTGCATCGACGTGCCCCCCTGCTGGCAGCCCTATTACCACGGCGTGGGCGTGACTGACTCGCCCAAGTGCGCTTATTACAACGAGATCCGGGACATCGAGTTTATCATTCGTCCCATTGAAGAATCTGTCCAGGCGGCCATCGACGGGGAGGTGCTGAAATGAGCAAGACCTATCATTGCAGTCAGATCACCAAGGGCAAGGTGGACAGCGCCCCGGCCCTGGTGTCCAAAGACGCCATCTGCTTCTATCTGGTGGAGCCGGAGACCGGCGTGGTGAAGGAGCGCAACCACGATGCCTTTGGCAAGTCGGTGGTGGGCAAGGTGCTCATCATGCCCTCGGGCAAGGGCAGCTCCGTGGTCCAGCTGGACGGCCTTTATAAGCTGATGATGCGAAATAACGGCCCGGCGGCCATTGTGGTCCAGGAGGCGGACACCGTTCTGGTGGCGGCGGCGGCGGCCATGGAGATGCCCATGGTCCACCGGGTGGACCCGGAGTTCTTCACCGACGTGGAAAGCGGCATGAACATCGCCCTGGACGTGGAGCAGGGAACCATCACCATCCTGTGAGAGCGAGAGACCAATATTATAAAGGAGCGCATTACTTAACATTTAAAATTGGATAGAAATGAAGGGAGCATGTCTTATGAAAAAGTTTCTGAGTACCTTGCTGGCGGCGGCCATGTGTATCTCTCTGGCGGCCTGTGGCGGAAACAACAGCACCCCCTCCACTTCCGGCGGCGGTTCCGCCTCCTCCGGTGGCTCCGGCTCCGGGTATACCGGAGGCAGCTACAGCATCTCCCTGGGGCATATCTGCTCTGAAAACCACTCCCTGCACCTGGCCAGCCTGAAGTTCAAGGACTTTGTGGAGGAGCAGTCCGGCGGGGCCATCACCGTGGACGTCCACCCCAACGGCGTGCTGGGCGGCGACGAGGCCATGCTGGAGTCCGTGGCCCTGGGTACCTTGACCATGGTGGTCCCCTCCGCCAGCGTGATGAACAACTATGTGGACGCCTTCGGCATCCTGGCCATGCCCTATCTGTTCACCAACACCGACGACGCCTTTGCCGCCGTGGACGGCGAGCTGGGCACCCTGCTGAACCAGAAGCTGGCCGACGCCAACGTGGGCCTGACCAACCTGGGCTATAACTTCAACGGCATCCGCAACATGACCAACAAGGTCCGGCCCATCGAGACCCCCGACGACCTGAAGGGTCTGAAGATGCGCTGCATGTCCAACGAGATGTTCGTGACCATGTTCAAGCTGCTGGGCGCCAACGCCACCCCCATGGCCTGGTCTGAGCTGTTCACCGCCATGCAGCAGGGCACCGTGGACGGCGAGGAGAACCCCGCCTCCCTGATCTATGAGTCCAAGTTCCAGGAAGTTCAGAAGTATCTCAGCACCACCGAGCACATCTATGACTTCTGCACCATCTGCATCAACACCGACTTCTACAACAGCCTGGACGATCAGGCCAAGGCCATTGTGGACGAGGGCGTGAAGACCTATCTGGTGGACTATCAGCGGGAGCTGGAGGTCAGCCAGAATGACGAGTATATCCAGAAGCTGGCCGACGCCGGCATGGAGATCACCTATGTCACTCCCGAGAACAAGGCTCTGTTCGCCGAGAAGGTGGCCCCCATGTATGACGACGCCGCCGAGCAGTTCGGCCAGGACGTGATGGATGCCGTGGCGCCCTATCGCGGACAGTAAGCGAACCGTTCGATTCCATCAGGAGCTGGGTGCGGGTCCCGCACCCAGCCCCTTTTAAAAGACTGAGGTGGATAGCGTATGAAAAAAGTCATTGGCTTCTATAACTCGTTGGAAGCGCACCTTTTGGTGATAAGCCTTGCCTTTACCACCCTGCTGATCTTTGTACAGGTGGTAATGCGTTACGTATTCAACAACTCCCTGTCCTGGAGCGAGGAGCTGGCCCGCTATGTGTTCATCTGGCAGATCTGGCTGGGCACCAGCGTGTCTATGAAGGGCAACGACCATATCCGCATGGATATGCTGTCTAACAAGCTGAAGGGCCGGGGAAAGCTGGTGCTGGCCATCGTGGCCAACGTGATCCTGCTGCTGTTCTGCGTGTTCCTGGTCAAGTATGGCTTTGACCTGGTCATGTCCATGAAGGCCCGGGGCAACAGCTCCACCGCCCTGAAGATCCCCATGTGGATCGTCTATGCCTCCCTGCCCTTCAGCCAGCTTGTGGTGGGTCTGCGGATCATCGGCCAGATCGTCACCTCTGTCAAGAAACTGGGCGGCGGGTCCGGCGAGAGCGAGATAAAGGAGGCTGAGGCGTAAATGGACATACTGGTTCTGTTTGGCACCTTTATTCTGCTGGTCATTCTGACCATCCCCATCGGCTATGCCATCGGCATCTCTACCCTGGTGACCCTGGTGTGCTTTACCAACATGCCCCTGGCGCTCATCACCCAGAACGCCATCACCGGCGTGGACTCCTTCCCCCTGATGGCCATCCCCTTCTTCATGCTGGCCGGGAACCTGATGAGCACCGGCGGCGTGGCAAGGCGCATCGTGGACTTCTGCGACACGCTTTTGGGCTGGATCACCGGCGGCCTGGCCATTGTGACCACCCTGGCCTGTATGATCTTTGCGGCCATCTCCGGCTCGGCCATGGCCACCACCTCCGCCATCGGCGGCTTTATGATCCCCGAGATGACCAAGCGGGGCTATGACAAGGCCTTCAGCGCCTCCCTGGCCGCCTCCGCCGGCACCATCGGCGTCATCATTCCTCCCAGCATCCCCTTCGTCATCTATGCCGTGGTCACCAACCAGTCGGTGAGCGACCTGTTCATCGCGGGCATCCTGCCCGGCGTGCTCATGGGCGTGGCCCTGATCGTGGTGTGCGTGATCGTCTCTAAAAAAGAGGGCTATCAGACCACGGGCAAGTGCCCCAGTCTGCGGGACGTGTGGAAGTCCTTTAAGGAGGCCTTCTGGGCCCTGATGACCCCGGTCATCATCCTGGGCGGCATCTATTCCGGCAAGTTTACCCCCACGGAGTCGGCGGTGATCGCGGTGGTATACTGCGTGATCGTCAGCGTGTTCGTATATAAGGAATTCCGGCTGGTGGATGTGTACAAGTCCCTGTACGACAGCATCAACGTCAACGGCATGACCACCTTTATGGTGGGCTTCTCCATGGCCTTTGCCGCCTACCTCACCATGGAAAAGATCCCTGCCCGCATCGCCGCTATTATTTTGGGCGTAACGGACAACCGGATCTTACTGTTGCTGCTCATCAACCTGCTGCTGCTGGGCGTGGGCTGTCTCATCGACAACATCCCCGCCACCATCATTCTGTCCCCCATTCTGCTGCCCATCGTCACCAACCTGGGCATGACCCCCATTCAGTTCGGCATTATGCTGACCATGAACCTGGCCATCGGCTTTGTCACCCCGCCCTATGGCATCGACCTGTTCGTGGCCTCGGCTATTTCCAAGGAACCCATGAGCCGCATGATCAAGCCCACCCTGCGCTTTATCCTCTCTCTGTTGGTGGTGCTGATGCTGGTCACTTTCTGTGAGCCGGTGACCATGGGCGTGCTGCACCTGATGGGCAAGTAAATTAGAAGTGTAACGCTAGAAGCGTAATAAGGAGGGAGCGAAATGCCTCTGCTGCTGGAGGAAGACCTGAAGCGCCCGCTGCCGAAGATGTACCGGGTGCGCCAGTCCTTCAATAAGGAACATCTGGAGGACATTGAGGGCACCGTGGCCCGGGAGTTTGCCAAGGCGGAGATCCGCAGCCAGGTAAAGCCCGGCATGCGGGTGGCCCTGGCTGTGGGCAGCCGGGGCATCCGCAACCTGTCCCGCATCGTCAAGTGCGTGGTGGACCAGCTGCTGGCCTTGGGCGCCGAGCCCTTTATCGTGGCCGCCATGGGCAGCCACGGCGGCGGCACCCTGGAGGGGCAGCTGGAGATCTTGCACACCTATGGCATCACCCAGGAGGCCATGGGCATCCCGGTGATCGCCAACAACGACGTGGAGCTGCTGGGCAGCACCAGCCGGGGCATCCAGGTCTATTTCGACAAGCTCTGCCTGGAGCAGGCCGACCTGGTCATCCCCATCAACCGGGTGAAGCTGCACACCGACTTTGTGGACACCATCCAGAGCGGCATGTGCAAGATGCTGGTCATCGGCCTGGGCCACCACAAGGGCTGCACCGCCATCCACAAGGCGGACTTCAGCTATTTCGGCGACACCCTGCGGGAGGCCACCCGGCTGATCCTGTCCCGGGCAAAGGTGGGCTTTGGCGTGGCCATCATGGAAAACGCCTATGACCAGACCCTGCTGGTAGAGGCCGTCCCCGCCGAAAAGATGCTGGAGCGGGAGGCGGAGCTGGTGATGCTCTCCCGAAAGAATATGCCCATCCTCATGATCCCGGACATCGACGTGCTGGTGGTGGAGCAGATCGGCAAGGACATCTCGGGCAACGGCTATGACCCCAATATTCTGGGCAAGAGCTTTCTGCTGAAGGAGTTCGTCCTCCCCGTGCCCAAAATTGGCCGCATGGTGGTGCTGGACGTCTCCCCGGCCTCCCACGGCAGCGCAGTGGGCATCGGCATCTTCGACGTGACCACCCGCAAGCTGTTCGACCAGCTGAACATGGAGGCCATGTATGCCAACGACATCGCCCTGGGCTGTCTGGACGACTGCAAGATCCCCCTGGTGGCCGCCGACGAGGAGGAGGCCATTCGGGTGGCCGTGAAGGTCCTGCGGGACAACGACCCGGAGAAACTGAAGATCGTCCGCATCCGGGACACCCTCCACATGGAGGAGATCCAGGTGTCGGAGGACCTGCTGGACGTGGTGAGGGCAGACCCCCGGCTGGAGCTGTTAGGCCCCGTATAAAAATTATGTGAGTTCCTCCTTCTTGAAGCAAGGGAGCGGATTTCAACAAGCCAGAAGCCGCCCGCGCAGCAATGCGCGGGCGGCTTCGACATTTTTATAGGATCATGAAGCGTTCAGGGCAGCTCCAACGCGGTGACGCCGGGGGCGTTTGTCAGCAGCTCCCCCTCCCGCCGGTGGCAGGTGAAGAGGAGGACCTGCTGGTCCTGGGCGAGTTCTTGGAGCAGGTCCAGAGCCTGACCCAGGCGCTGGTCGTCAAAGGCGGCCAGGGCGTCGTCCAGGACGATGGGGGGCTTTTCCGGCAGACACAGGCGGCACACCGCCAGGCGCAGGGACAGGTACAGCTGGTCCGCAGTGCCCCGGGACAGGGACAGGGCACTGCGGGGGGACAGGTCGCCCGCCGTGGCGGCAGAGCCCTCCAGCTCCCGAGTGAAGGACACCCGGCGGTAGCGCTGCCCGGTGAGCCGGGAGAGATACTCCCCGGCCAGCCGGTTCAGGGCGGGGGAAAACCGCTCCTGCAGCCGGGCGTTGGCCTGCTCCAGTGCGGACAGGGCCAGGGTGAGGGCCTGGTGCTCCTGCCGCCGCTGCTCCAGCTGCTGTTGAAGCTGCTCCCGGCGGGCGCACAGGGCGGCTGGGTCGCCCAAAGCGGCCTGACGGCCCAGGGCCTGGTCCAGCGCCTGACGGGCCTGGTCCAGCCGGGCGGCGGTGCGGGTCAAAGCGGGGTCGTCCTGCACGGCGGCTCCCCCCGCCTGCTGGGGCAGGTCGTCCAGCCGGCGGCGGCGCTCGGCCACCCGCTGGCGGGCCAGCTCCGCTTCGTGGTCCAGCCCCAGCGCCCGGGACAGGGCGGCGGACACCCCGAACAGACTGCTGACCTGGGGGGCAAAGGAGCGGGCAAAGCGCAGCAGATCGGCCTGGCTGTTCTCCCGCCGGGCCCGGCGGTCATTCAGAGCTCCCCGGACGGCCTTCAGCTGTTCGGCTGCCTGGTCGGCAGCACGGCGGCGGGCCTGATAGTCCTCCGCCAGGGGCAGCAGAGCGTCGGGGTCACCGACCCCATAGCGGGCCAGGATTTTTTCTCCCCGGTCTTTCAGCCCCCGAGCCTTGCTCCGGCAGACCCCGGAGAAGATCAGGGTCAGCACAAATACGGCTGCTCCGGCGGCCAGGGGCAGGCCAACGGGCTGCTTCTGGACAAAATAACCTGCCGCCCCGCCGCCCGCAGCGGCCAGCAGGCCCAACAGGGGCAGGAGCTTGGCCCACAAGGCTTTCTTTTTGGCGCGGGCCAGACAGCAGCGGTGCTGGTCCAGGTCCTTGTGGACCTGAGCCAGAGCCTCCTCCCCGGTGAGGCCGGGGAAGTGCTGGTCCTGGATGGCGATCTGGGTCTGGACATAGTGGTCCTCCGCCGCCTTGTGGTCGGCCTCGGCCTGGCGGATCTCCTCGTCCAGCACTTTTAAGTATTGCAGCTCCCCCTGGGCCTGTTTCAGCCGGCCTTTCGGCGGGAGGGGGCCGTATTGCTCCAGCTGAGCCAGCTGCTCCCGGGCCTCGTCCAGGGCGGACCGGGCCTCCTGCCGGGTCTGGTCCAGATGGGCCTGAGCGGCCAGACGGCTGCGGCGGAGACGGGAGAGCGCATCGGCCCGCTCCCGTTCCAGGGTGCGGACGGTCTCCTCCAGGCGGGCGATCTCCCCGCACAGGGCGGACAGCGCTTCCGCCTGCTCCTCTACCTGGGACAGCTCCTGCTCCAGCTTGGGGATCTGGCCCACGCTCTTGTTCACCCGGCGGCGGTTGAGCCACTCCCGCAGGCGGGCCTGGGTCTGGGAAAAGGACACGTCCTCCTGGCCGGAGGAGACCAGGGCGGCGATGCGCCGCTCCAGCTCTGGGGCGGCGGTGACGGACAGGTCTCCCCCGCTGCCCAGGAAGGCGGAGCGCTGAAATACCTCCCGGCCCACGCCGGTGAGCAGCTCCCCGCAGGTGTCGGCGGTGAGACCGGGCACCGGCTCCTCCGTCCCGGTGTACACGGCGGAGAAGGCGGCGAAGGGTGCGCTGTTTTTGGGGCCCCGGCGGATGGTGATATCCCGGCCCCGCCACTCCACCTCCAGTTCCCCGGCCATGGGGGCCCCGGACCAGGGCTGATAGCGGTTTTTCTCCGCCAGATGGCCCTTCCGGTCCCGCTCCCGGGTGTCGAAGCCATAGAGCATGGCCCGCCAGAAGGCGCACCAGGTGGATTTGCCCCCCTCGTTGGGGGCGTAGATCAGGTTCAGGCCATCCCCCAGCTCCAGCCGGGCGCGGTCCAGCTTGCCGAAGATGGCGGTCATAGATCTGATTTTCATGGGCAGATATCCTCCCCGTTTTCCAGTGCGGCCAGACCGAACCGGGCGGCCAGCTGGCAGATGGGGTCGTCGGGCCGCTGCTGGCACAGCTGCCACATGCGGCTGAGAAACAGCCCCGTCAGGCTGTCCTCGTCACGGCGCTGCCACAGGTCCTGGGGCAGGCGGGTCTCGTCCCGCAGGTCCAGACCATAGAACCGGGGGGAGAGGACGCGCTCCAGGGCGCTCAAGTCGGCGGCGGCGCAGCTGCCGGTGAGAATGATGCGATAGATATCCTCCCCCGTGTCCGGGGGCAGGGCGGCCAGCACGGCGGCCAGGGAATCAGAGCCGGTGACGTCCACCTGGGCGATCTGATACCGGCGGCGGCACAGGGGGACGAACTCCCCTGTCACCTGCCCCGGCTGGGCGTGGAGGAGGAGGACGCCCTTGTCCCCCGTCTCGTCAAAGCCCCGGCCCTCGGGACAGCCGGGATAGGCCCAAACAGTCCGCCCCGCCCGCTGAAGGCCGCTGTACTGGTGGATATGGCCCAGGGCGGCGTAATCTAAGCCGCTGGCGGCCAGGTCCTGTTGAGAAATGGGGCCGTAGCCGCTGCCGGGGGCCGTGTCCCCGTGGAGACAGGCCAGCGTCAGCCGTCCGTCCTCCGCCGCCTGAAAGCCGGCCAGGGGGGAGTCCGTCTCGTGGGGGGAACAGAAGGCCCGGCCATAGACGGTGCAGTTGAGCTGGGGCAGGTCCACCCCCTCCACAGCGGGAGAAGTGAAGATGTGGACGTTGTCCGGCCAGTCCAGGGTGGCGTACACCGAGGAGGGGCTATAGCAGTCGTGGTTGCCCGGGGCCAGGAACACCGGGCAGGGGATGCCGCCCAATGCCTGGGAGAGAGCCTGGGCCGTCTCCCGATAGACGGTCTCCCCGTCCATCAGGTCGCCGGACAGCAGCACCAGGTCGGCCTGCTTCTCCCGGGCCAGCTGGGCCAGGCGGGTCAGCAGGTCCCGCTGCTCCCCCCGCCGCTGGGCCGCCCGCTCCGGGCTGAGGCCGGAAAAGGGGCTGTCCAGATGGAAGTCCGCCCCGTGAATGATGTTCAGCATGGGCTTCACTCCTGAATATCCGCCCGGCGGACGCCGGTGCAGCGCTTTTTCTCCGTGTCGATGGTGAACAGGCAGGCGTTGAGCTTGCAGTTGCCCTCCGCCTCCTCATACCGCCGGGGCAGGCCGCCCATAAACAGGTTGATGGAGTTCTCCGGCTTGATGCCCAGGACGGAGCGGCTGGGGCCGGTCATGCCGAGGTCGGTGACAAAGCCGGTGCCCCGGGGCAGGATCTGACAGTCGGCGGTGGGCACGTGGGTGTGGGTGCCCCACACGGCCTGGACCTTGCCGTCCAGAAACCAGCCCATGGCGCCCTTTTCGCTGGTGGCCTCGGCGTGGAAGTCCAGCAGGGCCAGGTCAAAATCGCCGCCGCGCAGCAGGGTGTTGGCCATTTTAAAGGGGTTGTCCAGGTTGGAGTTCAGCTCCGCCCGGCCCATCAGGTTCAAAACGGCGATGCGCAGCCCCTTGCAGGGGTAGATGCCCATGCCCCGGCCCGGCACCCGCCCGGCGTAGTTGGCGGGGCGGAGGATGCGGGCCTCCTTGTCCAGATAGTCCCCAATCTGAAGCCGGTTCCAGGTGTGGTTGCCCAGGGTGATGACGTCGGCCCCGGCCTCCAGAATGCGCCGGGCCTGGGCGGGGGTGATGCCCACGCCGGAGGCGTTTTCCCCGTTGACCACCACAAAGTTGGCCTCCGTCTCCTGCCGCAGGCCGTCCAGTCGGCGGGAGAGAATGTCCAGGCCGCCCTCGCCCACCACGTCGCCAACGGCCAATATATTCAAAAGCATAGCTGTGTCCTCCTTAAAATCATCCCGCCTGCTGAGCGGGGATAGAGCTATTATAGCCGATTTTTGAGGTGGTGGCAATGTTGGGGAGTTAGGAGTTAGGAGTTAGCCTTCCCCTGGGGGAAGGTGCCCCCGTAGGGGGCGGATGAGGGGAACGCCGAAGGGTTTTGAGTGGTTGCGTCAGAACGGATAAAGCCTTCCCCCTCCCAGGGGGAAGGTGGCCCCGAAGGGGCCGGATGAGGGTGACCAAAGGGGCGCGGCGCACCCCCGGCGGGCGGCTGATAGCCGCCCCTACAAGAGACCGGGGGAGCAGGTGTAGGGGCGGATATCATCCGCCCGGGGTCCCCTGTTACGCACCATTAGGCCCCCTTGTGAAAGGGGGCTGGCATCGCCGCAAGGCGATGACTGGAGGATTC
>ERZ856578.7134-NODE-7134-length-12020-cov-4.225823_pt1 | contig 12020 bp, 6 predicted proteins | sample MGYA00514384_ERZ856578 | MGnify/ENA primary metagenome ERZ856578 (study PRJEB29103, sample SAMN06111958) | human gut metagenome | biome: human gut; feature: ankylosing spondylitis patient; material: healthy_person | host: Homo sapiens | place: China:Hangzhou...
AACCGCTCGCATCCAACCTTTGCTCCCAGGCCACAAATATAGGTTATTTCTCTTTCTGCGGGCTGTTTGTTGGCTGTAGAAGTAAAATCAGAATTAATCTTAGCGGATTTGGGGATTCACCAATAGGTCGTGGCTTTCCGGGCAATAAAATATTAAAGATTGACGCGTAAGATATTGTTATAATATCATAACCATTTTACGATAAGAACCTGAATTACAAGTGGATAAAAATCTGCCTTTTTCCGGTTGATTCAAGGGGATTAGCATATTATTTTAGGTGTCAATCTCTTTGAAAAGTAATTTGCCAGAATTCCTATTTCTCCTATCCCCTTCTCCAAATCTTCTTCAACTGATTTGTAGGATTTGGAATAGTCAGCCGCTGTAAATTTTCTGTCGGATTGCTCAAATAATACGAAGAAGAACCCCTAAAAAATTTATTGAATTTTGTGACTTTGTGCTGTGGAATTTTGACCATAGAAACTTCGGACTGCTTTCTCCGAAGTTTCTGTACTATTGGGCAAAATGGAGCGTTTAGCACAACGGAACAAATCAATAAATTTTTTAGGGGTTCTTTTCAATTATTCTTCGGGCAATCTGGCTTTCACTTTTCTTATAGCAGCGGGTTCGTCTGTTTCATAGACTCACAAATCAGAAGCTATTTCATTTTAATTTTTACGGTCTTCTTCTTTCCGCTTCCATCTGTTGCCATCGCTGTAATTTTTACCGTTTTTCCTTTGGCTGATTTCTTCGTTGTTACAATTCCCTTAGCATTTACCGTGGCATATTTGGTATTGCCTGATGTCCAGAGAAGTTTTTTATTTGCTTTCTTTGTGGCAGTTACTTTGGCTTTTAGTTTTAGTTTCTTGCCTGCTTTTACTGGCTTACTTCCTGTTATCTTAATTTTCTTTACAATGCCTTTCATAGATGTAATCTTCCATGAAGCATATTTTTTACTGCCATCTGTTGCTGTTGCCGTAATCGTTACTTTCTTACCGCCAGTTTTCTTTTTCAGTGTAACAACTCCACCTTGCGTTACGGTTGCAACCTTTGTATTGCTGGACTTCCAGAGTAGCTTTTTATTCGAAGCAGTCTTTGGTAAAACAGCCGCTTTTAAAGTAAGCTTTTTGCCTGCGGCAATCTGTTTGGAGAGACCGGAAAGACGGATTGAGGTTACCTTTACTTTCTTTGACGGTTTTTTACCAGTATCCGGTTTTGGTGTATTTGGCTTCGCATTTTCTACCGTAATTGGCATAACAACTTTTCGTCCGATTCCAACTTCTTCATAAAGAATTTCCAGTTGCTTTTTGCCTGTTTTAGACATATCGATATTTTTCACATTTGTTGTATAACCTGTTACTTTTGCCTTGCTTCCATCAGTGTATACTGCGGTCACTTCCAAATCATCCAGATTTAGCTTCTCGCCTTTAGTATAAGTAACCTTTGTCTTTGTTGCGATGAGATAATCCAATGTTTTTAATTCTTCTGTTCCTACATAAACAAATGCTGTATTATCGGACTTTATGCTTTCTTCTGCATCTCCGCTAACTTCCATGTAAACCGTATCACTTCCGAGTTTTTTCAATTCTTCTTTTGTAAATGTTTTTTCTACCGTATCATAGGATTCTACATTTCCAAGATTTATTGTTTTTAATACTTTACCAGAAGCATCCCCAGCTTTTAAAGTAAGTGCTGCTGTCGTATCAAAGGCACTGTTATTATCTACTATTGCTGTAATATTATCTTCTTCTTGTTCAACAGAAAGCGCAAGTTCACTTCCGGCCGACTGAATATTTTTTGTAGAATCTGCTGTTGTATTTTTATCAGAGATTGCTTCTACTTTTAATATTTCTTTTGCTACCGCATCTCCTGGTACAGTGAGATCTACTGTAACGTCTTGTGTCTCTCCTGATGTTATTCCAGCTTCCAAGTCTGCCTGTCCAATGACGTTGCCATTATAGACAATCTGAACCTTTCCCTCACCACAGTTTGTTAATCCATTATTTTTCACTGGTATGGTGATAGAAGTATCCTCGTCCGGCATCAATTTCTCCTGCGTGTAATCAATATCCCCGATGACAAGTTTGCTTTGTGGCACTACAGAAGTGATACATAAATCCGTATTTTCTGTTACAGTATTCTCTGTAATATCTACATCGGTTCTTGTAAATAAATATTCATACGCCGTCCCATTCCAGATACCACTCGGCACTGCTGCATAACCTTCTAAATCTGTTAAAGTAACTGGTTCGTAAACTTCTCCATCTCGTATTACGTAGGCATACAGGTTTCTTCCTGTTTCTTCTGCATTTTCTTTCTCCGATGAACAGATGAGAAGCTGGCTATCCCCACCATCTACTACCGTATAGTCTGCTGAAATAACCGCATCGTCTTCTATATAGCTTTCTACCGCTCCATCTATAGCATCAATATAGTTTAAGGAACTGCCTTCCGCATCCTGTGCATACCATAAAAGAACGGAACTTCCATCTATTTTTGCAAAAGAAGGAGAAACATTCTGTCCATTTGCCGCAATGGTTGTTCGTCCTTTTGCATTAACCGCCGTCAGTTGTACCTGCGGATTTTCCTCGGTACCAGAATTCAATGTATAAGCTGTCACTACATCATTATCCAAATTGCCAATAGCAACAGACTGTACCGGCTTATTCTCTTCCGATAACTTCTTTGTTGTAAATGCATTTCCATTTAAAGATGCAAGGTAAACTGTATTTGTTCCGGTTCCCTTTAAAATATCATTCGCACTATTGCTGTTCCATGCAATATATGGCACATGATTTTTTACTGTAATAGACGGATGCAAATCCGCAATGGCATTATCCGTAATAGCCGGATACTTTGTCACTGTTCCTGTATTTCCATTTAATGCGATTTTTGCTGCCTGAACTTCGGTCTCGGCTGCAAGCTTTGTCATAAAATCTTCAGCTTCCGCTTCTTCTGGTGTAAAAATCCGCTTTGCATTAATCCATGTAACGTATATATTCTCTCCATCTACTGCTGCTACTGCATCAAAATCTGCCGTTCCATCATCATCAATCAGCTTAGGTATACTCCACCCACGTTCATTATAAATAGAATATACCACTGCTGTATGATTCCCTGTTGTTCTGTCGCCCATGTCCGTTGTAAAAATAAGGAGTTTCTTTCCACTTGCCGTCTGCAAAAGCTGCGGCTTTGCACTGGCATACACATCAGACAGCAATGTTGTCACTCTTCCAGATATATTTTTTGCAGAAGCAGCATGCTTTATCGAACGTGGCTTCGCTGTTTGTTCTGTAATAGCAGAACCATTCCACGAAGAAGAATCTACTCTTTGTATTTCATAGTCTTTTGCCTCCGGTTCTAACTTCGGCAATACTCTGGCATACATTCTGGCTTTTGACTTCTTCTTTGAAGAATAATAATCCCATGAACCATTTAGAATCTCCTTTTCATAAGAAAGGCATAACGCCTTTGCACTGACTCCCATCGCCCCCTCTAAAGAGGCAGTCAAGTCACTGCTTTTTCCGTCAGATTCTACTGTAACAAGGTTCTTTGCTTCTCCATAAACAGAAATATCTGCAATATAAGAAACACCGATACCTCCGGTAAGACGAACTCCCGGTATTGTCATCTTTACCTTTCCTTTGGTATATACTGTACTTTTATTAAAATCAAGCCCTACTGAAAAGTCAGCATTTACACCAGCTTCCCCTTTGACTTTTATGACAACAGGAACTACAACAACTAGCATCTGCCATTCTTTTTTTGCAGAACCTTTAATTTCAATAAAAAGCTTTCCACCAGTCGTTGTTACCCCTCCTGATGACGTAATCGTTCCTTCCGCATACCCATAAGCACTCAGATTCGCACTTTTTTCCATTGCCATACTTGCTACCCCAAATTTCGAAGCAAGCAGAGAGTGAATCCCCTTTTGATACGATCTCTTTTGGGTATTGACAAATTGTTTAAAATCTGTCCAGCCTTTCTGCTCTATCATTTTATCAAGATCACTGACACCAATTCCAATCCGCCACTGATTACCTTCTCTCCAGAAACTTGCCGGAAAGTTTCCGTAATCAAAGCTGACATCTCCGCCACCTATAATTGGAATATTGTCCGGAACCGTAAAATCGACTCCACCCTGCACCTTTATTTCTTTATCACTCTCTTCCGTCTTATCTCCCGTAACAGTTGTTCCCGGTTTATCGGGCTGGGTAGGCTGGTTTGGGGTATCTGGTCTGTTCGGTTCACCTGGATTTACTGGATTATCTGTTCCGCTCTCCCCAGATTTCATCGCATCGGAGCATACCGTTCCGGCGTAGGAATAAAGATTAGAGGATGAGAGATTCAAATGCAAAGCGGGACGCACCCCGCCAATCCTATCGGAGACATAACTACCAAAGATACCTACCCCGCCATCAAAGTCCACCGCGGCCGCATAACTACCATTACCCGGCGAACGGAGCCACCACCAGATATTTCTATTGTACTTTGTATACTCTGCATCCGTATCATAATATCTCCATGTACCCATCGCATACGCATAGGTACTGCACCGGCTTCTTCTCGCCTCATCATCTGTATTATAGTCTTTTACAAATCCGTAACCTGCTGCCGTATCTGTGTTATAGACTTCTGATTCGGAGAGGAGGAAGACTTTATCCGAGGTATTATTTCCACCGGCTGTTCCGTAATTAATATTATTGTTATTTACAACATTTGTTGTCTTAATAGCATTCATTTGCGTGGACGTAAAGGCAGAATTAATAAAGTTCTTTTTACTGTAATCTGTCTTTGGCTGATTCACAGATGCCCCGTAACCATTCAGCCAGCTTCGTATACTACTTGTTTCCCATGTTACCTCTACATCATTTGTATTATATTTCTGGTCATCTAGTGCAACATCTGCAAGGAGAAACGCATCATTTCCATCCCTGTTTAAAACACGCCATTTGATTAGCTCATACTTAAAATAATGATAGGTTTTATAGTTATCATTCCAATCATAGTGTTCCTCATCCTCACTGATAGCATATGTCGCATCTTCCCCCTTTAATCTGCGATACTTCGTTCTTCCAATCATAATATCATTATTTTCATCCCAGCCTGTCGCATTTTTCAATGTATTATAAATACTGCCATCTTTGGATGTTATCTCACTCTGCGGATAGCTTCCAAAGTACACACAGTCCCAGGTAACTTTCTGTCCGGCATCCAGGGAAGAATCCTTTACGATTCTTGGGTTGCTTATATTCTCTGCCGCATTTACCTTTGGCAGTGTTATCGGAATATCCGCAAGGCTGACTCCCTGTGGACAGAATCCTGCCAGCATTGCGACAGATAAGATGAATGCTGTTACGCGGGATAGATTGATGTGTTTCCGTTGTTTTTTCATAGATTTTCCTCTCTTTCTCCCTGAGCGTATTTGAAAAATGCTTTCTGGAAGATTCCGTTACAATTTGTAGAAGATTTTGCCTAAATGGGGGCGGCGTAACAGACTACGTCAACCGAATGAAGGCAAATTCAAGAATGCAAATTGGGGTGTACAAATTGCAGGGATGATTTTTCAAACATGCTCTAAAATATAGATTTTACTATTTTAAAAATAGCGTATCATTTTCTTCACCAAAATTCAATAGGATGTGTCTAAGTGGTTGATTTTATGACACTTTTGGTAGAGGAATTCTAATTTGCCGCAGGCAAGGGAGACGCCTCCGAAGAGAAGCTATCCTCTATATTTGTGACTTTAGTCGCGGCGGTTTGAATGTTCGTCTAAATGCTCGCATCCAAACCTTGCTCCGAGGCCACAAATATAGAGGATAGCTTCTCTTCGGGGGCTAACTTTGGCTACTGGAGTATATCCAGAATTCATATCGAAGAAATTTGATGAATTCTCCAGAAGATTATCGTTTTTCAACAAATCAAATTTAAAATCTGATGCTACAGTTCTACAAATTCGTTAAGTATATTTAAAAAAGGATATTATCAGAAATTTCATTAGGCTTCTATATTTAAATATGGCGCAAAGAACATTAATAAATATTAACAGTAAAATCAGACTTCATAGAACATCTTTACAGAAAAAGATATATTTGTAGATAATAATAGAAAAAATAAAAACTCTAATTTTGCTCCTATAGCCAAAGAACAGCACCCAAAGAGAACAGATATCCTATATTTGGGCGCGTCTACCTTGTCTGCGGCAATTCAGAATCTTACTTCAAATATTCATTGACTTTTCTGTCAAATTATGTATATAATAGTCGTATAGTAACCATTGATATATCATAACGGAGGTAGCGTAAATGACGGATTCCACAATCTTACAGCCAGAAGGCTTAGAACAACGCTACGAAAGATATAAAGAAAAGATAAAACACTTTACGATAATGAATGACATCTTTATGCGAAATGTTTTAAAGGAAATCTCATGTACGGAATATATTCTTCAGGTTATCATGAATAGAACAGGTCTAAAAGTAATCGACCAGACTTTACAGAAAGATTATAAAAATCTCCAGGGACGTTCCGCCATTTTAGACTGCGTGGCAAAGGATGCAGAAAACAATCACTTTAATGTGGAGATTCAAGGTGAGAATGATGGTGCTTCTCCAAAAAGAGCCAGATACCACTGCGGTCTACTGGATATGAACCTACTGAATCCAGGCGATTTTTTTGACAATCTCCCAGAAACTTATGTCATTTTCATCACTAAAAATGATGTCCTTGGATATAATCTGCCAATCAACCACATAAGAAGACGAAGCAACGAAACCGGAGAAATATTTGAAGATGGTCAACATATTTTATATGTAAACTCGAAAAAACAGGATGATACCGAATTAGGCCGCTTAATGCATGACTTACATTGCAAAGAAGCGGATGAAATGTATAGTAATATTCTTGCAACCAGAGTACATCAATTAAAAGAAACTGAGGAAGGAGTGAATCAAATGTGTCAGGAATTAGAAGAGATTTATAATGAAGGCGTTGAAAGGGGCGAACAATCTGGATTTCTTCGAGGGGAGCAGTCTGGAGAATTGAAAAAAGCAAGAGAAACTACTCTTGCCCTTCTCGAAATGGGAATGTCTGTGAAACAGATTGCAAAAGCAGTAAACCTCTCGGTAGAGACTATTCAGAATTGGATATCAGAAGCATAATTTTAATTAGCGAAGATAAACAGACCAACAAAGAATATATGGCTGTCAGAGAAACCTATATCTCAAGGATACTTTCCGCGCTTAGCGATGGTGTAGCGAAAGTTGATGAAAAGATTAAGGAAGTCATAAGTATCTGGATATGCATAGATGCCAGAAAAAATGAAGATTCCATTATAGAATACCAACTTAGACCGGAAGTAAAATTTGGTGAAAATATTCACCCCGAAGAGATAAATCTGTTAAAAGGGATTCTCATAAAGATACGAGGTGGGAAAAACATGACACAGTCTAAAAATAAATTAATCGAAATGTTGGAATATGTAATTGCAGACCATTCAGCAGAAGAAAAAAGAATTATTTAAAAAATGAATGCGGTGTAGAGATGACCAAAGAATTAGAAAGGAAGATGGAGGCGATGGGAGAAAGTATAGGTCGCGTAATATTACAGGGAATGCTAGAAGATGCCTGGGATAAGGGAGTAGAACAAGAACGCAGAAATACGGAAAAGGAACGAGAACACGCAATTGTTGCATTCATTTCTTTTGGAATACCAAAAGAAAAAATATTAGAAAAAGGATATACTGAAGAAGAATATACGAAAGTGAAGAAAAAGTTGCTTTCTTAATATTTATGTTGAGATTTTCTACAGGCAAGTTGGCAAAACTGACACTACTAGAGCAAACTTCAAAATTTATAATGCTAAAGATAAATATCTCATCAGTGCCAATTTCTCATTCAATAAGTATGCTTATGCGTCGGCACAATCTGGCATAAAATTTTGAAAGCAGAATATACTTGAAATATCTGATTCGGTATGATATATTGAAATCAGAAAAGAATATGCTGTACAGTATGTACACAAACACAAATCCCCTCAGTACCGCGAATACTGAGGGGATTTTTTTGTGGGGTTTGGTTACCGCATGATTTTACTTCTTCTTCCGGCCAAACCACTTGCGAAGTATAGTCATGATTAGTTCAACAATGATGCCAGATGCTACACCTGCCAATACCGACAGAAGAAAAGAATATGCTGACAATATGTACACCCCCTTTCTGTTGCCAGAATGAGGCGGCAACGAGGGGATTATATCATATTTTTCCAGAAAAATCCATGTAAATCTTTAATATTTCATGTAAATTCAATAGAAGAAATAACTGCATCTAATGATGATTTTTACGGAGTTTGGATTACTTTTATTTACTATTGCCAAATATCTGTAAATATTATATAATTTTACTTCAACAACCTAAAACAGCCCCGAAAGAGAGAAGAGGCCCTATATCTGTGGCCTTAGAACGAGGATTGAATGCGAGCCATTACGCGAGCATTCAACCCACAGTAATAGAGTCGCAGATATAGGACCTCTTCTCTCTTTCGGTACGTCTGTTTTGTTTCATAAATCAGATAATTATCCCCTCGCAATGATCCACCTCATGCTGTATAATCTGCGCTACCCAGCCTTTATACTTCTGATGCTGTTTTTTAAAATGAATATCTTCATACTCTACTTCTATCTCCTGATAGCGAGTCGTTTTTCTAACTCCTTTTAAAGATAAACAGCCCTCTTCTGCCTCATATGGTTCTTTTTTACTTACAATCACCGGATTTAACATTGCAATATTCGCAAATCCCATATTCACCGCAATAATTCTTTTATTTACTCCAATCATATTTGCTGCCATCCCAACACAGCCAGTTTCATTTGCTTTTAACGTATCAAGTAAATCCTGCACCACTGGCATATCGTCTTTTGTTGCAGGGACTGCTTTCTTTTTAAGAAACAAAACATCTTTCATAATTGCTCGAACCATAATCTAACCTCCATATTGAATTCTGTTTTTACTTCTACAGCCAAAGACAGCTCGCAAAGAGAGAAGCCAACCTATATCTGTGGCCTTAAAGCGAGGATTGGATGTGAGCCGTTAGCGAACATTCAACCCGCAGTGATAGAGTCACAGATATAGGTTGGCTTCTCTCTTTGTGAGCGTCTACTTTGCCTGCGGCAAACCAGAACTTATAACTGTTCTTTCGCGATTTCCACAGCTTTTTCTAATGCAGCTTTGATTCCTGCTGGATTCTTTCCACCAGCCTGAGCCATATTTGGACGTCCACCGCCGCCGCCACCTACTAAGGCTGCTGCTTCTTTGATAATCTTTCCTGCATGTGCGCCTGCTTTTACAGCATCGTCTGTTGCAGTTACGATTAAGTTAACCTTTCCTCCCATATCGGAAGCAAGGATAACAACACCGCTGCCAATCTTGCCTTTGAGGTCATCTCCTAAGGTACGGAGTGCGTTCATGTCAACGTCTTTTACGGATACTGGAAGTACTTTGTAATCGCCTGCTTCTACTACCTGATCCATTACGTCAGCAACTTCGCTCTTGGCAATCTGGTCTTTTAATTTCTCATTTTCTGCAGAAAGTGCTTTGATTTCGTCAAGCATGGACTGAATCTTTTCTGCTAACTTATGAGGCTCTGCCTTTGCTGCTTTTGCTGCTTCGTGAAGAGTTTTTTCCTCATCGAGATAATATTTCATTACTCCGTCACCAGTTAATGCTTCGATACGTCTTATGCCCGCTGCAACACCAGTTTCAGAAATAATCTTAAATGCTTTGATTACTCCTGTATGTGGTACATGTGTACCTGCACAGAATTCTTTGGAGAAATCTCCCATAGTAACAACTCGTACTTTGTCACCATATTTTTCTCCGAATAATGCCATCGCACCAGTATTCTTTGCTTCGTCAACACTCATGATTTCTGTGCTTACAGTGAGGTCTTCGGCGATTTTTTCATTTACCATTTTTTCAACTTCTGCAAGTTCTTCTGCAGTTAATGCCTGGAAGTGAGAGAAGTCGAAACGAAGTCTGTCTTTATCTACGTAAGAACCGGACTGTTCTACATGATTTCCAAGAACGGTACGTAAGGATTTCTGAAGAAGATGGGTTGCACTGTGCCCTTTAGCTGTATCTGCTCTCTGTACTTTATTTACAGATAATGTTACCGTATCACCAACTTTGAACATTCCCTTTGTTACATGTCCGATATGGCCAATCTTTCCACCGAGCATTTTTACAACATCTTCTACAATGAATTCGCCGTCTTTGCATGTGATGACACCGCTGTCAGCGTGCTGTCCACCACCTGTCGCATAAAATGGTGTCTCGTCTACAAAGATTGTTCCAGCCTGTCCATCAGTTAAAGCTTCTGTAAGCTCTGTGTCTGTTGTCATAACTGTAATCTTAGAATCACATTCCTGTGTCTCATATCCAACGAAAGTACTTGTTACAGATGGGTCGATAGACTCATAAACTGTAACGTCAGCACCCATGTAGTTTGTTGTCTTTCTTGCACTTCTTGCCTTTTCTTTCTGCTCATTCATGCAAGTCTGGAATGCTTCTTCATTTACAGTGTATCCTTTTTCTTCAAGGATTTCTTTTGTAAGGTCTAATGGGAATCCATAAGTATCGTAAAGTTTGAAAGCGTCCTGTCCATCTAACTCTTTTACACCTTTTTCCTTCATGGATTCTTCTAAATCAGCAAGGATTGCAAGACCCTGATCGATTGTCTTATTAAACTTGCCTTCTTCCTGAATGATAACATTGTAAATGAAATCTTTCTTTTCTTCTAATTCTGGATAACCATCTTTAGAACCTTCGATAACTGTCTTGCTAAGCTCTGCTAAGAACTTACCTTCGATTCCGAGTAAACGTCCGTGACGGGCTGCTCTTCTGATAATACGGCGAAGAACGTATCCACGGCCTTCATTACTTGGCATGATACCATCGGAAATCATAAATGTAGCGGAACGGATATGGTCTGTGATCAGACGGATAGAAATATCATCCTGCTCATTTTCTTTGTAAGTTTTCTTTGCTACTTCACAGATTTTATCACGAAGGGAACGGATAGTATCTACATCAAAAATAGAACCTACATCCTGAACGATAACAGCAAGACGCTCTAATCCCATACCTGTATCAATATTTTTCTGTTTTAATGTTGTATAGTTATTATGTCCGTCATTCTCAAACTGAGTAAATACGTTGTTCCATACTTCCATATAACGGTCGCAGTCACAACCTACTGTACAGCCTGGTTTACCACAGCCGTATTTTTCTCCACGGTCATAATAAATCTCGGAACAAGGACCGCAAGGACCAGCACCGTGTTCCCAGAAGTTATCTTCTTTACCAAACTTGAAAATGCGTTCTGGAGCGATTCCAATCTCATCTCTCCAAATGGCAAATGCCTCGTCATCTTCTAAGTATACAGATGGATATAATCTGTCTGCATCAAGTCCTACAACTTCTGTAAGGAATTCCCATGACCATGCGATTGCTTCATGTTTAAAGTAATCTCCAAAAGAGAAGTTACCAAGCATTTCAAAGAATGTACCGTGACGATCTGTCTTACCTACGTTTTCGATATCACCTGTACGAATACATTTCTGGCAGGTTGTTACTCTTTTTCTTGGTGGAATCTCCTGACCTGTAAAATAAGGTTTCAGTGGTGCCATACCTGCGTTGATCAGTAATAAACTGTTGTCGTTATGTGGAACCAGTGAGAAACTCTTCATTGCAAGATGTCCCTTGCTCTCAAAAAACTCCAGATACATTTTTCGAAGTTCATTTACTCCATACTTTTTCAAAATTCTGTCCTCCTGTAGTATCTCATATATTGCTGCCGGTATACCGACATGAAAGGGTGCTGCCAGAAAACAATTGGTTCTCCGTCAGCACCCCGAAATATATCGCTATATAAATTATTTACCTGATGTATTTCCAGTACCAGCCGTGTTGCTTTCCATGTTCTTCTTCGTTCTTAACTTCTTTCCACAAAAAATGCCTCCGGCCGCG
>ERZ856578.7147-NODE-7147-length-11981-cov-42.191700_pt1 | contig 11981 bp, 10 predicted proteins | sample MGYA00514384_ERZ856578 | MGnify/ENA primary metagenome ERZ856578 (study PRJEB29103, sample SAMN06111958) | human gut metagenome | biome: human gut; feature: ankylosing spondylitis patient; material: healthy_person | host: Homo sapiens | place: China:Hangzhou...
CGCCCGATTTACGGCAGCGAAACGACCTCGGCGCTTTCCAGCCGCGGCGTATATGCGACAGACAGCGCGAACATGGCGTATCCATCCTACGACAACAAGGCGGTTTCGTGGGGCAACACGGCTGCGGAAACGGTGAACGCCTACTTGAACAACGCTCGTTCCTGCGGGCATTTCGTCTGGACGGGCTTTGACTACATCGGCGAACCGACCGAATGGAACAAGTATCCGGCGAAATCAAGCTATTTCGGCATTGTGGACACTTGCGGATTCCCGAAGGACATTTACTATATGTACCAGTCCATGTGGGACAGCCGCCCGATGATTCACATCCTGCCGCACTGGACGCACGAATCCGGCAATATCGACGTATGGCTGTACTCGAACTGTGCGTCCGTCGAGTTATTCTTGAACGGTACATCGCTGGGCAAGAAGGCGCTTTCGCAGCGCGGAACGAAGAATCAGTACGCCTACACGGTGGCATACGCGGCGGGAACGCTGGTCGCGAATGGTTACGACGCTTCCGGCAATTTGATTGCGCAGGACATTCAATACACGGCGGGAACGTCCGCGAAACTGGCGCTTTCCAGCGACAAGACGGCGGTCAATACCGCGTCGGATGATTTGGTTTACATCACCTGCGACGTACTGGACAAGAACGGCACGCTCTGCCCGAATGCTGACAACAGCGTGACCTTTACGGTCATGGGCGGAACGATTATCGGCACGGACAACGGTCACGGCGCGAATGTGGAGAAGCTCTCCGGCAGCACGCATTCTGCGTTCAGCGGCAAGTGCCTATGCGTGGTGAAGCACGACGGCGCATCCGGCGCGATGAAGATTACGGCGACAGCGAACGGCTTGACGGCGGGGACAATCAGCGTGACGAAGGGCGAAACCACCATCGCGGCAACTGCTCCGGCAGCGTCTTTTGTGGACGCGACGAATCCGCCGATGCGCGACGTGAGCGAACCGGCAGAAGCCGCGCCGACGATTTCCGCCATCAGCGCGGACAAAACGACGGCGGCGCTGAACGAGGAAATCACCTTCACCATGACTGTCAAAAACACGACGAGCATCCGCGTGTACATTGACGGCAGCGTGAACCGCTACATCTACGACGTAACGGACGGGACGATGACGTACAAGCTCTCCTTCGCGGACGCGGGCAGCGGAACGCGCACGGTTGCGTTTGAGCCTTGCAGGGGCGACGTGGTGGGCGCGAAAACGGCGGAAACGGTGATTACGCTGGCGGAGGCTGCGCCCTCGCTGCTCTACGAACTCCCATCAGCAATGACGTTCGATGGCGCAACGGATACCATCATCGACACGGGAATCAAAATGTTTGAGGATGTTTCCGCGAAGCCAAAGTACACAATGGTGTTTGAAGCGACAACGGACGCTGATATTGAAAACGTCAGCGTCAAGTACTGCTTGGTACACTGCATGAATGAAACGTCGCCATATCCGGGGTTTGCGGTGCTGATTGGACGAAGCGACAATGCGCCCAAGCTGCGGCTTGCTATGTTTGGCAATGATACCTCCATCGTCTGGAAGCCCAACGGAAAGCGAATGCGGATTGCTGTGCGCATTGACGGCTCGACCTACGCATACGCGCCGAAGGATGGCGACACGTCCATGACGGACATCAGCGTCAGCGGCGCATACTGCAACGTGGCGAAAAATCTGCTGATTGGCGGCGTTCAGGACGCGAGCGGAAATCACGGGCGCTTCTGGAAGGGTACAATGCACAATTTCCGCTTGTATCGCGGATTATGGACGAAGGCGCAGTGCCAAGGCTGGCTGGACGGAACATACGGCGAAGTCGCGGCGACGAACATCACGCTATCGAGTACAAGCCTTACGATGACCACGGAAGAATCCGCGCAGTTGACGGCGACCATCACGCCAAGCGGCGCAACGCAGAAGGTAACGTGGAGCGTATCGCCATCCGGCATTGTCAGCGTTTCTGACACGGGCAAGGTGACAGCATCGGCGGCTGGCAATGCAACCATCACGGCGACGGTCGGCAGCGTCAGCTCGACGTGCGCGGTGGTGGTTACAAAAGCCGTGCCGACTGTTTTGTATGAGCTGCCACAGGAAACGGTTTTCACGGCAGGAACGAACAGCATCATCGACACTGGTTTGAAGCTCTTTGAGAACATCAGCACGAAGCCGAAGTACACGTTCCTGTTCGACGTGACAGGCGGGCAAAACATGACGACGAATGACAGCACGGGCGAAACGTGCGTTCTGGCGCACTGTATGGAGGAATCGAAGCCATGGCCCGGTTTTGTGCTGCACGTCTCAGGCGGATACTATGTAATGCAGGCGAACATGTACGGCTCAAAACTGGAAATGACAGCCAACATGAAGGGGAAGAAACTGCGTTGTGCGCTGGTGGTGGACGGTGCGAACTGGTACTACTATTCCAGCGCGGGCAGTGCGACATCTGCTGCCATCAGCAATTACACCACGGCGGTTGCAAAGTCGCTGCTGATTGGCGGCTACCAGAAGTCGGACGGCACGCACGGAAGATTTTTTGACGGAACGCTGCACAGCTTCAAGGTGCTGCGGGGCGCGTACACGATGGCGGAATGTCAGGCGTGGGTGGAACAGACGGAGGCGTGAGTGCATGAACAACAAAGCATCAACGATCATCAGCCTTGCCCAGGAGCATCTGGGCGACCCGTATGTCTACGGTGCGTGGGGCAGCCCCTGCACGCCGGAGCTGCGGCGCAAGTATGCGCGGCTCAATCCGTCGCACGCGGGCAACATCACGAAGAGGTGCCAGGCGCTGAATGGCGGCGGAACAAGCTGCGCTGGATGCAAGTGGCAGGGTGCGCTGGCGTATGACTGCCGCGGCTTCACGCACTGGCTGCTGAAGCAGGTCGGCATCGAGATTGCCGGAGGTGGCGCAACGAGCCAGTACAACACCATTTCCAACTGGACAGTGCGCGGAAAAATCGCGGATATGCCGGATGTGGTCTGCTGCCTGTTCCGCCAAAGCGGAAACAAGATGGAACATACCGGGATGCACATCGGCGGCGGACAGGTTATCCATTGCAGTGCTGGTGTGCAGACCGGCAACATCGGGCAGGGCTGGACGCATTACGCCGTGCCGGTCGGTCTGTACTCGGCGGACGAAATACAGAAAGCGGGGCGAATCAAGGTGAGAAAGACACTGCGGAAAGGCGCAAGCGGCGATGAGGTGAGAGAGCTTCAGACGATGCTTGCAGCGTATGGCTACGATGTCGGCGCGGTGGATGGCGTGTTCGGCAGCACGACGGAGGGCGCGGTGCGTGCGTTCCAGACGGCGAAGGGGCTGACGGTAGACGGTATTTGCGGCACAGCAACGTGGGCAGCGCTGGATACGGCACAGAAGCAGCCGGATGGAGATATGCCTACGAAAGAGCCGGATGCGTGGCGGGCGAAGCTGGAAGCGCTGCGGGATAGTCTCAGAAGTGCGCTGGAAGTATTGGAGGAGGTACTGAACAATGCGGTGGGATGATGTGATTAAGTGGATTTCGGCGGCGGTAGGCGCGATTGCGGGCGCGGTTGGCGGCACATGGACAGGCGCGCTGACGTGCCTGCTGGCGCTGAACGTGGTGGATTACGTCAGCGGACTTATCTGCGCGGTGTTGGGACGCAGCACCAAAACGCACGGCGGGCGGCTGTCCAGCACGGCGGGCTTCATCGGACTGGCGCGGAAGATGTTCATCTGGGTGCTGATTTTGGTGGCAACGCTGGTGGACAGGTACGTCATCGGCACGGGCGAAAGCTGCCAGACGGCGGCGGCGCTGTTCTATATCGCGAATGAGGCGCTGTCGATCATCGAGAACTGCGGGCTGATGGGGCTGCCTGTTCCGGCGTTTTTGCGGAAACTGCTGGAAGTGCTGCGGGACAAGTCGGATCAGGGCGCGGACAAGTATCAACGAGAAGAATCTGAATAAATTCAGAGCGTCACACTTCGCACACAGAAGTGTGACGCTTTTTCTTTGAAAGGGTATTGACTTTCTGCATTCCAGTATGTTATTATTGGAATGCAGAAAGTGAGGTGAATCTATTGAGTCCTCGAACAGGACGCCCGATAGAGGAAAACGCAAAGCGTACACAGGTTGTTGTGCGGTTAGACAAGGAAGATGTGCAACGCTTAGACGCGTGTGCAAAGAAGTTAAATCTAACCCGCGCAGAAACAATGCGGAAGGGGCTTCGCACACTCTATGAAGGCATGAAAAAAGAGTAACGTGTTTTGCTTGGCGGCTTCACGTTACCCTTTGCCTACCAAAGGTCACCCTTCGGTAAATCTATTCTACCACAAGGGCGACCTCCTGACAACCCCTAAACAGCCTAAGGAGGAACGCAAAATGTTTGAAAATTGCAAGAGCAACGTAATAGAACATCTGGAGAGCATCGACGCGCAGTTGCTCGCGCTGGATGCAATGCTGGAGCTTGCCGAAATGGGAGCAAACAACCTTGCGAATGGCGACAACTTCGAGCGCGTCCTGAGCTTCATCAGGCATAACCTGACGGAACTGCGCGCTGAATTGGACGAAGCGACAGGCATCGTGCTGAAAGCGCAAACAGTAGCATAACCAAAACAAAAAAGAAGCGGCTGTTCCATCGAGTGGAGCAGTCGCTTTGTGTTGCCCGGAAATTGCGAAACCGGGAACAGCGTTAGTATAGCATAGAATCCTGAATTTTGCAAGTGAAACGCAAGCTGCAATAGCGTGGGGTGCGGGATACACGGTCAAGGAAATTTTTGCGGGACGCAGGTGAAGATAAAAAATGCGAACATCTTCTGCTGTTGGGGGTATCCCCCCTATGGTGGAAATTTCGACATGGGGGTTTTCACACCGGCGGGGGCTCGTCGTAGACACCGCGTGGCAAAATTACAGGGAGGGGGTCATGCTGAAGCGTAACACAATGTAACACAAGCATAAAAATAAGTGTAACAAGAAAATACTCTTCTATGTCATGGAATTGCAGGTGCGTTTCTCTTGTGACACCTGTAACACGTTTTTCAAGGGGATTGCAAAACTACACGAACACGCGCTGTCCCCAATGGGGACAAAATGTACCCAAGAAAGAGGGCTCAGTACAGAAAAAAGGTTCGTAGCATGTGGATATGGTCAATATCTTGTGGATAAAAAGAAAAAAACCATCTACATTTTGCAATGCAGATGGTAAAAAGTGTCGAAGTGGCGGGATTCGAACCCGCGGCCTTTTGGTCCCGAACCAAACGCGCTACCAAACTGCGCTACACCTCGAAAAGCGAGCCAACAGAGGGACTCGAACCCTCGACCTGCGGTTTACGAAACCGCTGCTCTACCGACTGAGCCATGTTGGCACGGCTGAAACGATTCAGCTTTATTAGTATACCAAATGACAGGCAGTTTGTCAAGAGGGTTTCGGAAAAAATTCTGATGGATTTAGCGATTTTGCAGGGAATCTGCAGCTTGCAGGCAGAAAAAACGTTTTTTCACGGAATCTTTGGGGAAGAGCAGCTTGGAGGCGCGTCTGCGGACGAGGAACAGTTGGGGCGGTGCCCTAAACCCCACAAGGGGCAGATGAAAAGGGACGAAGTCCCCCCTTGACCCCTCCGCGCGATTGAGTTGGTCGCGCTTTCACGCGCCTTCCGCGTGCAGCTTTTTGGTGCTTCGCTGAAGCCTTTGTTTGCTCCCCCAAACTTTCCGTGAAGAACCAAAAATCCCCCGAATCGTGCGTGATTCGGGGGGGACAATGCTTACCGCTCGCCGTTGCGGCCGCGGCTGCGGTTGACGCGGCGGACGGGCTGTCCGGCATTTTTCTTCGCGCCGGATGCGTTCGTGCGGGCGACAGGCTTGCTCGCTGGAGCGCTCTCGACGCGGACGGGCGTGCCGCCAAGGCGCATCTTGCCGTCTCTTCCGATGACGACGGGCTGACCGCTGCGTGCTGCGCGCTGACCACTGGCAGGGCCAAAGCGCGGCACGGGATTTTGCTGATGCTCGCGGCGGATGACCTGCATCTCGCGCGGGGCAGATTTCGCGGCGCGCTTCTCCACGGACACCTCGCGAATCGGGGCGGATGCGGCGAGTTTGGCGGGCTTGACGCTCATCGGGCGATTCGCCTTGCGCTCCGGCGCGGCGTTGCCCTGCATCGTCAATTTTGCCGGGCGGGGCTGGCGCGGCTTCGGCTCGCTGGGGGTGGTGATTTCCATCGGCCACTCGCTTTCCTTCAGCGGCAGACGCTTGCCAATGAGCTTCTCCACCTGCCCTAACTGCTTCACCTCGTCGATGCAGCAGAAGGAAATCGCGGTGCCGTCGCGGCCGGCGCGGCCCGTGCGCCCAATGCGGTGGACGTACGCTTCCGGCTCCATCGGCATATCGTAGTTGATGACGTGGCTCAGACCCGCGATGTCGATGCCGCGGGCGGCAATATCCGTCGCGACGAGGACTTTGCACTCGCCGGTCTTGAATGCGGTCAGCGCGGCCTGACGGGCGTTTTGGCTCTTATCGCCGTGGATGGCGACCGCGTCGATGCCCTCGCGCTTGAGGTCGCGGACGATGCGGTCTGCGCCGTGCTTCGTGCGGCTGAACACGAGCGCGTTTTCCACGTCCGGGTCGCGCAGGATTTTCGCCAGCAGATGCTTCTTATTCGCCTTATCGACATAATACAGGCACTGGTCAATCTTCTTGACCGTGGAGGACACGGGGTCAACCTTGACGGATTCCGGCTCGTGGAGCAGATCCATCGCCAGCTTTTCGACCTCCGGCGGCATCGTCGCGGAGAACATCAGCGTCTGGCGCTTTTCCGGCAGCTTTTCCGCAATGCGGCGCACGTCGTGGATGAAGCCCATGTCAAGCATTCGGTCTGCCTCGTCCAGCACGAACGTCTCCACCTTGTCCAGATGCACAAAGCCCTGATTCATCAAGTCCCACAGGCGACCGGGGCAGGCAATCACCACATCCGCGCCGCGGTGGAGGGCATTCACCTGCCCCTGCTGATTTACGCCGCCGAAGATGACGGTCGGGTAGACGGGCAGCTTTTTGCCATAAAGCACGAAATTATCATAAATCTGCTGGGCGAGTTCGCGGGTCGGGGTGAGGATGAGGGCGCGGATGGCGCGGTTCTGCCCGAAGCGGGTGGGCTTTTTGGCCAGCTGCTGGATAATCGGCAGGGCGAACGCGGCAGTTTTGCCCGTGCCGGTCTGCGCGCAGCCCAGCACATCCTTTCCAGCGAGGACGAGCGGGATGGTCGCCTGCTGAATCGGGGTCGGGGTTTCATAACCTGCCGCCTGCACATTCTGCAGGAGCAGGGGCATCAGTTTCAAGTCATCAAAACGCATTCCGATAGTTCCAATCTTTTCAATCTATGGCGCAAACAGAACGCGCCAAATGCTATTATATCACAATTCCGGGGATGATACAAGGAAAAATTTCAGCCGAGCGCGGGAAAATAGCGCAAAATCAGCCGATTCGCGGGATGATTTCGGCGGATTTTCGGCTGACGGCGGGGCGGCAGTCGGTTTTCGCGAAATTTCGCTTCCTTTATTATATAGGATTAGACGGGATGCGCGCGGGCCGAATTGCCACGTCCAGCCACCAGCAGCGCAAAATCACCACAGTACTCCCCTTCCGTCCACCATCAGGGCAAATGCTCCACGGCGCGCCCCATTTTGTCCTTTCGGTGTTTTTGCCTTGCGAAGCGCCGCGCAATCTGGTATGATGAAATCAGCAGAAATCACGTTTTAACCCCTTGACAAATCTGCTATTTCTGGTATAATTCATTGCATTAGCGCTTTATCGCGCTAAATCACCAAAATCACGACAGGAGGCGGCACAATGGAGCGTCGCAGACTGCAAATTCCCAGCGGTATGCAGGATACCCTCCCCGGCGAATGCGCGGGCAAGCGCCGCTTGGAGGACAAGCTGCGCCGTCTGTTCACCCTCGGCGGCTATCAGGAAATCGAAACACCGATTCTGGAGTATTATGACGCGCTGGATGATCAAACGTTCGGCTATCGCCCGGAGCAGGTGTGGAAGACGTTCGACCCGCAGGCGCGCATTCTCGCCGTCCGCCCGGATTCGACGATTCCGGCGGTTCGGCTGGCGTCGGGGCGGCTGAAAAACGCGCCGCTGCCGCTGCGTTTATGCTATGTGCAGTCCGCGGCGAAGTTCCACTCCGAAACGCTGTCGCTTTTGTGCGAGGACACGCAGGCGGGCGTGGAGCTGATGGGCGAAGGCAGCGCACAGGCGGACGCGGAGGTCATCGCGCTGGCGGTGGAAGCCCTGCGCGCCGCCGGGATTCGCGACTTTCTAATCGAGCTGGGGCAAGTCAAATTCGTCAGCGGTTTCCTGGAAGAAGCCGGGCTGACGGCACAGCAGTGCGCGGCGGTGCGCGACATGATGGCGCACAAAAACGCGCTGGACATGCAGCTCTACCTCGACCGCCTGTCCATTGAAGCGGACGTGTCGCGCCGCCTGATGCGTCTGCCGCAGCTTTTCGGCGACGCGGCGGTGCTCGATGAAGCGGAGCAGCTGACACAATCGCCGAAATGCCTGCGCGCGATTGCGCATCTGCGGCAGGTGCTGTCCATCCTGCAAGACTATGGCTGTGCGGACTGCGTAAGCATCGACCTTGGGCTGACGCAGCAGGCAAATTACTACTCCGGCGTGGTGTTCCACGGCTTGGCGGCGGAGCTTGGGCAGCCGCTTCTCTCCGGCGGGCGCTATGACGGGCTTCCGGCGCAGTTCGGCCGCCCGATGCCCGCGACGGGGTTCGCGCTCTCGCTGAAATTGACGCTGATGGCGCTGGAGCGGCAGGGCGAAACGTTCGCGCCGCCCGTGCCGGACGTCATCCTCTCCTTCGCGCCGGGCGGACTGCGCTCTGCCATCGCCTACGCGCATCAGCTGCGGGACAAGGGCGTTTCAGTCGCCCTGCTGTACGGGCTGACCGCCGAGGAGCTGCACCAGCGCGTCGACAGCGGGGAAGCATCCGCCGCCGTGTACTTGAACGGCAGCGTTTTCGAGCAGTACGGAAAGGCGGTGTTCTGATGGAGCAGCCGGTCATCACCTTCGCGCTGGCAAAGGGGCGGCTTGCGGAGCAGGCGTTCGACCTCTTGGAGCAGCTGGGCATTGACTGCTCTGAACCGCGGAATCCCGGTCGTCAGCTGGTGCTGTGGGACAAGGAGCAAAACGTCCGGTTTATCCTCGTCAAGCCGTCGGACGTGCCGACATATGTGGATCACGGCGTAGCGGATTTAGGCGTCGTCGGCAAAGACACGCTGCTGGAAGCCGGGCGCGAACTGTATGAGGTGCTGGATTTGGGCTTCGGCAAGTGCCGCTTGTGCATCGCGGGCTACCCCGGCGAGCCGGGCGGCAGCGTCAACCGCGCGACCTTCCGCGTCGCCACGAAGTACCCGAATATCGCCCGAAGCTACTACGACAGCAAAGGACAGACGATTGAAATTATTGAACTGCACGGTTCGGTGGAACTTGGCCCCGTCATCGGGCTGAGCGACGTAATCCTCGACATTGTGGAGAGCGGCTCGACCCTGCGCGCCAACGGCTTGACGGTGCTGGAAGACATCTGCGACGTATCGGCGCGCTTAGTCGTCAACCGCGTCGCCATGAAAACCAAGCGGGAGCGCATCCGCCAGATTATCGACGGACTGGGCGCGCTGCTCGCCGTGAAACAGGAGGGACAGGCATGATTCCGATTCTGCGCGCATCCGACGCGGGTGAACTGAAACGCCGCGTTATGAACCGCTCTCAGCTGCAAAACGAAGAGGTTTCGCGCATCGTCAAGGAGATTGTCGCGCGCGTCCGGCAGGAGGGCGACGCCGCCTTGTTCGACTACACGGCGAAATTCGACCATGTGACCATGACCGCCGAAACCGTGCTGGTGACGAAGGACGAAATCGCCCGTGCTTACGCCGCCGCTTCCCCCGAATGGCTCGACGCCATGCGCGAATCCGCCCGCCGCATCACTGCCTTCCACGAAAAGCAGAAGCAGAACACATGGTTAAATTTTGACCCTGCCATTTCGCTGGGGCAGAAGATTACGCCCCTCAAGCGCGTCGGCGTGTACGTTCCCGGCGGCACGGCGGCGTACCCCTCGTCGGTGCTGATGAACGTGCTGCCGGCGAAGGTCGCGGGCGTAAAGGAGATTATCATGGTCACGCCGCCCGGCCGGGACGGCTCGGTCAGCTACCCGCTTGCCCTTGTCGCGGCGGATTTGGCGGGCGTGGACAAAATCTACAAAGTCGGCGGCGCGCAGGCCGTTGCCGCCCTCGCGTTCGGCACAGAGAGCATCCCCCGCGTGGACAAAATCACCGGGCCGGGCAACATTTTTGTCGCCAACGCGAAACGGGAGGTTTTCGGGCATGTCGGCATTGACATGGTCGCCGGGCCGAGCGAAGTGCTGGTGATTGCCGACGACAGCGCGAATCCCCGCTACGTCGCCGCTGATTTGCTCTCACAGGCGGAGCACGATCCCCTCGCCGCCGCGATTCTCGTCACGGACAGCGAAACCCTTGCCGCTGCCGTTCAGGCGGAAATCGCCCATCAAACTGCCCTTCTCCCCCGCCGCGACGTCATCGAGAAGAGCTTGACCGCCTACGGGACGATCGTCGTCGCGCCGACCCTCCCCGACTGCGCGGACATCGCGAACCAGATTGCGCCGGAACACATGGAGCTGTCCGTCGCTGACCCGTATGGGCTGCTGCCGCTGATTGAGAACGCGGGCGCGATTTTTCTGGGGCATTACTCGCCCGAACCGCTGGGGGATTATCTGGCGGGCCCGAATCATGTGCTGCCGACGAGTGGGACGGCACGGTTCTTTTCGCCCTTGTCGGTGGATGATTTCGTGAAGAAGTCGAGCTTGATTGGCTGTTCAAGGGCGGAATTGGAGCGAGTGTCGGAGCAGGTGATGTTGCTGGCACGGCAGGAGGGGCTGGACGCCCACGCGAACGCGGTTGCCATTCGGTTTGGGAAAGAGATAAAAGAGTAAGGCAAAAGCCAACTATGGAAGCGCGCTCAAGCCGGGCTGCCAAAAAAGGGTCAAGGGGCAATGCCCCTTGCAGGGTGCAGGGACAGCGTCCCTGCTGGGGTTTGGGGCAACGCCCCAACCGTTCCGCGGGCGCTCAATTCAAAGGAAGAACTCAACAAAGGTGCAGGCAGCGAAGCGTCCCTGCCCGTAACTTCGCGCGTCCGCAGACGCGCCCCCAACTTGCTCATTCCAACACCTATGCTGTGTCGCGCCAAATGGGCGCGACCGGATAGCTCCGCCTGCACACAGCGCACGCCCAAATCCACCAAGGAGGTATCCTCATGCGCACCGCCGCCATCACCCGCACGACCCGCGAAACGGACATTACCCTCACGCTGACCCTCGACGGCAGCGGCAAAACGTCGCTTTCAACCGGCATTGGCTTCTTTGACCACATGCTGGACGCGCTGTGCCGTTTCGGGCAGCTGGATTTGGCACTCACCTGCCGGGGCGATTTGCACGTTGACGCACACCACACGGTGGAGGACGTCGGGATTTGCCTCGGCCGCGCCATCCGCGACGCACTCGGTGACCGTGCGGGCATCCGCCGCGCCGCGAGTGCCTACATGCCGATGGACGAAGCCCTTGCATTCGCCGCGCTGGACATCAGCGGCCGCCCGTATTTGGTGTTCGACGCGGAATTTGCCGCCCCCATGTGCGGGCAGTTCGATACGCAGCTGGCGGAGGAATTTTTCCGCGCGTTCGCCGTAAATGCGGGCTTAACGCTGCATCTGAAGGTGCTGTACGGTAAAAACGACCACCACAAGCTGGAAGCGCTGTATAAGGCGCTGGGACTGGCGCTGCGAGACGCGGCAAGCATCGACAATCGGATTGAGGGTGTGCTGTCCACAAAGGGCAGTCTGGATTAAGGAGGCGCAAGGGGCGCTGCCCCTTGACCCCGCCAAAGGGTCTTCGACCCTCTGGACTCCCTTTCGCGCGATTGAGTTGGTAAC
>ERZ856578.7150-NODE-7150-length-11980-cov-3.137780_pt1 | contig 11980 bp, 9 predicted proteins | sample MGYA00514384_ERZ856578 | MGnify/ENA primary metagenome ERZ856578 (study PRJEB29103, sample SAMN06111958) | human gut metagenome | biome: human gut; feature: ankylosing spondylitis patient; material: healthy_person | host: Homo sapiens | place: China:Hangzhou...
ACTTTATGAAGATGATCGACCTCTTCAATGAGAAGGGCGTCAGCTTCGTCTCGGTCACCCAGCACTTCAGCACCACCGATCCCACCGGCCGGATGTTTCTCGGCATCCTGATTACCTTCGCCCAGTACGAGCGGGAGGTCATCGCCGAACGTATCCGGGACAAGGTGGCGGCAGCCAAGCGCCGGGGAAAATACTGCGGTGGCGTGCCCATCCTCGGATACGACGTCGACCGGGATAACAAGAAGCTGCTGGTCAACCCGGATGAAGCCAGGACGGTACAGTACATCTTCCGCCGCTTCATCCAGATCGGCTCGGCTAAGAAACTGGGACAGGAATTGAACGAACAGGGATACCGCACCAAGGCCTGGACCACCAAGAAAGGTAAGGTGCGCGAGGGCTCAGAATGGAATACAGGCCACATCTACCGGCTGCTGAACAACCGGATCTATATCGGCGAGATCGCCCACAAGGACCGCAGCTACCCTGGTGAGCACGAAGGGATCATCGACCGGGCGACCTGGGACAAGGTTAAGGCTATTCTGGAGGACAACAAACCGGTCAAGGTTTCCATGGCCAGAACCAAAATGGTCGCCCCGCTGAAAGGCGTCATCCGCTGCGGCCACTGCGGATGCGCGATGGGACCGACCTACGCCCGCAAGAACGGCCGCCACTACACCTATTACATCTGCCAGAAGGACAGCAAGCGGACCGTGAGCCGGTGCCCGCTCAAACGGATTCCCGCCGGGGACATCGAGCAGGCCGTGATTGAGCAGTTGAGCGCGGTGTTTCGCACGCCGACGCTGATGGCCAAAACCTTCTTCGCGGCCCGGGACATAGAGCAGGCGGAGCGGGAGCGGCTGTTCAAGCAGAAAGCCCAACTCGAGATGGAGCTTTCGCAGGCGAGGGAGCAGGCACTCGAACTGATGAAACCCGGCAGCGATCAGCCGGGCAAGGCCGAGATGCTGACGACCGTCAACCGCCAGGCGGTCGAGCTCTCGAAACAACTGACTCACGTGAGCGAGCGATGCAAAGCCTACCAGGGGAACAGCATCACGGAGCTGGATGTCTCGGAGGCCTTCCAGAATGTCGAGGGCTTCTGGGAGGACCTTTTTCCGATAGAGCGGAACCGGCTCATCCGCCTCCTGGTGGATAAGGTCGAGATTCGCGAGACCGGAATCGACATGGAGCTGCGCACCAACGGACTGACGACACTCATCGCCGAGCTTGCTGGCCTGGCATGCGAAGTCACCGAACGGAGGGCAAGCCGATGAAAATGAAGCCGACCATTACCGTGGCTGACAACGGTAACCTGCAGATCCACATCCCGATGCTGATCCGGCGCATGCGCGGCCGCAAGACGGTGATCGCTCCCCAGGCCCTGGATGGAGAGATCCCCGGGGCGCAGGAGCCGGTGCAGTCCGCCATCCTCCAGGCGCTGGCAAGAGCCTTTTCCTGGGCCGACATCCTCGAATCCGGCCAGATCAAGTCCATCAGCGAGCTTGCCCGTACCCTCGACGTTGATGGGTCGTATGTGGCCCGCATCCTCAAGCTGACGACCCTGGCCCCAGACATCGTGGAAGCCCTGATCAACGGCGAGGAACCCAACGGGCTCTCGCTGGCCAAGCTGACCCAGACCTTCCCCGAGGACTGGGCCGAGCAGCGCCGCCAGTTCGGCTTTGTTACCGACTGACGACCGGACCGGAGACCACCCCCAGAGAGCCGACCATCAGCGTCGGCTTTTCTTCTTTGGGGGCAGGAAACCGGAGTTGACCACGCTTCTTTTCACGGCCGAAGCGGGCGATTTCGAAAAAAACGTCCGGTTGCGGCATCGAGCGATGACCTAAGACAACCGCCCAAAACGGCAACCAGCCGCAAACCCATATCAATCAAGGATGTAGCTTTCCGGACGAGCTTCGGACTTGGTCCGGAGAAAACAGAGACTCAGGGGCCAAACAGAGAAAGAAAGGCTGGAGGATGGGGAGAATCGATGGTGCGGAGAGGTGCTTTGGAAAGATGTGAAACGGGCGCAAACCCTTTAGAAACAAAGGGAAAAAGAAAACCCGTCACCCCGGAGAATGACCCCAGAGAGACGGGTTTGTCTTTTCTAAATGGTGGAGGCGGCGGGTTTCGAACCCGCGTCCAGAAGTCCTCTACAGACAGTTCTACATATTTAGCGTTGCCATTTGATTTGATCTGACTGACGCGGACACGCACGCTGCAATCAGACGAGTTACCTATTATTTAACTTCTGGCCAAGTAACCCGACCCGAAGCGATTTCCTGTATATGACCCTACGTGCCTTGCGGCCTGCCCCAGGAAAGAAACAGTGTAGGGATAGCCGGGATTAAGCGGCTAATGCGTAACTATTATCGTTAGCGTTTACTTTTTTTCTGGATGGATTTACGAGGTCACCAGCCCTCGATATGCCCTGTTCTGCTTTGCAACCCCTGTCGAATCCAAGTCGCCCCCATGTCCTGATGAAGAGTATTGGCTTTTCGTTACAGAAAAGTCTGAAGCAATTTATTATTATACATTTTATCGCGCGTTTTAACTGATTGAATTCACTTTCTTTTGAAGAAACGCTAAACTTGTCAAATTTAGCTCACGTAAATCTTTAAGGCACCATGACTGTTCCTTCCGATCCGGAAAATCCGGGAGTTGTCGATGAAGTCGCTTCAACTTCTGAATCCAGAGACAATTTATCCAGGAAAATCGCCCGCGAAGTCGCCCGCCGCCGCACTTTCGGTATTATTTCCCATCCTGACGCAGGAAAGACGACACTGACAGAGAAGCTGGTGCTGTTTTCTGGCGCAATCCAGATGGCGGGTACGGTCAAGGCACGCAAAAGTGCACGGCATGCAACGTCTGACTGGATGGAGATCGAAAAGCAGCGTGGCATTTCGGTCGCCAGTTCGGTGATGCAGTTCGAGTATCGCGACCATATCGTCAATTTGCTGGATACGCCGGGCCATCAGGATTTTTCAGAAGATACCTATCGCGTTCTGACGGCGGTCGATACGGCGCTGATGGTAATCGATGCCGGGCATGGTGTGGAAGCGCAGACGATCAAGTTGCTTGAAGTCTGCCGGATGCGCAATACGCCGATCATCACGTTCATGAACAAACTTGATCGTGAAGCGCGCGACCCGCTTGAATTGCTCGACGAACTGGAAACGGTGCTGAATATCCGTTCGACACCGGTAACCTGGCCAATTGGTATGGGCAAGAATTTCCGGGGTGTCTATCATTTGCTGAACGATGAAATCATGCTGTTTGCGCCGGGCAATGAAAAGGCAGACCAGACTTTCGAGGTTATCAAGGGTATCGACAATCCACGCCTGATGGAAATGTTTCCGATGGAAATGGAACAGTTGCAAATGGAAGTCGAGCTGGTCAAGGGGGCATCCAATCCGTTTGTGCTGGAAGAATTCCTTGCCGGGACACTGACTCCGGTATTCTTCGGCTCGGCCATCAATAATTTCGGTGTCCGTGAAGTATTGAACGCCTTGCTCGACTGGGCGCGCCCACCTCTGGGACGGGAAGCGATCCAGCGAAAAGTCGAACCGACGGAAACGCCTTTTTCCGGTTTCGTTTTCAAGATTCAGGCCAACATGGACCCTGCCCACCGGGATCGTATCGCTTTCATGAGGGTGACTTCAGGCCGTTTCGAGCGCGGAATGCGCCTGAAACATCTGAGATTGAATCGGGATATCAAGGTGTCGAGTGTGGTTACTTTTATGGCATCTTCGCGTGAACAGGTCGAAGAAGCGTATGCAGGCGATATCATCGGTTTGCCCAATCACGGCAATATGCAGATCGGCGACAGCTTTTCGGAAGGCGAAGTCCTGCAATTCACGGGCATTCCTTTCTTCGCCCCTGAAATTTTCCGCAGTGTCCGGATTCGCAACCCACTGAAGGTCAAGCAATTGCACAAGGGCTTGCAGCAGCTGGGTGAAGAAGGTGCCGTTCAGGTTTTCAAACCTGTTATGGGCAGCGACCTGATTCTGGGAGCCGTCGGTGTGCTGCAGTTCGAAGTCGTTGCCAGCCGTTTGATGAATGAATACGGGGTGGATGCGGTTTTCGAAAGCACGAGTACGACGAGTGCCCGCTGGGTTTCCTGCGAAGACAAAAAGATGCTGTCCGATTTTGAACGGTCATTGGCGCACAATGTCGCCTACGATGCTGCAGGCAATATGACTTATCTGGCAACCTCAGGCGTGAATCTCAGGCTGACCGAAGAACGCTGGCCGAAAGTCAGGTTCCATGCCACCCGCGAACATTCGGCTTCGTTGAACGACGCCGGTTAGGATGGTGACCCGCTTCACTTCAGTTGCCGTATGACCCGGCAAGGGTTCCCGGCAGCCAGAACGTTGGGCGGGATATCTTTCGTGACGACGCTGCCGGAACCGATGGTCGTGCCGGGACCGATGGTTACGCCAGCATTGATGACAGTATTGCCGCCTATCCAGACATCGTCGCCTATGGTAATGGGATGTGCCGATTCGATTCCCTGACGGCGACATTCCGGATCGAGAGGGTGGGTTGCCGCGTAAAGCTGGACGTTCGGGCCCAGAAATACATAATTGCCGATCCTGATTTCGGCGCAATCAAGAAACACGCAATTGGTGTTGGCGTAAAAATGATGTCCGAGATGGATGTTGTAGCCGTAGTCGCAATGAAAGGCCGGCACGAGTTCCAGATCGTCAGGACAGCTTCCAAAAAGCGCTTTCAGAATATCCAGTTTTTCCTCTTTTTGCGACACTCCCAGAGAATTGTAGCGTCTGGACTGGGCAAAAGCAGCGTCTCGTTCTCTGACCAGAACGGGATCGTTGGAATAGTAGAGTTCTCCTGCCAGCATTTTGTCTTTTTCACTTTTTACCGACATGATCTTTCCTTTCCGAAGGAATCAGTTTCCGTTGTCCCAGATGGCATTGATGGCTGAAATAGCTGCCATTCCTGCCGTTTCCGTTCGTAGTATTCTGGACCCCATAGACAAGGGAATGACTCCGTTTTGAATGGCAAGTTCCTCTTCTTCGGGAGAGAATCCTCCTTCAGGGCCGATCATGATGGTAATGGCTTGAGGTGCCTGTTTCCTCGCCCAGCCTGAAAGGGTTTCGGTGGCGCGTGGCGTGAACATGACCCTGAGACATCCTCCGGAATTGTCGATAAAAGTATTGAAAGCGACTGGTTCGCTTATTTCCATAAGTGTGTTTCTGCCACACTGCTCTGAAGCGGCCGTAACGATGGTCTGCCATCTGGCCAGTCTTTTTTCAGCGCGATCGGCATTTAAGCGAACGACCGAACGCTGTGCCGCCAACGGCTGGATTCCCGCCGCGCCCAGCTCGACAGCTTTTTCGATGATCCAGTCCATTTTTCCTGCTTCAGGAAGGGCTTGTGCGAGTGTGATGTCATATGGCAATTCCACTTCCCGATCATGGCGGGAAAGGATTTTGACGTTTGTCTTTGTGCGGTCAAGTGAAATAATTCGTGCTGAATATTCGCCCCCTTCTCCATTGAAAAGAACGATTTCGTTTCCTTCAGTCAGGCGCAGAACCTGAATATGTCTGGATGTCTCTTTGGGGAGATCAATATTTGTACCGACAACAAGTGGAAAATCGCAAAAAAGACGGGTCATGTCAAATCAGGGCGGATAGATTGATTTTAATCTGGGGATTAGTCTCTGATAGAATACAGGGAAAAGCCCGGTTGGCATAATGATTCATCCATTATGCCTTTAATCTTTCATTTATTTGGCAGATATGAACACTACATTACCTGTTACCAAAATGGCCAGCGCTATCCGCGCACTGGCGATGGATGCAGTTCAAAAAGCGAATTCAGGACACCCCGGCATGCCGATGGGCATGGCGGATATAGCCGTTGCGTTGTGGTCGGGACACTACCGTCACAATCCGGCCAATCCGAACTGGTTCAACCGTGATCGTTTCATCCTGTCCAATGGCCACGGTTCGATGCTCCAGTACGCTTTGCTGCATCTGACAGGATACGACCTCACGATGGAAGATATCAAAAACTTCCGTCAATTCGGATCAAAAACACCGGGACATCCTGAAGTCCACCTGACCCCGGGTATCGATACCACAACCGGTCCTCTTGGACAGGGTATTTCGAACGGTGTCGGCATGGCACTGGCTGAAAAGCTGCTGGCTGAAGAATTCAACAAGCCCGGTTTCGATATCGTCGATCACTACACCTACGTTTTCCTCGGCGACGGTTGCCTGATGGAAGGCGTTTCCCATGAATCCTGTTCTCTGGCCGGTACGTGGAAGCTGAACAAACTGATTGCCCTTTACGACGACAACAGCATTTCCATCGATGGCGATGTCAAAGGCTGGTTTACCGACAATACGCCGGAACGTTTCGAAGCTTATGGCTGGCACGTTATCCGCGATGTGGACGGTCATGACGTGAATGCCGTTGACGCAGCGATCGTTGCTGCACAGAAATCCGACAAACCGACACTGATTTGCTGCAAGACCGTGATCGGCAAAGGTTCCCCGAACAAGGCCGGACTGAACAAGGCACATGGCTCGCCTCTGGGAGACGAGGAAATCGCGGCTACCCGCAAGGCAATCGGCTGGGATTATCCTCCATTTGACATTCCGGAAGACGTTTATACCGCATGGGATGCCCGCAAGAGTGGAAATGCACTGGAATCCGCATGGAATGATCTGTTTGCCAAATACAGCGAAAAATATCCGAAAGAAGCCAGCGAACTGGTGCGCCGCATTTCCGGCCAGTTGCCAGCCGATTTCGATGAAGTCGTTCGCAATTACATTGCCGATTGCAATGCCAAAAAAGAAACGATTGCCACCCGCAAGGCCAGCCAGAACGCCATCGATGCACTGGCACCGGCATTGCCGGAGTTCCTCGGCGGTTCGGCCGATCTGACCGGTTCGAATCTGACGAACTGGAAAGGATGTGTTCCTGTCCGTGAAGGCAAGGAAGGCAACTACATCAATTATGGTGTCCGTGAATTCGGCATGTCCGCAATCATGAACGGTATCGTTTTGCATGGCGGTTTCATCCCGTTCGGCGGGACGTTCCTGACTTTTTCCGACTATTGCCGTAATGCGATCAGAATGTCGTCCCTGATGCAGATCGGCACGATTTACGTGTTCACACATGATTCCATCGGTGTCGGCGAAGACGGCCCGACCCATCAGCCAATCGAACAGACGGCCAGCCTGCGGCTCATCCCGGGTCTGGAAAACTGGCGTCCATGCGATACCGTTGAAACGGCCGTCGCGTGGGGCAATGCCGTGAAGAAACGGAAAACACCTAGTGTACTGATCCTGTCGCGCCAGAACCTGCCTTATTTTGAAAGAACCGAAGAACAGATCGGCAATATCAGCAAGGGTGGCTATGTATTGAGAGACGCACCGGACGCCAAAGTGATTCTGATCGCGACCGGTTCGGAAGTCGAGCTGGCAATGAAATCGGCCGATGAACTGGCGAAGAAAAACATTCCTGCACGGGTCGTTTCCATGCCGTCTTCCGATATTTTCGACAAGCAGGACGCGCTGTACAGAAACAGCGTTTTGCCGAGAGAATTGCCGAGAGTCGCCATTGAGGCGGCTGCTTCGGATTACTGGCGCAAATATGTCGGATTGGATGGCGACGTTGTCGGCATGACGACATTCGGTGAATCCGCACCGGCAGGAACACTCTTCAAACATTTCGGTTTCACCGTGAAAAACGTCGTTTCCAAAGTCGAATCCGTTTTGAGCAAATAAGCTGAATTTATGGCATGCGAGTGTTACACTCGCATGCGGATTAACAGATTTAACACTATCTCAGGAGCTAATTTATGACTATCCGTGTGGCAATCAATGGTTATGGCCGTATCGGCAGAAACGTTCTTCGCGCTCATTATGAATACGGCAAGCATCACGATATTGAAATTGTTGCCATCAACAATCCAGGCAATATCGATACTATCGCCCTCCTGACCAAATACGATACCGCTCATGGCAAATTTCCGGCTGAAGTGTCTGTTGATGGCGATTATCTGATCGTCAATGGTGACCGCATTCGTGTGACGGGCGACCGTAATCCTGAAAACCTTCCATGGAAAGAACTGAACATTGACATCGTCATGGAATGCACCGGCTTTTTCACCACCAAGGAAGCCGCTTCCGCGCATATCCGTGCAGGTGCCAAAAAAGTCATCATTTCCGCTCCGGGCGGCAAGGATGTCGATGCAACCGTCGTTTTCGGCGTCAACCAGAACGTTCTGAAAGCCAGCGACACGGTCATTTCGAATGCTTCCTGTACGACGAACTGTCTGGCACCGCTTGCTATGGCCTTGAATGATGGCCTTGGCATCGTTGACGGCCTGATGACGACCATCCACTCCTACACCAACGATCAGGTGCTGACCGACGTTTATCACAACGATCCGAGACGTGCCCGTGCCGCCGCCCTGAACATCATCCCGACCAAAACGGGCGCTGCAGCCGCTGTGGGTCTCGTCCTGCCTGAGCTGAATGGCAAACTGGACGGTTTTGCCGTTCGGGTTCCGACCATTAACGTTTCTGTCGTCGATCTGACCTTCAATGCGTCCCGCAATACCAGTGTTGAAGAAGTGAACACGGTCATGAAAGCCGCTTCCGAAGGCAAGTTGAAAGGTATTCTCGAATACAATACTGAACCGCTGGTTTCGACGGACTTCAATCACAATCCGGCTTCCAGCATTTTCGACTCGACCCAGACCCGTGTCATTGGCGGTTCTCTGGTCAAGGTTCTGTCATGGTACGACAATGAATGGGGCTTCTCCTGCCGCATGCTGGACACGGCACAAGCGCTGTGGAATGCCAGATAAGGGGCCGAACAGTTAGATTGGCACTGATAAAAAGCGCATCTTTTCCGGATGCGCTTTTTTGTTTCAGATAAAGGTCACCGAATGACAGGTTTTTAGGCTTTATGGTGACGAATCAATTCAAATAATACGGAGGTGTTATGGTTACCCGTGAAGATATTCTCGATGCATTCAAATTCCGTCATGCGACCAAGAAATTCGATGAGTCGAAAAAAATCAGCGAAGAGGATTTCAATGTCATTCTCGAATCCGGCAGGCTTTCACCGAGTTCTTTCGGTTTTGAACCCTGGCGTTTCGTCGTGATACAGAACAGGGAACTGAGGGAAGAACTGAAGCCGGTAACGTGGGGAGCGCAGGGGCAATTGCCGACAGCCAGCCATTACGTTGCCATTTTATGTCGCAAGGATGGCATGCGTCACGATTCCCCTTTCATCACGCACATGATGAAAGACGTGCAGCATCTTCCTGCCGAAACGGCTGAAATGAAACGGGAACGTTTTCGCCCGTTTCTGGCAGCAAACGGTATCAGTGCGACGTCCAGAGCCCTTTTCGACTGGGCTGTCAAACAGGCTTATATCGCACTGGGCAATATGATGACGACAGCCGCCCTGTTGAAAATCGACTCCTGCGCCATCGAAGGTGGCAATATGGCAGCGATTGAAGAAGTGCTGGATAAAAACGGCCTGACCGATAACGGCCAGTTCGGATTGGGCGTTATGGTGGCGTTCGGTTATCGTTTGAAAGACCCTGCTGAAAAAACACGGCAGGCTCCGGAAGACGTCATTGTCTGGGTAAAATAAAAAAAGGGGGGCTTTCATGCAGGAAGCACCCCCTTTTTATTGGCTGGCCAGACTTAAAGTACGTATCTGGAAAGATCCTCGTCGGTGGACAAGGCTTCCAGCCGTTCATTGACGTAGGCCTTGTCTATCGTAAGGGTTCCATTGTAATCGACGGCTGTGAAGGAAATTTCTTCAAGCAAGCGTTCCATGACCGTATAAAGCCGGCGTGCGCCGATGTTCTCGGTGCGTTCGTTGACGGTATGGGAAATTTCAGCAAGTCGTCTGATGGCTTCGTTGTCGAATTCCAGTTGCATGCCTTCGGTTGCCAGCAATGCCTTGTATTGCGAGATCAGGCTGGCTTCCGTGCTGGTCAATATCTGTTCAAAATCTTCAATCGACAGGGATTCCAGTTCGACACGGATTGGAAGACGCCCCTGCAATTCCGGAATAAGGTCGGACGGTTTTGACAACTGGAATGCTCCTGAAGCGATAAACAGGATATGGTCGGTCTTGATCATGCCATATTTTGTATTGACCGTCGTCCCTTCAATCAGGGGAAGCAGGTCACGCTGAACACCGGCACGCGATACGTCGGCGCCACCGATTTCCGAACGGGACGCGATCTTGTCGATTTCGTCCAGAAAGACAATACCGTTTTGTTCGGCATTCGTGATGGCTTTCTGGCGCAGTTCGTCTTCATTGACCAGTTTGGCCGCTTCTTCTTCGATAAGCAGTTTGATGGCGTCGCGTACTTTGACTTTCCTGCTTTTCTTCCTGCCGCTACCCATACCGGAAAACATGGATTTGATCTGTTCCGTCATCTCTTCCATGCCGGGAGGCGCCATAATTTCCATATGCGGGCCGGATTCATCCACCTCGATTTCGATTTCCTTGTCGTCAAGGCTGCCTTCACGGAGTTTTTTTCGGAAAACCTGCCTTGTGTTTTCACCAGAGGAAGCATTCGATTCGTTCGAGTTGAAGCCGAAGTCACGTGGAGGCGGAATCAGGATATTCAGTACCCTGTCTTCAGCCGCATCGATGGCTTTGGTGCGGACTTTTTTCATTTCCGCTTCACGGGTCTGTTTGATGCTGATATCGACGAGATCACGAATGATGGTATCGACGTCACGTCCGACGTAGCCGACCTCGGTGAATTTGGTTGCCTCGATCTTGATGAACGGGGCTTCAGCCAGACGGGCGAGCCGTCTGGCAATTTCGGTTTTGCCGACGCCGGTAGGTCCGATCATCAGGATGTTTTTGGGTGTGATTTCGTGTCTCAATGGTTCCGCGACCTGTTGACGGCGCCAGCGATTACGCAAGGCGATGGCAACGGCACGTTTTGCTTTTGACTGACCGACGACGTGTTTGTCGAGTTCAGTGACAATCTGATCCGGGGTTAAATTCATGATTTGTTTTCTGCGGAAAAAATAATTTCTGAAAAGCGGGATTAATCCAGTGTTTCAATGATGTGCGCCTGATTGGTATAGATGCACAGGTCGCCTGCGATGCCGAGTGCCTTGCTGATGATTTCAGCCGGAGGCAAATCGGTGTTGCGTACGAGAGCCAGTGCAGCGGATTGGGCATAGGCTCCGCCGGAACCGATGGCTCCGACACCTTCTTCGGGTTCCAGTACATCGCCATTGCCGGTAATGACAAGCGTGGATTCCCTGTCGGCAACCAGCAGCATGGCTTCCAGACGGCGAAGCATGCGATCTGTTCTCCAGTCTTTTGCCAGTTCGACGGACGAACGGAGCAGGTTGCCCTGATGTTTTTCGAGTTTGGCTTCAAAACGTTCGATCAGGGTAAAGGCATCGGCGGTTCCGCCTGCAAAACCGGCGAGAACGCGGCCGTTATACAGTTTGCGGACTTTTCTTGCGGTTCCCTTGATAACGATATTGCCGAGTGTGACCTGACCGTCTCCACCCAGTGCGACGGTACTGCCGCGCCGGACTGATACGATGGTTGTCCCGTGAAATTGTTCCATTTGGATTCCTGTGATGATTAATCGGACAGCTGAATAATTTCCCTAGCGTTCATTCTGCAGAATATGGGGTTTGTTTTCCCATTTGCAAGTGTTATCAAATCGCATAAGTTTACAGTTTAACCCGAACCGGGGGGAGATGGTTCTCTTGTCCGCTGCTATAATGGCACCCCTCTATTGTTTATGAAAACGTTTGGATAAATCAATGAATGCGCCAGCCAGGTTGAATGCCCAGCAGCATGATGCGGTGACTTATATGGATGGCCCATGTCTCGTACTGGCCGGAGCCGGTTCGGGAAAAACACGTGTCATTACCCAGAAAATCGCCCATCTGATCGACAGTGGCGTTTATGAAGCGAAAAATATTGCTGCCCTGAC
>ERZ856578.7155-NODE-7155-length-11977-cov-3.010000_pt1 | contig 11977 bp, 13 predicted proteins | sample MGYA00514384_ERZ856578 | MGnify/ENA primary metagenome ERZ856578 (study PRJEB29103, sample SAMN06111958) | human gut metagenome | biome: human gut; feature: ankylosing spondylitis patient; material: healthy_person | host: Homo sapiens | place: China:Hangzhou...
CGCGTGCTGCGTGAACTGGCCGAACTGGGTCTGCAGGCCGAGTCCTGGGGCGGCGATACCGTGGTGGGTTTTGTGTCCGCCAAAACGGGCCAGGGTTTGGACGAACTTTTGGAACTCATCGCCCTCCAGGCGGAAATTCTGGAACTGAAAGCCAACCCCGACAAACCCGCCCGCGGTCATGTGGTGGAAGCCAAACTGGATAAGGGCCGGGGCCCCGTGGCCACCGTGCTCATTCAGGAAGGCACCATCCACCAGGGCGACGCCTTCGTGTGCGGCGTGTTCGCCGGCCGCGTGCGCGCCTTGTTCAACGACCAGGGCCGCAAGATCAAGGAAGCGGGGCCCTCCGTACCCGTGGAAGTGCAGGGCTTTGAAGGCGTGCCCGAGGCGGGCGAGGAATTCATCTGCCTGGCCGACGAAAAGGCCGCCCGCCGCATCGCCGAAGCCCGCGCCGTCAAACAGCGCGAACGCGAGCTGGCCAAGGAATCGCGGGTTACTCTCGAAACCTTCCTGGCCCGCCGGGCCGACGACGCCGAAGCGCTGGTGCTCAACCTGGTACTGAAGGCCGACGTGCAGGGCTCGCTGGAAGCCATCACCGAATCCTTGCGCAAGCTGAGCACGGACAAAGTGCGGATCGAAATCATCCACGGCGGCGCCGGGGCGATTTCGGAAAGCGACGTCATGCTGGCCGCGGCGTCCAACGCCATCATTATCGGCTTCAACGTGCGTCCCACGGCCAAGGTCAAGGACGTGGCCGAACAGGAAGGCGTGGACATCCGCTTCTACGATATCATCTATAAGCTGGTGGATGAAATCAAGAGCGCCATGGCGGGCATGCTGGCCCCGGTCTCGCGCGAGGTCTATCTTGGACAGGCCGAGGTGCGCGACACCTTCTCGCTGCCCAAGATCGGCGTTATCGCGGGCTGCTTCGTCGCCGACGGCAAAATTACCCGCAACGCGGGCGTACGCCTGCTGCGCGACGGAGTTGTGGTCTATACCGGCAAAATCGCGTCCCTCAAACGCTTCAAGGATGACGCCAAAGAAGTGCCCAAAGGCATGGAATGCGGTATGGGTCTGGAAAACTTCCACGACATCAAAGTGGGCGACATCATTGAAGCCTTTGAAACCGTGGAAGAGGCCGCCACCCTGTGATAGTCATATAAATACGTGCCTGAACGCCCGCCCGTCGCGCAGACGGACGGGCGTTTTTTTACGGTCCACGCACTTCGACAATAGAGCGTTTTGCCCTTGAAAATATCCGCGGGCCAAGCCCCTGTATTCCGGTCCGCGGTTTTCGCGCCTCCATCGGAGCTATACGCCGCCCATGAATTGCGACTGCGCCGATGTCGCGGCGCCCTTAGCCGTCAGCGTGAAGCGCGTTACGGATAAGGAGAGCGAGAGATGAGTTTCGCTTCGCCCGACTCCTGGAGCATTTTCAAACTGAAAATGCCCCAGGTGAAAACTCAGGCTCTCCGCCCATTGCGCGCCTGGTCAATTTTTGACCAGACGCGGCCGTCAGCCTGGGTAAACTTTGGACATTTTCGCTTCCCTTCAAAAGCACTCACGCCTTCGTAATAAAACTATATCTTACTTGTTTTACATATATTTTTTCTATAAGCAAACTTTGGCACACCCTATGCAATAGAAAAATCATCCGCATGACGGAATCCCCTCACGGGAACATGCGGTTCTTTCCCCCTACAACCCATATTTGTGATAAGCCCCCGGGCTTTCCATAAAAAAGGAAACGACCATGCGTACATTCATCATCCCTGCTCTCTGCGCCCTGGCCCTTTTTGCCACCTCCAGTCTGTCCTATGCCGCTGCGGAGGAAAGCACCGCTCAGGCCGCCATGGATCGCGCCACCACGGTCATCGACGACGCCTGGCAGGACGAAGCGGCCCCCATCTGGTATTAAGGTTGTGGGCCGGCCCGCAAAAAAATAACGCGGGCCGCCCAGTCTTCCATCAAAAAATCATAGCCTCAACGGCCGCTTCCCGTCATTGTCGGAACAGCGGCAACGGTCGAAAGACACGCCGCCCCGGGTGTTCTCCTCCATCCGGGCCGGTTTCCCGACGCGGTTGTCCCTTTTCCCTCCCGTCGCCGTCGACCGGTTCCCCCCCCTGGCGACACGGCGAGGCCCACGGCCTCTTATCGACACTCTCCTCACGAAGAACGCTTCTCCTCAAAGCTCTCTTCCCCCAGGCGGCCCGCGCAAGCGGGCCGCTTCGGCTTAATGCTTCCTTCGTTTTACAAAGTCGGGCCGACGGCAACGGCGGCTCGTTCGGTCCCGCCCGCTCCTTCAGCATTTCCTTTCCGCCTTGACATGTTTTCAAAAAATTATGTTATTTTATTATATTACATAAATTACGAACAAAAAGAACAGGCTTCGTACAGCAAAGGTCGCCCTTTACACGTTCGCTTCCCTTGGCTAATGTCGGGCGACGGGCGCGGAGAGCATCGCGCCGAGCGGCCCTTCCCGTCCGGAAGGGCTTTTTTTCCGCCCGTTTTCCCCGCAACCTTTCCACTGAAGAGAGCGTCATGCACGAGGACACATACCCCTGGCCTCACAAAGACCTCCTGGACGTGACCGGGCTTACCCGACGAGACGTGTTCCGCCTTCTGGACACAGCCCGGACCTTCCATGAAATAAACCGACGCCCGGTCAAAAAGGTGCCCACCCTCAAGGGCAGAACCGTGGTGTTGTTTTTCGCCGAGCCGAGCACCCGCACCAAAACTTCCTTCGACACGGCGGGCAAACGCCTGTCGGCCGATACCTTCGCCCTGGCCAAAAGCGGCTCCAGCCTGCTCAAGGGGGAAAGCCTGAAAGATACGGCCCTCACCCTCCAGGCCATGAGCCCCGACGTCATCGTACTGCGCGATTCCAGCAGCGGCGCGGCCGAATTTCTGGCCGAGCGTCTGCACTGTTCGGTGGTCAACGCGGGCGACGGCTGGCACGCCCACCCCACCCAGGCCCTGCTCGACGCCTACACGCTGAGGGACGCGTGGAACGACGAATTCGAAGGCAAGACCCTGGTCATCCTGGGCGACTCGGCCCACAGCCGGGTGGCCCGCTCCGATGTGCATCTGTTCGCCGGTTTGGGCGTCAAGGTCCGGTTGTGCGGCCCGCGCACTCTGTTGCCTGCCGGGGTGGAAACCTGGCCTGCCCGGGTCTTCAGCCGCGTGGAGGATGCCGTGGAGGGCGCGGACGCCGTTATGTGCCTGCGCCTCCAGTTGGAACGCCAGCAGTCCGGTTTGCTCCCCGATCTGCGCGACTATTCCGCCCGTTACTGTCTGACCCCGGCCCGTCTGGCCCTGGCCCGGCCCGGCGCGCGCGTGCTGCATCCCGGCCCCATGAACCGAGGGCTGGAAATCTCGTCCGAACTGGCCGACTCGCCTGCCAGCCTGGTGCTGAACCAGGTGGCCGCCGGAGTGGCCGTGCGCATGGCCGTCTTGTACCTATACGCAACCCGTTCCGACGCCTCAGCCGAGGCAGGAGAATCCGCATGATGATCCTTCGCAACGCCCGTTACCTCGGCGAACCCCATGATCTGCTGGTTCGAGACGGCCGCGTGGCGGCCTTCGGTCCGGCCGGAAGCATGGAAGCGGCCGTTCCTTCCGACGCCGAAACCGTGGACGCGGCGGGTCAAGTTCTGTTTCCCAGCTTCATCGACGCCCACGTCCATCTGCGCGAGCCCGGTTTTGAGTGGAAAGAGGACGTGGCCTCGGGCCTGTCCGCCGCCGCCCACGGAGGCGTGGGCCGGGTGCTGTGCATGGCCAACACCGACCCGATCAACGACGACGCCGGCGTCACCCGCCTCATCCTGGACGCGGGGGCCCGTTCCCATCCCCACGGCCCCTACGCGCATCCCGTGGCCGCCGCCACAGTGGGCCTCAAAGGACAAGAGCTCGCCCCCCTGGGCGAACTGGCCGCCGCCGGGTGCGTGGCGGTATCCAACGACGGCGTGCCTCTGGCCGATACCGAAATCGTGCGGCGGGTCATGGAGTATGCGGCCGATCTGGGGCTCATTCTCATCGACCACTGCGAGGACCCCGCCCTGGCTCGTAAAGCGCACATGAGCGAAGGCCGCCTGTCCGGCCTGATGGGCGTGAAAGGCCAGCCCGACGCGGCCGAGGCCATCCAGGCCGCGCGCGATATCCTTCTGGCGGATTACCTGGGGCTGCCCGTGCACATCGCGCATGTCTCCTGCCGTCGCACCCTGGATGTCATCGCCTGGGGCAAGGCGCGGGGCGTCAGGGTCACCGCCGAAACCTGCCCCCATTATCTGCTCCTCGATGAAAGCGCGCTGGAAGGCTACAACACCAACGCCAAAGTCAACCCGCCCCTGCGTACTCCGGACGACGTGGAAGCCATGCGGACGGCGGTCAAATCCGGCCTGATCGATATTCTGGTCACGGATCACGCGCCCCACGCCGCGCACGAGAAGGAACACCCTCTGGATCAGGTCCCCAACGGCATCACCGGCCTGGACACGGCCGTCACCCTGATGTGGGCGCTTATCGCCGGGGGCATTCTGGACGAGGCGGATTTGATGCGCCTGTATGCCTGGAGACCGGCCGACATTTTCGGCCTGCCCGTCAACCGCTTCCAACCCGGCGATCCGGCGGACTTCTGCCTGTTCGATCCCGGCCGGGAATGGGTGGTAGAGCCGCATACCCTATATTCCAAAAGCGCCAACACCCCCTGGTTGGGCAAAACTCTGCGCGGACGGGTCAGCGCCCATTGGATGGGCGGAGTGCAAATAGTTTAAACGCCCAAGCGACGGCTGTTCCATATTCCGCCCTTCCAAGCCCGACTTGAAACATTTTAGTCGTGCGAGGCAATTTCCCCTCCCCGGCCCACTACAACTGGCCGGGGCAACCGCTGTTTAACGCCACATTCACAAGTAGCCCCGGAGCCGTAGAACATTTCGCCATTGAAATGCTCTATGGAGTCGAGCAAGGCGAGACTACGCCGGTTGTACCGAAGCGTAGCCAAAATGCGCTTGCGGCGTAACCATCCGGTTTCAGGAGTGAAAGCCGCAGGTCAAAACCTAGGAGCCAGCCGACAGGTATTTTCAATGCCAAATCGCTCCGGCGATAAAAAATAATCACTTTATGGCGTTGCTTCTCTTTCCGAGCGACACCGCTCCAAACGCAGACAGAAGTAAAAAGAAGCGGCTGCGCAAAAGAATGACAGACTCTCCGCAGAGCCCTGGAACGCCGCTTGCTCTCGTCAGTTCGAGACGCTACGCCAGCCCTGCCCGGCGCGCTGCGTCGCCGCACAGACGTTCCGCATCTTTTAACGTTTGTTCCAGGTCCAGGTGAAGAACGTCGTGATAACTTTAGGGGATAAAACGCGATAACTTGGGATTTAGGTTTTGCGTTTTTGAGAGAATTTGTAATTTTATTGACGAATATGTAACTGAAAAAGGAGCCGCGAGGGCTCCTTTGTAGTTTCAGCATTCTGCGCTTTCTTCGGATATTTCCACGGTAAAAATGCACAGCTTCCCCCTAGCGGAAATAAGCCATAAACTCCGAAGCAAAATAAGGAAAAAGAAGGCCGAAAAACTTTGTCTGCATAAATTCATCAACTCTCATTTTGTCGTCTCTCCTGTCTTGTTGACCAATAGGGGCCGCCCCATTACTGAGGCGCCCCCGGTTTTCACGTCCTAATCCATGCTTGCGGCGTCTTTCAGTGCCCGCAGGGTTGTTTCCGCCGATTCTTCACCGCCGGAATATTCAATGAACTCCTGCCAGTGGTTTTCAATGAGCATAACCAGGGCGGCCTCGTCTATGGTGCCGCTATCCATGCAAAGCCTCCTTGAACTCTTTGCCCGGCGTAAAAACAACCTTCCGGCTCGCGGGGATATCGATCCGTTCTCCCGTGCGGGGATTGCGCCCGGTACGAGCGGAGGTCTCCTTCACCTTCAGCTTGCCCAAGCCGGGCAGGGAAATCTCCCCACCGTCGAGCAGTTCCGCGGCGGCCACATCACAGAAGGCGGCAAGCGCGCTTTCCATGTCCGTGCGGCTCAGGGCTCGGTCATAATCGGAACGTACCGCGGCCGTAGCCAGGACAACAAAATCTTCCTTTTTCATGGAATCCTCCGGTGCAAGTTACAGGTTACTGAAGGATCGGCGAAGCCGCCGGCATGGTGACAAACGCCTTGCGAAGACGTTCCCGCACGGCGGGATCATCCATGCGGTCGATCCACTGCTTCAATGTCTCGATGACGCGCTGGAGGTCTTTCACGCCGCAGGCATTGGCGCTCTTTTTCGTTATCCGCCGGATATAAGCGGAAATGGACTGGTCGGTTTTGCTTTTGACGATTCCCTCGTCGTACATGCTGAACCACAGACTTCTGATCTTCTGGAGCTGAGGTTCGGTTGCGGCTGAGGAACGGAAACCGGCCTCGCGCATCCGGCGAAGGACTTCCTTCAACTGATATGCGTTGAGTTCCTTTGAAGAAGTCTTGCCGCTGGCTCCTTCAAGCAGGGCGTGGTACTCCTCATCGTACAAGCCGAGCTTGCGGCGTCCTGTTTGTATGGCCCTGACAAGTCCCGTGGTGCTGGTATTCATTGTGCGCCTCCCGCTTCTGACGCTCCGGCCAGTTCCGTTTCCGCCAGTTCATAATAGAAGGAATCCGTCTGTTCCAGGCGGCAGCCCACTTCCGCGAGCTTTTCCTGCGGAAGCTGGCGAAGAGCCTCCCTGTCCACCTCCCTTTTGGTTCGGATGCAGGCCGCAAGTGCGCTGTCCTTCGCACTCGTCAGAAAGCCGAGAACCTGTTCCCAGGTGGTTTTCTTCATGGGCTTCACGGAGGAAGACGCCCGGAAGCCGAGGATTCCGAAGTTCAGGGAAACGGAACGCCGCCTGGTGAAAAGCTCTGTCTTTTTGGACTCGCCAAACCTGACAAGAGCCTGTTCCAGGACTTCTATATCCTGTTTGATCGGTTCGCTGGCCTCGGCGCACTTGAGTTTCAGAGCGTCCACGTCTTCTTTCAGGCCAAGTTCAAGAAGGGACAGTTCCCGCTTCCGGGCCGCTATCCGCGCCAGCATGGCGTCCGCTTCCTCCAGGCTGCTGACTGTCGGAATGTTCAGAATCGGTTTCACTCGCTTTGCCATTGTCTTTTCCTCCCTGGACTTGCATAAGTGCTTTGAAGAAGTTTCCTGCCGCCTTGCCGGTCAGATTGATTTCCGTAATTCTGCCGCGTTTCCTCTTGAGCGTTATTGAGTCCCGCATAAGCGTTTCCCTCAAAAGAAAGTTGCCTGTTTCGGCGCTTCCACCATTTCCCGGCGCTTCAACTCCTCGTCGACCTCACGTTCAAGGGCTTTCGCTCTGTTCAGGTCGGACGGAGCACGAATCAGCAGGTAGATATTCTGAGCAAGCCGCATCCTTCGCACCAGTTCCACAAATTCCCGGTCTGTCATGACGCCCCCTTATTGCCGCACCATGCGCACAACATCCGCCGTGACCTGCTTTTCCCCCACGCTGGCCGCGAGGTTCAGTGCGGCCGTGGCGAGGTTCGCAATCATGAGCGGATAGCCCATATACACGCCGTCGCCCCGACTGTCCGGCGAAACGGTGAGATTTACGCGGATTTCTTCAACGCCGTCCGGGCTGAAGGCCGCATTGAAATCCACCCCGGCGTGCTCGAACCGGTGGCGAAGGTACGCGCCGGGGTCGGCTATGGCGGACAGGTGAACCACATCGCACCGCTGCACCACTTCGCGGACGCTCGCATCCGTGACGCGGAGCTTCTTTTCAAGCTCCGTCTGGCCTATCAGAATGATGGAAAGCAGACGGGCAAGGCCGTCCTTCAGTTCGTGAAAACGCTTCAGGCTTTTCAGCGTGTGCCGGTGCAGGTCGTGTGCTTCCTCAATGATCAGGCAATGCCGCATTCCCGCCGTATGGCTGGCCTTCAGAATTTCATGCAGACGGCGGAACCGCATTTCCGGGCTGGAAGGAATCTTCGCCCCCGGTTGAACCGTGCTGATAATGGCCTCGGCAATGTGCGAGGAACGCAGCGGCTTGCCCTGGGATTCATTGGCGGCCATTGCCAGGGTGTAAGGTTCAATGATGATGACGGGCAGGTTTTCATCATTGATGCGCGTGATAAGCTCGTCCTTGAGGGTGGACTTGCCGGAGCCGGATTCCCCGACCAGGGCAAGGAACCCGCTGCCGGTCGCGGCCTGGTACAGCGTTTCGCGGGCAAAACGGATATCGGGAGACATGAACACGTCGGCGGACGTTTCCGGGTCGGCAAAGGGATTGCGCACCAGCCCGAACGTCTGCCGGGCCTGCATGGTCAAGGTCTGCTTGCGAAGGATCATAGGTTCTTTCTCCTGTTCCGCCTTTTCTTCCGGGGCGGAGGCCGGTTGCTGTTCAAGTTCCTTCAGGGCCGCTTCCATGTCGCTTTCCGCCTTGCCGTGGACGGCTGCGAGGGAAAGCATGGCTTCCCGGATTTCCGGCCAGCGCCGTTTGGGGAGCGTCCCGTGGTTCAGAAGCTGACTGAGCGCCGCCGGGGATATGCCGATCTCTTCCGCCAGCTTCCGGCGGGAGGACGCGCAATCGGAAAGAAGTTCCTTTATTGACATGCAGCCCTCCTTTCATCGGCCTGTGCGAAACTGATTACCGGAGCCCGCCGGAGTGCGAACCTGTCACACATGCGGGCGACGACACTTTCAATCTCGGAGCCGGGCACGGAATCCGGGTAGCGGGTGGAAAGCCACTCCATGCAGGCGGAGGCGTTCGCGTCATTCCAGACATCCGGGTGTTCGCGCTTCATCATGACCGCAAAGGCAATCCGGCTCATGGGCATGGGTTCCGCCGTGGGCGCGACCACTTTTGCGGGCTGTCCCGTTCTGCCGAGGTACAGCGGCGCTTCCTTCACGTCGGCCATGATGTTTGTCACTGACGAAGGCCGCTTGCCCGCATTGTGCAGACGTTCCGCCTCTTCCGCGGAGTCCACGCCGTAGGCCTGCATTCTGATTTCTTCCAGAACCTTTTCCGTGTGCGTCTTCGGCATGGCTTTGAAACCTTCGCCGAACACCGGGGCGGACAAGTCCTGATTGTACTGGTCCTTTTCCATCGGGGCGATGTTGAACCGCTTTTCCGTACCGTCCGGCATATCCATCACGGCAACGATTTCCGGGGCCTTGAACGGATTCAGCAGAACCCGCACGGACTCCCTCGCGCTCAGGCCGTGATAGGCCAGTTCCCGCAGGTCGTAACTCTGGACGCCGTGGCTCGTGTGCGTGTTCATGGAAATGACAAAGTCGGTTCCCACGTTCCGGCGCTCTTCCTTCCATTGGGCAATGGCTTCCAGAACGTCGCGCGGAACCGTGCGCAACTGTTCTTCCCCTATGGTCAGCCAGGCATTATTCCGCGTCGTCTTCAGCCGGGTGTGCTCGACTCGTGCGCAGAAGTGCCGCCGCCAGCGATCCGCCTCGCCTTGCAGGAATGCCACGTCCGGCACGTCCATAAAGCGCAGGCGGCTTTCAAACTGCTTTTCGATGATGTCCTGGTGGACTTCGACCGCGCCGGTAGCATTCGCCGCGCCGGGCGCGTGATGAACAAGCCGGATGTCCAGTTGTTCGCAGAAGTTCGTTATCAGCGACGCGGTATTGGCCGGGCCGGGGTCGGTATAGAGGATGCACGGCAGGCCGTGCGCCGGGTCGCGGTGGCCCCGATCCGCCATGAAGTCGATCAGGGTACGCAGCACGCCTTCCGCCGTTTCCCCGGCGGCCTGCTCATACCTGACATAAAAGGCATTGGAAGTATGGTCGACAACGACATAGCGCACGATGCGCCGATTGCCGATCTCGACAAGGTTTTTCGGTTTCTTCGCGTTGTACGAACGCTCGTCCAGAAAGACGACGCGCTTTGTCCCGCGGATGCGGTAGAGGATGCAGACCGAGGCGTCCAGCAGCCAGGTATGATTCGGATGCAGAGAACGGACGCGTCCCGTGGGCTTCCCCTTTTTGAGCTGTTCCGGGTGGCAGCCGTAGTGCCGCATCGCCCGGCTTATGGTTTCGACTGAGGGCATGATGATTTCCCCCGTTTCGGGGTCGGCAATGCCTTCCCCTGACTCTTTCGCTATATGCACGGCAAGTTTCAGCGTCATGACCTGCTTGCCGTTTGCGCGTGGAAACAGCATGAGTTCGGCAATCCTGCGGCACAGGCTTTCCGGCACGCAGGTCTCGCCCTTGCCGCGGCGCGGCTTCTTCCCGCTCGTCCAGCCCGCATACTGCTTCAAGTACCTGTATGCGGTATTGACCGAGACGCCGAGCGCCCCGGCCAGGCGCTTCACGATGACGCCGCGCTCCCCCGTGCAGGGATCGGCCGCGGCAAGTTCCCGCGCAATGTCGCCCACAAGCCGGGTCTGTTCGGATGTAAGGGTTGAAGCCATGCCGCCCGCCTTTTACCTGTTGTCCGTCCCGTCGTCGGCCGCTTCGCCTTCGTCCCCGAAGTCCACCGAGAACTCGGCGGAAAGGTCGATGTCGATCCCGTTGTCCAGAATGGCGGCGGCCATGCTCTTCACCGCAAGGGAAATCCTCTGGTGGACATAGGAAAGCGTGTCCTCTTCCAGCTCTTCATCGGCCAGCATGGCCGCGCCGTGCGCCGCAAGCTGTGCCACGGCCAGAAGCGCGTCACCGCATTTTTTGTCCAGCTCCTCCCGCGAGGTCTGGTTGCGGAGGAGCTTCTGTGCTTCCCTGTCCGACGGGTGCGGGCTGGTGGCGCGGATGTATTTCTCGTTGAGTTCGTCGTACTTCGCCGCCTGCGCTTCCATGACCTGGCCGCGGGCGTCATAATCCTTGCGCAGGTCTTCTTCCGCCTTCTTCAGCTTTTCGGCCTGAACCGCGAGCTTCTTCGTCTCCGTCTTCGCGGCGGTAAGCTGTGCGCAGACAACGTCAAGGGCTGTCTTCAGGTCTTCCGAGGAATCCTTTGCGCCGCGCAGGGCCGCGAAAACTTCCTGTTTCGTCTCCTCCGGGGCGTCCTTCAAAGCCTTCCTCACCTTGCGCAAGTCCCGAACTTTCAGGCCAAGTTCCTGTGCTTCGGAAAGGTAGCGTTCTCCAAGTGTGGCGAAGTTGCGGAGATGTTCATCAATGGTTTCACGAGAAAATCCCATGCCGACACAAAATTTTTCAAAGTTTTCAGGACGGAAAGTATTACCGTCCGGGGCTATCAGCAGCTTTCCCTTGTAGGCACCAGATTCCTTCATGGAAGAAAACCAGCGGATGACGGACAGGGAAAGCCCGCTGGAAATGGCCTGCGCCATCTTCACCTTGCCGATTTCTTCCGCCATGCGGACGGACTCGGTAAAATCGGCTTCCGATATGGCGACGGTCTCGGTACGGGAGGCGGAAAGTTCCGCGTCAAGGGTGGCGGGGGTGTTTTCGGAAATATCGGGCATGGTGATTACTCCTTTATCCGGCGGGACGTGGCCAAGTTCAGCATGGTTTCAAGGTCTTTCGTCCACAGTTGGAGCTGATTGAAATGTGCCGCAAAGTTCCGAAGTTCCCAGCACAGATATTCAAGGTCTTCCCTGTTTCCGTGGGAGCGGATTCGGTCGAAAATCCATTCCGCCTTGACCTGAAAGTCGGCAAAGCGGTTGCTGTTTTGCAGGGCCGAGAGGGCAAGCCTGCGAAATTCATCTTTCACGGGGTCCAGATTGTCCGCGGGACGAGCTTTTGTGCGATCCAGCATGTTATTTCTCCATCATCCGGAAGGCTCCGGCGGTAACGTTGCGCTTGAAATCGTCCTGCCGTTCGCGGGCGGTCTTGAGTGCCAGATCGCAGGCGGAGGCAAGGGAGATGGGCTTTGTGGTAAGGGACCAGCGGCCGGATTCGAGTTTTTCCGCCCAGCCGACAGCGGCAAGGCTGTCCATGTCGCGGCAGACTACGGCAACCTGAATCCCGGTTTTCCGCGCAAGCTCAGTGACGGAAAGCCCGGCGACGATATGCGGAGAAAGCGCCGTCA
>ERZ856578.7169-NODE-7169-length-11948-cov-4.545278_pt1 | contig 11948 bp, 7 predicted proteins | sample MGYA00514384_ERZ856578 | MGnify/ENA primary metagenome ERZ856578 (study PRJEB29103, sample SAMN06111958) | human gut metagenome | biome: human gut; feature: ankylosing spondylitis patient; material: healthy_person | host: Homo sapiens | place: China:Hangzhou...
GCGAGATGCCGTCAAGAGCGTCGTTGTAGTCGATCTTGCCGACGGAGAACATGGACGGCAGCATGCCGTGGGAGTCCATGCCGTTCTCCGGGTTGGCGCCCGGAGCGTACGGGGTGCCCTTGGCGTGGCCGGACGGGAAGGAACCGGTGTTCTTGCCGTACTCGACGTTGGAGGTGATCGTCAGGATGGACTGGGTCGGGACGGCGCCGCGGTAGACCGGGAGCCTCTTGACCTGGCCCATGACCGTGGAGACGACCCACTTGGCGATGTCGTCGGCGCGGTCGTCGTCGTTGCCGTAGACCGGGAACTCGCCCTCGGTGCGGTAGCCGACGATCAGGTCGTCGTCGGCGCCCTCAACGTACTCGTACTCGTGGCCTTCCAGGGTCTTCGCGTCCTTGTTGTAGATCGGGTAGACCTTGGCGTACTTGACGGCGGCGAGGGAGTCGGCGGCGATGGACAGACCGGACATGCCGCAGCCGAGGGTGCGGTACACTTCCTTGTCGTGCAGGGCCATCTCGATGGACTCGTACGCGTACTTATCGTGCATGTAGTGGATGATGTTCAGGGCCATGACGTAGGTCTCGGACAGCCATTCGAGGGCCTTCTCGTAGTTGTTCTTGACCTTCTCGTAATCGAGGGTGCCGTCGGCCTCCGGGGTAATCGGCTCGATCACGCCCTTGTCGATGACCTGCATGCCGGTCATCTCGTCGCGGCCGCCGTTGATGGCGTACAGCAGGGCCTTGGCGGAGTTCACGCGGGCGGCGAAGAACTGCATCTGCTTGCCCACGCGCATCGGGGAGACGCAGCATGCGATGGCAGCGTCGTCGCCCCAGTGGCTACGAATTTCCTTGTCGGACTCGTACTGGATGGCCGAGGTGTCGATGGAGATCTTGGCGCAGAAGCGCTTGTAGGCCTCAGGCAGCTTCGGATCCCAGAAGATGGTGATGTTCGGCTCGGGGCCAGGTCCGAGGTGCTCGAGGGTCAGGGTGTTGAGCAGACGGAACGAGGTCTTGGTGACCATCGAACGGCCGTCATCGCCGAAGCCGGCGTCGGACCAGGTCGCCCAGTACGGGTCGCCGGAGAAGATCGAATCGTAGTCCTTGGTACGCAGGAAGCGCACGATGCGCAGCTTCATGACGATGTTGTCGATGAGCTCCTGGGCGTCGGTCTCGGTGATCTTGCCGGCCTGGAGGTCGCGCTCGATGTAGCAGTCGAGGAAGGCGGAGTTGCGGCCGAAGGACATGGCGGCGCCGTCCTGGGACTTGATGGAGGCCAGGTAGCCCATGTAGGTCCACTGCACGGCTTCCTGCGCGGTCTGGGCCGGGCGGGACAGGTCGAGGCCGTACTCGTTGCCGAGGTTGATGAGCTTCTTCAGAGCCTTGATCTGCTCGTCGTGCTCCTCACGGAAGCGGATCCAGTGCTCGATCTCCGGCTCGGTGAAGTCGTTGCGGTACGGCACGGAGTCCTTGTCGCGCTTCTTGAAGGCGATGAGCTTGTTCACGCCGTACAGGGCGACGCGGCGGTAGTCGCCGATGATGCGGCCGCGGCCGTAGGCGTCCGGCAGACCGGTGAGGATCTTGTTGTGGCGGGCGACCTTGATCTGCTTGGTGTACACGCCGAAGACGCCGTCGTTGTGGGTCTTGCGGTACTTGGTGAAGATCTTCTTGATCTCCGGATCCGGTTCCTTGCCGGCTTCCTTGATGGCCTGCTCGACCATGCGCCAGCCACCGTTCGGCATCATCGCGCGCTTGCAGGGAACGTCGGTCTGGAGGCCAACGACCACGTTATCGACTTCCGGGGAGTCGATGTAGCCGGCCGGGAAGGCGTCGACGTCGGCCGGGGTATGGGTGTCCACGTCGTAGACGCGCTGCTTGCGCTCCACGGCCAGGTAGTTGTCGTCGAGGTACTTCCACAGGTGCTTGGTCTTCTCGGTGGCAGGAGCCAGGAATGTCTCGTCGCCCTCGTACGGGGTGTAGTTCTTCTGGATGAAGTCGCGGACGTCAATATCCTTCTGCCAGTTGCCCTCGGTGAAGCCGGCCCACGCCTTGGCGTCGAGCTCCTCCTGGGAGACAGCTGCATTTTCCACTGCGGTCATGTCACTCCTTAAATGGGGTTGTAGGTTTCGCATCTTCACGGAACCCTTGGTTCAACAGTGTAGTTGGCACTTGCTTGAGAAAAGCTGAAATTGGGAGTGAGCTATCTCACATTGTTTCTGTGAACGCTACCATTCCAATGGCTTCTAGATATTGATGGGACTATTGCACGTCTCCAGATATGGGAAACCGCTCATACTGTGATGTTCGTATGAGCGGTTCGGTCTTGAGATTGACAGCAGAACCGTATCCGTCAGTTTTCGACCGTCAATCCTCGGGGCGAGCCTGTGCGGGTTTCACGCCGTAGTTCTTCCAGCGCCGGTTCTCCTCCTCCCATCTGGCATTGCGGTCCACCACGATGTCCCACGCATGTTCGGCGTCTTCCTTGGTCTTGTACGGACCCATGCGCTGTTCGATCGGTGAGACCATGCCCAACTCGGCCTGCTTCTTGACGGTGTTGAAATACCACTGCTTCTTGTTATCGTCTGTCATTGGTACCTCCTCAACGGTATTACTTGCTCCCGCTGGCGGGAGCAATATATGTTTATTCCCTGAATGCGTTGGTGACGGGCAGTCGGCGGTCGCGGCCGAACGCGAGGGCCGTGACCTTCGGTCCCAGCGGGTATTGGCGGCGCTTCCATTCGGCGCGGTCCACCAATCGCATCACGGTGTCTACGGTGACCTGGTCGAAGCCGTCGGCTAACAGGTCGGCGCGGCCGTGCGCGTGCTCGATGTATGCGGCGAGCACCTTGTCGAGCAGCGCGTATTCGGGCAGGGAGTCGGAGTCCTTCTGCCCGGGGCGCAACTCGGCCGAGGGTGCCTTCTCGATGGAGGAGACCGGAATCATCACGCCGTCCTTCAACGGGATGCCGGTGTTGCCGTCCTCGTTGCCCACGATCTTGAGACCGCCGATGCCGACGCCTGCGGCCGCGGCCTTGTTACGCCAACGGCTGATCTCCCAGACACGGGTCTTGAGCAGGTCCTTGATGGGTGCGTAGCCGCCTACCGCATCGCCGTAGATGGTCGAGTAGCCGCAGGCGAGCTCTGACTTGTTGCCGGTGGCCACGGCGAGCAGACCGCGCGAATTGGAGCTGGACATCACGATCACACCGCGGATGCGGGCCTGCAGGTTCTCGGCGGAGACGCCATCAAGGTCAAGTTGCTGTTGGTAGGCGTTGAACAATGGCTCAATGGGCTGGACCTCGTAATGGGCGCCAATGTTGGAGGCCAAATCGGCGGCGTCGTCTTTGGAACCGTCGGAGGAGTACATGGAGGGCATGGAGATGCCCCAGACGTTCTCGCCGCCGCATGCGTCGGCCGCCATGGCGGCTACCAGTGCGGAGTCGATGCCTCCTGAGAGGCCCAGCGTCACGCCGGTGAAGTGGTTCTTGGCCATGTAGTCCTTGAGGCCGAGCACGCAGGCGGTGTATACCTCTTCGTCCGGGTCGAGTTCCGGAACGATCTCGGCCTTGGCCTGATGTTCGGCGGCGGAATCGAAGTCCCAGAACGTCAGGTTTTCCATGAACATCGGGCTGCGTTCGATAAGCGTGCCGTCGGCGTCGACCACGAAGCTGCCGCCGTCGAAGACGAGGTCGTCTTGACCGCCGACCTGATTCAGGTAGATGACCGGGGCGTTAACCTCGGCGGCACGACGCTGGGCGAGCTCGAAACGGGTGTTGGTCTTGCCTTCCTCATACGGCGAGCCGTTGATGGTGAGCAGCAGGTCGATGTTCTTGGTGGCTAGGTCGGCCACCGGGCCGCCGTCCTGCCAGATGTCCTCGCAGATGGCCACGCCAATGGTGGCGCCGTCCACGTCGAGGGTCACGGAGCGGTCGCCGGCGGAGAAGATGCGGAATTCGTCGAACACGCCGTAGTTGGGCAGGAAGTGCTTGTCGTAGCCGGCCCAGACCACGCCCTGGTGCAAGACCACCAGTCGGTTGCGCGGCTTGGAGGTCTTGCGGTCGGTGCCCACGGTGCCGACCACCACGAACAGATCGCCGAGGCCGTCGTCGTTGAGCTGGGTGGCGAGTTCGTTGGCCTTGTCCCATGCGGCTTGGCGGAAGGTGCGGCGCAGGGCCAGATCCTCGATGGGGTATCCGGTGAGGGTCATTTCCGGGAAAACAACCACTTGGGCGTTTCCTGCGGCGGCTTTACGGGAGTAGTCGAGCACCTTGGCGGCGTTGGCGTCAAGCGCGCCGACGCAGGTGTCGATCTGGGCGAGTGCGAAGCGAAGCTGTGTCATAGATTCTTAGTGTAGCCGCGTATGACGTCGGATTGCCTGTTCTTCCGGCTTGGCGTCATTCATTAGGTCGTTTTTGCGTTCATTAGGTCACTGCAATGCGATATCAGTCGTTGCAATGGCGCGATTCCAACAACCAGTATCGCCGTTCACCGACCTAATGGACGATGAATCGACCTAATGAACGAATGCCACTCCCCTCAGTCAGCTTCGCTGATAGCTCGTCCTGCACTTATGGACGGGCGAGGCCCGCGCATATCTGGTTCGGCTGTCGCCTCACCTTCGGCTACAGACAGCCCACTGGGCTGTCTGCCTAACGCCTCAGCCTCCGGAGGCGAGCCAGAAAAGGATTTACTTCAGCTCGTTGAGCACGCGCAGAGCGGTGTTGACGTAGAAGTTGACGAAGGTGGGAATGGATTCGTCGAGACCCACGAAATGCGGGCTATGCCAGTCGGCGCAACCTTCCTGGCCGTTTGACCCGACGAACGCGAACACCGGCAACGTCACCTTGGCGAATTCGCAGAAGTCCTCCCCCGCCATCGACTGACGTATCGGTTCGAGCTGCGCGTAGTCGTTGACATCCGCCGCCACGGCCTTGGCGAGACCTGGATCGGAGACCAGCGGGTCTTGAAAGTCATCCCAGACCACGTCGGCGCTGATGCCGTATGCCTCGGCGGTGTGTTCCACCACTTCCTTGAATCGGCGGCCGACCAGATTGCCATCCGACTTGTGGAAATAGCGCACAGTCCCTTGGAATCCGGCTTCGGCGGGCACCACGTTCCACACATGGCCGCCGTGCACTTCGGTAACGGACAGCACCAGCGGGTGGAAGGGCGTGACGTTGCGGCTCACGATGGTCTGCAGGCTCAGAATAATACTGGCGAGCGCTTCGATGGGCCCGGTGCCCTTGTACGGGTAACCGGCGTGGGTGCCTTGGGCGTGGAGGGTCACGCGGAATTTCACGCAGCCGGCCATCATCGGCTCAACGCCGATGGCCAGCTGGCCGGGCGCATAGTTGGGGTTGTTGTGCGTGCCGATAATGGCTTCGACGTCATCCACGAGTCCGGCGTCGATCATGGCGCGAGCGCCTTGGCCGGTCTCCTCACTCGGCTGGAACAGAATCTTGATCGAGCCGGCGAACTTGTCACGGTGCTCGGCGAGCCAGAAGGCGGCACCGAGCAGACCGGTCATGTGCAGGTCGTGGCCGCAGCCGTGCATCACGCCTTCATTGACGGAGCTGAACTCCAGTCCGGAGTCTTCCACGATGGGCAGGCCGTCGATGTCAGCGCGCAGCCCGATACGCGGCCCGGGACCGGCCTCGCCCTGAATGAGCCCCACAACACCAGTCTCCAGCGGGTTGTGCAGGATCTCGATGCCGTGCGCCTTGAGCTGGTCGGTCAGATAGATGCTGGTGCCGAATTCACGGAAACTACGCTCCGGATGGGCGTGCAGGTAGTGGCGGATAGTGATGAGTTCGTGGTCGATGTCGATATGTTCACTCATGGTTCCCGATTCTAGTAGCGCGAAGAATATATTGCGGCCCTCGCTCCATATTGGCGAGGGCCGCGATCTATGGGGTCAGTATGCCTTGTTATTGCTGGCGTTTGAGCAGTCGTTTGGCGATGGCGTTGGCGATGCCCCGCACCACCTGGACCAGTACGATCATGATGATCACGGCCGTCCAGGTGACGGTGTGGTCGAACTTCTGGTAGCCGTAGGCGATGGCGAAGTTACCGAGACCGCCACCGCCGATGTAGCCGGCCATGGCAGACATGTCGAGCACGCCAATGAACAGGAAGGCGTAGGCCAGGATCAGCGGTGCCAGGGCTTCGGGGATGAGCACGGTGCGGATGATGGTGAGCTTGCCGGCACCCATCGAACGCGCGGCCTCGATTACTCCCGGGTCGACCGGCACGAGATTCTGTTCGACCAGACGCGAGGTGGCGAAGGTGCACATCACCACCATCGGGAAGATGGCGGCCACGGTGCCGATGGACGTGCCGACCACGACGATGGTGAGCGGCTGCATGGCTGCCAGGAAGATGATGAACGGAATCGGGCGCACGATGTTGACGATGATGTCAAGGATGCGGTAGACGACCGCGTTCTCGAACAGGTTGCCGGGGCGGGTGCCATAGAGCACCACGCCGAGGATCAGGCCGAGGAATCCGCCGATGACGAGGGTGACGAGCACCATGGTCAGGGTCTGGCCAATGGATTCGAACAGTAGTGGACGCAGCACGTTCCAGTCGCTACGCGGGTTGGCGAGGATGATCATGCGTTGGCTCCTTCATGTGCGGCGGCGGACGCGGCGGGCGCGGTGGCAGTATCGGCCGCCAGTGGGTCATGGGCGCGGTCTTCGGCGTAGGAGGCATGTCCGGCGACTGCGTCGGCGTAGGCCACAGGCTTTGCGGCGGTGCCGAAGTCGATGACGTCGCTATTGGCGGCGAGCTCGCGCAGGAATTCGTCCACATGCCAGCCGGGCCCGTTGAATTCGTAGGTGATGGCACCGATGGCGGTCCCCTTGACCGTGTCGATGCCGCCGTAGAGCAGGCTGGATTCGACGCCGTATTTGGCGATGAGTTCGGAGATATTCTGTCCGGATGCCTTGAGTTCATGGCCTTGGGTGCCGGAAACGTCCTTTTGGCGGATAAGCACGGTGACAATGCGGCCCGACCATTCGTGATGCAATCGCTCGACCCGGTCTTCCTCGGGCAGGCCAGACAATGCGGTGGCAATGAATCGCTTGGTCACCGGCTGCTGGGGTGCAGCGAACACATCGTATACGTCGCCGGATTCGACCACGCGTCCGGCGCTCATTACGGCCACGCGGCCGGCAATCTGCTGGACCACGTTCATCTGATGGGTGATAAGCACAATGGTGATGCCGAATTCCTCGTTCACACGCTTGAGCAAGGCCAGCACTTCGGTGGTGGTTTCCGGGTCGAGCGCGCTGGTGGCTTCGTCGGCGAGCAGAATCTCCGGATTAGTGGCCAGTGCGCGGGCGATGCCGACGCGCTGCTTCTGGCCGCCGGACAGCTGCGAAGGGTATTTGTTTGCGTGCTCACTGAGGCCCACGAATTCAAGGAGTTCGTTGACACGACGATCCTGATAGTCCTTGCGCCAGTGATCGAGTTGCAGTGGGTAGGCGATGTTCTGGGCCACGGTTTTGGTGGAGAACAGGTTGAACTGCTGGAAAATCATGCCGATTTTCTGGCGGATGGGCCGCAGCTTGGTCTCACTCAGAGAGGTGATATCAGTACCAAGCACGGTCACAGTGCCGGAGGTGGATCGTTCGAGCGCGTTGATAAGCCGGACCAGTGTGGATTTGCCTGCACCGGAATAGCCGATGATGCCGAAAATGTCACCGCGATCGATGGTCAGGCTGACGTCATCCACGGCTCGTGCGATGTTCGCGCCGCGTCCGCGTGTTTTGAATTCCTTCACGACATGGTCGAAGGTGATGATGGGGTCGCTCATAGTGCTCCCTGATGCTGGTTGTTGGTGTCCGGTCACGGAAGCGGAGCGAATCCCGATTGTTGGCTCGGGTACTCGCTCCGCTTGGTGGTAATGGCTATGGACAGGCTAGTCGTGCGCTCGTATCAGCCGCGGCTCACTGCTGGGCCTTGGCATCCTTCTCAATGTCGGACAGGAAGCCTTGCAGCTCGCTGGCGCTGAACTTGTCGGCGAACACCGCGGTACCGCCGGAGTTCTCCTGCAGGGCGTCGAGCACATCCTTCTGCTGGTAGATGGAAACGAGCTTCTTGTAGGTCTCGTTGTTCACGTCCGCCTTGCGGGCCACCCACACGTTGATGTAGGGGCGAGCCTCTTCGGATTCGGCGTCATCCTGGTAGATGGCGTCCTTCGGGTCGAGACCGGCATCGGCCACGTAGTCGTTGTTGATCACACCAGCGGCGATGGTCGGGTCCTTCAGGGTGGTGGCCACCTGTTCGGCCTTGAGCGGGGTGACCTTGACCTTGCTCTTGGCTTCGTCGATGTAGGCCGGGGTGGAGAAGGCGGTCCAGTCGCCCTTGAGCGTCACGAGACCGGCGGCATTGAGCACGCCGATAGCGCGGGCCTGGTTGGTTTCGTCGTTCGGAATGGTGACGGTGTCGCCCTGCTTCAGGTCCTTGATGTCCTTGACCTTGGTGGAGTACACGCCGAGCGGGTAGATGGCGGTGCCGCCGATGGGCTGCAGGTCCTTCTTGTTGCTCACGTTGTAGTTGGCCAAGTAGAGCAGGTGCTGGAATTCGTTGAGGTCCAGCTCGCCGGAGTCAAGGGCCGGGTTTTCGGAGGTGTAGTCCTGGAAGTCGACGATGTCGACGTAGATGCCGGCCTTCTCGGCGTCCTGCTTGAACTTGACCCATTCGGGGTTGGTAGCGCCGACCACGCCGATCTTGACCGGGTTGCCCTTGCTGCCCTTGGCGGACGACTCGTTGGCACCGGCAAACGCGCGGTAGCCGAAGAACGCGGCCACGGCGATAATCGCCACGACCACGATGGTGATGATGACGTTGCGGGCGGTGTGGTTCACACGCACCGGCTCGTTATTGTTAGGAGCGGCCGGGGTTGCCGGCTGGGTTGCTGCTGTCATTGGATTTCCTCTCTCCAAAATTGATGTCGGGTAACACCATAACGCGCTTGAACCGCGAAAGTGACGGAAAATGGCCGATTGCCATATAGGTGTCTTTTATGGCGCGCATGCAATGTCCGGGATTCGTGCGTTTGATAACCCGCTATAGGCGTGCCGAACACGCCGGAAAGCACGTCGAGAGGGGCTTTGACAATGGAAGCTATGACTACCGATACTGCCAATGCCGATATCCGAGCCGTATTCTTCGATATCGATGGCACGCTCACCAGTTTCACGACCCATACGGTGCCGGATTCCACAATCGAGGCGATTCACCGGCTGCAGGCCGCAGGCGTCAAGGTGCTGATTTGCACGGGCCGCGCGCCTTCACAGATGCACGTGGTGCTGGATACCATGCCGGTGACGTTCGATGGCGTGGTGGCGTTCAATGGGCAGTATTGTTTTGATGACACCGGCTTCTTTGCCTCGCAGGCCTTGGATACTGCTGATATTGAGGTGATTCTCGACTGGCTGGACCGTCACCCCGATGTGGTGTGCAATTTCGGCGAGAAGGATTACGTGTACTTCAACCAGTCCAATGATCTGCTTCGCGCCACGTGGAGCAAACTGGGCAAAACCGCACCGACCCGGTATTTCGAGGACCCGCGCACCCGCGCGCTGGATCATGAGACTTTCCAGATCAGTCCCTTTGTCGGGCCCGAGCTGGAGGCCGAACTGGTGGGACTGTGCAGCAATGTGCGCGGGGTGCGTTGGCATCCGGATTTCACGGATCTGATTCCGGCCGATGGCGGCAAGCCGCGCGGCATCCAGCGGTTCATGGCGCATTACGGCATCACGCGCGAGCAGACCATGGCCTTCGGCGATGGCGGCAATGACACGGATATGCTCGCCTACGCCGGCATCGGGGTCGCGATGGGCAATGCGACCGCCGAGCCCAAGGCCGCCGCCGACTACATCACTGACGATGTGGACCACGACGGTGTGCGCAATGCCCTGCTGCATTTCAGGGTGCTACGCGATTAAAACATCACAACAGTTCGCTTTGTTCTGCCCCGCCGTGACAGGGCTTATGAATAAGCAAAGGGCTCGGGACGAATCCCGAGCCCTTTGGTGTTAGCGAACTAACAACACCGTGGAGGTGTTATCACTCGTTGTCGCCAGCGGTAGCGGCGGTAGCGGTGACGGCACCCTTCTTGTCGGTGTTCACGCCGGAGTACACCCAGTCGGTGTAGTCCGGGTGGTCGTAGCCGTTGTCGACGGCGAACTGGAAGGCCTCATCACGGAACTTCTCGAGCTCGTCGATCTTGTCGGCGTACTTGTCGGCGTCGATCATGCGCAGAGCCTCAGCGGTCAGCTCGTAGCGGTCGATGCGGTTGACACGAACCATGTCGTACGGGGTGGTGGTGGAGCCCTCCTCCTCGTAGCCGTGGACGTTGAAGTTGTCGTGGTTCGGACGGTCGTAGATCAGGCCACGCACGTCGTGAGCGTAGGAGTGGTACGCGAACAGCACCGGCTTGTCGGCGGTGAAGATGTCGGCGAACTCCTCGTCGGTCAGAGCCTCGTCGTTCTCCTTGGCGGACTGCAGGGAGAGCAGGTCGGCAACGTTCACAACCTTGAACTTGACGCCCAGTTCCTTCAGCTTGTCGGAAGCAGCCATGATCTCCTGAGTCGGGACATCGCCGGCGGCGGCAAGCACGACCTCGGCCTCATCGTTGTTCTTGGCGGTGGAAGCCCAATCCCAAGCGGCGGCACCCTTCTCGAGCTCGGCACGAGCCTCGTCCAGGGTCAGCCAGGTGGCAGCAGGCTGCTTACCAGCGATGATGGCGTTGATCTTGTTGGTGGACTTGTAGCACTTCTCGGCGATGGCCAGCAGCATGTTCGCATCGGTGGCGAAGTAGATGCCGATGACGTGGTCGTTGTGGAAGCACTTGTTCAGCAGGACGGAGGTGACACCCGGATCCTGGTGGGAGAAGCCGTTGTGGTCCTGACGCCAAACATGGGAGGAGACCAGCAGGTTCATGGAGGCGATCGGCTTGCGCCACGGAATCTCGCGGACGGTAGCCTCAAGCCACTTGGCGTGCTGGTTCAGCATGGAGTCGATCACGTGGACGAAGGACTCGTAGGAGCTCCAGATGCCGTGACGACCGGTCAGCAGGTAGGCCTCGAGGAAGCCTTCCATCTGGTGCTCGGACAGCTGCTCAACGACCTGGCCGGAGACGTGCATGTGCTCGTCGACCTCGTCGGAGATGTAGCCGGCATCCCACTGCTTGTTGGTGACTTCGTAGGAAGCCTGCAGACGGTTGGAAGCGGTCTCATCCGGTCCGAAGATGCGGAAGTCGCGCGGGTTGTTCTTGATGATGTCGCGAGTGTAGGCACCCAGGGTACGGGTGGCCTCGAGCTGGCCCCAGCCGTGGCCGTACTCAGCCACTTCCTTGACCTCGTAGTCCTCGAGGTTCGGCAGCTTCAGGTCGTTGCGGATCACACCACCGTTGGCGTTCGGGTTGGCACCGATGCGCAGTTCGCCGGTCGGCATGAAGGCGGTGACTTCCGGCTTCACGGCACCGTTCTCGTCGAACAGTTCTTCCGGCTTGTAGGACTCGAGCCAGTTCTTGAGGACTTCGAAGTGAGCCTCGGTATCGCGGGCGGAAGCCAGCGGGACCTGGTGGGAACGCCAGGAGCCTTCGGTCTTCTTGCCGTCGATGAACTTCGGGCAGGTCCAGCCCTTCGGGGTGCGGAAGATGATCATCGGGTAGAACGGACGAGTCATGTCGTCGGTCTGGGCTGCGGCCTTGATGTCGCAGATCTCGTCGAAGACGGTCTCGAACAGCTCGGCGAAACGACGGTGGATCGACAGGTGATCCTCGTTGTCGAAGCCAGCGACGAACTCGTACGGCTCATAGCCCATGCCGTGGAAGAACTCGTGGAGCTCTTCGTCGGAGATGCGGGACAGGATGGTCGGGTTGGCGATCTTGTAGCCGTTGAGGTGCAGGATCGGCAGCACGATACCGTCGGTGCGCGGGTT
>ERZ856578.7175-NODE-7175-length-11937-cov-2.847808_pt1 | contig 11937 bp, 12 predicted proteins | sample MGYA00514384_ERZ856578 | MGnify/ENA primary metagenome ERZ856578 (study PRJEB29103, sample SAMN06111958) | human gut metagenome | biome: human gut; feature: ankylosing spondylitis patient; material: healthy_person | host: Homo sapiens | place: China:Hangzhou...
AGCGACGGTATATCAAATGCAAATCTACCTATTGAGTATAAATTCTGCGGAAGCTCAATTTCTTTTAACTTAGAATCCTCAAAGGCTCCATACTCAATATGCACAACACTTTCCGGTATTGTTATTTTTTCAAGTTCAGTGTTAGATAACATACCTGCTGTAATGCACTTTAAGTTATCAGGTAAAATAATATTTTCTAAAGGTGTATATGAAAAAGCACAGTCTCCTATTACTTTCACATTTGGTGGAATCGCTATCTCTATAATTTTTGTTTTAGAAAAAGCTCCATCTCCTATTTCTAGCAAACTTTTGGGAAGAGTGACTTTTTGCAAATTACTACAATTAGTAAAAACATCCTTTCCTATATATTTGCAGCCTTCCTGAAACACTACTTCCTCTAAATTAGTACATTTTTCAAAAACATTATTCCAAATACCTATTACCGTTTGACCATTTATTTTTGACGGAATAACTATTTTTTTGTCTGAAAAGCCATTGTATTGTGTTATCAACACACCGTCCTTGTCATTTTCAATCTCAAACATATTATGATTTTTGTTTTCAATTTCTACCTGAATCTTTCTCTCAATTTTCTTACCACATTTAGGACAATATACAAAATTTTTCTGCAATGTTGTATAACAAAATGAGCATTCCAAATTTGTATTAACGTATTTTTTCTCATATTCTTTGTTGGCATTTTTTTATCTCATTAATTTGAGCCTCTTTCTCACCGCTTAAAGCTTCAACTTTTTTGTTAAGCTCCTTTATGTTTCTTTCAAGTTCCTGTTTACTACTAAAAATACCCATACGCCCTCCTATTAAATTTCCGCTAAAACTAAAAACTTTCAAGCCGACTTTATAATGTATCTGCTTGTTGACGGTTTTGTGGTCTGCCATGCCACTTTACTTTTTTGTAAACTAAATTCATATCTACCCAGTTAATTGCTCCATTGTATAATTTTGGCTGTGAACTTGCTGTAAATTCCATGTTTTTATAAGTCTTTTTGCAAATTACATTACCCTGATTATTTACTACAATGTAATGTAATGTTGATTTTGATTTCTTTACAGTAGTGTACATAATTACAATGGCATCATCTGAAAGTTTAACAGTTCTTACTTCTCGTACTGTTATTTTTGACTTCTTAGGATTGTAAGTAGTAAGCCATTTTATTTTAGATTTTAATGTATTTTTGTCTGTAATTGTCATAAATACATTCTTTTTATATTTTCCACTATTTCCTGTTACACCGGCAACTTTATAGTTCTGTGTGACTGATGTTCCAACAGTAATAATGTTGTCCAAAGTAGTTTCCACGCATATCCATTCTTACATTACCTGATGTAAAAGGCGTCACTATTCCGCCAAACACATTCCAGGCATCACCTGTAATGCTACATGTTTTTTGAAGTTTCCATGATGATGAATATTTCAAAACTTTAATTACTGTTTTTGTTTGTCATTAGAATAACCAACTGCTACATAGAAGTTTCCATCCGGTGCACAGTAAACACCACCCCAATAATCATACTTGCAAAGTTTAAACATGAACGTTCCTTTGAATCCACTGAATATTCAGGAAATACATATTTTATTTTATATATGTAAGATTTTCCTGCCTATTGCTTAAATGTATGGGTTCCAACTGTTGCCGCATTTGCTTTTTGCCATGTAACCTTAACAGACTTATAATCCACTGCTTTAACCGAACTCATTTTTGCACCCATGTAAGGTTTTACGATTAGGAAAAAGAAGCAACAGCACTGGCAGAGCGGGCAAAGAATAGTTGATGTTCCCGGTGCAATGGTTCTTCAGTATATATAAGCCCTCCGTTTTCATCTTTTGTAATCTTGAACTTGATTCATGCCAGCCGTCGTACCAATTCTCAGCTTTTGCTGTGCCTGCAAAGCCAATTACCAATACTGCTAATAGCATTGTAAATATTAGATATTGTACTTTTTCTCCTTTTGTATTTTCTGTCAATATATTATTCCTGTCATATTTTTTAGTAACGTACCTTTATAACTAGACTAACACATTTATCTGCCTAATAAAACTTATTTTATTTGTAAATTACTACTTTTTTCCTGTGCACCGTAAATTGATTTATTTCCATTAACAATGTATGCAATACTGCACACCACCACAAACAATGACATGTTACTTCCACCAAACACTTCTATTCCAAGCATTATTGGCGCAATCAATGTATTTGTAGCACTTCCAAATACTGCTGCATAACCTAGCGCTCCACATAATATTGGTGATATGCCTAAAAGTTGTCCGAGAACTGCTCCTAAAGTTGCCCCTATTGAAAACAGTGGTGTTACTTCACCGCCCTGAAAACCAATTGATAAAGTAAGCACTGTTAGTAACAGTTTCAAAATCCAGTCAATGCCATAAACCTCTCCACCTGAAAAAACGCTGGAAATCAAGTTAGTTCCAAGTCCGCTGTATCTTCCCTGCCAAAGGAAAATCAACACTATTGCCAATGGTATTGAAACAACACCAATTCTTATGTACGGATTTATAAATTTTTCTGCCATAATTTTTTTTTGCACTTGAAGTAACTTTGAAAACAATCTTCCTACAATTCCAAATGCTAATCCTAAAATTATAACTGCTACCACAATTTTAATATTTGAAAAATCAACCGTTCCTTTTAGTTCTACAGCAAATTTTTCAAGTCCAAGAAAGTGGGACGTATATGAAGCTACAAAGGCTCCGATTATTGCAGGTAGCAATGCCTGATAATCCATATAACCTGCAACAATTACTTCCATAGCAAAAAAAGTCGCCGCCAAAGGAGTTTGAAACAAGCCACCAAAACCTGCTGCCATACCTGTTATTAGCATAACTTTGCTGTTGTCTGGTGTTTTCATTTTTCGGCCCAAATAATGTGAAAGTGTTGCCCCTATCTGAACAGCTACACCTTCCCTGCCGGCACTACCTCCAAAAAGATGTGTTATCCATGTTCCAACCATAACCAGTGGTACTAGCGCAAGTGGTATTGAATCCCTTTTCTCCTGCCCAACTTCAAATACAAGTGTCATACCTTTTAAACTTAATTTGCTAAAACGTAGGTACAGCCATGTAATTAAAAGTCCTGCTACCGGTAAAAACGGAATAAGATATTTGTAATTGGCTGTTCTGAAATCAGATATTGCAATTAAGCCTCTTCCAAAAACTGTGTCTACTATTCCCACAACAACACCGATTATAATTGAAATGATAATATATTTGATCGTTAGAATTGCTTTTTCGTATATTTGTTGTTTGTTCATTTGTTGTCTCCTTATGTGGAATTTATATTACATAAAAAAAGCTGATTCACCTGTGCATTGTTACACAGAAGTCATCAGCTTTACTAGCGGTTTTGATAAAATCAAGGGAGAACCTCATTCCCTTTATTTAATTTTTTAACTATGAAAAAGATAGCATATATAAAGGTATGTGTCAATTTAAGTTTATTACAAATACTTTTTCATATTATCTAAAATAATTTTATATGCATTGGCATACATATGTATTCCGTCCATAGTGTATTCTTTCTTTAACATTCCTCTACGGTCCGTTAACCCCTGATTCACATCAATATAATAACATCCCATTCTCTGTGCTAATTTCTTCACCTCTTCATTAGCTACTGGCACCGTTTCATTATTTCTATGATAAAAAACAGTTTGCTCAAAAGGGCAATCCGGAAGCATATCAACACTATTTACCGGATAAAAAGCCATTGTATACACAGATGTCTTTGGTAATTTATCTTTTATCTGACCTAATATTTCTTCATAATTTTTCAACATTTCTTTTAAAAGAATGTCAAAATCTGTATTAGGATCACTAATATCATTAGTTCCAATATTTATAAAAATCTTGGAAGGTTTGACTCCAAAAATTTGCTCATCCATACATTGAAGCATATCAGCAGTTGTAAATCCGCCAATCCCTCTATTGTAAATAATTTCCTTAATTCCAAAATCCATTTGTAATTCATTAATTGGAAATTGTTCCATTAGAGAAGAACCAGTAAATAAAATCTGTCCTTCTTTTACCATTGTATTAAGTACACGATACTTTTCTACTTTTACCATTTGTTCTCCGTTTATCATAACTATATTCCTTTCAATTTCTCATATCATTATACACAATTTTACATTTTTATGAGGATATTTCTTAACATTTTTACACTTTTATGAGCATATTTTTCCACAGTTTTCACACTTTTATGAGCATATTTTGCCATAGTTTTCACACTTTTATGAGGCTATTGCATTTTTTTCATTATTAAAGTAAAGTTACTTATGAAACTTTGTTTACTAAGTGTTTTGTACGAAGAAATACTATTTCACTAAATCTTACAAGCAAGCTCGAATTGAAGTAAATTTCTAGCAACCCATAAATTTTTTATTAAAAGGACTTTATATATGGAAAAATCAGTTATTAATCAAATATGTGCTTCTATGGATACTTTTTTTGAAACCGAAAAGAAGATTGGCAATTTCATCATTCATCATCCAAAAGAAATCGTGGATATGACCGTTGGCGAACTGGCCAAAGAATGTCAGGTAAGTGAAGCTTCCGTTTCACGTTTTTGTAAAAAAATTGATATGAAGGGCTTTCACCATCTTAAAATTTCTATTGCAAAAGAAATGGTTTCCCAGTCGGAAGACGATGAATTGTCTAATCATATTTCAGTAGATGATTTGGAACAATCATTGAAAAATATATTGGCAAATAAAGTTGCCGAACTTACTCAAACAGTTTCAATGATGAATTCTGAAAATCTGCAGGACATTTTAAAAAGAATAAATAATGCCCACAATGTTCTTTTTGCTGCTGTTGGCAACACTGTTCCTGTAGCAATGGACGGAGCCTACAAGCTTAACCAGATTGGGATTTCCGCAGTTTCAACTCCTGTTTGGGAAACCCAGCTTGCCTACAGTTACAACCTTTCACCTGATGACTTAGTTATTGCAATTTCAAATTCAGGGGAGTCAACCGGTGTCATTAATATTTTAGAAGCTGCAAAACAAAAGAAGGCAACTACAATTTCAATAACCAATAGTGAGAAATCGACTATTGCTAAAATCAGTGATTATCATATAACAACAGCAACCCGCGAGAAATTATTTCTTGATGAATATCGTTTTTCGAGAGTTTCTGCCACAATGGTAATCGAAGTGCTTTATCTTTTCCTTACATCTATGAGAAAAGAAGCTTATGATTCCATTATTCAGCATGAATCATCTATAGCTTTCACAAAAGAATAATTTTTCTATTGACGAAATTTATATGTCATGGTATCTTTGTGTTGTGAAATTAATTTTCACAACGTATTTATTCGTAAAATTAATTTTTATGCGTGTTTATCTATTAAACCGCTTTTTACAATATGCTTTGTGAAATTTTACGTGTTTATCTAACCACAAGGAGGTTTATTATGAAGGAAATTAAATGGGCTGTATTAGGTACCGGAGTTATTGCCAACGAAATGGCACAGGCATTAATCAAAAATGGAAAAAATATTTATTCTGTTGCAAACCGCACACACCAAAAGGCTGTTGATTTTGCCCAAAAATATAATATCGGAAAAGTATATGACAATATGAATGATGTGTTTACTGATCCAGAAGTTGATGTTGTTTACATCACAACTCCACATAACACACATCTTGAATTTATGAAGAAAGCAATTGAGAACGGAAAACATATACTTGTTGAAAAATCCATAACACTTAACAGCGATGAATTAAACGAAGCAATTTCTTTGGCAAAAGAAAAAGGTGTTATTATTGGTGAAGCAATGACAATTTTCCACATGCCAATTTACAAAAAAATAAACGAGATTTTGGAATCTGGAGCACTTGGAAAAGTGAACCTTATTACCATGAACTTTGGAAGTTTTAAAGAATATGATATGACAAACAGATTTTTCAACAGAAACCTTGCCGGGGGTGCAATGCTCGATATCGGTGTATACGCACTTTCATTTATCCGCTGGTTTATGGATTCAAAACCTAACAACCTTGTATCTCAGGTAAAATCTGCCCCAACAGGTGTTGACGAGCAGGCTGGTTTGCTTCTAACAAACGAAGAAGGTCAGATGGCAAGCGTTATGCTTTCACTTCATTCTAAACAGCCAAAACGTGGTATGGTTTCATGTGAAAAAGGTTATATTGAAATAATGGAATATCCTAGAGCTTGGGAAGCTACCATAACATACACTGACTCTGGCAAAACTGAATTAATCAAAGCCGGCGAAAATGCAGACGCTCTCGCCTACGAACTTGCTGATATGGAAAAAGCAATTAACGGCGATGTTGACTGCATGCACTTTGACTATACCAAAGACGTTATGGATATGATGACTGAATTTAGAAAATCATGGGGCTTTAAATATCCTGAAGAAGAAAAATAGAAATTAACAGAGCTGTAAGTTTTAAAATCTACTTACAGCTCTATTTTTATATAATCTTATAATCCTTTGCACATCTAACTACTCCGTCAAGTGCATCACTGAACTCTATACCATATTTTCTTGCCACTTCTTTCAGATATGTAATTCCCCTAAATTCCTGTGAGCTAAAATAAACCGCCTTTTCTTTATTTAGCAATGTAAAATAATTATCTTTTGTGGTTTCCATATCATACATCCATTCAGCCCTTAACATAACTGCTGATGGTTCAATATCCAACACCCTCTGCTCCATTTCCAGTTTATGAGTTGCATAAACATTTGCCGGCTTTACATTTTCTTCCGCATAAGGTCCATCATCGTCACAACCACTATAAACCTGATCCGAGCTGAAACAAATAAGTTTTCTTCCTTTTGCCGCCTTTGCCAAATACATCGGTACCTGCACATTTGCAAAATAAGATTCCTCTGGATTGTTTTCACAAATTCCCATGTCTGCAAGAGCGTTAGCCCCAACTCCCTGTCCAATTACTTATAAAACCGCTTACCTCACTTTAAAAGATTTTACACGGCTCCATTTGCCTTTGTCTTTTCCAACTATTGCTCTCACTCTTACATAATATCTTTTTCTAACACGCAATTTTCTTAACAGATATGTATTCTTTCTTGTACGTTTTGTTCTTACGTTTTTCTTAAATTTTCTGTCAGTTGAATACTGTATCCGATATATTTTAGCCTTACTTATCTTTTTAAAAGTAATTCTCACTTTTCTATTTTTAAGTTTTTTTACTTTTAGAATTTTTGTTTGCTTTAAACTCTTTTTATTTACACCGTCAACACGAGTTGTAGTTTTTCCGTTAGTTGTTGGTTCATTTTCCTTTGTTACAACTTGTCCAAAAGTTGTAGTTGATTCTTTTTCTGATGTTGTTTCGTCAGTTGTTTGATTTTCTACAGTAGTTTCTGATGTTGTATTTTCTGTAGTCAATATTTCAGCTGTGGGTTCTACTGTGACAGTTGTCTCAGTTTGTTTCTCAGTTGTTGGTTCTGATGTAGTTGTCACTTCCGTTGTTGGCTTTGGTGTTGTTGTCACTGATGTAGTTGGTGCTTCTGCTGTTGGTTCTAATGTAGTTGTCACTTCCGTTGTTGGCTTTGGTGTTGTTGTCACTGATGTGGTTGGTGCTTCCGTTGTTGGCTCTGATGTTGTAGGCACTTCCGTTGTTGCCTTTGGTGTTGTTGTCACTGATGTGGTTGGTGCTTCTGTTGTTGGCTCTGATGTTGTAGGCACTTCTGTTGTAGTTTGTGCTTCCGTTGTAGGCACTTCTATAGTTGGATTCTCCACTTTGTTCTCCAATTTTGTGTATACCTTTATTCTTCCCACATAATTTTTAAGTTGTGTCCATCCACTACCGTTGTTTATATATGACATTTCCCTGCCATTTTTATATGAAGTCATTATTTTGGCGTCGCCCTTTTCATTTGAAACACTTACTATTGCAGAGAACCATTGGTCTTTTTCGATTTTTACCGGCTGATTCAGTTCTATTGTTACATATCCGCTATTTTCAAAATATGCCGTTGTAGTATTTGCCAGATAACCACCTGAAACTGGTACATTTTCCTGTCCACCATAAGGATAATCTACATTTTTATATATCTCCACTTTAGCGGTTACATTTTCACCACCAATAGCCACATTTACTGCTTTTATATATTCGTCTTTTAGATTATCAGATTTTTTTGCTTTAAATACATTTGCCACTGACTTATCTTTTCTTAATGGGAAATCGTCCATGCTTCCATCATAGTAATAATTAAAGTCATACTTGTCCTTTGGTGCAAATGAAAATGCATAAGAACAACTGCTTGTATTGTCATATGACAGCCAAAAATACTCCAATGATTTGTAACTGTTTTTTACAAGCCAACCACCATTTTTGGTAGCACCATTTGGTACAAATTTGTCTGATGGAATATTGTCATCCCATCCAATGATTGTGCATGCATGCGGAGAAATTGTACTGCTATGTTCATTCTTTGGATTGTAGTATAACGTTTCTCTTGCATTATTGTACTGAAATGTTACTGCCCCATATTTTGCTATGGCTTTTTTTATTGACCTAATGTATTCTTCCGGATTTGATTTGTTTTCAGGTATATAAATTGCATTTTCAAATCTATATGACGGATTATCATATGGGTTTGTGGTAACCACATTACCCGATACCGGTGCCCACCACATTGAATATAACTTGGCAATTTTTAGTGGGTCTCCTGACTGCATCAAATAATTTACTGATTGCCAGTCTCCATCTGTATTTCCCAATGGATCGCTTTCTCTCTTAAAAACTCTATAAGCTGCCGCCATCGGATTTAATGATAATGTATCTTTTGTTACTGTAGGATCAATTCCACTTTTCAAAATGGATGATTCTGCTGCTGCAATGCTTGAATATGCCCAACACAAATTGGTATCTCCCTGATCTTTTACTGGTGTTACTATGCCATCGTCCCTTCCATCATATTTTTCCCTGTCTGAGATTTCTTTAATTTCAGTCTGTTGTTCTTCAAAATCACCTTCTATTTTAAATGTTAATTGATTATCAGTTATGTTTGTGACTTCAACATACATATCATCGGTTATTCCCAAGCTCTGATTCAGTTTTAATGGTGCGTCAGATTTTGTTGCATATGTGCCACCTAATGTTTCATAATTCCACTTTCCTGCAACGCATCCCATGTTGTTTGGGAATTTTGTATCTTTGTCCACCAAATAACAAACAAGTCCTGAACCAATTGTCAATCCTTTTAGCTTCGTTCCATCTGTTTTATACAATTCTTTTGACTGACAATCATACTTATTACCACCTGTGCCAAAATTTCTATATTCTAAGTACAGTGTTTTATTGGTTCCTTTTAAATTTAATTTGTATCCGACTATCTGTGAATCTCCTCTAGTCGATGCTTCCTTTAAGGTATACTGTCCATTTTGATAAATTGTTTTAACATTGTCAGATGTAAGCCACCCCTTTGCTTCTCTTTCTTTTACAGATATAAACTGTGGCACAGGTGACATATGCTTTGCCATTGCAGACATATAATATACCGGCGAACTATTTGAACTATTGTACAAGTCCTTAAATCCTAAAATGTGCCCCATTTCATGAGTTGCCACTGCCATAGGCAAAATCACGTTTTCCCGATTATCCTTGTATAAATAATTATAGGAATTTGTCACCTGTACATAGTTTTTACTTGTAATTGTTTTTCCATCTGCATTTATTTTTACGTAATCTGCATAATCCTTATAATTCCACAAAGGTGAGGACCAACCCACAGAGATACTCTGAGTTGTATTTTTATAAATAATGGTGATTGCATCGATTACCCCATCATTGTTTTTATCAAGTTCAGAAAAGTTGTACTTTTTTGTACCATCATAATTTGTAATCACATTACCCGCCGATATAGCTCTGTTTATAGCTTCAGACCAGTCTGTTTTTAGTTCGTACATACGCTGTGATTTTTCGCCATTGTCCGTATAGCCTTCAGGATTTTCATCGCTGTATTCAGCATAGTAACCTCTTGGATGTGACAATTGTATAGAACCACCCTTGTCGAATAAATACACACTATTCATATGTAATTTTCCATTTGAAGCAGTTTCATAATAATCTGAAACATTAAAATCTGCATTGTTGTAAGAATTGTCTGTGATTTTTCTAACAGAATTTCCACTGTATTCATTGTCTACAAACTCATCTTCGTCTGAAAACCTTGCAAACACAATAAGGTTTGTAAAATTACATTCTTTTGTTTTACTTTCTGTATTTTCATTCGTATCATCAGCAAAAGTTACGCCACTAAAAAGCATTGTCATAACCGTAACAAACGCCATGATTATACTAAACCCTTTTTTCATAAAATCTCCTTTTCATCATTTATTCTTTTAAACCTTAATTATATATTCATTATAGCATTTACCAGATTAACTTTGTATTCTAATTTTTTAGAATTATAGGCTCATCATACCAGACATTATACAACCGCCTTTGGCACCGCATTTGATTATTTCATCCATTTGTACATCTGAAAGTTTTATTCCTCCAATTGCGTAAACTGGAATTGTAACGCTATTGCAAACCTCTTTTAAAAACTCCAATCCTCTTGGTGGTAAATCTTTTTTGCAATCAGTAGCAAATATATGACCTGCACTCACCTGTAAGTATTAAAATTTCCTGAAGTCCTGTCTCTGCAATTGCCTTCATCTCTTTGTCAATTTCTTCATCGTTAAGACAGACACGTTTTATTTTGTTATGGCAATTAAATCCGCAATAAATACAATAATTCTCGCAATAATTTGCTATGTAAATTGGTGTAAACATATATGTACTATTTCCAAAATGTTTTCTTGTTTCCACTTGTGCCGCTTGAGCTATTTCCTCAATAAAAGGAAGCGCAGCCGGTGATAATAAAGCTTTAAAATCCTCAACAGTTCTTTCTGTATTATTAATTGCAACTTTCACGTCACGTTCCGTATATTTTTCATAATCATACTTATTCATTTCGCCCCTCAATCTTGAGGGGTGGGCTTTTCTTTTGCTTCATTTTCCTGCATAATAGACATATGAATATCTTACAAAGAATCTTTACTGACTATTATGAAGAAATTAAATATACTCTTCATCACAGAGCTTCTGAGATGGAAAATATCGAAAAGATGATAAACTGTGGTGATTTTTCTTTTGGTGGTGCTATGTACGGCTGCCCACACTGTGGAAATCTTAAGTTCATTCCTTTTCGCTGCCACAGCCGTTTCTGTCGCTCTTGCGGTAACAAGTATTCCATGGAACGTACTACATCTATGTCTTTTAAACTGGTTAACGTTCAGCACAGACACTGCGTCTTCACGATTGATGAAAATCTCCGTGATTTTTCCCTTCAGGACAGAACTCTGCTTCATTGTTTTTTCCATTCTGTTGCCAGTGTTATTTTCCACATGTTCTTTAAAATGAACAAATCCAAAAACTTCACTCCCGGTTATATCATGGTTCTTCATACTTTTGGCAGGGATCTCAAATGGAATCCTCACATTCACTGCCTGATTTTTGAAGGTGGCTACAGCTATGATGGCGTGTTCGTTACCTTCCATTACAATCGTCACGAAGACGAAAAGTATGTCGAAGAAACTCTCCCTGCTATGGATTTCATAAAACGGTTAATCAGACACATCCCTGAAAAGCACTTTAAAATGATTCGATATGGTGGAATCTATGCCCGCCACCCGGCAGGCTGTTTTCAATTTACCAGAACGCCAACTACGGTCTTTCCTATAAAGAAAAAAAGACTCCAATGTGACTAATTAATCACATTGGAGCATTATTCTCCTATATTTGCCGAAATGGTATCATATTGGTATCACCTCGGTAATATTATATACAATTATGTGGTTCTAAGCCCTTTATTTAAAGGCTTTTTTACTTTGTACATCTGCATAGTAGATAGTATCTCCTTC
>ERZ856578.7183-NODE-7183-length-11916-cov-5.126193_pt1 | contig 11916 bp, 13 predicted proteins | sample MGYA00514384_ERZ856578 | MGnify/ENA primary metagenome ERZ856578 (study PRJEB29103, sample SAMN06111958) | human gut metagenome | biome: human gut; feature: ankylosing spondylitis patient; material: healthy_person | host: Homo sapiens | place: China:Hangzhou...
CCGCCCCCTGCGGGGCACCTTCCCTATCCCTTTTGTCCCTTCGGGACATTTCCCCTTGACAAGGGGAATCGGCCCCACAGGGGGAGGCAAGTGAGACGCGAGGAACGGATTGCCGCGTCGGGCTTGTGCCCTCCTCGCAATGACAAGTCCCCGCCTTGGCTCTCCCTTTGGGAGAGCTGGCACGGCGATAGCCGTGACTGAGAGGGCCACCCCATCTATAACAACAGCCGCAGACGTTTTTCTACGCCTGCGGCTGTTTTGCTTTATTTGCCCAGTTTCTTTCTCAAATCGCCCAGGCGGTTCAAGGCCTGGAGGAGGGTGTCCTCCTTCTTGGCGAAGTGGAGGCGGATCAGGTGGTTCACCGGCTCGCGGAAGAAGCTGGAGCCGGGGACGGCGCCCACGCCCACCTCCCGGGCCAGGTCCTCGCAGAAGGTGAGGTCGCTGTCATAGCCGAACTCAGAGATATCCAGCAGCACGTAATAGGCCCCCTGGGGGTCGGTGTGGGCCAGCTTCAGGTCGTCCAGCCCCCGCAGGAACAGGTCCCGCTTGCGGGTGTAGGTGGCCTGAAGCTCGTCATAGTAGTCCTGGCCGAAGCGCAGACCGGGGATGACCGCCTCCTGGAGGGGGGCGGCGGCCCCCACGGTGAGGAAGTCGTGGACCTTTTTGATGCGCTCGGTGATCTCCTCCGGGGCGATGGTATAGCCCAGCCGCCAGCCGGTGATGGAGTAGGTCTTAGACAGGGAGGAGCAGGAGATGGTCCGCTCCCACATGCCGGGCAGGGTGGCGAAGTAGACGTGCTGGTGGGGGGCATAGACGATGTGCTCATATACCTCGTCGGTGATGACATAGGCGTCATACTTCCGGGCCAGGTCGGCGATCAGCTCCAGCTCCTGGCGGGTGAAGACCTTGCCGCAGGGGTTGGAGGGGTTGCACAGGATCAGGGCCTTGGCCCCCTGGCGGAAGGCGTCCTCCAGCACCTCCGGGTCAAAGTGGAACTCCGGCGGGACCAGGGGCACATAGATGGGCTCGGCCCCGGACAGGATGGCGTCCGCCCCATAGTTTTCGTAGAAGGGGGAGAACACGATGACCTTGTCCCCCGGGTCCACCACCGTCATCATGGCGGCCATCATGGCCTCGGTGCTGCCGCAGGTGGCCACGATCTCCCGCTCCGGGTCGATGGTCCGGCCCATGAACCGGCTCTGCTTCTCCGCCAGGGCCTGGCGGAAGCCGGGGGCGCCGCAGGTGATGGAGTACTGGTGAAAGTCCTCATAGGACACCTGGGCCAGCCGGTCCAGCAGGGCCTTGGGCGGGTCGAAATCCGGGAAGCCCTGGGACAGGTTCACCGCCCCATAGCGGTTGGAGATACGGGTCATCCGGCGGATGACGGAATCGGTAAAGTCCGCCGTGCGGCGGGACAGGTCCTTCATGGTCGTTCGCTCCTTCTGTATGTCTGTGTGTCAGTTCTGGGTGGCCTGGGTGGCGCTGCTCACGCCAAAGTCGAAGAACTGCCCTCTCCCCTGCTCCAGGGCCCGCTGATAGACCACGCTGGCGCAGCCGATGTCCATGGCTCCCGTGCCGATGGGGATGCACACCAGGCGCTCGCCGGGCTTACGCTCCAGCTGGACTTTTCCGGCGGCCAGCTGGCCGATGGTGCAGGTGATGCTGCTCTCGTTCAGCTTGCCCTGGCTCACCAGCTTGGACAGGGCGCCCCGGTGCATGGTCTGCTCCACGTGGTCCACCACGATCTTGTCCGCGTGGAGCAGCACCGCGTCCTCGCACTCCTGATAGGAGCCCATGGGGAAGACGATGGTGTCAGGGGCCAGCCACTCCTCCTTCAGGAATTCGTCCTTAGACTGGGTGACGCAGATCACCGCGTCCCCCTGGGCGGCCTGGATGGGGTCGTCGCACAGGATGATCTTGCCGGGGACCACGTCCTGCATGTCCGCCTGGAAGCGCTCCAGGGCGGGGCGGGACACGTCATAGATGCGCAGCTCCTCAATGTCGAACAGGGTGGCGATGGCCCGGGTCTGCATGTGGCCCTGCATCCCCGCCCCATAGATGCCCAGGCGGATGGGGCGGCGCTGGCTGCTGCCGTGGTTGAAGAGATATTTCAGGGCCACGGCGGTCTGGGCGCCGGTGCGCATGTTGGTGATCAGGGCTCCGTCCAGCACGGAGATAAAGTTGTTGATGTGGGGGTTCACCAGCATGATGAGGGAGGAGCAATAGGGGATGTTCCGCTTCTTCCGCTCCCCCAGATTGCCTCCGGCCCACTTCAGCCCGGCCACATCGGCAAAGCCCACATAGGCCGGCATGGCGTTCATAAAGCCGTGATACGGCGGATAGGCAGCCGACTCCCCCAAGTCCAGGTTCACCTTAGAGGGGTTGACGACGGTGCCGTCCCCCATGCCCTGGAAGGTCTTTTCCACGGCGGCCACCACGTCCTCCATGGGCAGCAGCGCCCGCACGTCCTGTTCGCTCAATAATAAGGTCTGTCCCATTGTACTCCGTCCTCTCTCACGCGGTCAAGTGTGCCCGGGCCTCAGGCCTGGGGCAGCAGGTCCTGATCCCAGCCGGCGGGGGTGTAGAAGCCCTTGCACTGGTCGTTGTACACAGCCAGGGTCTCGTCAGACTGATAGGCGTCCACCACCTTGCGGAACACCTCCACCTTGGCGGGGTCGCTCAGGTCAGCAGTGCGGGCGGCGATCAGGTTCCAATAGTCCTCGATGTCCAGGCGGTCATCGGCGAAGATGGCGTCGCTGGCGGCCAGGCCGAAGTCCAGGGCGTAGTTGTTGTTCACAATGGCGGCGGTGACGTCGGGCAGGGTGGAGACGATGACGTTGGCCTTCAGCTCCTTGATGGTCACGCCCACGTTATAGGTCTGGATGTCGTCCACGGTGGGGTTAAAACCGGCGTTGGGGTCCAGGGTGATGATCCCGGCGGACTCCAGCACCTTCAGGGCGCGGCCGCCGTTGGTCAGGTCGTTGGGGATGGCGATGACGTCGCCGTCCTTCAGCTCGTCCACAGAGGAGATCTTGTCGGAGAACAGGCTCAGGGGGGCGATGAAGGTGTTGCCGATGTTCTGGATCTCATAGCCATAGCTGTCGATCTCACCCTGGAGATAGATGCGGTGCTGGAAGGCGTTCAGGTCGATCTCCCCGTCGTTCAGGGCCCGGTTGGGGGTGACATAGTCAGAGAAGTTCACCAGCTCCAGGTCGATGCCCTCCTCGGCCAGGGTGGCCTTGGCGGGGGCCCACAGGTCTTCGTTGATGCCGCCCACGATGCCCAGCTTCACGGTGACGGGTTCGCTGGTGGAAGCGCCGGCAGAGGAGCTGGCGGCGCTCTGGCTGCCGGAGGTGCCGGCGCTGCTGTTTTCGCCGCAGGCAGCGAGGGTCAGGGCAGCCAGGGCGGCGGCCAGGGCGAGGGAAATGGTCTTTCTCAGCTTCATGTTGCATTCCTCCAATGATTTTTGTTTTTCATCTCTTTTGTTTTCCCGAGCTTATTTCGATCCTCCCTCCCCTGTGGGCGTGAAGACTTTAAGTCAGGCGTTTTATATCAGGGCCTCAGGCCCCGGGGGTGCGATTTTGCAGGCTGTTTACAGGGTCAGGGCCAGGCGATAGTTCTCGTCCATGGTCTTGCAGGAGGCGGCAAACTCCGCCTGCTCCTCCTGTGTCAGGTTCAGCTCAATGATATCGGCCACACCCTCCCGGTTCAGCCGGGCGGGGACGCTGGCATACACATCGTGCTGACCGTACTGACCCTCCAGCAGCACGGAGACGGGCAGGATGCGGTCCTCGTCGTGGAACACGGCCCGGACCACCTCGGCAATGGACACGCCGATGCCGAACTCGGTGCAGTTCTTGCCCTCCATGATGCACCAGCCCCCGGCCTTGCCCGCTGCGGCGATGGCCTTCAGGTCCAGGGCCCCATAGGTGTCGGGCCGCTCCTGCCGCAGCTGGGCCAGGGGCTTGCCGCCGATGGTCACGGCGGACCAGGGGACCATCTGGCTCTCCCCGTGCTCCCCCAGGGCATAGGCCACGATGGACTTCTGGTCCACCCCGGTGGCCTGGGACAGGGCCCGGCGCAGGCGGGCGGAGTCCAGGGTGGTGCTGGTGGAGAAGATGCGCCCGCTGGGCCAGTTCAGCTTGGTCTGGATGTAGTGGGTCACCACGTCGGCGGGGTTGGAGATGTTCACGATGATGCCCGAGAAGCCGGAGGACTGGATGTTCTCCGTCACCGCTTTCATAACGGCGATGGTCTGGCGCAGGGTGTCCATGCGGGTCTGACCGGTGGCCAGGTCGGGCAGGGGCCCGGCGGCCACGATCATCAGGGGGGCATCGGCGGCATCGGCATAGGTGCCCACGCGGACCTTGGCCCGGCTGGGCAGATAGGCGGTAGAGTCGGCCAGGTCCAGGGCCTGGGCCAGGGCCTTTTTCTCGTCCACGTCGATGTAGACGATCTCGTCCACCAGGCCCTGGGCGATGAGGGTGAATCCGGCGTGGGAGCCCACATGGCCGGCCCCAATGATGACTACTTTCCGATTTTGCAGCTGCATAATCTCTCTTCCTTTCTCAACTTGTCAGTGTGTGTTCTTCCTGGCCACCCGGCTGCCGATGAGCTCGATGAGGCACACCAGCAGCACCAGCACCAGTACCGTGACGTTTGTGATATCCTTCATATTCCGGTCATGGCCCAGGGTGACGGCAAAGTCGCCCAGGCCGCCTGCGCCCACCGTCCCGGCCATGGCCGTCAGGTTCAGCAGGCTGATGGCCGTGATGGTGGTGCCCCGGGCGATGGCGGGGATGCCCTCCCGCAGATAGACCCGGAAGATGATCTCCAGGGGGCTGGAGCCCATGGAGAGGGAGGCCTCGATCAGGCCCTTGTCCACCTGGGCCAGGGCGCTCTCCACCTGGCGGGCGAAGAAGGGGACAGAACCGAATACCAGGGGGACGATAGCGCCCTTCACGTTGATGGTGGTGCCCATAATGGCCCGGGTGACGGGCATGACCCAGGTGAGCAGGATGATGAAGGGGATGGAGCGGAACAGGCTGATGAGCTTGTCCAGCACCTGATAGACCAGGCTGTTTTCCAAAATGGCCCCCCGCTTGGTCACGGTGATGAGTACACCCAGGGTCAGACCCAGGATAAAGCAGATGATGCCCGACCAGGCCACCATGACCAGGGTCTCTTTCAGGGCCTGACCAAAATCGGGCAGGCGCTGGGCCACGTTGGGCAGATAATTATTCAGCAGCTCTTGCATCCCGGATCACCTCCACGCCTACATTTTTTTCGATGAGATATTCGATCGCCTGTGTGATCTGCTCCCGCTTGCCGCCCATGATGGCCACGGTGCCGCCGATGGGGGCGTCCTGGACGATCTCGATGTCGGCGAAGATGATGTTCACCGACACATGGAATCGCTCGGTGATGGAGGAGATCAGCGGCTCTGACACGTTCCGCTGGACATAGGACAGCCGGACGATCAGCTCCCCGGGATTCAGGCGGGTCACGGGGGAGTCGGCGGCGATGAGCTCCTCGATCTTTTGCAGGTTAGACGTGGTCTTGATAAAGCTCTGGGTGATGGGCTGCTTGGGAGCAGCGAAGATGGAGAAAACCTCCCCCTCCTCGGCCACCTTTCCGTGCTCCATCACGGCCACCCGGTTACAGATCTCCTTTACCACCGCCATCTCGTGGGTGATGACCACCACCGTCAGGCCCAGCTGCTGGTTAAGCTGCTTGAGCAGGCGGAGGATGGAGTTGGTGGTCTGGGGGTCCAGGGCGGAGGTGGCCTCGTCGCACAGCAGCACCTTGGGGTCGTTGGCCAGGGCCCGGGCGATGGCCACCCGCTGCTTCTGGCCGCCGGAGAGCTGGCTGGGATAGGCGTTCTCCTTATCCGCGATGTCCACCAGGGTCAGCAGCCTGCGGACCTTTTCGGCCACCTGCTGCTTGGAAAGGCCGCTGCCCCGCAGGGGATAGGCCACGTTTCCGAACACGGTGCGGGAGGGCATCAGGTTGAAGTGCTGAAAGATCATGCCGATCTTCTTTCTGGCCTGACGCAGCTGGGCGGGGGTCAGACTGGTCATCTCCTTGCCGTCCACCACCACGCTGCCCTGGGTGGGCCGCTCCAACAGGTTGATGCACCGCACCAGGGTGGACTTGCCCGCCCCGGAAAAGCCGATGATGCCGAATATCTCCCCCTCCCGGATCTCCAGGGAGACGTCCTGCACCGCGTACACCGGATGCTCCGGCGTGCCGAAGGTCTTTGACACATGGGAAAACGAGATCACGTTTACTCCTCCTCCATACGAAACAAAAAGCAGGGAGCCAAGCGGCTCCCTGCTTTGAAATGCTCCTTGATGCTCCCCCGGAAATGCCCGGGGAAACGGACCAATTCTATTTCGCAATGCTGCGGCAGGCAACCATTTGGACGCACAAAGTCATGGGCATCGGCATAGCCATGTCCATCATCATACCAGTGAACATTCGACAAGTCTTGCCAGTCATGGTACGTCCTCCTTTTCCCTACCAAGTTTATTGGTATGATACCGCCCCAGCCGGGGTTTGTCAATGCGCTTTTGTCAGAAAAAGCGTTTTTGTGAAAGTGCTAAAATCAAAAAGACGTTTTCCCATGTTCTCCGGCAGGTTTCACAGTTGCCCCGTGGGGCCGCCCTCTTTCAGGCGGCCCCACGAGTCTTGTTTTGCTTTAGTCGGCGAACAGAGGGGTGGACAGATAGCGGTCACCGGTGTCGGGCAGCAGGGCCACGATGGTCTTGCTCTTGTTCTCCGGGCGCTTGGCCAGCTGGATGGCCGCCCACAGGGCCGCGCCGGAGGAGATGCCCACCAGAACGCCCTCCTTCTTGCCCACCAGCTTGCCGGTGGCAAAGGCGTCGTCGTTCTCCACGGGGATGATCTCGTCATAGATCTTGGTGTCCAGCACGTCGGGGACAAAGCCGGCGCCGATGCCCTGGATCTTGTGAGCCCCGGCCACGCCCTTGCTCAGCACGGGGGAGGAGGCGGGCTCCACGGCCACCACCTTCACGTTGGGGTTCTGACTCTTCAGATACTCGCCCACGCCAGTGATGGTGCCGCCGGTACCAACGCCAGCCACGAAGATGTCCACCTTGCCGTCGGTGTCCTCCCAGATCTCAGGGCCGGTGCTGGCCTTGTGGGCGGCGGGGTTGGCGGGGTTGACGAACTGGCCGGGGATGAAGCTGTTGGGGATCTCCTTGGCCAGCTCCTCGGCCTTGGCGATGGCTCCCTTCATGCCCTTGGCCCCCTCGGTGAGGACCAGATCGGCACCATAGGCCTTCATCAGCTGGCGGCGCTCCACGCTCATGGTCTCGGGCATGACGATGATAATGCGATAGCCCCGGGCGGCGGCCACGCTGGCCAGGCCGATGCCGGTGTTGCCGGAGGTGGGCTCGATGATGACGGAACCGGGCTTCAGGGCCCCGCGCTGCTCCGCGTCGTCGATCATGGCCTTGGCCACCCGGTCCTTCACAGAGCCAGCGGGATTCAGATATTCCAGTTTGCCCAGCACCTTAGCCTCCAGGCCCTCGGCCTCCTCCAGGTGGGTCAGCTCCAACAGGGGGGTCTTGCCGATCAACTGGTCAACAGAAGTATAGATCTTGCTCATGATAATTTCCTCCTAAATATTCGTCAGGCGGTTTCGCCATTTGTTCTGATAGGATATGTAAATACGTTCAGCTGATTGAAACGTGTCGATTTAGGTCCGACATCGGATGATGTGATTGCTCTTCATTTTTATTACCAACCTTTCGCATAGGTTTATATGGATTATAGGACCGTAGTCTCATTTTGTCAAGGGGTATCTTTCAATTTTTCAAAAAATTTGTTTTCCCTACCTCCCCGGTATTTTTTCTTTTTCCGGTTGATTTCCCATTAACCATGCTGTATAATAGGTAAATAAACTGGAGGAATGGCACATGCTGATTTCAACCAAAGGGCGCTATGCCCTTCGGGTCATGATCGACCTGGCAGAGCACCAGAACGCCGGCTACATTCCTTTAAAGGAAGTGGCCCAGCGGCAGGGTATCTCGGAAAAGTATCTGGAGAGCATCATCAAGCTGTTGGTAAAGGCCAACCTGCTCAACGGCGTGCGGGGCAAAGGGGGCGGATACCGCCTGACCAAGTCCCCGGACAGCTATACCGTGGGCAGCATCCTGCGCCTGACAGAGGACTCCCTGGCCCCCGTATCCTGTCTGGAACCGGGCGCCCCCCCCTGCGGTCAGTCGTCTGAGTGCCGCACCTTAGCCATGTGGCAGGGGCTTGACAAGATCATCAACGACTATCTGGACAAGATCACCGTTGCCGATCTGATCCGCACCGACTCCCCGGGGGATTTTTACGTCATCTGAATATCCGAACAAAAAACAAGGTCCGCAAGCAAAATACACGCTTGCGGACCTTGTTTTTTAGTGCTTCAGCTGAACTTTTCTGCCCCTGGACTGGACATAGAGGGTCTTGCTCTTGAAGTAGTTCACCGGGTCCACCCGGCTGCCGTTGACACGGACCTCGAAATGGAGGTGGTTGCCCGTGGACGAGCCGGTGGTGCCCACCCGGCCCACCACCTGGCCCTGCTTCACCGTCTGGCCCTGGGACACGCTGCGGGAGCTCATGTGGGCGTACAGGGTGCTGGTGCCGTCGCTGTGGCCCACCACCACATAGTTGCCATAGGAGCGGTTGCGGGTGGAGGTGATGACCACGCCGCTCTTAGAGGCCAGAATGGCCGTGCCCGCCGGGGCGGGAATGTCGATGCCCGTGTGGTTGTTGGCCTTGCCGGTGATGGGGTGGATGCGGCTGCCGAACAGAGACGTGAGCGTGTTATAGCCGTTCAAGGGCCACAGGAAGCCGGACTCGCTGGGCACGTTGGCGATCTGGGAGGCCAGTTCCTTCTCCTTCTTGCGTATCTCCGCATCCATGGCGGAGGCTGCGGCCTCCAGCGCTTTGATGGCGGCCTGGGCCTCCTGTTCCTGACCCTGGATGTCGGCGATGACCTTGTTGATCTCCGCCTCCTGGTCCTTCAGCTCCTGCCGGGCGGCCTCCTGCTCCTTCTTGGCCGACTCCAACTCGGCCCGGCTGGCCTCTAAGCTGGACTTCTCCTCCTCGATCTGGGCCTGAAGGGCCAGCAGGCTCTCCATGATGCTGTTGTCATAATCGATGATCTCTTCCACCATCATAAAGTTGTCCAGCAGGTCCGTAAAGTCGCTGGAGCCGAAGAGGATGGACCAATAGGAGGTCTCGCCCTCCTCCTCCATCACCCGCACCCGCTGGCAGAACAGGTCATACTGCTCCTTCTCTTTGGCCTCGGTCTCGGCCAACTCGCTGGCCTTTTGGCCGATCAGGCCCTCATAGGCGCTGATCTGCTGCTGCAGGTTGCTGATTTCCTCCTGGATGACGTCCACCTGCTGCTCCAGGTTGTCTTTCTTGTCCAGGGCGTCGCTTTTGTTTGCCTGGATGGTTTTCAGCTGACTTTGCAGGTCTTTTTTCTGCTGGCTCAGCCCCCTAGATTTCTCTCTCAGGGCGTTGACCTCCGCCTGGGTCACGGCTCCGGCCTCCATCACCATGGCCGGACCGGACATGGGCAGCAGACAGGCCAGCACCAGCAGCAGACACAGGCCTTTTCTGCACCGGGCCAGCTGTTTTTTCAACGCGTTTTTCATCTCTGCCCGCCTTTACCCCAGGAAAATATCCGCTGCGATGGGCAGCAGCAGGGAGAGGATCATCACCACAGCCAGCACTGCCATGATAAACCGCTGTCTTTTCTCTCGCTTCATGCTTCCATTTCCTTTCTCTTCGTCAAACCTGAAGGAACTTGCGGATGGCCAGCAGAGAGCCGCCCACGCCGATGAGGGCACCGGTGCCGCAGAACACCCCCAGGATGTTCCTGGCCATGGAGCCATAGCTGAGCATGGTGAACAGGGACAGGCCGTTGCCCTGGATGACCACCTTGCCCACCATCTGATACAGCCCCCACTGGGCAAAGAAGGCGATCAGCGCTCCCGCCAGCCCCAGGATCATACCCTCCACCACGAAGGGCCACTGAATAAATGCGTCGGTGGCGCCGCACATCTTCATGATGGCGATCTCCTCCCGGCGGTAGAACGTTGCCAGCTTGATGGTGTTGGCGATGATGAACAAAGACACCACCGCCAGGATACCGATGAGCACCAGGGCTACGCCGGTGGCGATGTTCCGCACCAGCACAAAGCCCTGGGCAATGGCAATGGCCGCATTTACTTTCGCCACGCCGGGCACCTGCCCCACCAGCTTGGTGGTCTCCTCCATCTGCTCAATGTTTTCCACGTGGATGCGATAGCGGTCCCGCAGCACGGTGGCGGGCATGGAGTCCAGCAGGTCGTTGTGCTCCCGGCCCTCCAAAAACTGGTTCAGCGCCTCCTCTTTGGAGACGAAGGTCACCTGTGACACGTTGGGCACCGCCTCGATCTGGCTTTGCAGGGCCCGGGCCTCCTCCTCGGAGTAGCTGTCGTCGACGTAGGCCAAAAATTCGTTCTCTTTCTCCAGGTCCCCCAGCATGTGGTTCAGATTCACCGCCAGCAGGGAGAAGGAGCCCATGATCAGCAGACAGGCCACGATCATACACACGGCGGCAAAGGACATAAAGCCGTGGGTGAAGATGGAGTGGAACCCCTCGCTGAAATAATATCCCGCATTAAACTTTCTCGCCATTGTAGTACCCACCTGTCTCGTCGCTGATGATCCGTCCTGCCTCGATGGCCACCACACGCTTGGTAAAGCGGTTGACCAGTGCCTTTTCGTGGGTCACCACCAGGACGGTGGTGCCCAGTTCGTTGATGCGCTCCAGCAGCATCATAATTTCCAGGGAGCGCTGGGGGTCCAGGTTGCCCGTGGGCTCGTCGGCGATGATCATGCTGGGGTTGTTCACCAGCGCCCGAGCGATGGCCACGCGCTGCTGCTCGCCGCCGGAGATCTGGCCGGGATAGCGGTCCGCCTTCTGCTCCAGGCCCACCAATTGCAGCACATAGGGGATGCGCCGGCGCAGCTCCCGGGGGGAGGCCCCGATGGCCCGCATGGCAAAGGCCAGGTTCTCGTACACCGTTTTCTTTTCGATGAGGCGGAAGTCCTGGAAGATGATCCCCAAAGTCCGGCGCATATAGGGGATCTGCCGGGGCGCGATGTTGCTCAGGTTATAGCCGTTGACCATCAGCCGCCCCTGGGTGGCCGCGATCTCGCCGGTGATCAGCTTGATGACGGTGGACTTGCCGGAGCCGGAGGGCCCCACCAGAAAGACGAACTCCCCGTCGTCGATCCGCAGGTTCACGCCCTTCAGCGCCTTTGTGCCGTTGTCATATTCTTTATATACATCAATGAGACGTATCATTCTCGTCCTCCGGGCTGGTGGCTCCAGCCGCATTTCCCAAAGTTTTTCCCGGTCCCGCTCCCCTGGCCGCGCTCCGGCGGGGCCGCGGGACAATTCGTTTTCAGTGTATCACAGTTCCTGCGTTATGTAAATGACAAAATCAGCGGAAAAGGCCCTCTATTCTCCCTTCTTTCCGGCCTGTCCCCCGCTATATCGTGTTACCGTTTTGTTTCTTTTGTAACTATATTGTAACTTATTTGCCGCCCGATTGCAAGGGGGAATTTTCCTGGTCGAAAGAAGAGACGAATGGGCGGGACAAAAGTTCCGGCTAGACGCAAAAAACAGGCTGCTGCAATCACGCAACAACCTGTTTAGAAAACTTAGATTCAGGACTCGATGCCCCGGGAGATGAGGTACTTTTTGACCATCAGGGCCACCTTGAAGGTGATGGCGTCGTCGAACTCCCGCAGGTCCAGGCCGGTGAGCTTTTTGATCTTCTCCAGCCGATAGACCAGGGTGTTCCGGTGGACGAACAGCTTTCTGGCCGTCTCGGACAC
>ERZ856578.7198-NODE-7198-length-11892-cov-87.668472_pt1 | contig 11892 bp, 6 predicted proteins | sample MGYA00514384_ERZ856578 | MGnify/ENA primary metagenome ERZ856578 (study PRJEB29103, sample SAMN06111958) | human gut metagenome | biome: human gut; feature: ankylosing spondylitis patient; material: healthy_person | host: Homo sapiens | place: China:Hangzhou...
TGCTTTATGCTCGGCAGAATATATTTCAAGGGGGAATTTGTGAACAGGGATCTGAGCAAGGCTGAGAAATATCTGCTCATGGCAGATAAGGACAGCGGATACGCTTGCTATTATCTCGGCAGGCTGTATCTTGAGGGAGAAAAATATGATCCTGACAAAGCTGTTGAATGGCTTGAAAAAGCGGTTACCTATGACGATATATCGGCGAATGCTTCGTATTCGTTAGCTAAAATACTTTTGGAAGATAACAAATATCATGACACACAAAAGGCAATAAAACTACTTGAACTATCTGCCGAAGAAAACAATTGGGCTTCGTTTCTGCTGGGAAGGCTTTATGTTTTCGGTACGGAGGATATTGAGAAAGATAAGGAAAAGGCGATGGAATGGCTTAACAGGTCGGCGGACGACGGAAACGTTTATGCTCAGACTTTTCTGAATGAAAACAGAAGCTTTGTAAACACAATGCTGGCAAATACGGTTTTAAGCTTGTTTATCAATCTAAGCCGATGTATTGAAGATGATTATATAAGAAGATACAGATCGGTCAGGACGTCCGCAGACAAAAAGCTTAGGCGTATGATAATTGAAAAGAAACAGGCGATGGGGATCAAGGAGGAGCAGGGTTATGTGTAAAATGGAGCAAGTAAATTATTAGTAAATATAAACAATTATTTCTTTGACAAACTGACTTCATGAAGGAGAACAGTCAGAAAGAAAAAATGTACAGCAGATAGGAGGAATGTAGTTGTGAAGCAAACCATTAAAGAATTTATTCAGGAACATCAAGACGCAGAACTCCATCTTATGACGCCCGGAGGTTATATAGACATGTTAGCAAAAGAAGCTGACTTGCTCTTGAACGGTGAAGATGTAGCTGCACATTTTGGTGTGAGAGGAACAAATTATATGATTTCCGCCGAAGAAGTTTTGAAACAGGAAATCTACAGTGTCAATCAAGATGAACAAAATGCCCGTTTTTATATAATAACTGAAATGCCGGAAAAAGAAGTGCAGGCTGAAAGTTTCGATTGTACGATGGGAGGAATTCAGATATGAACATAAAGTTGATTACAGAAAAAGATACAGATCGGTCAGGATGACGACAGACAGAAAGCTAAGACGTATGATAATAAAAGGAACAGGCTTTGGGGATTAAGGAGAAATTTGGCTAAATCTGCTAAAATTTTATTGCTATTTTTATGCAAATTATAGATTTTTAAAAAATTGCCAAGAATTATTAATTAAACTCTTGAATTATTATATATATTGTGCTAATATTTTAATTAATATAGGTATATTAAGTGATATTTTATAATACTTAATATGATATATAAATAATCTTAATAACTATATTAGATGGAGGTTCTATGAAAAGAAAACTTGTTTTAATTATGGCTGCTGTTATTTTAGCTTCGAATTCAACAGCCTGCAAAAATTCTGAAAACACATTATCGACCGATAATGATAAAAGCCGGAGTACACAAAGCAGTATTTCTGAATCGGTATCGGAAAGTACGGAAAGCGATACTCAGAGCAAAACTGAGGTTCAGTCGGAAATAAATGAGTACGACGGAACATTTAACGAGGATGTTTTTGATAAGATCGTCAGTAACGTTGTTATAGGCGATAAAACTTTTTCATTTCCATGCTCGCTGGAGGATTTGGGTGATGGTTTTACTTTTAGAAAAGAAACCATGATATATGAAGAGGAAACAGAATTAAGAAGCTGTGGATTATTATATGACAAAAAATCTTTGGCTGCGGTAACAATGCATTGTGCAGCAGACGATAATGATTATAGTGATAATGATATTATTTGTATAAGCTTTACTGCGAGTGCTTTCAAAAGGCAGGATACGATTGATAACATTTCAATAGGCGGAATAACCTTTGATAGTACTGAAGAAGAAATACTTCAAATGTTTGGTGAACCAATAGATAAGTATGAAGATTCTGATGATTTTGAATTATATATTTATTCTATTGATAATAAGCGAATGACCCTTTCTTTTAATAGCGGGAACCTAAATATTATAGAGTTTAAATTGGGAGGAAAATAAAATGTCAATTAATATTGATACAGGATTCGAGATCATATTAAAGTTAGATAAGGACATGAAAAAAGTTGAAGATACAATGATAAAACTATCTGACGAAGAAACATATACCGTAGATGGTTTTTGTGAAATATTAAAAAATAATATTGTTTCGTGGGGAGACATTTCTATAAGATTTACGCTGGAAAGTCTTAATAATACAGTAAATTACGGTAAACTATCAAAATTTATTACTGACTCGCATGATACAGCTGCTTTAAATGAAGCATTAGATAAACTTGCTTCAAGTAATAAGGATTATAGCAAGTGGATTAAAAACTATGATTCGCTTTATAAAGGAGCAAACGATCTGGTTGCTTTAGTTGATGAAGCTATTAATATATCAGATACTATAAAAAAATTAACTTATATGTCGGAAGATAATGATGAGAGAAGAAATGCAATAGCACAAATCAGTGAAAGTATTTTTAGCATGGGAAGTACCTTAACCGGAAATATTCCCGGTATTCTCGGAGATGTTATCTCAGAACAATTCAGTTTAGCAAGCGAAATTATATCATCGGGAGCCTCAATTATAAATAAACATATAGATCAAATCAAATCGGTTGAAAAAGAAATCGATGAAATTATAAACGGAAAAACCAGCGATTTCGATTTTGATAGTTTAGATGCGGCAAAAGACGAATTGGATATTTCAGCTAAAGTGGATGATTTGTCCGAGTTTGTTTCATATTCTGAAGATATAAGGGAGTTATATAAGGCTTTTGACGTTGACAAAGCAAATGAAGTCAATAATATTATAATTTCATTGAACAACAAAATAAACGAGCTTCAAAATTATCATGAAGCCTATGAGGAATTAGCCAAAGCGATAAACGACTGCTACGAACCGGAGATACTTGGCTTTATAGGCGATAACGTTGACGAGGATAAGCTTGCTGATTATGCGAATGCATTCTTTAAACGGTTTGGAAAATATATTGACGGTACTGAAGAATTTAATGGTTCAGATTTTGAAGATGAGTTAGCTGATTTTAAAAATCATCATGAAAAAGGAGAAAGCGGCGAAATAGAATTTATGGATGCCGAAGCAGTAGCCAAGCAAAATATTGCCGAAGCTGAGAAAAGCGCCAATAATGCCGAAAGGGCAAAGGTCGATCCTCTTATTCTTGATATTAACGGAGACGGATTTAATATTGAAACAAAAAAATACGGCGCTCATTTCGATTTAAACTGCAACGGCTTTGCGGAAAGAATCAACTGGACACGTCAGGATGCGATATTAGCGCTTGATAAAAACGGAAACGGAAAAATTGACGACGGCAGCGAGGTTTTCGGAGATTTTCATCTTTTTGCAGACGGAACAAAGGCTAAAAACGGCTTTGAAGCATTGGCGCAGTATGATACTAACGGCGACGGTGTTATTGATGAAAACGACGAAATATTTAATCAGCTTAAACTATGGGTTGATTCGGACGGAGATGGCTTATCGGGCAGCGGAGAATTAAAATCGCTCAAGGATATGCATATAAAGGCTATAAATCTCAATTACGAATATGTAAACCAGCCTACAGATTCCGAGGCATTGATAGGTAACGTTGCGACTTTTGTCTACGAAGATGATACTATCGGAAATATAGGAGAAATGTGGGTTTCCTCAGACCTTTACGACGCTATCGAAACTGTTATTATAGGAGTGTCTGAGGCAGCTGACGGTCTTCCGAACGTGAGAAGCTTCGGTACTGTTAATTCTCTGCATAATGCAATCGCTATGGATGAAACCGGAAAGCTTACGGAGCTTGTGAACAGCTTTATTTCAAAAACTGATAATGATATTAGGATTTCAATAGTAGAAGAAATCCTGCATTTTATTTGTCATACGGAAAATATAGAATCCGACAGCCGAGGCTCATATATCGACGCAAAGGATTTAGCTGTAATTGAATCTTTTATGGGACAGGATTTTATGGGAGTAAACGGAGGCAATCCTAATTCTGCCGCGTCTCCTATTCTTAAAAGCGTTTACAGTAATTTAGTTGAGATGTATTGCTTTGCTATGATAGGAAGTCAGATATCAGAACATCTTGATTACATAACGGCTCATACGGAGGATGACGGAAGCATTACTCCAAATATGACATTTTTCAATAAGCATATGTATTACTCAATGAAGCTGGGACAGATAAGTGAAAAGACTTTTTCCGATATATGCTCTTACCTCGGCTATTATGGTTCAAACATTCAGAATGATTATCAGTTGTTTATAGAATTCAGGACATATATGGAGGAAACGGCTCCTCAATATCTTGATATAATTGATTCCTCTGTTTTCGGAGCAATAAGAGGAAATGACGGTAATAACGCATTAAACGGCACTATTGTCTCGGACGTAATTTACGGCGGCGGAGGAAACGACCGGATAACCGGAGGAAACGGAAACGATCTGCTGTTCGGCGGAACAGGAAACGATACAATATCCGGCGGCTCAGGAAACGATATGCTCTACGGCGATTCAGGAAACGATACCCTTGACGGCGGAACAGGCAATGATACGCTTAATGGCGGAGAAGGAAACGATACCTATGTATTCACAAAGGGATGCGGTCACGATACAATAATCGACTCCGACGGTCTGAATACGCTTAAGTTTTCAAATCTTGCCCCAAGCGATATCCTTGTAAACGGAACAGGTGAATATGACGTAACCATCACAATTAAGGGTACAAACGATACCCTCGTTATCAGAGATTTCCGTAAGGGAGAGGAATACAGAAATTATGATCTTGAATTTAACGGCATAAAAATGCACGTTACCGATAAGGGCAGTCCGTTCAGGCATATTTACGGCGGAAACGGCGACGACGTTCTCAAGGCTGTAGTTGAGGATTCTGTTATGCATGCCTTCGGCGGCGATGATACCGTTTACGGAAGCAAAGGCAGCGACGCTATATACGGAAATGAAGGGAACGACACTATATACGCCGGAAGCGGAAACGACTTTGTATTCGGCGGCTCTGATAATGACGTTATTTACGGTGAAGATGGAAACGATATAATTTACGGCGACGAAGGCGATGATGTTCTCGACGGCGATTCAGGAAACGATACCCTTGACGGCGGAACGGGAAATGATACATATGTATTCGGCAGAAATTACGGTACCGATATTATCAGCGACAGCGAAGGGATATCAACTGTTAAGCTTGCCGACGATACAGTCTTGTCTGATCTTGAAATACGCTCTGTAGGCAACAATGTTATTATCAGCATTAAGGATACCGGGGACAAGCTGATCATTACCGACTTTGCAGACGCGCCGGAAAATTACGTTCTGCAAATAGGTGAAGAAACGCTTTACATAAAGGATAATATCTCAGACACTGTAAACACATACATTTCAGGTACGGAATATTCAGATTATATGCTTCTTGAAAACGGTAAAGCCAATATCGCGGCAGGCGGTAACGGAGATGATTTCCTCATAGGAGGAACAGAATCCGATTACATATTCGGGGATTCGGGAAACGACAGAATCACAGCGAATAATGGCGACGATGTCATATTCGGCGGCAACGGAAACGATTCGTTGTTCGGAGAAAACGGAAATGACTATATATCCGGCGGCAAAGGCGATGATTATATCAACGGCGGCGACGGTGACGACATTATTGACAGCGGAACCGGAAACGACTTTATCGACGGAGGAAACGGGAACGATACATATATATTTAAACCGGGTTACGGAAATGATTCTATCATGGACATTGAAGGAACAAACACCATTATGTTCGGAGATGGCTTTACGGCGTCAGGTCTGAAGGCTTACCGTTCAAACTGGAACGACATCCTAATAACCTTCGACGGATATGATGATACTCTTGTTATAAAGAATTACTGTATAAGCAAAGAAGCAAGAAACTTTACTCTTGTGTTTGCAGACGGAACAGTTACAGAAGCGACAGCTCAGGACAGCCCTCTCAGAACAATTTACGGTACTGACGGCAGCGAGTATATGATTTCGATTTATGAGGACAGAATTACTAAAATCGGCAGAGACGGAAACGATCAGCTTGTAGGCGGCAGCGGAAACGACTTCCTCTATGGGGATAATGGCGACGACAGGCTTACGGGAAATGACGGAAACGACATACTTGACGGCGGCGAAGGTAACGACTTCCTTTACGGCGGAGCCGGAAATGATACATATATCTTTAAAAAAGGATATGGTACAGATACGATCGGCGACGGACAGGGCGCAAACACAATTGAAATATACGGATATACTTCAAATCAGATAAAGGCTTATCGCACAAACTGGAACGATATTACTATAACCTTTGAAGGCTCTGATGATAAGCTTGTTATCGAAGGCTTCTTTACTTCCGAAGCAAACAGAAACTTCAGTCTTACGTTCAACGGAGGTTATAAGGTTCACGCAACCGCTTCCAACAGCCCTCTGAGGACCATATACGGAACTGATTACAGCGATTACCTTACAGCTATGGATGACAGAGGCGTGACTCTTATCGGAGAGAACGGAAATGACAGTCTTAACGGCGGCGGAGCGGACAAGCTTTACGGCTCAAGCGGAGATGACCGCCTGTACGGAAACGGAGGAAACGACATACTTGACGGCGGCAAAGGCAGCGACTTCCTTTACGGCGGAGCCGGAAACGATACATATATGTTCAATATCGGTTACGGTACGGATACTATTAATGACAGCGAAGGTACCAATACGATTTCATTCGGCAATGGAATTACCTCAGAGGCTATGACTGCATACCGTACAAACTGGAACGATCTTACTATAACATTTGACGGAACAGATGACAGGCTCGTTATTCAGGGATATTTCAGTTCCGAAAACAACCGCAATTTCAATGTCACGTTTGCAGACGGAACAAGATATGCGTTTGACGATACTGAAAACCCCATAAAACAGGTACACGCTACTGAATATGACGACTGGATGTCTGCGTGGAGCGATAACGGTATTAACTTGCATGGCGATGGAGGAAACGATACGATAAACGGCGGCGCCGGAAATGACGCACTTTACGGCGGAACAGGAAACGATTATCTGTACGGAAATGACGGAGATGATACCCTCGACGGAGGAACAGGAAACGACTGGCTGTACGGAGGAAACGGAAACGATACATATATCTTCGGTAAAGGCTATGGAAACGACACGATTGAGGACTGGGGCGGAAGCAGTATCGTAAAGCTTAAGGACATCAGTTCAAGTGAAGTTACAATAACAAATCTGTGGGATTCCACGCTTGAAATGACTGTAAACGGTACTCAGGACAAGCTTACCATCAACGGATATAAATGGAATCAGGGCGGCTATACCTTTGAGTTTGCAGACGGAGCAGTAGGAACAGTAAATAAGGATACATGGGAGCTTGAGCTTAGTCAGCCAGCAAGCAATGAAATATCTGAGGAAGATGTCGTACAGTCAAACGCTGAGCTTCTCTCGGATATCTATTCAGACGAAAGTATGTCTTCAGATTTACTTACAGAAACAATCGGCGCCGTTCTGATTGATTCATCAAACGCTGTTTCTGCGGCAAAGGAAACGGAGGAAATCTCAGATCAGACGGATATACAGGTAATGATACTAACCGAAAATATGTCCGCTTTCGGTACGGAGAACAATGTTTCTGACAGCACGAGCATTAGCGATCCGATGCAGGATATATCGACGGTTAATCAGCTTCTGATAAACAGTCAGGCTCAGTAAATTTCTGATTATACGCATAAACCCTTGATTTTTCATACCATTTTGTATTTAATTATTGCTAAATATGTGAACTTGTGTTATTATATATTAAGTGGTAAATTTATACAATTTGGTATTAGAAAAATATATAAAGGGAGGTCTTTATGAAAATATTAAAAAGAATCTATATATTACTGCTGTCAGCAGTATTGATAATCGGAGGGAGCGGATGTGAATTGAATAATAGTGAAATTGTAAAAGAAGAGCAAGCAGCTCACGATGAATGGCTGAGGTGGAGAAAAGAGTTTCTTGCAGAACAGGAATTGCCAACAGAATATTCTCAATTAAGCGATTCACAGAAAACTTCAGTAAAAGCAATATATGAAATGATTATGTATTTGCAGGATAAATACGGTATTGAATTCGAATACACAGGATATGTAATACCTCAGATACTGGAAGATGAATATTTGACTGCCATTCCTAAAGGTGGGAATGAAAAAACAGACACTGTTACAGTAACTCGTCAGGATGATGGCACGCTTACAGACGATTATCCTAATATTGCTGTAAGACCTTATTATGAACAGATGATTACTGATTATATTGAGGATTATTTTGGGTCTGATAAAATAAGAGTATTTTCTGAAATTTTTAATACTAAAATAGAAGATTTTTCAAATATTACAAACGAATCAATGGAACATAATGTTTCGGCATTTAATATAATTTTCATTGAGAAGGAAATATGCTCGACACATGAGTTTAATGAATTTGCCGATAATTACTGTAAATGGTTAAAAGAAAATGGTTTAAGTAGTGAAAACCGAGTGATGTTATTATATAATATAAGTATTAATAAAATAGATGAATTAAATCCATCTGATTATTTTGGTAAAACATATGTTGAAATGGAATTAAATTGCTATGTTAACAAAAATGGTGTAATTCAAATAAGCGAACGAGAAGTAAGATAAGGAGTTTTAAAATGAATATTACAGATGAAGAGTTATTAATGATTGAGCATTTAACTTATTTAAATGAAAGTGTTGCAAAAGCTGCTGACATAGATGGGTTTACTACGGTAAACTTAAAAGAATTTAAAGGTGATCTGATTATACGCATAAACCCTTGATTTTTCATACCATTTTGTATTTAATTATTGCTAAATATGTGAACTTGTGTTATTATATATTAAGTGGTAAATTTATACAATTTGGTATTAGAAAAATATATAAAGGGAGGTCTTTATGAAAATATTAAAAAGAATCTATATATTACTGCTGTCAGCAGTATTGATAATCGGAGGGAGCGGATGTGAATTGAATAATAGTGAAATTGTAAAAGAAGAGCAAGCAGCTCACGATGAATGGCTGAGGTGGAGAAAAGAGTTTCTTGCAGAACAGGAATTGCCAACAGAATATTCTCAATTAAGCGATTCACAGAAAACTTCAGTAAAAGCAATATATGAAATGATTATGTATTTGCAGGATAAATACGGTATTGAATTCGAATACACAGGATATGTAATACCTCAGATACTGGAAGATGAATATTTGACTGCCATTCCTAAAGGTGGGAATGAAAAAACAGACACTGTTACAGTAACTCGTCAGGATGATGGCACGCTTACAGACGATTATCCTAATATTGCTGTAAGACCTTATTATGAACAGATGATTACTGATTATATTGAGGATTATTTTGGGTCGGATAAGGTAAGAGTGTTTTCTACAGTTACTAAAACATCAATTGAAGATTTGAATAATATTTCAGCGGAAAAAATGAAAGGAGATGTGTATGGAAATAGTGTAGTATTTATTAGCAATGATATATGTACTGAAAACGAAATAAAGGAGTTTGCATCAGTATTTGTTGAATGGACGAAGGAAAATGGTCTTGTGAATTATACACAATTAATGTTGTTATATAATCCGGATATAGAAGAATTAAACCCAAATAAGTACTCTGATTATTATAGCAAGAATAATATAAAAGTGCGTTTGACATGCCATGTATACTCTGATGGACGTACAACGATAAGTAATGATAAATTATATAGTTAATATGGAGGTAAAAAATGAATATTACAGATGAAGAGTTATTGATGTTGGAACATCTGACTTATCTAAATGAAGATGTCACAAAAGCTGCTGGAATTAGTGAATATCCCAAGATAGGAGAATTTAAAAATCAATCTATCTATAATATTTTAAGTTCATTTGATTCAACCGCGATAGCAAACCTTGAAGCTAAAGGAGACGAACCTTTGGCGGCAGAGGTCAGCGGTTATGAGTGGGCGCAAATAATAAAATATTTACAAAATAATACAAGGCTAAATAAGTTAGTTCTGACAGAAACAATGGAAACACCAAAAGGAGTTCCATTGGCGCTTTGCTTTACAGACGGTACGCCTGATACGAGAGAAGCGATAATCGCATTTAAGGGAACAACCGGAGGAGACGAATGGAGCGATAACGTTGAAGGAGCTATACTTCGCGATACGCCCGACCAGATTGAAGCTCTTGAATTTGTACAAGGCTTACCATATGCCGATATAACATTAACGGGTCATTCAAAAGGCGGGAATAAAGCTAATTATATAACAATATTGTGCGATAAGGTAACACGCTGTGTTGGCTTTGATCCTCAGGGATTTTCACAGCTCTTTTTAAATGATCCGAAATACAGTAAACGAATTGAGGAAAGAGCGAGCCTTATAAAGAATTATTCCTTGTCTACTGATTTTGTACATATATTGCTTTATGAATTGCCCGGAGCAAAGCAGATATTTTGTAAAGGCTTTGGTGTAGATAGTACAGGACAGCATCATAGTCCCAATTCATTCTTTTATACAGATTACTATGGAAATCTTGTTTTGGATGGAATATTTGAATTCCCTATGTTTGTTGAAAGTGTTGAATCTGAATCAGTAGCGCTGCTTCGGGGATATGTTCGCTATTTGCTTGAAACAGGAAGTGAAAAAGAAATAAAAGAAATGGTTGATTATATATCCGGAATAATGTATAGGAAAGATAAAGGCAGTTCAGAAATGATTGACTTTGCTTTTAGCGATTACGATAGATTGTCAACGATTGTCGGCGGCTTATTAAGCTATGTTGATAAAAACGATATAAGCGACAGAGATATTGAAAATCTTGTGATTACATTATTTGGCAGCGATGTTGTTGGAAAAATTGTAAGTCTTGCTGTTAATCAGGGAATAGACGATGATGACAGCGACCCTATTTTTACAAACTTAGCTTGGTTTTTAGCGGATAAATTATTATCATTAAAAGATATAGATTTAAGCGATATAATAAACCGTTCTGATTTTAATAAATTATGGGGCTTAATTAATGTGAAATTCAAGGATTTCAATAAACGTAATGACATGGAGCCTCCTAAGATAATACAAATTTTGAATGATGTAGAAATGTATATATACAAAGAATTATTATCCGGAGAATATGATTTAATTGACGGTACTCCCGGTAATGATCATTTGCGAAGCGGTTCTGGAAATGCCATGATTTTTGGTTTTTCAGGTGATGATACCTTAGAAGGCTCTTTTGGTGATGATATAATTTTAGGCGGCTTAGATAATGACCGTTTGTATGGTGGGAGCGGCAGCGATTTAATTTATGATATGTATGGAAATAATCTGATGTGGGGAGAGGATGGAAATGATATAATATACGCTGGTGATGGAATAGATCATTTATATGGTGGTATAGGAGACGATTATCTTTTCGGCGGCGATGGAGACGATATACTTAATGGAGAAGAAGATAACGACAACCTCTATGGAGAAGAAGGAAACGATGAGCTTCATGGAGGAGGAGGAGATGATGATTTATTCGGCGGAGATGGCGATGACATTCTTTTCGGCGATGACGGAAATGATTATTTAGAAGGCGGCAACGGTAATAATACCATGTATGGAGGCATAGGAAACGATACCTTTGTAGGCGGAGAAGATATTGATAAGATGTACGGCGGTTTGAATAACGATACATTCTACGGAGGAAACGGCCCTAACTATATGTACGGCGGTGAAGGCGACGATAACTTTACCGGCGGCGAAGGCTACGACTTCATAGA
>ERZ856578.7201-NODE-7201-length-11891-cov-6.937193_pt1 | contig 11891 bp, 5 predicted proteins | sample MGYA00514384_ERZ856578 | MGnify/ENA primary metagenome ERZ856578 (study PRJEB29103, sample SAMN06111958) | human gut metagenome | biome: human gut; feature: ankylosing spondylitis patient; material: healthy_person | host: Homo sapiens | place: China:Hangzhou...
ATAATGAGAAGTTGCAGCTTATTCCTATAAGTAATAAACAAGCTGTTATTATTGAAGATTCAAATATTCAAATTAAAAGTTATATCGCAAAGTTATGAATAAAAAAGATAAAAACAAAACAATTCTTACTATTATATCAACTTCGGCTGCACGAACACCCAACTTAAAGCTGCCGGTATGATGCCGCGCAGAGCCTGCATCTCGCCAGAGTTGCGCACTCCGCGACGGTAGAGGTCTGAGATGTCTTACTTATTTTCTCGCAGATACAAGCAGAAATGCCGCACTTTTTGCGGATTATTGTTCCGTAACACCCACTTGCTTCCAATCGACAAGCCCCTTTCCCTGGTCATCGAGTTCAACGGCAAGGGCTATAACCTTACGCTTGTCCTGCGCCGACTGGATGTCTCCGCGCTTGCGCATGGCTAATGCCGGCAGCACGGTTTCGTATAACGCCTGACGAACTTCGTGGTTGGGAAATCCGAGCAAGTAGAGTCCGTTCATATATCCCTTTATCGTGAGATAGCCCGACTGGTAGAGAAAGAGTTCCGCTCCGCCTCCTGTCACGTCAGATGTCTCAATGATGGTGCTTAATATGGCGCTATGGTCGTAGTCTGTCAGCTTTATCTCCATATCGTCTACGAACTTGAGCAGAAGCGAGGTTGCTCCCGATGTAGCCCAATAGTTCTTGATATCCTTGTCTGCCAAAGCGTTGACAAGGCTGAATGGGTTGTAGACATCAACCATGTTGCTACGACAGAAGTGATAGCCGTCGTAGTTGGTCTTCAGGCGAACCATTGTCTCCTCCTCAGTCCATCCGTTCGCCTCGCCCATCGCCTTCACTTCCGGACCGAAATAGTCACTTATCTCCTGGGTAGTGATACCGCAGATGGCTGCAAACGGCTCGTCGAAACTGATGTTGCTGAGATTGTTGAGAACGGAGAAGAGGGAGATTTGCGTGAACTTCGTAATGCCGGTGATGAATACGAAGCGCTCGTACTCGTCGTCGGCTTTCAGAATGGCGAACACTTCGCGGTAGACCGCTGTACACGCCTCATGGTCGGGCGTTTTCCATGAATGCTGCAAGGGCGAGTCGTACTCGTCTATCAATATCGCCACCGACTCGCCGGTCTGCTGATAGGCGGTCTGAATGATTGTGTCGAAACGGTCGGCTAACGAAGCACCTTCGTGCATTGTGATGCCATACTTCGCCTCTTCGCGCGAAAACGCCATGCTGAGATACGAGCGGATGGTCTTTTCAGATGCTCCAGCGCGACTCATGTCGAGCCTTATCACAGGCGACTTCTTCCATTCCTTTTCAAGATTCATTATCTTCAGTCCTTCGAAGAGGTCGCTTCTTCCCTCGAAATAAGTCTGCAACGTATCTACAAGCAGCGACTTTCCGAATCGTCGCGGACGACTCAGATAGTTGTACTTCTTTCCTCTGTTGACAAGGTTCCAGACAATCTCGGTCTTGTCAACGTAGGCGTAGTTGTTTCTTCTTATTTCCTTGAACGATAGTATACCAACCGGCAATCGTCTCTCCTCAAAGTCTGCCATAACGAAAAGATGGGTTAAAAGTTATATCGCAAATTTACGAATAAAAAAGATAAAAACAAAACAATTCTTACTATTATATCAACTTCGATAGCACGAAACCCCAACTTAAAGCTGCCAATACCCCCACTACAGGCTCAGCTAATCTCCACTTTCCCCCACCGCCACCGAACGCAATCTGAGCGGACGGCGTACGCAATCTGATTGGATTCCGAACGCAACCCGATCGGACAGCGAACGCGAAACGATGACTTTTCATCAACTTTCACGGAGAGAATGATGCACCATTGGCGGACTGTTGCAGAACATGTACATCACAACCGTTCTGCATACAAACAACCCAAACGTGGCAAGCAGAATGCCAACAACTTTGATTTAAGTCAATAAAACACAAGGATAAGCAACAATATTGTCAGTCTGTTTGCGCAAACAACTAATTATTCATACCTTTGCATCGTCAAAAGATTAATAGATTGTTTAGGTTAGTAGTAATAGATTTAGGTTTTTAGTTATTAGGTTTAAGGTAACGATTGTTTAACAGGTAGCTATGAAGGATCGTGAGACTCTTCATTACTTTAGAATTTTTTCAAGTTAAACATAGTGACAGTGGCACAGCTCGTTGAGAGTTGTGCCACTGTTTTTTGTGCCCTACCCTACAAATGCAAAAAACTGCAAGCGTCCGGTTTAAAACGCCTGCAGATATATTCTGTTTAAAGCAAAGAGTCGTTATGCATAACTGTGCATTCCGCCGAGGAAGTAGTTCACGCCGAAATAGGTCATTACGAGCGTGAGGAAAGCCAGTGTCATAAACACATGGAACGCTGTCGGGCGGTGCAGCTGGGGCACCGAGCGCGTGTGCAGCGCAACGGCATATATCATGAACGTGATTAGTGCCCAAACCTCCTTCGGGTCCCATCCCCAATACTCGCCCCAAGAGACGTTAGCCCAAATGGCTCCGACGAAGATGCCGATGCCGAGCGCGGCAAGTGCAGGATAGAGAAACACAAGCGAGAGCTGCTGCAGCTGTATCATCTTCGGCTGCGCTGTGCGACTGACGAGGCGCAGCAGAAGGGCGGTGAGCCCACTGATGAACGTGAACGAGAGCATGGCAAAACCCATCATTATTATAGACACGTGCACGCTAAGCAATGGTGAGTTGAGCACGGGCATCGTGTGCTTTATTTGCGGATCCATCTGTCCGATGTGACTCACGAGCAGGAAGAAGCCCGACATAAGGAAGCCCAACGCTACGAGCAGACGGAAGCGCACGCCGCAGACGAGCGCGAGCAGCTGCACGAGCCACGCCACGAAGAGCATCGTCTCGTAGCCGTTGGTCATCGGGAGCGTGCCGCTGATAGTCCAGCGCAGATACTCGCAGTAGGTGAGCGCACAGAACGACAGAAGCATCACTACATAGTTGACAACGAAAAACGATACGTGCAGTCTCTTGCTGCACACGCTCAGTCCGTCATTGCCGTTTGCACCTTTAGCGTTCGCGCCGTTGTCCTCACGGCACATTCTGATTATAGTATAAAGGAAAGAGATTACGCCCATCGCCAGACACAGCATGAAGAGTATTGTGGCGAAGGGGATGCGGTTGTATATACGCTCGGCTGCGACACGTCGGTCGGAAGGCAGCGACGCTCCCCCATTCTTCTGCTGATACTTCAGCATCTTACCCACCACGGCATCCATCTGCGCATAGTCGGAGGTTAGAGCATAATCGGATAGCAAGAAGAAAATCGAGCGCACGAACTGCTGGTGCTCTCTGTCCATCGTCTTCGGCAGAGAGTCGGTAGGCGCATACCACGTGGTATTGCCTTTATATGTATAAGGAAAGAGTTTAAGGAGCGAACCATTGCGCAGCTCCATTATCAGTTGTATCTTATTATCTATGGCAGCCACCTGCGAATGGAACGCATCGTGGTTGCCGCCATAGTATTCCTGCACGTACGGACCGAGCGTGTAGCCGCCCATCGCACTGTTGAAGAACTGACCTACGGGCACGTATTCGGGCAGCTGCAGACGGTCGCGCATCGCGGCGCCTTTCAGTCGGAGCATCGGCTCCTGCATCCAGTCGTCGGCATAGAACATCCAGCCCGTGAGCACCTGCTCGGGCGTGTAGCCGTTGTACGACGCCTTGCCGTAGAGGTTCTTGGTGAAGTCAACGGCGAGGGTCTGCAGCGGACAGATACGACTGTTGTGCAGCACCATCAAGCGTCCGAAGCGGTCGGCGCTTTCCTTAGGCAGAACATGTGCCTGAGCCGAGCCTGAGCCGAGCACGAAAAGCAGCGCCACCATCATCAGCCCTTTCTTCAGATGCGAGAGGCGCAGCAGCTTGCGGTATGCTCCGTGCGGGTCGAAGAGCATGTATATGAGCGAGAGGAACAGCAGAGCGTAGCCCGTGTAGGTAAGGGGTATGCCAATGGGGTCGGAGTTGAAGGAGACGGACGCGCCGAGCATGTCGTTGTCGTACGACGACTGGTAGAAGCGCATCGCTCCGTATCTGAAGATGCGGTTCATCGACACCTTGCCGCTGTATTGCTTGCCGTGGTCGATGATGGTGAACTGCGACACGTAGTCTTCTGCCGCGTCGGTACCCTCATGGTATTGCACATCGAAGCGGTCGAGGCGCATCTGGAACGGCATCTGCACATCGTGCGGCTGATTGTGGCGGTCGTACATTACGCAGGTGTTGATGTATGCGCCCTGGCGCAGATGAACCGTGCCGCGCTCCGAACTGACGTGTGTCACGAAAGCGCCCGCGAGTATCACCACGAACGAGAGATGGAGGGCTATGCCCGACCACGACTTGCAGCGGTGGCGCAGGAAATAGATGATGCCAGCAGCCGTGAGCACAGCCCAAAGCAGCGAGAACCACCATGCGCCGTACACATTGGAGCGCACAAAGTCGGTGCCGCTATACTTCTCCACTACCGTAGCGGCAGCCATGCAGACTATCACTAAAACATACAATGAGAAAAGCGTCTTCTTTAAAGGATTTTGCATAATTCGGTTTGCTTATATATGATTATTCTCCCACGTACTTCGCAGGAAGCCGTGGGAGAATAATGTATTAAATAGAGCGAAGGAACATAACCACTGCGTCGCGGTCTGCCTTGGAAAGATTGTAGAACTTGAGCGCCGAGTTGTAGGCGTGCGAGTTCTTCGAGTAAGCATGCCACATGATTGCCTCTACCTCGTTGCGTGCGCGGCAGTCGTGCAGACGTTCTACGCCGCTGCCGTTGATTGCGGCAAGTCCGCGTCCCCACAACGGTGTTGTGCGACACCACGATCCGTGTATGTCGTTCGCCATGTAGAGCTTGTGCTGCATCATGTCGCTGTACGGATAGATGGTCTGGTTGGCGTAGCGCGGAAGCTTCTTGCCGGCTATCATGTTCGGTGTCCAGTAGTTGTCCGAACCGGTCTTCCACGACGGGCGGTGACAGCTGGCGCAGCCAATCTCCATGAACACCTTCTTGCCCTGCTGCACACGCGCATCGTTGAGGTTGCGGGCGCGCGGAATGGCAAGACCGCGATGCCATACCATGAACTCGTAGAAGTGATCGGCAGACATCTCCGGCTCGAAGTTGTGCCACTCGTTGCTGAACTGGTTGGTGCCGGGCTTCAAGAGTCCGTTCACACGCTTGCTTATCTCGTCGTCGGTAGATGCCCAGAACGGCGATGTCGGGTCGTTCTTTATCTTCTCTATCACCTCCTTGTCTTCTGCCATTGCCGCAGCCCAAGCGTTTGTGGTGTAGAGCTTAGGACGGTCGGGACGTGTCACGTTCGTGATGTTCCAGATGGCGTTAGCACCAGGACCGTCCTGCAGCGTGGCACGTGTCAGAGCGTAGGTGAAGCGCTTCACCATCGGCTTGCCGTTGCCGCCGTCGGCGTATACACCGGTGTTCTCGGTGCCGGGATACCATGCGCCGGCAGCGAAGTTGTCGGCAGAAGCGTCCCAGAATTTAGGGTTAACGTACTCCGAAACGTCAGCCACCTTGGCTACGTTCTTGTAGTAGTTAGCTGTAGAAGCATACTGCGCCTTGAGATCCTCTTCAGTGATGGCATCGAGCAGACCCGTACCCATCACGCCGATTGTAGACTCTACGCGGACAGCCACTGCCTTATTGCCAGTGTCGTAAGGATTAGGGTTGGTGCGGAACGCCGAGCGCGGTATTGTAATCTCAGGATAGATAAGGTCGTAAGCCTCGCCGTCAGGGAACTTCATAGGCAGACCGCTTTCCATAGCCGTCACGTGATGCCACTGCATTTTGATCTGGCTCTCGTCGATAGGTGCCTTGAAGGGTTCTGTAGCTTGTGTCTGTGGCATACCCGTCACTTCAGCTACGTAGCCACCGTCGTTGCTGTTGGCTCCGTCTACGGGGTGATAAACAGCGAGCAGATAGCCGTTGCCGTTGCCGTAGGACGTGGTGTAAGAGTCCATGCGGCGACCATGTCCGTAGTTGGGGTGGCAGTCGAGACACGAACGGCGAACAGAAGCCGGACCAAGTCCCTTGAAGCCCGAGTTGGCTGACGTGAACTGACGCTCGAAGAATTTCTCGCCGGCGTTGAAGTCGTCGATAAGTCCCTGCGCGGTTACTGCCGGTGCTTCGTCTTCGTAGCATCCTGAAGCCACATTGTCGGTTGTTCCGAGTTCGCCGCCAGGATACCACTCCTCTTTAGAGAAGTTGCCGACAGCCTCGCCTACATACTTGCCGTCAGACTCCATTGGCTTGAAGTCTTCACCCGACGGATCGCTGTTCTCGTCCGAACACGAGAACAGCGATAGAGAGAGGGCCATTGCTAATGAGCCCATGAGATAGATTCGTTTCATTGCTGTATAATTTTAAAAAGCCTTGGTTTTGTATTTCTAAACTGCCGAACATGGCAGGGCGCTTAGAGCGCGTCCTGCTTGTTCACCCAGTCGCCAGCCTTGTTCAACTCCTCGTCGAGAGCCGAAACAGCGTCGATGCAGTCCTTTACGTGCTGGGCTCCAGGAGCCTCAACGAACGACTTGCCGCTGTTCTTGGCTGTCTCAAGTGACTGAATAGCCTTATTGAGAGCCGCTGTCAAGTCGTTCAGACCAGAGTAGTTCATAGCCTTGAGCAGGTTGAGGAGCGAGTGCTCGGCAGGAGTTGTTGCGTTTACGTCGCGTGTGCCGTAAAGCGTGTTCTTTATAGAGTAGATGTTATCTTGATAGTCGATGAACGAACGATGGCTGTAAGGCGACTCGATATAGTCGCGAGAGTCTTCTGCTGAGCCCGAACCTGTTGCTGTACGGTAAGCCTGACCGAGCTTCTGGTCGGCAACCTCTGCGCAGATGTTAGAGCAACCGCCTACGAAAATCTGACGGATTGTGCCCTGCCATGAGTTGTAGCCCGTTGTTACAGACGGAGAAAGCAGGAACTGACCGTAGCACATTGTGCCTTTGGCAGCCAGTCCGTTGTAGCGGAGCGATGAGAACACGTAGCTTGCGTTGCTGAGCACGCTCTTTGTCTCGTTGCTTGCTGCGCTGCCCATCCATGTGAACTCGAGAAGTGCGGTGATGTTGCGCACGTCGGCTGCTACAGCCTGGAGGAATGCGAGTTCGTCAATGCCCTTTACTGAGGTCATGCCTTCTTCTGTCTCGTTAGCCTTGAGTGCGTCTACGGTGCGGTTCTTGCCTTCGCGGAACAGCACGAACTCCATGCCATGGAAACCGAGTACCGACTGGAAGTGGCTGTTGTTCTCTGACACGAACTTAGCCGGGTCGCTGCCCTTGAAGCCCGCTACAAGTGTAGGGTTCTTGAGGGCGTTCACAAGTTCTTCGTGGTCGAGAGGCCATGAGTCGATGTGCGGGTCGAGCTCGTTGTCTGAAGCCGAACCGTAGAGGAAAGCCTCGCTGCGCTCCCACTCGCGACGTGTGTCCTTGAAGGCTTCGCAAGCAGCGTCAATCTGCGCCTGAGTCATAGTGCCAGCTTCAGCAGCGGTGTAGAGAGCGGCTGTTGTGGTGTAGAGGGTGCGTGCGTTTGCGGCGAGTGCCTTGTATGTTGGGTAAACAACCTGGTCGACGTAAACCTTCGCTACCTTCTGCATCGCTTTGTCCGAAGAGTTTACGTTCACTGTTGCCTGACCAACCTCCGGAAGCTGGAAATCTTGCGGCTCGCTATTATCTTCGCTACATGCAGTAAAACCGAACGATACGACTCCGACGAGGAACGCCATTACTAACTGTTGAAACTTTTTCATTGTGTCTTTGATGTTTAATTATTATTACTATAGGAACTTTATTATTTTTACTTTTAAAGGAATTGTCCTTGATAAGCCACGCCTATGTTCAGAGCCGGCTCGTCGTTGTACTGCTGCTTGAACTTGCGATAGCTGTATTCTGCCTTCACGCAGATCTGTGGCAAGGGATAGTAGTTGATGCCACCTGCAAAAATCTTCTTGCTTGTGTACTCCTTCGAACCACCGAGACATGAGTTGTAGTACTCGAAGTGACCGAAGACATACATCTTCTGACGGGCTGCGCGCAACTTTTCAATCTGTGAGAAGACATCGTAGCCTACTTCCACGCTTGTGGCAATGGCGTGCGAGCCGAACACCTGGTTCGACTGATAAGGCTTCACGTACTGCGTGTTAGGCTTGCGCATAGCGCTAATCTCCTTAGCGTTGCTAACATATCCATAGTCGACGTTGCCGCGTGCTACCCAGTTGTGGGCGTTGTATGTGAAGTCGAACGCACCGAGATAGATGTTGCCCTTGATGCGCTTGTTGTTGCCCTTCTCCATGTCGTGCGGAACGGCGTTGTGCATCGACTGTCCGAAGTAGCCGCTCACGCCCAAGCGCAAGCCGGGCACCGTGTAGTTGTCCACACGCGCTGCAAAGCCGTACTTGTTAGCCACCTCAAACTCGAAGGGCTTCGTAGTGCCGGGCTTAATCCAGTTGTCGCGCGAGAACTGCCATGCGTCGAGACCTGCAATCATCTGCAATTCGTAACGGAAGTCGCCGGCATGGCCCCAGAACGAAACGCCGGTCTGATGCCATGTGCAAGGCAGAATGGTGTTTTCGCCTTCCGGACGATAGACGGTGAAGAAGTTGAGCGGCTCGTGGTAGGCGTTGGTCAGACCTACGGGCACGACGATGTGGCCGGCACGTATGTTGGCAAAGCGTCCGAACGACTTCTGAATCCAGAACTGCTCCAACTCCACTTCGCCACCGCGCTCCTGCTCCTGCTCAAACTCGATAGACTCCTCTGCCTCATATTCTATAGCCGAACCTGTACCGCCATGCTCAAACTCAATCTCCGTGCCCAACGTCCAGCCCTTGCCAAAGTCATAACCTAAGTAGATAACAGCGTGCGGTATGTCGAAACGTCCGTGACTGGGGTCGTTCTTGTGTAGCTTAGCCGAACTGTAGCGGTTGCCACTGTCGCTGTAGAAGTTACGGCTGTAAGCCACTTCACCATATCCACCAACACTCAGTCGGGAACCCTTGGCGTGCTGCATCACACTGTCGGCAGCCACTGTCTGCGCGTTTGCTGCGAGCGGACTGCATACTGCCATCGCTGCACACGCCATAGAAACGATTGTAGATTTCTTCATTTTAATTATATAATTTTCACGACTGCAAAGGTACTTTTCCGAAAAAAAACAGGCAATACCTAAAATATAGTAAAGAAAGTTAGCACATACCACTACCTACTTTTGATGACTCAACGCCACATATACATTATATATATTATCAAACCCCATCAAACAACCATTCGAATAATCATTTATGGGTATCGGAGCGAACCGAACATCACACAAAACACAAACATTAGGTATTTCATATATCTACAAAAGTAAATAACTTTGCAACTCAAATGCTGAAATAACATTTTTACGTAACACTAAATTTTAAAAGACAAAGCAAAATGAGATCAAAGAATTATCAGTTGATGCTCCTCACCGGTGCATTGACAGTGTCATTTGCTGCTAATGCAGTCGAAGTAAAGGATAACGAAAACACAACACGTGTTGAAGTGAAGGATAACAGTGCAGAACACACGCCCACGCCTACCGATGCTAACGTCTACGGACATGTGGTCGACAGAAAGAGTGGCGAACACATTGCCTACGCCACCATCCATATCAAAGGTACAACAATAGGCTGTACTACAGACAAGACGGGACACTACTTTCTTAAGAACTTGCCTGAGGGAAAATTCACTCTTGAGGTAAAGTGCATGGGCTTCAAGCCCGTCGAGAAAACAATAACGATAAAAAAGGATGCCACTCAGGAACTCAACTTTGAGCTTCTCACCGACGACGTTGCGCTTGACGAGGTCGTTGTTTCAGCCAACCGCAGCGAAACAAAACGCCGATTGGCTCCGAACTTGGTGAGCGTGATTGGCAGCAAAATGTTTGATATCACCCAATCGACGTGTCTGGCTAAGGGACTCAACTTCCAACCCGGTGTACGCACAGAAGACGATTGTCAGAACTGTGGCTTCACACAGGTAAGAATAAACGGCTTGGACGGACACTACTCGCAGATATTGGTCGATTCGCGCCCCATATTCTCTTCGCTCAACGGTGTGTACGGTCTGGAACAGATACCTACCAACATGATAGATCGTGTAGAGGTGGTGCGCGGCGGAGGCTCCGCTCTCTTCGGTGCATCCGCTATCGGCGGAACCATCAACATCATCACAAAGGAGCCCATACGCAATTCGGCATCCTTCGGACACACATTCATGGCGCAGGGTGGTGCCAACTCGTTCGATAACGTAACGACCGGAAACGTGTCTCTGGTTACCGACGACAACAAGGCTGGCGTATATGCCTACGGACAAACACGCACACGCCAGGGCTACGACCACGACGGCGACGGATACACCGAACTGCCCGAACTGAAGAGCCAGACTTTCGGCCTTAACTCCTACCTCCGACTTAACCCCCACTCCAAGCTGAGTCTTCAGTATCATGGCATACATGAGTTCCGCCGCGGCGGCAACAAACTCGATCTGCCTTCTCACGAGGCGAACATCACCGAGCAGGTGGAGCACAACATACAGGGCGGCGGACTCACGTACAACTTCTACTCGCCAGACGAGAAGAACCGCCTGTCGGCTTACTTCTCGTTCCAAACCACATCACGAAAGAGCTATTATGGCGGCATCGGAGAGGGAACCGAAGAAGACATACAAGCCGCTACAAAGGCATACGGCAACACTCATGACTTCACATACGTCGTAGGATCGCAGTACGTCCACTCGTTTAAGAAATTGCTCTTCATGCCATCCGACCTGACTCTCGGTGCAGAGTACAACTATGACGGTTTGAAAGACGTAATCCTCGGCTACAACCGCAATTTCAAGCAAGACGTGCACATCGGTAGTTTCTTCTTCCAAAACGAGTGGAAGAACAAGCAGTGGAGTCTGCTCTTGGGCGGCAGAGCGGATAAGCACAACTTAGTGAAACGCATGATATTCAGTCCGCGTGCCAACCTCCGCTTCAACCCTACGGAGAACATAAACCTCCGCCTTACCTATGCCGGAGGATTTAGAGCACCGCAAGCATTCGACGAAGACTTGCATGTGGGCGTTGTGGGTGGCGAACGTCTGGTTACGGTATTGGCTAACAACTTGAAGGAGGAGCGATCAAACAGCTTCAGCCTGTCAGCCGACTTGTATCATAATTTCGGCTCCGTACAGACCAACCTCCTGATAGAAGGCTTCTACACCGACTTGAACAATGTGTTTGCGCTTCGCAAGCTCGACCAACCCGATGCACAGGGCAACACCGTGCAGGAGCGTTACAATGCTTATGGTGCGAAGGTATTCGGACTGAACATCGAAGGAAAGGCTATGTTCACACGATGGTTCATGCTGCAAGCCGGACTCACTTTGCAGCAAAGCCACTACGACGAGGCTATTGCCTGGAACGATGAGGTGCCGGAACAGAAGTACAAGAAGATGATGCGCACGCCAAACACATACGGCTACTTCACAGCTTCCTTCACACCCGTGAAGCGTTTCACGGCTTCCGTAACAGGAAACTACACTGGCAGTATGCTCGTTGGTCACGCTGCAGGCTCGGGGGTTGAAGCACCCGTGGCAGTAAACACTCCCAAATTCATGGAGGTAAATCTCAAGTTGGCATACGACTTCCCCGTCTACAAGTATCTCACACTTCAGGTGAATGGCGGTGTGCAGAACATCACCAATTCTTACCAAAAGGACTTCGACAAGGGATGGAACCGCGACTCCGGCTACATCTATGGTCCATCGCTGCCAAGAAGCTACTATGTCGGAATGAAGATTATTCCCCATAAGTCACCGATACGTATATCAGCAGAAGAATGGTTGT
>ERZ856578.7202-NODE-7202-length-11890-cov-3.498857_pt1 | contig 11890 bp, 10 predicted proteins | sample MGYA00514384_ERZ856578 | MGnify/ENA primary metagenome ERZ856578 (study PRJEB29103, sample SAMN06111958) | human gut metagenome | biome: human gut; feature: ankylosing spondylitis patient; material: healthy_person | host: Homo sapiens | place: China:Hangzhou...
TTCCTTCCAGCCCTCGACGCTCTTTTCCACCAGGATCTGATGGATGGGGGACATCCGCAGGCCGTTGCCGGCGATCTCCCGCAGTTCATCCTCGTCCCCGGCGATGCCGCCGCCGCTTCCCCCCAGGGTGAAGGCGGGCCGCACGATGACCGGGTAGCCAATCTCATGGGCGAATTCCAGGGCGGCCTGCAGGTCGGTCACCACCAGGGAGGGGATGACCGGCTGGCCGATCCGCTCCATCGTGTCCTTGAAAAGCTGGCGGTCCTCCGCCTTGTCGATGGTATCGGGATCGGCTCCCAGCAGCCGGACGCCGTGTTCCGCGAGGAATCCCTCTTTCGCGAGCTGCATGGACAGGGTCAGCCCGGTCTGTCCGCCCAGGGTGGACAGCAGGCTGTCCGGCTTCTCCTTCCGGATGATCCGCTTGACCGTCTCCAGGGTCAGGGGTTCGATGTAGATCTCATCCGCCATGGCGCTGTCGGTCATGATGGTGGCGGGGTTGGAGTTGACCAGCACCACCGTGAGGCCCTCTTCCCTCAGGGCGCGGCAGGCCTGGGCCCCGGCGTAGTCGAACTCCGCCGCCTGCCCGATGACGATGGGACCGGAGCCGATCACCAGCACCTTATGGATATCCGGATTGCGCGGCATCTCACATCGCCTCCTTCATCAGATCGAGGAACCGGTCGAACAGGAATCCTGTATCCCGGGGACCGCCCGCCGCTTCGGGATGGAACTGGACCGAAAAAGCCGGACGGTTCTGGTACCAGATCCCCTCGCAGGTTCTATCGTTGCCATTGACAAAACGCATCTCCGCCCCCTCCGGCAGGGAGTCCGGCACCACGGCGTATCCATGATTCTGGCTGGTGATGTATACCCGGCCGGTCCGCCGGTCCAGGGCGGGCTGATTGGCCCCCCGGTGGCCGTATTTGAGCTTTTCGGTCCGGGCGCCCATCGCCAGGGCCAGGAGCTGATGCCCCAGGCAGATGCCGAAGGTGGGGATGTTTTTCAAAAGCAGGAGCCGGAGCTGTCCGATCACACCGGCGTTCTCCGCCGGGTCACCGGGGCCGTTCGAAAGCATCACCCCGTCGGGCTTCAGGGCGGCGATGTCGTCCGCTGTGACGTCAAAGGGCACCCGGATCACCTCGCAGCCCCGCCGGACCAGTTCCCGCCCGATGTTGCCCTTAGCGCCGAAATCCCACAGCACCACCCGGAAGCGGGCTCCTCCCTTGGGTGAGACCGCCGTAATACCCGGCCGGCTCACCGAAGCGACGGCGTTTTCCACCCGATAGCCGGCAAGCGCCGCCGCCTGTTCCTCCGGCAGCCTGGGAGAAGCGGAGATGGCCGCGTTCATCACCCCGGCCTCCCGCACCAGGCGGGTCAGCGCTCTCGTATCGATGCCGTACAGGCCGGGAATACCGTGTTCTTTCAAAAAGGTGTCAAGCTCCCCCGCACAGCGAAAATTCGAGGGCGCCTGACACCAGTCCCGGACAATATAGCCGCGAAGCGACGGCGCTTCGCTTTCAAAATCCGCAGGGATGATTCCCACGTTGCCGATCAGAGGAAAGGTCTGCAGCACGATCTGGCCGTAATAGCTGGGATCGGTCAGTGTCTCGATATACCCTGTCATCGCTGTCGTAAACACCAGCTCCCCCACCGTATCGGCGGCGGCCCCAAAGCGTTTGCCCTCAAACACCGATCCGTTTTGCAGGATCAGATAGACGGTATCGTCCATATGCAGCACCCCTTTGCGGAATTTCGTTCAAAAAAACATCCATCGGCGGGTGTCGTCGTCCCGGCGATGGACGCCCTGCTTGTCGATATCCAGTATAACGCGCCCACTCTTCATTGTCAAGGAAAAATGAATGATTCAATTTCTATTCTTGCAATTTTTACAAGTTTATTTTCTATTTTACGCAAAATATACGATTTTATGCATCTGCTTGTTCGATAATCTTCACGCCCCTCTCTCTCCGCCCGCACGTATCATACCCGGCATACTTATTTCCGAATCTCTGTGCACAGGATTTTATCGTATACGGAGCGGGGGAAGCATAGACAGCCGTCCTGGTGGAAAAACAGGCACAGGGGCTTGCGAAGGTACAGGAAATAGGATAGAATAAAAACTAACTGAATTCCGGGGATGCCGTATCCCTATTCATCTTTTTGTCTGTGCCTCAGTCGGTTTTGTTCACCCGTCCCGCCGCCTCATTGATAACCAGTGAAAGGATGCTCACCTCTATGGCGCTTTTTTATCCCACCCTATACCGCAGGCGGATCACCGACATCACCCTCGACGATTTGCAGACATTGGGGGTACGAGGGCTGCTCCTCGATGTAGACAACACCTTAACCGCCCACGGCAGCCAGCATCTGTCCCCTGCTGTGCAGGAGTGGCTCGCGGCAATGCAGCAGGCAGGGATCGGCCTGACTGTGGTATCGAACGCACTGCCCAGCCGGGTGGCGCCTTTCGCGGAAAAAATCGGCCTGCGGTATACGGCATTTTCCTGCAAGCCGTCCCCCATCGGCTTCTGGCGGGGCGTCAGGCGCCTGGGCCTGCCGAAGCGGCAAGTCGCCGCGGTGGGGGATCAGGTGTTCACCGATATCGTGGGCGCCAATCTCTGCGGGATCCCCTGCATCCAGCTCGAGCCGGTCGAACTGGAAAAGGGCAAGCCTACCCTGGCTCTCAAACGCCGGCTGGAACGCTGGCTGAAGGAACGGCGGGACCACCGTTTACAGCGGCAGAAGATGTGAGGGATGAAAATGGAGAATCCGCTGTTCGGGCCGGCGGGGAGCAGTGCCTCCTTTGCGGCCGAAGGACATACCTCCACCCTGGAGGCGCCGGCCTGGCTCGCGGCCCGGGGACTGACGGCCTATGAATACCAGTGCGGGCACGGGCTACGCGTGAAGCTGGATACGGCGGCGGGATTCGGCGCCGAAGCGAAGGCTCACGGGATCGCCGTCTCCCTGCACGCGCCCTATTATATCTCGCTCGCGTCGGACGACCCTGCCAAACGGGACAACTCGGTGCGGTATATCCTGGAAAGCGCCCGGCTGGTAAGTGCGATGGGCGGGACGCGGATCGTAGTGCATCCCGGGGGGCTCGGCGGCCTTGCCCGCAGGGACGCGGCGGCCCTGGCCGCTCGGACCCTCCGCCGGGCGCAGGAGGCTCTCGACGGGGAAGGGCTGTCGCATGTGCATATATGCCCCGAGACGATGGGAAAGATCCAGCAGCTCGGGGATCTCGACGAGGTGCTGTTTTTCTGCGGTGCCGAGGAACGCTTCCTGCCCTGCATCGATTTCGGGCATCTAAACGCCCGTACCCTGGGCGGCCTCTCGGGGAAGGCGGATTTCGCCGCCGTGCTCGACGCCGTCCGGGACCGGCTGGGAGAGGAACGGGGCCGCTGCTTTCACGCCCATTTTTCCCGGATCGAGTTCAGCAAAGGCGGGGAAAAACGCCATCTGACCTTTGCGGAGCCCCTTGGATTCGGCCCCGAACCCGGGCCGCTGATGGAGCTGGTCGCCGAGCGGGCCCTCAGGCCGGTCGTCATCGGCGAGTCGGCCGGGACCCAGGCTGAGGAGGCGGCCGCGATGCGGGACCTCTGGCGGGCCGCGCGCGGCGCGTAAATGGGAGGATTTTCGGCCCGCAACCAACGGTTGCGGGGGCTGGAAGCCAGAGTTGGTGGCATCGGTTGCGGTTATCGGGTATACTCGGGCCATCACGCCGAAAAGGAGTTTTGATCGATGAATATCGCCATCGCCGACCGCTTGCTGCGGCTGCGCAAAGCCCATGGTTTCTCACAGGAGGAGCTGGCGGAAAAGATCGGGATCAGCCGTCAGTCGGTATCTAAATGGGAGAGGGCGGAGGCTTCGCCGGATACCGACAACCTGATCGCGCTGGCCCGCCTGTACAGCGTTTCCCTCGACGAGCTGCTCCTTTCCGATGAGGAGGAAAGCAAAGCCGGAGAGGGGCTCCAGCCCGTTCGGAACGGGCTGGAAAACGGAGGGGACGGCAGCCCGCCGTCCGTCCCTCCGGAACCGAATGCCGGGCCCCTCTCCGGATTGGACGGCCTGCCGTCGATGGAGATGCTGCCGAAAAGGTGGAACAACAATGTGTGGCTGGCTTTTCCCTATCCGGTCCTCGTGACCATCGCTTTCCTGCTGCTGGGATTCCTGGGCGGCTGGTGGCACCCGGCCTGGATTCTCTTCCTGACCGTGCCGCTGTATTATTCCCTCGTCGACGTTCTTCTCCATAAGCGGTCGTTTCATCACTTCGCCTACCCGGTTCTGACGGTGGTGGTTTTTCTGCTCCTCGGCTATTTTGGCTGGTGGCATCCGGGGTGGCTGGTTTTCCTGACCGTGCCGCTGTATTACGCGCTGTTCCCCGGACGGGGGCGTTCTTGAGACGGAAGGAGGGAGACGCTTGGCGGTTTCAAAAGCCTGGGACTGGGGGAAAGAGCGGTCGCCCATCTGGCTGGAACCCTGCGAGGAGAGCTACTATCTCGCGGCCCGCTGGATCGGAATGGGCTGTGAGACCCTGCTGGATCTAGGCTGCGGCCTCGGCCGCCACGCCATCCACTTCGCCCGGCAGGGGTTTCGGGTGTCGGCGTTCGACCTGTCGGAGGAGGGAACCGCCCATCTGCGGGACTGGGCCGGCCGGGAACGATTGGATATCGATGTCAAAACCGCCGATATGCAGCGGCTTCCCTACCCGGACGGGGCTTTCGACTGTGTGTTTGCCTTTCACGTCATTTCTCACACCGATACTGCGGGGCTCCGGGCCGTCCTGTCCGAGATCGGGCGGGTGCTGAAGAAGGGCGGGGAGGTTTTCCTGACCCTGTGTTCCAAGGAGACCTGGTCGTTCCGGGAGGCCGGCTACCCCCGGCTGGACGGCAATACGGTGGTCAAGACCGGCGGCGGGCCGGAGGACGGCGTCCCGCATGTGTTTGTGGAGCTGGATGAGATTCCGGAGCTTTTTGCGGGCTTCACCCTCCTCCGGATCCGCCATACCGACGATTGCTGGTTCGACGGACGCAGGCAAAGCAGCAAACACTATTTCCTTTTGGCCCGGCGTCCGTTATAATGGATACAGACCGATTTTACCGAAATGCGAGGGATGACGATGAAAATCCTGGTGTTGAACGGCCCCAACCTCAATCTGCTGGGCCTGCGGGAGCCGGGCGTATACGGCGAGGAACGGTATGAGGACGTCTGCCGTTTTGTCGAGCGGAAGGCGGGGGAAATGGGGGCGCAGGCCGCTTTTGCCCAGTCAAACAGCGAGGGCGGATTGATCGACCTCCTCCACGGCGCCATGGGGGTGTACGACGGCGTCGTCCTCAACGCGGGGGCGTATACCCATACCAGCTATGCGATCCGGGACGCCATCGCGGCCGTCCGTCTGCCGGTGGTGGAGGTGCATCTCTCCAATATCCACGCGCGGGACGAGTTCCGCCACACCTCGGTCATCGCGCCGGTGTGTGCCGGCCAGATCAGCGGCTTCGGGAAGATGAGCTATGTGCTGGGAGTAGCGGCGCTGCTCGGGCTGCAGAAGGGTACAGGCGGAGAGGATGAGCATCATGGATAAAACCGGGAGGCTCGCGGCCCTGCTGCCCGATGAGGGGGACGCGGCGCTGGTTCTCACCCCACACAACCGCCGCTATCTGACGGGCTTCCCGTCCAGCGCGGGCTGGCTGGTCGTCAGCCGGAAGGGCGCCTGGTTTTTCACCGATTTCCGCTACATCGAGGCGGCGAAAATGCGGGTGAACGGGGCCGAATGCCGCATGATCACCCGGGTGGCCGAATCCCTCTCGGCCCTGTTTGCCGAGGCCGGGATCCGGCGCGTCTTTGTGGAAAGCGGCCTGACCCTCGGGGAATTCGACGCCCTCAAACGGGACATACCCGGGGTCGACTGGCAAGGGGGGGCTGAGCTGGAGGGCTGGATGGGGTCTCTGCGTCTCTGCAAAACCCCGGAGGAGCTCGCCCGCATCCGTCAGGCGCAGGCACTCACGGAATATGGCTTCGAGCATATCCTCCCCTTTATCCGGGCGGGCCGGACCGAACGGGAGATCGCGCTGGAGCTGGAATTTCTCATCCGGAAACAGGGGGCCGAGGGGACGGCGTTCGATTTCATCGTGGTTTCCGGGCCGAATTCCTCCCTGCCCCACGGAGTCCCGGGAGAGCGGGTGCTGCAGGACGGCGATTTTGTCACCATGGATTTTGGAGCCATGGTGGACGGCTGGCGGTCGGACATGACCCGGACGGTGGCCATCGGACGGGTGTCCGCCGAACAGCGGCGGGTGTATGATACGGTGCTGGAAGCGCAGGCCGCCTGCCTGTCCGTTCTGCGGGCGGGACTGCCCTGCGTCGAGGGGGATAGGGCCGCCCGGGATGTCATCGACAGAGCCGGATATACCGGCTGCTTCGGACATGGGACCGGGCATGGTGTCGGGGTGGATATCCATGAAGAGCCCCGGCTCTCTCCTGGCGCGGGAAGGACAATATTACAGGCGGACAGCGTGGTGACGGTCGAACCGGGGATCTATCTGGAGGGCCGCTTCGGGGTGCGCATCGAGGATATGGTACGGATCACGCCCGACGGCTGCGAAAATCTGACCAACGCACGAAAAGAGCTGATCTGCCTATAACATGCGGCGGTTTAGGGCGGCATGGGATCATGACAACACGCCGGCGGGCATGGCATACCCGCCGGCGTGTTTTTGTGTGGAGAAAACCGGCAAGGCCGGTGATTCAAAGGAAGACGAATACCGATGATATAGAGATAACGCTCTCTTTTTGAAAAGAGAAGGGCAGCCTATGCATGACAGGGATTGGCCGATTGCTTATGATTTTATAGCCATCCAAGCCCCGGGGCCTTATTGTATGGGCGTTGGTTCAAAAGATTCCGTACCCGCCGGCTTTCCTAAAAAGAACTCCGGACCGACCCCTGAAGGGCCCTCTATACTGGCGGGCACTGGGGCCGGTCACCGGCCATTGTGGTGTCCCACAATGGCCCTAAAAATCAAAATTATCCGGGGGGCCAGGGGGCTCCCCCTGGCGCTTCTTTTCCCCCTTTCTTTGTGTAAAGAAAGGGGGTGACCCGCAGGCTAGGCCCGTTTTTGCAGGGCGTGTTGGAGTTTGTCCGCGCATATAAAACGCTGTCCTAATGAAAAGGGATATCCAATGCGCGGCCACGTCCTTTCTCCGCGTGGAGAAAGGACGCAAAGAGACGCAGGGGGCTTTGCCCCCAGGCCCCCGGAGAATTTGCCGATTTTCTCTTCATAAAAATCGGCGGGTACGGCATCTCCTGAACCAACGTTCATACAACAAGGGGGCCCGGGGCCCTCGGGAGTCTGGGGGGCATCATTTTATAAAATTATAACCGTACATAGGACTTTCTGTATAAAAGAAGAGCTCCGGTGTGATGAAGTTCCAAGGCGCCCATTGGATGCCAGGGGCTTATGATTTGAAGCGGCACGAGCAGCGGGGGATCTTGCGGGATGGCCGAAACCGTGCTACACTGAATCCAAAGGTTCAGGCAGCCGGGATGTGGGCCGGGTCGCCAGACGAAAGGAAGTGGAAGGGCCATGACCGACGAGGGCCGTCCGTCATATCTAAAGGATGTGATTGTTTTCATCCCGTCGCTGAATCCGGACGATAAACTGCTCTCGACCGTCCGCAGCCTTCGGGAGGAGGGCTTTACACGGATCCTGGTGCTGGACGATGGAAGCCGTGAAGAAACGGCTCCCGTTTTTGCCCGGGTGAAGAGCGAATGCGGCTGCGAATTGCTACGGCATCCCATTAATTTGGGAAAGGGGCGGGCACTCAAAACCGCTTTCATGTATATTCTGAACACCTATCCCGCCTGTGCCGGCGTCGTGACCGTGGACGCCGACGGGCAGCACAAAGCAAAGGATGTGGCGGCTTGTGCCAGGGCGCTCCTGGATCACCCGGACAGCCTGATCCTGGGATGCCGCGATTTTAACGAGAGCGGAGTGCCCGCCCGCAGCCGGTTTGGAAACCGGTTGACCCGCCGGGTGTTCAGTTTTCTCTGCGGGCTGAAGGTCTCAGATACCCAGACCGGCCTGCGCGGAATGTCGAAGCGGCTGATGGAGGCTTTTCTGCCGGTCAAGGGGGAGCGGTTCGAATATGAAATGAACATGCTCATCGAAGCGGATGAGCGGCAGCTCCCGATCCGGGAGGTGCCGATCGAAACCGTGTACATCGAGGAAAACCGCTCTTCTCATTTCAATCCCCTGCTCGATTCCGTTCGGGTTTATTCGGTTTTCACCCGGTTTATCCTGTCTTCGCTGACCTCTTTTTTGTTGGATATCCTGCTGTTTGCGCTGTTCGTCTATCTGCTGGAGGACCGCGCTCCGCAGCTCTATATCTTTTATGCGACGCTGGGAGCACGGCTGGTTTCCTCTTTGTTTAATTTCCTGACCAACAAAAACCAGGTTTTTCAGTACAAGGAACGCAGTGTCCCGGCGCTCACCCGGTATTACGCCATCTGCCTCGTGGTGCTGGCCGGTTCGGCCTTTGGCGTCTACTTTCTCCATAGTTGGTTCAAAATCAGCGAGGTGGCGCTGAAAATCCCCGTGGATCTGCTGCTCTTCGTCCTCAGCTTTCAGGTGGAGCGGAACTGGGTGTTCGGCCAAAAGGACAAAAAGGGCATTCAACAGTCTTCGCGTCGGTGAAACGCCGCCGCCAATCGGAAAACGGCGGTGGAGGGCAGAATTTAAAAGGCGGTTGGAACCGGAAGTTGTGCTTGACCCATGACGGGAAGGATGGTAAAATAAAAAGGTATTTTTTGTCGGGTGGATTTCCTGACCGGCAGGGACGGGAAGGCGGAGCTCTCTTTATAGGGAGAAACCGCCGGACGCCGGGAGGTGCCCCGGACCGGGAGGCCCCGTGAGGAAGGAGAGAGGCGGATTTGATTGCCATTGTGGATTATGGGGCGGGCAATCTCCGCAGCGTAGAGCTCGCCCTTGCCAGGCTGGGCGTCCATACGCGGGTGACTGCCGATCCCGACATGCTGGCGCTGGCCGACGGCCTGATCCTGCCCGGTGTCGGCGCGTTTTCCGATGCCATGGCGGCGCTTGGCCGCAGCGGCACGATCCCAGCCGTGCTGGAAGCCGTGGGTGCGGGCCGGCCGCTGCTGGGGATCTGCCTGGGGATGCAGCTGCTGCTCGACGGCAGCGAGGAAGGGCCCGGGGTGCCCGGGCTGGGGCTGATCCCCGGAGAGGTCCGGCGCCTGCCCGGCTGCGGCCTCAAAATCCCCCATATGGGCTGGAACAGCCTGACCCCGGCCAAGCCGAGCCCGCTGTTTAAGGGGCTGCCGGAGGAGCCGTATGTGTATTTCGTTCATTCTTACGCCTGCAAAGCCGCCGATCCCGCCGATGTGCTCGCCGTGACGGATTACGGTGTGCCGTTCCATGCGGCCGTACAGCGGGGCCGTATCCTGGGCTTCCAGTTCCACCCGGAAAAATCGGGGGATGTAGGGCAGAAGCTGCTGGCGAATTTTGTAGAGATGGTGAGGGGGACGGCCTGATGTATGCCAAACGGATCATCCCCTGCCTGGATATCAAGGACGGCCGTGTGGTCAAGGGCGTCAATTTCGTGGATCTGCGGGATGCGGGTGACCCGGTTGAAGTGGCCGCCGCCTATTCCCGGGAGGGTGCCGACGAGGTGGTGTTTCTCGACATCACGGCCACCCATGAGGGCCGCGCGACCGTGGTGGATTTGGCCGCCCGGGTGGCCGAGCAGCTGTCCATCCCCTTTACGGTGGGCGGCGGTATCCGGACGGTAGAGGATTTCCACGACATCCTCCGCCAGGGGGCCGATAAGATCAGCATCAACTCCGCCGCGATCGAACGGCCGGGGCTCATCTCTGAAGCGGCCGAACGCTTCGGCAGCCAGTGCGTTGTTGTCGCCATCGACGCCCGGCGCAGGGAAGGCGGCGGCTGGGATGTGTACAAGCACGGAGGCCGCCTGAACACCGGCCTGGACGCTCTCGAGTGGGCGGTCCGGGCGGAAAAGCTCGGCGCAGGTGAGATCCTGCTGACCAGCATGGACTGCGACGGGACCAAGGCGGGCTACGATTTGGAGCTGACCGCCGCGGTGTCCGAACGGGTGGGCATCCCTGTCATCGCCTCCGGCGGCGCAGGGTGCATGGAGCATTTTGCCGAGGCCCTGCTGCAGGGGAAGGCTGATGCCGTTTTGGCCGCCTCCCTGTTCCATTATCATGAAGTGGATATCGGCGCGCTGAAAACCTATCTGGCCGCCCGGGGAATCCCGATTCGTCCAGTGGTGAAATAGAGGAGGAGCAACATGGCAGCAAAATACGTATTTGTCACCGGAGGCGTGGTGTCGGGCCTCGGGAAGGGGATCACCGCCGCGTCGCTCGGCCGCCTGCTCAAATGCAGGGGACTGAGCGTGTCGGTCAAGAAGCTCGACCCGTATCTGAATATCGACCCGGGTACCATGAACCCGATCCAGCACGGGGAAGTGTTCGTCACCGACGACGGCGCCGAGACCGATCTGGATTTGGGGCATTACGAGCGGTTTATCGACGTCAGCCTCTCCCAGAACAGTTCGGTGACCTCGGGCAAGGTCTACTGGAACGTGCTGCAGAAGGAACGGCAGGGGGATTACGACGGCGGGACTGTCCAAGTTATTCCCCATATCACCGATGAGATCAAGCGCCGCATTGCCCTGGACGCGGACAAATACGACGTGCACATCGTGGAAATCGGCGGTACGGTCGGCGATATCGAGGGCCTACCCTTCCTGGAGGCCATCCGCCAGTTCGCTGTCCAGCACGGCCGGCAGAATTGCCTCTTCCTCCATGTCACCCTCATGCCCTATATCGCGGCTTCGCAGGAGATGAAGACCAAGCCGACCCAGCATTCGGTCAAGGAGCTGCTCTCCCTGGGCATCCAGCCCGATATCATCGTTTGCCGTGCCGAGCAGCCTATCTCCCGGGAACTCAAGGACAAGGTGGCCCTGTTCTGCAACGTCCCGCGGGAGAATGTCATCGCCAACTGCGACGTTCCGCTGTTGTATGAGGCGCCCCTCGCCCTCGAGGAGGAGGGGCTCGCTTCCATCGTCTGCAAGGGCTTGGGGCTCGGCGAGCCGCCCCTGGATCTGACCGAGTGGGAGAAGATGGTGGACACCCTCCGCCATCCCGAGGTGACTGTCACCATCGCGCTGGTGGGCAAATACGTCGAGCTGCACGATGCGTATCTGAGTATCGCGGAGGCGCTCAAGCACGGCGGCATCCCGAGCCACGCGGCCGTGGATATCCGATGGATCGACGCGGAAACCCTGACCGATCACAATGCGCGGGAGGTGCTGGGGCCGGCCGACGGCATCCTGGTGCCGGGCGGCTTCGGCAGCCGCGGCATCGACGGCAAGATCGCCGCCGCCCGCTACGCCCGTGAAAACGGGATCCCGTACCTGGGCATTTGCCTGGGTATGCAGATCGCGGTGGTGGAATTTGCCCGCCACGTGTTGGGGTATACGGATGCGCATACGACCGAAATCGACCCGACGACGACCCACAACGTCATCGATCTGATGCCGGACCAGCGGGATGTGGACCAGCGGGGCGGCACCATGCGGCTGGGGCAGTATCCCTGTGTTCTGGATATCCGCTCCAAGGCATATGGCGAATACGGCGAGGAGCTCATTTACGAGCGCCACCGCCACCGGTATGAATTCAATAACGATTACCGGGAAGAGATGGAGGAGAAGGGAATGCTGCTCGCCGGTATATCGCCGGACAAGCATATCGTTGAAATGATCGAGCTGCCTGACCATCCCCCTGCATATTCGGAAGCAGATAGCAGTTCCCCGAAATATGCTGTCCCGAAATCCCGCTTTCCGGGCAGTCCGTGTA
>ERZ856578.7215-NODE-7215-length-11871-cov-4.419451_pt1 | contig 11871 bp, 10 predicted proteins | sample MGYA00514384_ERZ856578 | MGnify/ENA primary metagenome ERZ856578 (study PRJEB29103, sample SAMN06111958) | human gut metagenome | biome: human gut; feature: ankylosing spondylitis patient; material: healthy_person | host: Homo sapiens | place: China:Hangzhou...
GGGCTTCAGTCCGTCCGTCACATCGCAGAAAAATCCGGCGGGGTGAGTACGGTTACCTATCAGGACGGTCTGTTCTGTGTAAAGGTCATGCTCTGCGGGTAATTTTCCAACCTGACGGCAGGTGCGCCCGCGCTTGTCATTCGGCGCGTAGCCGCTGCAATATTCCGTGTGCCGCGCGTCGGTGGTCAGGAACCATTTTCCGCAGACGGCGCATTTCCTCGGCGCGTGTCCGACACATAACCCTTCAAAAAGATCGGCGCGGAACATCCCAACGAAGGATACAAAATGCATCCGCTTGACAAGCTGCGCCTCCGCATTGCTAGGACGGATCGCGGCGAGAAAGTCCGGACAGAAAACTGTTCGGACTTTTCTCATATATTCCAAAGCTGCGGTAGAATTGTTCACGAGTTTTATGGTATGATATGCTGATCCAAGGCATCGGTCTGATCGCCTTTGCCCTGTTTCTGCTCTCCTATCAAGTCCGCTCAAACCGCGGATTGTTTGCCATGCAGATACTGGGCAATCTCCTCTTTGCGCTGCAGTTTTTTCTGCTCGGGGGAGTGGGCGGTGCGGTCGGTTCGCTGATCAGCTGTTTCCGCAACTCCCTGCTGCTCGGTAGCAAAAAATATCCGATCCTGGCCGCGAAGTTCTGGCCGGTACTCATCTGCGCGCTGTCGCTTACCTCCTGTATTTGCAGCTGGCAGAACTGGTTCAGTATTTTGCCGTTCTTTGCGGTCCTGTCCGCCACCATCGGCTACTGGAGTGACAACGCGCTCAAGATCCGCATGTGCAATCTGTGCTGCGCCTCTCCATGCTGGCTGATCTACAACGCCTCCATCCACTCGCTCGGCGGCATTTTGAATGAAGCCTTCGCGATTTCATCGATTTTGCTTTCGATCTACCGTTTCGGCTTCCACGCGATGGCAGAGAACCAGTTTGACAAGAACAAAAATGTGCATCACGAAGTCTGAGCTTTCTATGCGCACATGGTGCTCACCCATGAGCGCCGTTTCACAAGGTGCTTTTGTCGTGATTCCGAAAAAATCGCTATGCGATATTTCCTGCATAATAAAAAGTAATAAACACGACCTGCGCAATGGAGGATATCTCCGCCGCGCAGGCCGTTTTTTGTTTTGCCTTGTTCTTTTATGTTATCAAATTTATGTTGTCAAATGTCAGCACTCGCTACTCCAGCACAATATCGCTGATATCGATATCCTCGTTCTTGACCGCCTTGTAGGTCTCCCCGTTAAAGATGTCATACATGATCGGTACGACCAGCAGGGTCAGCGCCGTCGCGTAGACCAGTCCGCCGATGCACACCAGCGCGACCGGCTGCATCATATCGGTGCCGGCGGTCTTGCCGACCGCCATGACGATCAGACCCAGGATCGTCGTCAAGCTGGTCATCAGTACCGGACGCATACGTGTGGAACCTGCCATGATGATCGCGTCGCGCTTTTCCATTCCGCGCGCCCGCAGCTGGTTCGTATAGTCCACAAGCACGATGCCGTTATTGACGATGACGCCGACCAGGAGAATCAAGCCAATCATCGCGATAATCGAAAGCTCCTTGCCGAAGATCAGTAGCGCCAAAAGTCCTCCCGTAAACGCCAGCGGAATCGTAAACATGACGATGAACGGCGATTTGAGCGACTGGAACTGCGCCACCATAATCAGATAAACCAGCAGAATGCCGAGCCCCATCATCGTCAGCAGATCCTGCATCGCGTCCATGATCGTCTCGTTTTCACCGGTAAATTCATAGGTCACGCCCGCCGGAAAGTCGAGCTTTGCGAAAGCCTTCTCTGCCTCCTGTGTGACCAGCGTTACGTTGTGTGCTTCGTCGATGCTACCGCTGACAGACAGATAAGTCCTCTGATCCAAACGGGAAACCGACGGCAGCGTCTGTGTCTCTTCTAATTTCGCGATATCCCTCAGCTTGACCGTCTTGGTCTTGCCGTCGGCATCTGTGCCGTCCAGTTCCAGATTTTTGAGCTTTTTGATCGTCATACTGCTTTCGTCTCCGTCAGACACGATGATGTCGTAGGCATCGCCGTCAAGCGTGATGGAAGAAGACGATTTTTCGTAAGTCAAAGCCTTCGAAACCTGCGCGAAAACCTGCGCGACCGTCAGCCCGTTCTTCATCGCCTCATCCTTGTCGATCACAAAGTGCAGCTCCGGCTCCGCGTCAACCAATCCGTTGTCAACCTCCGCGATGCCCTCGACCTTGGCGAGCGCCTTGCCAGCCGTCCTCGCCGCTTTTTGCAGCTGCTGCTGATCTGTGCCAAAGAGACGCACCACCACACCCGAACCGCCGAGCGCCGAAGTGTAAGACGTCATCGACGAGGAGCTGAGGATCTCCACACTGCAGTCGAGGTCCTTGCAGCCTGCTTCAATCTTATCCGCAATCTCCCCGCCGGACAGATCCGTTTCCTGATCGACGATGATGTAGAGGCTGACCTCTGTCTCCGAGGTCTCTGCGGAAAGCATATTGCCCGAGCTAAGCATCCCGCCCGCGGTTTCAACACCCTCGGTCTTTTTTATCGTATCGAGGACTTTGTCCGCCATCTTTTTGGTATCCGCAAGGCTTGCGTCCTCATCATTCATTTTCATCGTGCCCGAAAGCTGCGGCGTCGCCATATCCGGAATAAAGATGAAGCCTTTTTGGAGTGTGCCGTAGACGCTGTAACCGAACAGCACAAGCACAAGGATCAGCACCAGCGCCTTATGGCGCAGATTCCAGGCGAGCAGCCTGCGGTAGCCGCGCTTGAAGCCCGCGAAGCCTCTGCCCTCCGGCTTCGGCTCTTTGACAAACATCATGGAAGCCATCGACGGCACCAGTGTCATCGCGATGATCAGACTGGCAAACAGTGAATACGTCACCGTCAGCGCCATATCGGTAAACAGCTGTCTGGTAATCCCCTGTACGAACACGATCGGCGCGAACACGCAGACCGTTGTGAGTGTCGAAGACGTAATCGCCGCGCCGACCTCCTTGGCGCCTGCCACCGCCGCCTTCTTCGGCGGCACGCCCGCGCGCCGCAGGCGGAAGATGTTTTCGATGACGACGATCGAGTTATCGACCAGCATGCCGACCGCGACCGCCAGCCCCGAGAGCGAAATCATATTGATCGTGATGCCGGAAAAATACATCAGCACGATCGCAAACGTGATGCTGATCGGAATACTCAAAAGCGTAATGAAGGTCGGCTTCATGTCACGCAGAAACAGCAGCAGGATCACGACCGCAAAGAGTGCCCCATACGCCAGACTTTCGAGAATCGAGTGGATAATCAAGTAGATGTACTCTCCCTGATCCATCAGCGTCGTGAAGGTCAAGCCCTCATATTTGTCCGAAAGCTGCGCGAATTTGTCCGCGATGTTATCGGAAACGGTCGCAGTCGGATAGTTCGACTGCTTCGAAAAGGTCAGCAGCACCGCAGGATTGCCGTTGATGCTCGCATAGACCGCGTCGCTGTTATCGCTCAGAAACACGTCCGCCACATCGGACAGCTTGACATCGCCGAGCCCGTCGATATGGAATAAATACAGGCTCTTAATCTCTTTCAGATCTGTCAGCTCGTCCCCGACGCTGACCAGATATTTCACGCCATCCTCTTGGATATAACCGGCAGGCATCGAGAAGTTCTGTCCCTGCAGCACCCCCGAAACCATGTCCAACGTGATCATCGAGCCAAGTCCCGCCGCCTGCAGCGACTGGCTGCCCGCTGCGTTGAGCTGCGCCATCGCGGAGTTTAACTGTGCTTTTTGTGATTTGAGCTGTGCCTGTGCGGTGTTCAGCTTCGCATAGGCATCGTCCAGATTCTCCTGTGCCGTATACGTGCCGCGCTCTGCCTGCTGGTATGCGCTCTGCAGCTGCGTGACCTGCGCTTCGGCCTGCGTGCTGTCCATCTGCAGGATCGCCAGCTGGCTTTCGACATCTTTCCGTTGTTCCTGCAGCTCCGCCAGCGTGATCCCCGCGGCACTGCCGTAGATTCCCTGCGAGATTTGTGCCTCAATCGCCGCCTTGCGTCCCTCTAAGGTCTTGATCTGCGTTTCCAGCGCGCTGGCCCTTGCCACCGCGACATCAAGCTGTGCGCTGGTCTCCGCCAGCTTATCATATGTATCGTTTTTTGTCTGCTCCAGTGTTTTGCGGCTCTCGGCGAGCTTCGCCTCCGCCTTTTTGATCTGCGCAAGACCGCTGCTTAGCTTTCCCTTGGCATTCGCCAAGGACGGGCTGGCCTCACCGAGTAGTTTCTTGTTCAGCTTTTCGATCTTGTCCTCGTTGATGCTGACGTTGACCTTCGACTCAATCAATCCGCCGGTGCTGATGCTCGCGACCCCCGTAATGCCCTCCAGCTGATTCATCAGCTCATCCTCTACGAAAGTCGAAACCTCCTCGGTCGTCGCGCCCTTTTTGTCCACCGCCGCGATCGTGATCGGCATCATATTCGGGTTGATCTTCATGATGTATGGCGAGCCGATTTCCTCATCCCACGAGCCCTCGACCAGATCCACGCCCTGCATGGTATTGACGATGGCCGTATTCATATCCGCATCATTCTCAAACTCCAGGACCACCAGTGAGTAGTTGGCGTTGGAGACCGACTGCACAGATTTGAGATTCTCAACTGTCGCCAGATTCTGCTCGAGCGGTTTGCTGACCGTCTGCTCCACCTCCTCCGGCGTTGCGCCCGGATAGGTCGTCATGACGACCACATACGGCAGATCGATGCTCGGCAAAAGGTCTGGTGTCATCTTGATGAGCGAGACAATACCGAGCGCAATGACAATGATAACAGCCACAAAGACGGTCATCGGTTTTTTTACACTGAATCTTGACATATGCATACTCCAAACTTTATTGACGATCGTTACATCGCCAAAATGCGATGCAACTACTATCATCGTCTGTAACAATTCATTTTATCACGTTTGGCTTGTTCTCACAAGGCAGGAGACTTGAGAAAATCCGCTTTTCACAAAGTTTTCACATTTGCGGCAGCTTCAGAAGAAAATGATTTTTGCGATATTCCAGCACGCCCTCTCTGCGCAGCTTGGACAGCTCTGCCGACATCGCACTGCGGTCCACCGCCAAAAAATCCGCCAGCTCCTGACGATCAAATGGAATATCAAAAGCCGCGCTGCCCGCGCGGCGCTGCACATCAGATAAATATGATAACAGCTTTTGCCGCGTCGTCCGCTGCGTCAGATGCTCCATCTTCTTGGTCAGAAACAGATTCTTTCCTGCCAGAATCTGTGTCAAATTGATCAGGAGGCGGCGCTTCGCAGCCTGCAGCAAGACTGCGTCCGTCTCTCCGGCATTTCCTGCCTGCCCGACCGTAGCCGCGTTCCCCTGCGCGCCTGTTTGTGTCACGTCATCCCCTGCCTGCCCGACCGTCTGCGTCGCTAAGATCGTCGTAAAATCCAAGAACAAGCAGCTGCAAGTCTCTGCCGCGGCTGCGCTGACCGCCAGCGGCTCTCCCGGCATACACGCGTAGGTCTCCGCGAACATTTCACCCGGACCGATCTCCGAAAGGATCGCGCGGTTGCCCCAAAAATCCTCCTTTATAATATGCACGCTGCCGGACAGCACGATGGCTGACGGCACCCGGCGCGCGCCCTCCCGCAGAACGAAACTGCCTTTGCTGTAGCTCGCTTCCTTGGCGCGCAGCATCCTGAGCAGCGCCGGGATCTCGCCTTTCGCAAAATCCGCAAACAGCCGCGTCTGCTGCAATATCCGTATCCTATCGTTATCTATCTGCATGTCTGTGTTCTCTCCTCTCCCGTTTTGCCTCTGCGCTTCTGTGCTGCGCATGTCTTCTGTCTCGTGCCTCAGCCAACATATCGTTTATCTGCGTTTTACGTTCTTTTTTATTTTTCAGATAAAATTTTCGATATTTCTTCTTATTTTGTTGTAAAAACAACGGACTGCATGGTTCTATTGTAGTATATTGTACCCATAAAGTCAAACAAACCAAAACAAAAACACCAATCGGAGGGAAACCATATGAAAAGAAGAATTATTGAGATCAACGAAGAGAAATGCAACGGCTGCGGTCTCTGTGCCGAGGCCTGCCACGAAGGCGCGATCGGCATGGTAGACGGCAAGGCCAAGCTCCTGCGCGATGATTACTGCGATGGTCTGGGCGACTGCCTGCCGACCTGTCCAACCGGCGCGATCCGCTTCATCGAAAAGGATACACTCGCATACGATGAGGCGGCGGTCAAAGCCAACCTCGCTAGGAAACACGCGCAAGCCGGCGCGCAGCAGACCGCAGGCACAGAAGCGCCTGTCTTCCACGGCTGCCCGGGCAGCCGCGCCATGAGCATCAAAAAGCACACGCCGATCGCGGAGCCATCGCTAAACGCCGATATGCCATCCCAGCTGACCAACTGGCCGGTACAGATCAAGCTCGCCCCGATCAACGCATCGTATTTTGACAATGCGAACCTGCTGGTCGCTGCGGACTGCACCGCCTTTGCCTATGCGAACTTCCACCGCGACTTTATCCAAGGCCGCGTCACACTGATCGGCTGTCCGAAGCTGGACATGGTCGACTATACCGAGAAGCTTGAGGCGATCATTTCGCAGAACGAAATCAAGAGCCTGACCATCCTGCGCATGGAGGTCCCTTGCTGCGGCGGACTGGAAATGGCAGCCAAAACCGCGCTCCAAAACAGCGGCAAGTTCATCCCATGGAATGTCGTGACCATCTCCACCGATGGCGAAATCCTAAAATAATGCTTGGATCGCCTATATTTTCCCCTGTTTTAATCAAATTTTAATAAAAAATGATTATGCTTGATTTACAGAAGGGCTATGTGGGGTATCATAATCATGAAGTGATACACATGGAGGTTTTGAGATGATTACAACAATTACTAAAGATAATTTTGAAAATGAAATCGTAAAAGCAGACAAACCGGTCCTGGTCGATTTTTGGGCAAGCTGGTGCGGTCCCTGCAGAATGCTCAGCCCGACAATTGACGAGATCGCCGAAGAGCACCCGGAGATTAAGGTCTGCAAGATCAATATCGATGACGAAGCCGAGCTGGCGATCCGCCACGGCGTCATGAGCGTACCGACACTGATGATCTTCAAGAATGGCGAGATCGCACAGACCGCCGTCGGCGTCAGACCGAAGGACGAGATCTTAGATCTGCTCAAGTAGATATTTCAGAGAACACAGACGAATACAGAAGAGAAAATGCACGCATAACATGCATAAGCAATGATTGCAGTACAGCAGGAAGAAGGAGCCGCTAGCAACGATGAGAATTTTAATTGCAGAAGACCAAAAAGATTTGAATAAAATCCTGACGAAAAAGCTCTCTGCCGAGGGCTACAGCGTAGACAGCTGTTTCGACGGACAGGAGGCGCTCGACTGCATGCGCGTCGCGGATTACGACGGCGTGATTCTGGACGTCAACATGCCGCGCCTCGACGGCTTCGGCGTTGTTAAAGCTATGCGTGCCGACGGCATGCAGGCGCCGGTGCTCTTTCTGACTGCCAGAGACAGCATCGAGGACAAGGTGACGGGGCTGGACCTGGGTGCCAGTGATTATCTGGTCAAGCCATTCTCCTTCGAGGAGCTGATGGCGCGCGTGCGTGCGCTCACGCGCAGAACTGCGCTTTCCAACACGCCTGTTTACACGCTCTGCGATCTGACACTGGACTCCGGCAGCCATACGGTCACTCGTGCGGGTCAGGAGATCAAACTCTCCGCCAAGGAGTTCGCACTGCTGGAATACCTGCTGCGCAATCAGGGACGCGTGCTTTCCCGGGAAAACATTGAGAATAATCTCTGGAATTTCGATTACGAAGGCGGCACCAACGCCGTTGACGTCTACATCCGTTACCTGCGCCGCAAAATCGATGAGGAATTCAGTCCGAAATTGATCCACACCGTCCGCGGCGTCGGCTATGTACTCAAAAAAGCGCAGGATTAGTCCTGCGCTGTCTTTGCTTTTTGGAAGGGAACTGACCTATGATACGAAATCTGTCCATTCAAAAGAAAATCATCCTCTGGTTCGCGGCTGCCATGGTGCTCATCGTCCTCCTCATGAGTGCGATGACGCTGGCGATCGCCAATTCCGTCCTCGACGAAAACATCCGTGAGCGACTGGTCAATGTCGTTTCCGATAACGCAAATCAAATCGATTATTATGAAGACCTCGATGATGAGAACGTACATTACGGCGACCAGTTCCTTGCATATCGAAACGGCTGGCTGAGTATTGACGATGACTTCTGCAATGTCTACGAAGGCATCTCGACAGCGCTTTACGATGCCGACGGCAATCTGCTGTACGGCAGCGCACCGATTCGTCTTGCGATGTCCGACGGCGTATCGGATTCGTCTGCCCATGCGTCGGTCACCAAGGTCAAACAGGACGGCACTTCCTATTATATCTACGAAAAAAGGCTGCTCCTGCCGGTCTCCGACGACCTTGTGCTGCGCGGCGTTGTTTCGCAGAACGAAAGCATCAACGTCCTTTACCACATCGTCCGCCTTTCTCTGTGGCTGCTGCCGATGCTCGCAGCTCTCGCGCTGCTCGGCGGCTACGTAATCACCCGCCGCTCCTTCCTGCCGGTCGAACAGATCGCGCGCGATGCCGAGGCGATCGGCCAAAGCGGCGATCTTTCCAGACGCCTTGACATCGGACCCGGCGATGATGAGATCCACATGCTCGCCGCTTCCTTCAACGATATGTTCACCAGACTGGAAAAGAACTTTGAAGCAGAGCGCCAGTTTACCTCGGATGCTTCCCATGAGCTGCGGACGCCGACCGCGGTCATTCTCGCACAGGCGGAATACGCGCTGGAGCTGGCGGATTCTATGGAGGAATATCAGGAGTCCATGGAGGTCGTGCAGCGGCAGGCGATGCGCATGCGCAGCATTATCGACCAGCTGCTGCTGTTCTCCCGCCTCGATCAGGGCACCCAGCGCCCGACCCTCGAAGAGACCGACCTCAGCGAGCTTTTGACCCAGCTCTGCGATGAACAGAAGCTCCTTGCCGAAAACAGCATCAGCCTGACCGCGGAGATCGCGCCGGATATCACCATTTGGACCGACCGCAATCTTTTCACTCGTACCGTCACCAACCTCATCAGCAACGCCTATCGCTACGGCAAGCCGAACGGACACATTTGGGTCACGCTGCGTCGAGACGGACAGCGGGGCATCCTCTCGATCAAAGACGATGGCATCGGTATCGCGCCGGAGAACCTCGCAAAGATCTGGCAGCGTTTCTATCAGGAAAACGCCGCCCGCACAGAAACCGCAGGAGATGAACACCGCGGTCTTGGTCTTGGTTTGGGGCTTTCCATGGTCAAGGAGATCGCCGATCTGCTTGATCTTAAAATCAGTGTCAGCAGCGAGGCAGACCAAGGCAGTGAATTTATTTTAACTTTTTTGATTCTTTAATTTTCCTTTAATCTTGACAGGCTATACTATGACCATAAAAGGAACACAGGCATCTCGCCCGCATGTGTAAACAGACGGGCAGACCATAACTGCAAGAAAGGAAATTGAGATTATGAAAAAGATCACGACTGTATTAAATTCACCGACCAGGATCGCTCTTTTCGCGGCCTGCTGCGTACTGCTCATCAGCATCGTCGCTTTCACGACCATTCAGGCAGGCGCAGGCGTCAATGCAAACAAGACCCTCGGCATGGATAAGGGTGTCAACATCGCCTTAAACGATGCGGGTCTGCGCGCCGAGGATGTCAGCAACCTCTCCGCGCACTACGAGACCGAGGACGGGGTTCCGGTCTACGAAGTCAAATTCACAGCCGGCGGATTTTCCTATGAATACCAGATCAAGGCCTCCGATGGTACGATCATCGGGGCAGACAGAGACGCAGCCAAAAAGACCGGAGTAACCGAAACACAGACAACAGATAAGAATACGCAGGATGGAACCTCTGACAACAGCACTGCCGCAGGCAAGATCACGAAGGCTAGGGCGAAGGAGCTCGCGCTTGCGCACGCCGGCGTTTCCGCCTCGAAGGCAACCTTCGTTGAAGCAAAGCTCGACTATGAAGACGGCGTGCAGGTCTACGAGATCGAATTCTACAGCGGCAGCACCGAATATGACTATGAAATCAATGCCGAGACCGGCGAAATTCTCTCTTTCGATAAGGACATTGAGAACTTCTCGATCCCGAAGAAGAACAACACTTCCTCCGGCAGCAGCCAGACAACACCGTCCTCCAACTACATCGGGGTCGATAAAGCAAAATCCATCGCGCTCAAGGATGCAGGGCTCTCTGCTTCCTCGGTGACCTTCACCAAGGCAAAGCTGGACCGCGAGGATGGCGTCCGCGTTTACGAGATCGAATTCTATACCAGCACCAAGGAATACGAGTACGAGATCAATGCCAAGACCGGCAAGATTCGTGACAAGGATGTCGAATATTTCGATGACGATGACGATGATGACTGGGATGATGATGATTGGGACGACGACTGGGACGACTAAATCACAACAAAACAGACCGCAGGTCATAAATGCCGCTTTCATTGCTAACACAGGTGAATGAAAAAGCGGCCATACAAAAAGTAAATCGAGTAGGCGGCTAATCATTAGTTGATTAGCCGACCTCTCACACCACCGTGCGTACGGCTCCGTACACGGCGGTTCAATCATATTGAGTGCATAGACTTGTATGCTTGTGATATGTCATAATATCCCCTGCGTGCAAGTCTTTCATTTGTTATGGTACGTTGCAAAATACCACTTCCTGCAATAGCCCAGTATCCTTTGCGAGTGTTTCCGTTTCGGTAGGCTTGCCACTCAGGCATCCCTAGCTTCAGCAGATTCTTTACCCTTGTTCTAGGTAGTTTCCATTGCTTCCAGATGTACATTCGTATTCTTCTTCGGAGCCATGAGTTCCATTTTGTCATCATCGTATCCATTTCCGCTATCCCGTAGTATCCAAGCCAACCTCGCATAAATACCTTTATGTTGTAAAACACAGTATCAAGCTTTCTGCCTTGACTTCGGGAAGTTAGTCTGCGCAGTTTATCTTTGGCTTTCTTCCTCGACTTTGGGTGAACTCGGATATATGCACCCTTTCCGTTCCTTCCCAACGCAAAGCCGAGAAACCGAAATTTCGGATTGAATATACGCTTACTGCTCGGCTCTTTTCCGTATTAACCTTGAACTTCAATTTCTTCTCAAGGTATGTCGTACTTGTTCCAAGCAATCTTTCTGCCGCACGGATACTCTTAGCTAGAAGGAGTATATCGTCTGCGTATCGGATAACCTTTACTCCTCTGCTTTCGAACTCCTTATCAAACTCATCAAGGTAGATATTCGCAAGCAATGCTGAAAGATTTCCACCCTGTGGCGAACCCTCTTTCGTTTCCATTACTATACCATTCTCCATTACTCCGCTTTTCAGATATTTCTTGATGAGCTCTATTAGCCTCTTGTCTTTAATATCTTCACGGAGCATGTTCATAAGCAGTTCATCCTTGTGTTCTTTTAGCCAAGAAAGTGCTTCATCAATGGTCATTCCGTCAACTCCGCTTGCTCCCTTATTGGTTTTCACTCGCTTGTATGCTCTGTTCAGATTATCTCTGTTCAGTACTGCTTCAAGCAAGTCTGCACCGTCCTTTCGGTCAACCTCCCCAGACTCGGTACTGTACGCTTCTGCATACTCTTCGTGTTCCACACTATCCCTTTGCAGAAAGCCACCATTTGCGGTGTATTCTGTTTTCATCATACCGACCTCCTTCAGTCGCTTACTAAGAACTTATGATTGTTCTGTTCTTTTCGAAAGACTTCTTTCGGTACTATGACCTCTGCTGAGGATCTGCCCCAGCGAAGCGAGGGTACTTCTCATAGTTCGTT
>ERZ856578.7220-NODE-7220-length-11864-cov-2.800628_pt1 | contig 11864 bp, 11 predicted proteins | sample MGYA00514384_ERZ856578 | MGnify/ENA primary metagenome ERZ856578 (study PRJEB29103, sample SAMN06111958) | human gut metagenome | biome: human gut; feature: ankylosing spondylitis patient; material: healthy_person | host: Homo sapiens | place: China:Hangzhou...
AGCGGTCCTTGCCGTAGGTGATTGTCCACTCTTTCAAAAAAGCAGGTAGTTTTCCATCGTTGTAGGCATTGGTTGCAGAATTGCCGGAAATACTGACCGTATTCCCGGTCGCTTTTGCGGTCGTGCTGGTATCAAGTTGAGTATCGCCCAGGACAAAACCGCCATACACGTCACCGTTTACCGTGGCGTCAGAAATGGAAACCGTATTGTTACTGGCTGTAACGGCAATGGTTCCCGGGCCGAGAGTCTGGCCCGTTGCATATCCACCGAAAACACTGCCGTTTACCGTGGCACCAGAGGCAATCGTGACACGGTTATCGCTGGTGTTGACGACCATATTGCCACCACCCGAGTTGTTTCCTTCAGCCGAACCGCCATAAACGCCAGCGCCAACGGTAGTATTGGTTCCGACAAACACCTCATTGTCTTCCGCGCTGAGATTGACCAGTCCAGTTCCCTGACCTGATGCGATACTTCTTCCGCCGTAAATTTCTTCACTGATCGTTGCGCCATTGACGGTAATCTTGTTGCTATCGGAAAACGCGTTGGCGCTACCGCTATTGTTCAACTGATGAACTGCCGTGCTAAAGCCGCCATAAGCAGCCCTTGCTGCCGTACCATTGCCCAAAACAACGGTATTTCCCACTGTTTCGGCATAAATCGCATTGGCCGGATTTGCCGTGCTTTCGGCATAGGCATATCCCCCATGTACGTCGTTTGCAACAGTGCCCTGCATGAACTGCACGTTATTGCCATCGGCTGTTGCGTTCAGTCCGTTCACTATTCCGCCGAAAGCGAAAGACGGAATAGTCCCTCCGGGTGCGATATTGATGGTAACCGAATTGCCCGAGTAAGAAGCCGTCGCCGGAAAAAGCGCATCCGTTGCATTACTGACGCTACCGAAACCGGCCGGGACGGTTTGCAGATCGGCACTGTTGCCAGTGTAATCAATCGTCTCCGCAAACACCGTGTTTGCAGATAAGGCGCATAGCAGGACACAAGCCGCTGCAACCGGTGTAAATCGGCTGTACTGTCTGTCCGGGTGACTGGTTCGGCCGGTTTTTTTCTCTGAATGATTTTTATGCATATCTAATGATCCTGTCTGGTATTTGCAGATGACAAAGAGTCCCACACGAGCCTGATCCTGCGGACGCGTATGCTTGTCGAGTTAAAAAGAAACCCGAGAGGGTTACTGTCAAAAATCAAATACCCTGAAAAATGGGAAGAATTTGCACAAGCTGTTGATTTTCATCATTTAATATGTGTATGTCGCGACAACAGACAGAACATGAAACCTGTTGCCTGCCAGATAAATACACTTGTGAATGAATGTTCAGGCCAGCGCGTGTAAAAAAAGTGAAGTGATATTCATTCCGGATAATTTGCAAGGCTTTACTTGCCGGTACGACTTCAGAATGAACCCTGACCGGAGACGATCAGCAGGATGGGGCAACAAAAATGAAGAAACGAACCGGATATTTTGCCGGTTCCGGTAAAAATTCTGCTCATGTTTTTCTTGAAACTCCCTTATGAAATAAATAATAAAAAAGCAGTCAATAAATATTTCCCAAAGATAATTATTGTTATTATTTATAAATGTTACATTTAAATGATTTCATTTTGGAGCATATAAAAACGTGATTTGATAACACTTAAGAATAAGACATGTTTCATATAGGTTTCAAGGGCTTATAATTTTTTATACTGGCACTCAAAAAAAACAACAAACCTGATTTTAGGTGAATAAATTCATTAAAAACTTTCCGTGAATCAGGTTTTCAATACTGGATTCATCAATTTTCAAATTGGGTTATGATTAATGAAAAGAATCTGAAAAAATTCCGGATAAACCTGAATTAATCTTTGATTTGGCGAGGAATCAAAATGCGTTATTACCAGACTGTCCCGTTTCCCGTTGGTCCTGTTACCGTCATGGAAGAAGGGGGTGAAATCGTTTTTATCGGATTTTCTGCCGACATTGGCGATGCCGCAAAAAAGGAAACGCCCGCCATCAAGGAAGCTTTTCGCCAGTTATCGGACTATTTCGATGGAGAGCTGAAGACATTCGATTTACCCCTGAAGTTGTCCGGAACGCCATTCCAGCTCAGGACCTGGGCAGCCCTTCAAACCATTCCTTATGGCAAGACATGCTCATACGGTGACATCGCGAAACAAATCGGCAATGGCAAGGCCAACCGTGCCGTCGGCATGGCGAATCACAATAACCCCATTTCCATTGTCATCCCGTGCCATCGCGTCATTGGCGCAAACGGCTCATTGACCGGTTATGGTGGGGGATTGCCCATCAAGCGACAATTGCTCGAACTGGAAAAACATTATTCGCGCGATCATAATTCTTCTCTTTTCTGAAAAAATGCCACTTCAGAAAACAGAACAATTCTGCATTTTGAAAATCATAAATTATCATTATTATTCAAAATCTTGTTTATACATTCTAAAGTGATTTATCTAATATAAAATTCCATTTTGACAATTTTATAACTTCTAAATCATTAGCTTAAAACTAATAATTCATCATCCAGCCTAATTGATCCGAAGCGTTCTTTTTCCTATGCTGTCAACATCGAAGCCTTATCTGAAAGGAGACACTCCATGTTGCAGCAAACATCGTCACCGAAAAGGTGGGATACCCGGCGACAAGAAAAACAGGCGCGGATAGAGCGTCTTGGCCTGAAAGGGAAAGTGCTGCCGACAGACGATCTGCCGGCTATGCTGGAAAAACTGATCGCGCCGGGCGACAGGGTAGTGCTGGAAGGGAACAACCAGAAACAGGCTGATTTTCTTTCCCGCATGCTCTCACAAACGAGCCCTGACAAACTGCATGACCTTCATATGATCATGCCCAGCGTCAGCCTGCCGGAACATCTTGACCTGTTCGAAAAGGGAATCGCCCGCAAAATCGACTTTTCCTATTCCGGCGCGCAAAGCCTGCGTATGTCGCAGCTGCTGGAAGACGGCCTGCTTGAAGTCGGCGCGATCCATACCTATATCGAGCTGTATTCCCGCCTGTACGTCGATTTGATCCCGAACGTCGCACTGGTCGCCGCTTACAAGGCCGACAAAAACGGCAACCTTTATACCGGCCCCAGCACAGAAGACACCCCGGCAATGGTCGAGGCAGCCGCTTTCAAGAACGGCATCGTCATCGCACAGGTCAATGAACTGGTCGACGACGTCACCGACCTGCCGCGTGTCGACATTCCCGGCTCATGGGTCGATTTCGTCGTCGTGGCCGACAAGCCGTTTTTCATCGAACCGCTCTTCACCCGCGATCCGCGCCTGATCAAGCCTGTCCATATCCTGATGGCGATGATGGCGATCAAGGGCATCTACGCAAAACATCAGGTCCAGTCCCTAAACCACGGAATCGGTTTCAACACCGCCGCCATTGAACTGCTCTTGCCGACCTATGGCGAGCAACTCGGCCTCAAGGGAAAAATCTGCAAGAACTGGACATTGAACCCGCACCCGACCCTGATCCCGGCCATCGAATCCGGCTGGGTTGAAACGGTACACTGTTTCGGCGGTGAACTGGGCATGGAAGACTATATCGCCGCGCGTCCCGACGTTTTCTTCACCGGCTCCGACGGTTCCATGCGATCGAACCGGGCGTTTTGCCAGATGGCCGGGCAGTACGCCGTCGACATGTTCATCGGTTCCACCCTGCAAGTCGATCCCGTCGCCAATTCCTCGACCGTCACCAAAGGCCGCGTTTCCGGCTTCGGCGGTGCGCCGAACATGGGACACGACCCGCACGGCCGCCGTCACGCCACCCCGGCATGGCTGGACATGATCGAAGGAGGCGACCTGCTCGAACGCGGCAGGAAGCTGGTTGTCCAGATGGTCGAAACGTACCAGTCCGGTGCCTCACCGACCTTCGTCGACAATCTGGACGCGGTCGATGTTGCACGGGAATCCGGTATGCCGCTGGCTCCAGTCATGATTTACGGCGACGACGTGACTCACGTCCTGACGGAAGAGGGTATTGCTTACCTCTACCGCGCCAAATCGCTGGAAGAACGCAAGGCGATGGTTGCAGCGGTCGCCGGTATATCAGACGTCGGCATGGGTGCAGACCCGAAAACCGTCAAACGCCTGCGCGAGGAAGGCAAGGTCGTTTTCCCTGAAGACCTCGGCATCGCCCGCACGGACGCGAAACGTTCCCTGCTGGCGGCAGGCAGTATCGCCGAACTCGTCGAATGCTCGGGCGGCCTCTACAATCCGCCTGCCCGTTTCAGGAGCTGGTAATGAACCCATCCATCAACATAAACCACGACCGGGCGGAAGAACTCGCAGCCCATCTGGCGAATCGGGCCACAGAGGCCCTGCTGGATGAAGCGCGGCTGACGCCAAAACCCGGACTGGTCGACCGTCGCGGATCGGGCGCGCATAAAGACATGAATCTGGCGATGCTCGAAACCTCAGCCGAATGTCTGACGCCGACCTTTATCGCGATGGCGCACGCAGGATGGAGAAGGGTGCCTGATGCGGCCTTGCGCCGACAAATCGGAGCCATCGGACGGGAAGGGGAAAAAACCATGTTGGCAACCACCGGCGGCGTCAATACCCACCGCGGTGCCATCTGGTCGCTCGGCCTGCTGGTCACGGCTTTTGCCATGCATGAAGGCCGGTCCGGGATCGTCCAAACGGTATCGTCGGCTGCCCGTCTTGCAAGCCTGCCCGATACAGCCTGTCCACCCGTCTTTTCGAAAGGCCGGTACGCCAGCCACCGCTATAAAGTCCCCGGCGCGAGGGAAGAAGCCCAACAGGGATTCCCGCACGTCATGAAACTGGCTCTGCCACAACTTGCCAAAAGCAGGCGGGAAGGTGCCAGTGAAGACGCGGCGCGTATCGACGCACTTCTGGCCATCATGACGTCCCTGCCGGATACCTGTGTACTCTCACGAGGCGGCATCAAGGCCCTGACTGACATGCGCAGCGGTGCCCGCGCCATTCTGGTTCAGGGCGGCATCGGCAGCCATCAAGGGCGCAAAACGTACGACATTCTGGAAGCAGGCATGATGAAGGCAAACGTCTCCCCGGGCGGAGCGGCTGACCTGCTGGCAGCAACATTGTTTCTCGATGGTATGGAACATACCGCCATCGTGCAAGGAGGAAAACGAAATGGAACGCATTGAACTGCAATACACCGGCAGCAAGACTGCCAGAAACAGGGCCCTGTCCGGTGTCGTTGGATCGGGCGACATGGAAGCATTGTTCGAACCCGGCAAAGGAAACAAACTGTCCGTCTCGATCAAAACTTCGGTCGACGGCAGCACACCTCGCTGGCAACGCCTTTTCGACCGGATTTCCGCGACAGGCAGCCTGCCGTCGGGAAAACTGGTCATCCACGACTTCGGTGCCACGCCCGGCGTTGCCCGTTTGAGAATTGAACAGGTTTTCGAGGAGGCCAGCCATGACTGATTCCCGTTTTATCGAACTTTCCGCCCGCGAACGGGCAAAAGGACTTCTGGACGCAGGCACGTACCGTGAACTGCTCGGCCCGTTTGAATACATCATGTCACCCTGGCTTGAGCCCCAGAACATCGTTCCGGCCGCTGACGATGGCATGGTCGTCGCCAAAGGCACCATCGCAGGCAAACCTTCCGTCGTGATTGCCATCGAAGGCACCTTTCAGGGCGGCAGCATGGGTGAAGTCTCCGGCGCGAAAATGGCTGCGGCACTGGAACTCGCCGCTGAAGACAACCGCAAGGGCATCCCGACACAGGCTGTCCTTTGCCTTGAGACCGGTGGCGTCCGCCTTCAGGAAGCCAATCTGGGGCTGGCCGCGATTGCCGACATTCATGCCGCTATCGTCGATTTGCGTCGTTATGTCCCGGTTATCGGCATTGTTGCCGGAACGGTCGGCTGTTTCGGTGGCATGTCGATTGCCGCTGCCCTGTGCAGCTACCTGATCGTCACCCGGGAAGCACGTCTCGGCCTGAACGGCCCGCAGGTCATCGAACAGGAAGCCGGTATCGACGAATACGATTCCCGTAACCGTCCATTTATCTGGAGCCTGACTGGCGGTGAAGCCCGGGAACGTAACGGATTCGTGGACAAGCTCGTGGACGACTCCCTCGCTGCTGTAAAAGCCGCAACCGTCGAATGCATGGAAAAAGGAAAACCGGCCAGCCTGCGCAACGAACGTTACGACGAATTCCTGACCCGTCTGAATGCGTTCGACACGCGCCAGCAGGCCGATGCGAAACTGACCGCCGAACTCTTTGCGAAAGGAAACCGCTCATGAACACCGACAACAAAATCAGGGGCAACGGCGACATCTGGTTCGACCTTTTCGCCGGGCAATTCAGACAACGCGAAGGGCAGTGCGCTTCCGTGAAAGTCGCCGACGGCGTGCTCGATGGACAGGCCGCCCGCATCATCGCAGTCGTTCCCGACCCGGAGAACCATTATCCCCGCGTCGTCAAGGGCGAAGTCGGGCTTCTGGAAGGCTGGACACTTGGCCAGATGGTGAATGAAGCCATACAGGAAGACAGGGACAAACCGGTCAAACGGGCTATCGTCGCCATCATCGACGTGCCGTCCCAGGCTTACGGCCGCAGGGAAGAAGCCTTCGGCATCCATCTGGCACTGGCTGCCGCTGCCGGAGCCTATGCCAACGCCCGTCTGGCCGGTCATCCGGTCATCGGCCTGATCGTCGGCAAGGCCATGTCCGGCGCGTTTTTAGCCCACGGTTATCAGGCCAATCGCCTGATCGCCTTGAACGACAGGGACGTGATGATCCACGCAATGGGCAAGGCTTCCGCTGCCCGCATTACCCTGCGCACGGTTGAAGCGCTTGAAAAACTCGCATCAACCATCCCGCCGATGGCTTATGATATCGCCAACTACAAAACGCTTGGCCTGCTGGAAGAACTGATCGACGTTGCCGATCCGAAGCACCCGACACAAGCGGAAGTGCAAACGGTCAAGGCTGCTGTGACCAAGGCTATCGAAACCGCGCGCAGGGAAGGCGTGATGCTGAACAACCGTCTCGGATCGCCCAACCGTGCCAGCACGTCACTGGTACGCGAGCGCATGAAGGCCGAATGGAACGCAGCCTGAACCGAAAGGGAAAAGAGTGATGAAACCGTCTGAAACAGCGCCCGTATCAAGCATACCCGTGCGACCATACCGCCCACACGACATGCTGTGGACAGACGGTTTTGACGCCCTGATTCCGGATGATCCATTGCCTTCATGGGTAAACGAACAGTGGAATGCGTCTCTCCCTCTCATCGTCCGGCGTGACCATTCCGCCAGAGGCCTGATTCCAGTCGGCATTAGGGGAAAAGAAAAGCACCAGCGGGCACCGGCATGGATTGCCCCTGAAAACGTGTCAAAGCGGCTCTCGCCGGAAACCCTCATCATGGACAGGGAAAAACTGTTTTCTTTCCCCTTTGCCGATGCAAAACCCGTCCGCGCCATTTTCGAACTACTGGAACTGGAACTGCCATTCGCATGGGGACCGACCGGCAGTTGCGCGTATGCACTGGCAAGCGGACGAGCCGTCATGCATGCCGAAAGCGATCTCGATATGCTGATCCGCTGCAACGAACCCGTTTTGCCGGAAGCATTCGCGCCTCTGGCTGAAAAATGGGACAGTTTGCCCTGCAAAACAGACATCCAGATTGAAACCCCGTTCGGGGCATTTGCCCTGAAAGAATGGGTACGGGAAAAGGGCAGGAGGGTTCTTCTGAAAACCGACTTCGGCCCGATCCTGACGACCGATCCCTGGAATGAAAACAGGAACACACCATGAACCGGATTCTTTTTACCTATCCCGGACAGGGTGCTCAAATACCGGGCATGCTGCACAGCCTGTCCCAAACATTTCCATGTCAGACATGGCTCGATAAAGCCAGCGAGGCGCTGGGCGAAGATGTCATGGCACTGGATACAGCTGATGCCCTGAAACGTACCCGTGCTGTCCAGCTCTGCATCCTGATCGCGGGTGTTGTCATGGCTGATCGTCTGATACAGGAAAAAATGCTTCCCGATTTCGTCGGCGGTCTTTCCATTGGCGCTTTTCCGGCTGCCGTCACGTCCGGTGCTCTGGATTTTACCGATGCCCTGAAAGTCGTTTCCCTTCGCGGCGAACTGATGGAAAGCGCTTATCCCGATGGTTACGGCCTCTCCGCCATCAGTGGCCTGATCGAAAAAGACGTCGAAACGCTGATCGCTGCCGTCCAATCGCCCGACAACCCGGTTTATCTTGCCAACTATAACGCCACCGATCAATTCGTCATCGCCGGAAGTGAGGCCGCCATGCAGGCCGTACTGGAAAAGGCGCGCGAAAAGGGCGCGACCAAAACCGACCGGCTGGCTGTTGCCGTCCCGTCGCATTGTCCCTTGCTGGGGCAGGCCGCTCAAAAACTGTTCGAAGCCATCCGAAAGGTGCCATTCAAACGCCCGGCCATAGCCTATCTTTCCGGGAGTACCGGCCGCGTTCTCTGGCAGCCCGAGAGAATTGCCGACGACCTTGCCTTCAATATGGCCCGTCCGCTTTACTGGGCCAATGCCATGACCGCAGCGTATGAAAGAGGCGTGCGGCTGGCCGTTGAAATGCCACCCGGATCAGTGTTGACCGGACTGGCGAAACGGGTCATGACCGAAGGGGATGCCGTATCAATCCAGCAGGAGGGATTTAATACGGTTTTGAGGCTTGGACAGCGGAAGAGGACAGGATAAAGCAGGCCAGTCCATAAGCTGAAAGAGAACGAACCGCTTCAGTTCCTGCCGTTTTTACGAATACCGTCCTGAAAACTGTCAGACGGTATATGAAGCCGTGTCAGACGTGAAACGTTGACCCGGTTGCGGGCCTGCCATAAATCATGGGCATTCTGCATTGCCAGCCATGCTTGCCGTGAGCTGCCGATAACCTCTGAAAGACGCACGGCTATTTCCGAAGTAACTGTGCATTGATGCCTGCTCTCGAACCGTTTTCGAAAAAAAGTTTCAGACCTTTATGAACAAAGCTTTTAATCCTGTTCAATATGGTGCGTGTAACGTTACACGCATAATGTCATCAAAAAATCTTTCGCCAGAGTATATTCAAAGCCATTCTCAAGACTGATCATTTGCCTGCCGCGTAATCATCCTCGCTTCGGCAACCAGCGCCAGCATGTCCGGATCACGTTCACGTGTTTTCGGGAAAACCAGTGCAACCGTCTGACTTGTCTGGTATTTTTCTTCCAGCGGACGCAATCTGACCGAATTCTCGAACACCTTTTTTACCCGTTTCGGCACCAGCGAACAGCCAACCCCGGCCTGTACCAGATTCATCAGGGAAAAGATATCGTTTAACCTCGTCACGACTTCCGGTTTGAAACCGGCCACGTCAAATGCCTGCGAAAAACTCTGCGCCGTCGCGAAACCTTCATTTAAGGTCACGAATTTTTCATTGGCGAAATCAGCCAGATCGATCGTATCAGTAACCGGTTTTGTCGCTGAAACCGGCATGGCGAAATAAATGTCGTCTTCAAACAGGGGTAATATGTCGAGCCCGGCCAGTTCCGCTTTTGCATCCGAAACTGAAACGAGAGCAGCGTCGAGCTGGCCTTCGTCCAGTCCCGCCAGCAGGTTCTGGTTGGAATTCATTGTCAGGTCAATTTCCATTTCAGGACGCCTGCGCTTCAAGCCCATGATCAGCTTCGGTACGATTTCAAGCGTCAGCGAATAGAGGCAACCCAGCTTCATCCGCCCACTGCCATATCCGGCCGCCTGCCGGGTCGCCTCGATGGCGCGACGGGTCACCAGCAACACTTCTCCGGCGTAATGCGCCAGTGTATGCGCCGCTGGAAGAGGGCGCAGATTCCGCCCCTCGCTGGCATAGAGCGGGCAGCGAAGTACTTCTTCAAGTGAATGGAGTGCCCTGTGGACGGAAACACTGCTGAGTCCCAGGGCTTCAGCCGTGCGTGCCATGTTTTTCTTTTCCATGAAAGCCAGAAAAATTTCAAGCTTTCTGATCGTCAGTTCGCTATCTATCATGATAAAAAAGTAAACCCGTCAATCGATTTTGCCTTGTCTGATGACTATTTCAAACCATTAGGCACTACAATAACAGAACATCTCTTTCAGAAGCAAAAATGGCGATAACGATCATTGAAACAGGATCTCCTCCTGAATCCGTACTGGCACGTTGTGGACAAACGGCCGACTGGTTTCTGGCTGCGCTCGCGAAAATCGGCAAAAAAGCTGACGTAATCAGACCTTATCGCGGAGAAAAACTGCCCGAACCGGTATCCGTTACCGCTGCCATCATTACAGGCTCGTGGAGCATGGTAACCGACAGGGAAGAATGGAGCGAAAGAATCGCCGAATGGATTCGGAAAGCCATGCCTTTCGACATCCCGCTTTTCGGGGTCTGTTACGGCCATCAGCTCATGGCACATGCCCTTGGCGGTATCGTCGGCGACAATCCTGCCGGAGGTGAAACCGGCCTTGCCGATATCGAATTGACACAGGCAGGCAAACGCAATCTTTTGCTGGACAATTTTCCGGAAAATTTTCCTGCCTGCGTTTTTCACCGCCAAAGCGTATTGAAACCACCGAAAGACTGCGACATTCTGGCCGTGTCCAAAAAAGACAGATGCCAGATACTCCGTTATGGGACCAGTGCTTTCTCTGTCCAGTTTCATCCTGAATTCACATCAGAAATCATTGAATCGGCATGTCATACCATCGGCACGAAACCGGATACTCTTTCAGCATTGACTTCTCAAAAAACGAACTGGCCTTTACGACTTTTGCATAATTTTTGCCGGATTGCCGAAGATATCGGCTAAATCGTAATTTTCCCATCCCTTCCACTTGCTTTTTAACGGTTTTTAAAAATTAATGGCATATTTTCCGGAGAGAAAATAAACAAAAAGGTATATAAACATAGCGTTTACCCACCTTATTCAAAAGCCCCAAAAAAGTTTCTTTCCGACCATAATTTTTTGTGTCATATATGCAAATGTTTTCCGAAGGACCCGGTTTTATGAAAATAACCTCATCATTCGACACAAATGAAAATGCGCAGCTCTATTCAGAGGCTGCGCATTATTTTGGAAAAAAACGGATTATTTTGCCTTGACGTAATCACCTGCAAGCGTTTTTCCGTCTGAGCAGAAAAGGCCAAGATCGTTTTTGTCATTTGCTTTGGACGTGAAAACGTTCATGCTTTCAGCCCCGGTCGAGCGGATAACCATCGTGCTTTTCAGATCCGGATTGGCGGTTTGAAGCGGCACTTCGATCTGGTCATTGACAATCTTGCCGTTGCCATTGAAAGTACAGCCTTCTTCCATGCCATCCGCAGCAAATGAAACAGACACACCGTTTTCAGCATTCCCAAGAATGGTCAGCGTTTGCATATTGCCATTCAACATACTGTCGCCGGACATTTTGTAGCGTCCTGAAAAGTCGGAAGCGACTTTGGGCTGTACCTTCTTCAGCGTATATTGATCTGCCATCGATTCGGAACGTTTTCCTTCCTTGTTCGTCATTTCGATTGCATCCGGTGATTTGACAATGAAGTATTTCGTGTCGAACGGGAAAGTCACTGTAACAATGCCTTTCTCCATTTTCCAGGTACCCATTTCGGAAAGAGATGCACCATCTGTATTTTCATACAGGGAAGTATCGACTACCGTTCCATCAGGATTGAAGGTAATGGCATATTTAATGCCTGCACAGTCGGCACAGGGAATGGTACCCGTATACATGCCTTGTGGAGGAGTATCGTTTTTGGGCGCCTTGCTACAGGCAGCAAGCGCAGCCAGCACGTTTACGGGTGGCCTTGTCGGGACTGACAGTAGCCGAGTCTTTCCGGGATTCTAACGAAGGAGGAAAGGAAA